>LXNJ01001832.1_pt1 | contig 12181 bp, 10 predicted proteins | sample 809081 | NCBI WGS metagenome assembly LXNJ01 (sample SAMN04870510, study PRJNA318959) | sponge metagenome | biome: sponge; feature: marine sponge reef; material: water | host: Petrosia ficiformis | place: Greece: Milos, Mediterranean Sea | collected 2013-05-29 | depth 5-7 m
CGGGACTGGCGGCCGCCTTGGCCGGCATGATTTCCATGGCCACCGGCGCCTACCTGGGTTCCCGAGCCGAGCAGGACGTGCAGCGGGCAGAGATTGCCCGGGAGGCCCAGGAACTCGAGGAAAACCCTGCAGAGGAGTTCGCCGAACTGGTGGTAGTGCTGCAACGAGAAGGCAGAAGTTTTCAGGAGGCCAACGACCTGGCCACTGAAATTGCCCAGGACAAGGAAGCCTGGCTACGTACCCTGGTGGAAAAGGAACTGGGTATAAGTCCCGATGAAACCACAAGCCCGGTAAAGGATGCCCTGGTAATGGGCGTTTCATTCGTGGTGGCCGCCGCCATACCCATCGCGCCCTACCTGTTTCTGTCTGGGTGGACGGCCATAGCCGTCTCCGTTGTCGGCGCCCTGGCGGGCCTGTTCGTTTTGGGCGTAGGCAAGGGGAGACTGGTCAGCAAGTCCCCCATTCTCCAGGGGCTGGAAATTCTGGGTATCGGCGCCGTATCGGCAGCCATAGGTTTCGCGCTGGGGGACCTGGTGCCGCGGCTGTTCAACTAACTAAACATGGATGGACAGGACTTACAGGATAGGGCCTGACCCGGAGTAAGGCTTAACCTGTGCATCCACGTTTAACATAGGTCAGGTAGCTGTGTAGAAGCTGCGGAGGGCGGACAGGAAGTCCACCGGGTTATCACCGGCTACCAGGTGGCCTGCGTCGGGGACGGTAACTGTATCGCAGTTGGGGATGACCTGCCGCATCTTTTGCATGGTCTGGTCGGCGAAAATGTCACTATTGCCGCCCCGCACCACCAGGGTCGGACAGGTAATCTTCGCCACAGCTTCCCACAGTTGTTCCTCGGACCAGGCCCGGCTCTGGAGGCCCGGTGTGCGGAGCAGCTTGTCGTACTTCCACGACCACTTGCCGTCGGGTCGCTGCCGGATGCTGTACTTGAGTGCGCCAAGGGTCTGCTCGCGCGAACGGCCCGTGTACTCCTGGACCCGGTCGGCAAACTCCTCGAAGGTGTCCAGCTCGTCGGGCAGTTCCCGGAAGTTCTGGATACGGTTGCGACCCCTGGACTGGGCAACGGGCCCGGTATCCACAATTACCAGGGTACGAAGTTTGTCCGGGTTGCGGGAGGCCCATACATAACTGTTGCGTCCGCCCATGGAGTGGCCGATCAGGTGGAAACCGGTGATGCCCAAAGCTTCAACGAAACCGTCGATGTCCTGTTGGTGGGCCTCGATGGAATAGTCGCCGTCGGATGCCCAGTCGCTGTCACCGTGGCCCCGTTGATCCATGGCAATGATGTGGCAATCCTCGGACAGGGGCAGGCTTACGAAGTCCCAACTGTGGGCCTGCTGGGAGCCGCCATGCAGCATGACTACCAACGGGTTCCCTGCCTGGCCCCATTCCAGGTAGTGGAAGTTCATCCCGTTGACCTGGACGCTGTGGTCGACCGGTTCATTCTCCCGGGAGAAGGTAACGCCCTTCTGTCTTGCGGCCTGGTGCAGGGTAAGTCCCAGGGAATGAGATGCCATGGTGGATACCTCCGGTAAGCAGGGTGAGCAGCCCCAATCATAACCCCGATGGACGGGGTGTCAAGACGGGTTATGAGGCGGGCGCCGAGTTGAAATAATGCAACCCGTTAGGGGCGCACGGCCGCGCGCCCCTACGTCACCAGGGTCAAACGTTCGGCATTTGGGCCGTATCGCCGGTAACGTGCTGCCAGACCCGAAGCCGTGCGGCCATGTCGCGGATGCGGTCCCGCTGTTCGGGGTCGTCGAACAGGTTGTTTTCCTCGTAGGGGTCGGTGTTCAGGTCGAACAACTCGCACTGGTCGCCGGTGCAGAGGTTCAGCTTCCAGCGGCGGGTGATGATGGACCGCCACATGGAGTGGTTCAGCCGGTCAACCTCCGGAGTCGCCTGGCCCCGGTCGAAGTGGCCCGGCCGGATACCGTTCCACTCAACCACAACGTCGTTGTTCTCCAGCGTCTCCCGTCCTTCGAGGACTCCCAACCTGCTCTGGCCATGCAAATTGGTGGGGATGGATTCGCCCAGCAGGTCCAGCAGGGTGGGGACGAGATCAATGTGACCGAAGCTGCCGCCAATCTCCCGCTGCTCTCTACCCAAAGAAGGTACGGACATGAGCAGGGGCACCCGGGCCGATTCCTCGTAGAAGGAGCGTTTTTCCAGCATGGCGTGGTCGCCCAGCAGGTCGCCGTGGTCGCTGGTGAACACCACTATGGTGTTGTCGCTGAGGCCGTTCCGTTCCAGGGCGGCGGTGATCTTGCCCACCATCATGTCCACCAGGGAAACGCTGGCGAAGTAGTGGGCTCTCAGGGCGCGCCAGCCGGCTTCGGTGGTTACGTCCTCTCCCACCGCGGCCCAGCCGGTCATGTAGGAGTCATTGCTGGGGTCGCCGCCGTTCATGTATCGGAGGTAATAGTCTGCCTTGACCCGGTGCAGCAGGGCAACGTTCTCGGGCTTTTTCAGGAAAGTGGGACCCACTGGCAGTTCGGCCGGATTGTACATATCCTGTAATGGACCGATGTAAGGAGCATGGGGTTCAAGGCAACTCACGTACATCATGAAGGTCCGGTCCCGGTTCTGGTCGATGAACTGGGCGGCCTGGTCGCCCAGGTAAGGGGCCATCTGGTATTGGGTGGGGAATGAAGTACGCAACTCGTGGGTAAATGTCTTGATTTCTCCGGCGTCCCGGTCGGGCTGGAACCCACTGTCCGCCAGGTGCCGGTGAAAACTGCTGAGGTTGGAGAGGGGACCGCCCCGGACAAAGTCGCCCCGGTGGCCGTCCTCGGTGCTGACCCAGGTGGTGAAGCCGTGCTGGGGCCGGTCGCCGTGCCCCAAGTGCCACTTGCCGAAGTAACCGCAGTGGTAATCGGGTGACACCATCTCGGCGATACACGGCACGTCGTCGGCAAGCTGGATACCGTTCAGCACCGGCCCGGCGGTGTGGGGATAAAGGCCGGTCATAATGGAGGCCCGGGAGGGAGTGCACACCGGCTGGGTAACGTAGGCGTTGCGGAAGATGAAGCTGCGCAAGGCCAGTTCGTTCAGGTTGGGCGTGTTGATCCAGTCATTGCCGTAGCAGGCCATGGTGTCGTAGCGTTGCTGGTCGCTGAAGATAAAGACCAGGTTGGGTCGGTCGGCCATCAGTTAACTCCCTTGAAGAGGTTCTTCCCTTTTAATCACGAATTTGCATGTACAATTACCAATGATTGACATAAGGAAAATTGCGTTCGTGGCAGTTAGTGTCTGTTAGTGAGCTAAACGTCCATCACGCAGCGGAATCCTAGGTTTCCGGTGGAACTGTCCGGCGTGTTGGAACCGCGGGCGGCCACCCGGTACCGGTTACAGTAGGACTCGTGGCACAGGTAAGATCCACCGCGCATGCTGCGGGCCGTCCCCGTTTCCGGTCCCCGGGGATTGTCCACCATACCGGATCTGGCATAGGCGGCGCTGAACCAGTCGCCGCACCACTCCCAGATGTTGCCCGTCATGTTGAACAGGCCAAGACAGTTTGGCGGGAAGGTCCGGACGGGGCAGGTACCGTCGAATCCGTCTTCCCGATCATTTCTCGCAGGAAAGATCCCCTGCCAGATGTTGCACCGGTGCTGGCCGTCGGGAGTCAGTTCATCTCCCCAGGGGTAAGTCCTTTCTTCCAAACCGCCCCGGGCGGCGAACTCCCACTCCGCCTCGGTGGGCAAGCGCTTGCCGGCCCACTGGCAATAGGCCGCGGCGTCGGTCCAGGAAACGTGAACCGCAGGATGATCCATGCGCCGGCGGATGCTGGAACCTGGCCCTTCGGGATGCCGCCAGTCGGTCCCGGCGATGGCCAGCCACCAGGGAGTCTCAACCGGAGAACTGATGGCCGCCGCGGCCAGTTCCGGCCTGACAAAGCCCCGAAAAACAAAAGACCACCCATACCGTTCGGCGTCGGTCACATAACCGGTGGCCTGGATGAAACGCCGGAAGGACTGGTTGGTTACGGCGCATGCATCCATATAAAAGGGCCGCACCATCACTTCCCGCGCCGGCCCTTCCCCGTCGTCGGGATGCCCAAGGCCGTCGTCGGAACCCATTATGAACCTGCCGCCGGGTATTTGCGCCATCCCCCGTGTCAGGCGGCGATTCGGGCGGGCAACCGGTAGCGGCTCGACATTTTCCACCGCCGGACTGGATGGGCGAGAGGCGGCGCAACAGGATGATGAGGCTTCTGAAGACATAGGCGATTCGTCAATGCACAGCAGGTTTGGCAGACGCCGGGGATTGTAGGTAGCGGGAGTTGGGATGTCAAACAGTTGGGATGTCAAACAGAATGGTAGACCCGTCCTCGTCAGGTTGACACTCCCAACGCCCCAACACTAAACTCAACCCTAACCCGCGCGAACGGCGCGCAAGAAAGGGCAAGGAGCTACAAGTAACATGACGGCGACAGCGGAACACAACCACGGCATCAGGCACGCTCACTACCACGAACACAGACAGGCCGCATCTGAAATTGCAGAGGCGTGCCGTAACTGGCTGGACAGTCTCAATCCCGAGCAGGAGGCCAAGGCCACCTTCCACTACCTGGACGGGGAGCGGCAGTTCTGGTACTACCCACCCATGAACCGGCACGGCCTGCCCCTGCGGGACATGAACGACGAGCAGCGGGAACTGGCCTTCCGTATCATGGAAAGCTCCCTGGAGCGCCAGGCCTACCAGCAGGCCAGGGCCATCATCCAGCACGAACTTATTCTCGGTCCCCTGGAAAAGGAACGGAACATAGCAACCTTCGTCCGCGATCCGGAGCTATACTACTGGACCGTGTTTGGTGAGCCCGGCGGCGAGGAACCCTGGGGCTGGCGAGCCGAGGGCCACCACGTTTCCCTCCATTTCAGCATTTGGGGCGAAGAAGTTACCGCAGTGACGCCCTTCTTCTTCGGCGCAAATCCCGCCGAAGTACCCCACGGCGAAAAACAGGGACTACGCATCCTGGGCCAGCGGGAAGACCTGGCAATCGAGTTGATGGCGTCGCTGACCGACGATCAGCGAGCCCGGGCCGTCATCCACGAAAACGCGCCCTGGGACATTCTGACCTATAACACCACCAAGGCCCCTATCCACGAGGGTGAGGGCCTGGCCGCCGCGGACATGACCGGCGAGCAGAAGGAAATGCTGCTGGCCCTGATCACGGAATACGTGAACCAGGTCCGCACCGACGTGGCCCGGGAGAGGCTGGACGAGATCAAGGAAAAGGGCCTGGACCACTTCCGGATCGTGTGGGCCGGCGCCACCGACCGCAGCCGAGACCACTACTACCGCATCCACGGCGGCACCTTCCTGATCGAGTTCGACAACATCCAGGACGGCGCCAACCACATCCACTCGGTGTGGCGGGACGTGGAGAACGATTTTGCCGCCGACGTGCTGCGCGACCACCGGCTGATGTACCACGTCCTTTAGGAAACTGAGAAAAACTGAGCAACCCGGATAGGGTCAGGGGCGGGTTACAAACCCGCCCTTTGAACATAGGCGGGGATTCGGTGGCCAGGGCCCTGAACTGGCCAGGCGATGACGATAAGCCGGGCTCTCGTCGCAAGGAATGATGAAGACAGGGAAAACACTGGCGTAAGGGAAAGATCAAACATGGTTACCATACCGGGTTTCGCAGAACTGGTGGAAGTCAGCCCGTCGGATGTATGGAAGAACGAGGAACTGCAGTTCACCCCGTGGATGATCCAGCAGACGAATTTGGATAAACTGGCTCACGCCATAGGTCTGCCCACCATCCTGCTGGTTGACCGCGAGGTGCAACAAGGCAACCTGCGCGCCGATATCATTGCCCACGCGCCGCAGAAGGATCTGACGGTCCTGATCAAGAACCAGTTGTTTCCCGCCGACTTCGAGCACTTCGGGCGCTTGATGGCCTACCTGGAAGCCTTCAAGGCCCAGGTTGTAGTGTGGGTAGCCGCCAATTTTGGCCAGGAACATCTGGCTGCATTTCGCTGGCTGAACGAGAACACCAACGAGCCCTATTCATTCTTTGCCGTCCAGCTCAAGGTGTTCCGAATCGGTGACTCGATGGCCACCCAGTTTGAGGTGCTGGAGCGGCCCAACGAATGGACCCATCAGGTCCGGGCTATGCAGGAAACCGGCGGAGCAATGACCGGTCTAAGAAAAGTCCGCAACGGCTTCTGGAGTATCTATGCCCACCGTTACCCGGATGACGTGCGGTTGCCTCCTCTGCCCACCAGCGCCAGCTACAGCGTGTCTATTGGAAACGTTGACGCTTCCCTTAGTCTGTCCGTGGACGGCGTTGGAATCTACTTGTCGAACCGGGATGGGTACGAAGGTCTGGAAGGTCAGCGGTTTCTGGAGGCTTGCCAGGCTGCGCTGGAAGAGCGCGGCGTGAAGCCGTGGGATACCCTCAACGACGCCTATCGCGAGGAAAACTGGCCGGAAATGGCCGACCGGCTGCACCAGAAATTGCTGCAGCACCAAGAGGTGATCGATGCTCTGGCTGCCGAATCCGATCAACCGGCTTTCGACACCGAATCCTGACGCTCAAAGGAGCCACCCTGACGCCTATTCGGGATGAGGAAGGTATTGGTCCCACGCAAGAGCAAGAAGTTTTGTCTGGGACGGCGCGGCACTCCTCTTTAGCCGAACCCTGGTGAAGCTATGATCTCTTTGACTTCGGAAATGCAGGACAGCATCAACAATGCGAGGGCTAGCGGAAACCCGTGCATTGTCGCCACCGCCGCCCGGGATGGTACACCGGACCTGGGCTATATCGGCACCATGCTGACTCTCAGTGATTCTACGCTGGCCTACAGGAATCGGGGGAGCAACTCGACCCTGGTCTCCCCAGAGGAGAACCCCAAGGTCATTGTCATCTACCGCAATGCCGCCACCGGCGTGGGTTGGAAGTTCCGCTGCACCGCCACCGAGTTCGAAGAAGGCCCTTACTTCGATGCGGTCAACAGTCGTTTGTCCCCAACGGGAGGAGACACTTCCCATACTGGAACGGTTGTTGTCCTGGAAATTGATCAGGTTTTGACCCTATTTGGTGAAGTTCTTCAGGAAAAGGCGCCGGGCCGTCACTGGTAGCCGCCGAGTCGACCACAGCGCCAAACCCAAATCCAAAGGAGCCGCCCATGACTACCCTTTCCGTCGTCGGCCAAAACGCGCCCCGCCGGGACTTTCCCGAGAAGCTGGTGGGCCAGGCCAGGTATTCTGCCGACCTGAAGCTGCCGGGGATGCTCTACGGGCACGTTTTGCGCAGCCCCCACCCCCACGCCAACATCGTCAGCATTGACACCAGCGAGGCAGAGCAGGTTGACGGTGTGCTGGCCATCATTACGCCTTTCAACGTACCTCGCCGGGCAATCGCTCCCATCGCCCAGGACACCAGCGTCCTGGACAGCCGGGTCCGCTTCGTGGGCGACGAGGTGGCGGCCGTGGCGGCGGTGGACGATGATGCCGCCCGCCGGGCCCTGGCCCTGATTAAGGTGGAATACGAGGTCCTGCCCTTCTACACCGACCCGGATTCTGCCCTGGCGCCCGACTCCGTCGACATTCACCCCGGGGGTAACCTGGCCATCAACCCACCCCTGTCCATTGGCCGGGGCGATATGGAAGCGGGGTTTGCCGAAGCTGACCTGGTGAGGGAGGAAACCTACAACATCGCCTGCCATTCGGCTACACCCATGGAACCCCGGGCGGCCATGGCCAGTTGGGAGGGTGATTCTGTAACGGTCTGGAAGTCCACCAGGGGTGTTCACCTGGACCAGGTCGCTCTTGCCGAGGCGCTGGAAATTCCCGCCGAAAACGTGCAGATGATTGGACCCTTCCTGGGAGGTGGGTTTGGCAACAAGGACGAGTCGCGCCTGGCATCTCTAGCCGCGCTGCTCTCCCGTCAGGCCGGAAAACCGGTGCGCATCGAGTTCTCCAGGGAGGATGAATTTGTCGCTGGCCGCACGCGCCACGCCGGCCGCATCCACCTGAAAGTTGGAGTCAAGCGGGACGGGACTATTACTGCGATTCAGGGTACTTCCACCCTGAACACGGGCGCCTATGCTGCCTCGGGACCGGGCGTGGCCCGCCGGGCCGGCCAGGGCATCATCTATCTGTACCACTGCCCGAATGTGCGCTACGAGTCCTACCTGGCCTACACCAACTGTCCCTCCGCCGGTTCCTACCGGGCGCTGGGGGCGCCACAGGGACACTTTGCCCTGGAAACGTTGATGGACCGCATTGCCGAGGAACTGGGCATTGACCCGCTGGAGTTCCGGTTGAAAAACCGGGTGCCGCCGGAAGGGCAGCCTGGGCCACGCCTGTCGCCCGTAGACCAGATAGTAGACAGCCAGCCCATCGAGGGCGGCATCCCATTTTCCAGCAACGGCCTGGAGGAGTGCCTGACCCGGGGCTCTGAAGCCTTTGGCTGGGACCGGCCCCTGGAGCAGCCTGCCGACCCGTCCAAGAAGCGGGGAAAGGGCATGAGCATGATGATCTACCGGGGCGGCCCAGGCTCCACGTCCGCCGCCACCGTCAGCGTGGCCAAGACGGGGGAAATTTCCTTGCTGAGCGGCCTGATGGACGTTGGTGAGGGGGCAACCACGGTGTTGCCCCAAATGACGGCCGAAATCCTTGGCGTCAACGCCGAAGACATCATCACTGTGTTCGGTGACTCTGCCACCACCCCGGAAGCGCCTATTACCGCCGGCTCCACTGCGACCTTTTCCACCGGCAGCGCCCTGGTCAGGGCCGCCGCCGAGGTGCGCCGACAGTTGCTTGACCTGGCATCCGACGGACTGGAGGCCCCGGTGATGGAACTGGATATTCGGGATGGTCGGGTCTTCGTCACTGACGACCCTTCCCGCAGCATGGCCCTGACGGACGTTGCTGCCCGGATGGATGAAGATGCCATAACCGAAGAGGTTACGATTCCCGTGCCTGGCAGCGCCGACTACATCGTCAACGCTTTCGGCGCCCACTTCTGCGAGGTGGAGGTGGACACCGATACCGGCCGGGTTCGGGTGGTGCGCTACGTTGCCGCCCAGGACTCGGGCCGCATTATGAACCCTCGCATGGCGTTGAACCAGGTGGAAGGGGCCATTTCCCAGATGCTGGGGTTTGCCCTGTCGGAGGAACTGGTCACCGACGGACCTACCGGAGTCACCCTGAACGCCAGCTACCTGGAGCACAAGAGCCCCACGATTGCGGACTTCCCGGACCTGCAGGTGATTTTTGCCGACATAGTTGACCCGGTGGGCCCCATGGGAGCAAAGGGCCTGGGAGAGGTGCCTTGTCCCGGCGTAGCCCCGGCCATCGCCAACGCAGTCTATGATGCCCTGGGCCTGCGCCTTACTGATCTCCCCATAACCCCTGATCGGGTGATAAGGGCCATGCAGGGAGCCTGACGATAATTTCTGATGGCAGCGCCCAACCAAGGTTAACCAGCGTTCTTCAGCCAAAAAGAGGAGACATCCATGCAGCCCTTCCAATACGTTGAACCTCAATCCCTGTCCGAAGCCACCGCGCTGCTGGCCGAGTCAGGCGGCCATGTTATCGCCGGAGGTTCCGACCTGCTGGACGAAGTCAAGGAAGGGATAGTCGATCCTGACCGCGTAGTAAGCCTGGCCGGGCTCGCTGAATTGGCTGGTATCGCTGAGACGGGAGAGGGGCTACGCATTGGGGCCATGACCACTATCGCGGATGTCGCCTCTCACCCGGTCATCCGGACCGCCTACACCGCCCTGGCCGAGGCGGCGGGAGGACTGGCGACGCCCCAAATCAGAAACGTGGGCACCCTGGGGGGCAACCTGAACCAGCGGCCCCGGTGCTGGTATTACCGGCACCCCCTTGTCCCCTGCCTTAAGAAGGGCGGCGACCGCTGCTATGCGCTGGTTGGCAACACCAAGTACCTGTGCGTCACCGGCGGCGACCGCTGTTACATCGTGCATCCTTCGGACACTGCAGTGGCCTTGTCAGTTTTTGGCGCCTCTATTGAAATTGCCGGAGTCAACGGCAGCCGGACCCTTCCCATTGGAGAGTTTTTCGCCGGCCCCGGAGTTGACGTCACCAAGGAAACGGTGTTGGAGCCAGGTGAGGTGGTTACGGGGGTGACTTTGCCTCGCCCCGCTGACCTGGGCGCCGATAGTCAGCCTCCCAAGAGCCTTTACATCAAGGCACGGGAGCGGGAAGCGGGTGACTTTGCCCTGGTCAGCGTTGCGGTGCGTATTGCCGTTTCGGGCGGTACGGTCCAGCAGGCAGTTGTGGCCCTGGGCGGTGTGGCGCCAGTTCCCTATCGGGCCACCCAGGTGGAGGAGTACCTCACCGGCCGAGCCGTGGACTCAGTGGACTCAGCCCACGCCGGCACCCTCAGCATTCCCGACGCCAGGCCCATGACCGACAACGGTTACAAGGTTGTGATGGCGAATAACCTCGTTAAGCAAGGAATTGCGAGGTTGCTGGCGGGGTAGTCTATAATGCCTCTGATGGCAAGTAGAAGTCAGAAGCAAGAGGCTATGCGCAAGACAAGCGGACTATTGGGACTCGCACTGACGGTGCTACTTGTCGCCTGTCAACAGCAGGTGTCGCCCGTTCCGGCTACGGCCACGCCTGACATTCCAGCAACAGTAGTGACTTTGGTCCAGGAGCAAATGCCAACGCCCGTCCCAACCTCTACGCCAGACATTGATGCCACAGTTGAGGCACGATTGGTGGCTACAGTTGCTGCGATGCCCACGGCGACGCCCGAGCCCCCCTCGACTCCGACACCCACGCCAATGCCAACACCTACGCCCGTTCCTACTGCAACTGCCATGCCGACGGCGACGCCCACACCCACGCCGACGCCCACGGTAGCTCACACCCCCACTCCGCCGCCAACAGCCACCCCCAGGCCAACCCCTACCCAGTTCGCTACTAGGACGCCCCGTCCAACGGCAACTCCCAGACCAACAGCAACGCCAAGGCCAACGAATACGCCGCTGCCGCCCTTGAAATATGATCGGTCATTACTGGTTTTCGGCCCTATGGATGGCGCGTTGGTCCACCAACCTAATGATGAGTTCCTGGAAGTGGAAGAAGGCCGTGGCACGGATGGCGACATAGTAGTTGAGGCTACCTTTTTGAATCCCTATGGCTCCGACAGTAGATATTGGGAGCACGGATTCTTGCTCAAAGACGGGCCAGCCAGAAACCACCAATATTGGCTAAGCATTGACAGCGATGGCTATTGGGAAACCTTCCACCGGCTAGGTGATACGGGCGCGATTGACCGCTATTCTGAAGAGTCAGATGAAATAAACCGGAGGCCTGGTGGTAAGAACCACCTGCAAGTTGTGGTGATAGGTGAAAGAGGGTGGGTCTATATAAATGGAAAACTAAATGGTGGCCTTGACCTCAGTGTAGATACAGGTGGCAATGGCATCAGTGTCTTCACTGATGACGCATTTGTTGGCGAAACTCGTTACGAGGACTTCACCGTTTGGAGATGGAGTTCAGCTCTGGCAGCCAGTTTCTCTGATCTTGACCCAAATTCAACTCCAACACCTACACCTACGCCTGACCCCAAGCAACCGATATTTGGCCCCGTAAGTGGAGTAATCCACCACGACTCTGATGACGGATTTCTAGAGGAGTTTGACGGGCCCTCCATAGACGGCGATGTGATGATAGAGGTGACATTCTCGAACCCCTTCGCTCCTGACGAGTCCCACTGGAACTATGGGATTCTTTTCGTCAGCCCGATACCCGAGACTTACCATCATATCGAAGTACATAGTCTATTTGGGGGTTCCTATAACCATTGGCGAAGGGGAGGTAGAGATGACGAAAGGCGGGGCCGAATAGCGGAGGACCTGCCTGGCCTCAAATTACAAAAGGAAGACCAAAACCACATCAGGCTAATAATCCTGGGTGATGAAGGTCATTTGTACGTTAACGATCGAAGAGTGGGGATACTTAACTTTAACCTGGGTAATGTTCAAAATCCGGATGAAGTCAATTTGGTTGTAAGCGATATCGCGGTTCACGGTTTCGAATATGACCGCGGCGGCCATACCAAGTTCGAAGACTTCACCGTCTGGAAATGGCACCCTTCCCTGTTCGAGCTGCCAAAGGATGATTAGGGGCCGGCGGCCCTAGTCTTCCAGCCCCGCCATCCTTCGCATAA
>LXNJ01001833.1_pt1 | contig 12180 bp, 12 predicted proteins | sample 809081 | NCBI WGS metagenome assembly LXNJ01 (sample SAMN04870510, study PRJNA318959) | sponge metagenome | biome: sponge; feature: marine sponge reef; material: water | host: Petrosia ficiformis | place: Greece: Milos, Mediterranean Sea | collected 2013-05-29 | depth 5-7 m
GTAGCTGAACCCCGGCGGCAGTTTGAGCAGGGACTCGCCGGTCGTCCGATCGGCAACCGGGCGCAACGTCGAGCCCGCGGCACGCGCCAGCGGCTGCCAGGCGAAGGTCGCCACGGCACTCGCGGTCGCGGTGAAGGCGAGAAATTCACGTCGGTTCGCCATCGCCGGGTCATGGTATCAGCAAGGCAAAGGGCACTAAACTGCCCCCTCGCGACCGTTCTGAGAGGAAACGCGTTGAAGGTCGTCCAGGTTCTGCCGGCCTTGGAGAGCGGCGGTGTGGAACAGGGAACGTTGGAGATCGCCCAGGCGCTGGTCGATGCCGGGCACGAGTCGGTCGTGGTCTCCCGGGGCGGCCGCCTCGTCTCCCAACTGGCGGAGCATGGCAGCCGCCACGTCGCCTGGGACATCGGCCGGAAGCACCCCGCGACGCTCTTCGAGGTCCGCCGGTTCAGGCGTTGGCTGGCCGCCGAGGGGCCGACCATCCTACACGCCCGATCGCGGCTACCGGCCTGGGTGTGCTGGCTCGCGTGGCGGCGAATGGCCGCCGGGCAGCGACCCCATTTCGTGACGACCGTCCACGGGCTCTATTCCGTCGGCCGGTACAGCGCCATCATGACCCGCGGCGAACGGGTGATCGTGGTCTCCGAGACCGCCAAGCGGTATGTCCAGGACAACTATCCCCGTACCGACGCCGCACGACTGGCGCGAATCTACCGGGGCGTCGACCGGCGGCGGTTCCATCGCGACTACCGACCGGGCGCGGATTGGCTGGCGCGGTGGCGAGCGGAGTTTCCCGAAACCGAAGACAGGGCCCTCGTCGTACTACCCGGCCGGCTGACGCGACTGAAGGGGCACATCGACTTCATCAACGTCGTCGACGAACTGCGCAAACGGCACCCCGACGCGCTCGGGCTCGTGGTCGGCGGCGACGATCCCCGTCATCCGACCTACGCCGATGAAATCAAACGGCGCGGTGCCGGCATCGTGTTCACCGGGCACCGAACCGACCTGCGCGAGATAATGGCCATCTCCACCGCCGTGGTGTCGCTGTCCCAGAAGCCCGAGTCGTTCGGCCGCACGGCGCTCGAGGCCTTGTCCCTCGGCACGCCGCTGGTCGGCTACGCCCACGGGGGCGTCGGCGAAATACTCTCCCACGTCTACCCGGCCGGCCGCGCCGAGGCAGGCGATGTCGGTGCAGTGGTCGGCAAGTTGGCAGCCATCCTCGATGACCCGGTGGCCGCCCGGGGTGCCATCCGTGATCACGACTTCGACGTCGACCGGATGTGCGCGCGGACGCTCGCCGTCTACGACGAGGTCACCGGGGACGGATCGCCACCGGACCAACTCGCCAGCAGTGCCCGATGACCGAAGCGCTCATCGTCCTGTGTGTCATGTTGCTCCTCGCCGGGGCGTTGTTCTCGCTGCGCTACGCGTGGTGGCGGGGGCCCGTGGACTTCCGCCTGCCGCGCATCCTGATGTACCACATGGTCCGGGAACCGGTTCGGGGCGGGCGTTTCAACAAGCTGCGGGTGGCTCCCGCCGAGTTCGAACGGCAACTCAAGTGGCTCGTCGACAACGGCTGGCGGTTCGCCTTCCTGTCCGAACTCGACGAGATCAACCAACCCAAGACCGTGGTACTGACCTTCGACGACGGCTATCGGGACAACTATGCGGCGGCGCATCCGCTGCTCGTGAAGTACGGTGCCAAGGCGACCCTGTTTCTCGTCGTGGACCGCTTCGATCGCGACTGGTCGACGACCAAGAAGGCGCACCACGACTCCGGCGAACTGATGCGTGAACCGAAGCTGATCGACGCCGAGGTGCACGAGATGCTCCAATCCGGCGCATGGGAACTCGGTGCCCACACCCTCACCCATGCCTTGTTGCCCGCCCTCAACGACGACGAAAAACGCCGGGAGATCGCCGGCGGCAAGGCAGAGATCGAGCGGACCTTCGAGACCGAGGTGTCGAGCTTCGCCTATCCGTTCGGCATATTCGGCAAGGACGACGAGGCACTCGCGGCCGAAGTCGGCTACCAATACGCAGTGACCACCGATGCCGGCATCAGCGCCGATCTACGCGTCGAGGCAATGCGGCTCAAGCGCGTGAAGATCAGCGGCAAGGAAGGCGCACTCGGGTTTTCGATCCGCCTGCGCTCGGGAAAACGCGGCCTCCTGGATTGACGATGCGTATCTGCCAGATCATGGCCGGCGACGAAGAAGGAGGTCTCGAGACGCACTTCGTCGACCTCGCCAACGGTTTGGCGAGATCCGGCGACGACGTCGCGGTCATAGCCCACGGCCGCTATCGGGACCGCTTCGTCCCGGACATCGAATATCTGCCGCTGGACCTGACCCGCGGTCGCCGGAACCCCCTGCTACGCCGCCGACTGCGCAGGTTGATCGACCGGGCGGAACCGGACATCGTTCACGCGCATGCCGGCAAGGCTGCGGCACTCGTCGCCGCCATAGGCCCACCCGTGTGCACGGTGGGAACCATCCACGGACTCAAGAAGGATCTCTCCATCTATCACGGCTTCGACGCCGTGATCGGGGTCAGCCGCGGCGTGCTCGCGGGCCTCGACCATGCAGCCAAGTCGGTCGTCTACAACGGCGTCCAGCCCGCACCGGAAGCCGCGACCGGCGCGGATCTCCGCCGTCTGATCGGAATCGGCGCCGGCGACCCGGTCGCGATGGCGGTCGGCCGCCTGGTCCCGGTGAAACGCTACGACCGCCTGATCGAACTGTGGGACGCCGGTCTCGGCCACCTGGTGATCGCCGGCGACGGGCCCCAACGGCGACGGCTCGAGGCGCTGGCCAAGGGCAAGCCCGTGAGCCTTGCCGGTCACCGGGAAGATGTCCGTTCGTTGATGGCCGGTGCCGACCTGATGGTATTCGCATCGGCCCGGGAGGGCTTGAGCTACGCCCTCGCGGAAGCGCTGGTGGCGAGATTGCCGGTGGTCTCCACGCCGGTGCCGGGTGCCGAGGAACTGCTGCCCCCGGGGCACCTTGCCGACATCGGCGGGCTCAAGCGGATCATCGCGGACAATCTCTTGGACCCGGTTGCCGCCCGGGCACGAATGCGGGATCTGTTCGACTGGGCCGCCGAGACGCTCACCGTGGATCGCATGGTGCGTTCGACGCGTCTTGTCTACGAGTCCGTGCGAGAGTAGCGGGATCGTCGCGTGCTCACCCTGGATGACATCGAGCCCTTCGCCGTCGGCGGCACCCGACGCTGCTACGTGCATCCCGACGACGAGACGCTGTGCATCAAGGTCCTGCGCCCGGATCGAACGCCGAGGGCGCGCCGGGACTTGGTCACCGGTTGGCGACGCCTCAAGCGTCTGCCGAGCTTCGACGATCAGCAGAAGGAGCTCAAAGCCTACGGCCACCTCAAGCGACGGGGCCAACTCGACTGGAACCACGTCCCGCGCTTCTACGGCGTCGTCGATACGGACCAGGGGATCGGTATCGTCACGGCGCTCTTCCGCGACTGGAACGGCGGCTATCCGAAGAACCTGGAGGAGCTGTTGCCGGTCGGGATGACCGATGCCCTCGACGCGGCGATCCGCGAATTCAAGGATTGGCTGCGCCGGGAACTGTTCCTGACCCGCGACCTCCTGCCGCACAACATCATTGCCGTCGCCGACAGCCCGGAACGTTACCGCCTGGTGATTGTCGATGGTATCGGCAATAGCGAGTTCGTCCCGTTGTCCCATTGGTTCAACTGCTGTGCCAGGGCGAAAATCGAACGCAAGATCCGCAAGTTCGACTACCGTACGCGCATCCTCCTGCCAACCGACCCAGCGGGCGAAGCTGAGTCAGATGCGGCTGTTTGAACAAGCCGAGGCCAAGGTCCGCCGCTTGCGGCGTCTGGCGTCGCCCCTGATCTGGGCCGGCGGCGCCGTGCATTGCCCTCTCTGCGAGCGGTCTTTTCGGGGTTTCCGACCCGCCGGCAAACGACGAACCCGCCGCGCGAATGCCGTCTGCCCGTACTGCGGGGCCCGGGAGCGCGATCGCCTGACCCATCTCTTCCTCACCAGCCCCGATGGTCCGGCACCGGGATCGCCGATCCTGCACGTCGCGCCGGAGGCGTGCATCGCTCCACGGCTACGGGAGTTGGCGGGCGGTGGTTACGTGACCGCCGACCTCGTTCGGGCCGACGTCGACGAGCGCATCGACGTCATGGCGATACCCCACGCCGACGCGACGTTCCACGGGGTCTACTGCAGCCATGTGCTACAGGACGTCCCCGACGACATCGCGGCAATGTCGGAGTTGCACCGGATCCTCAAACCGGGAGGCTGGGCGATCCTCAACATCCCAGTGACCGCCCCCGTCACCGTGGATCATCGCGATGTTCCCGGACGCGTCCGTCGCCCCGGCGACCGCCGTCCCGACGAGCACCTGAGAACCTACGGCAGGGACTTTCCGCAACGCATGGCCACCGCCGGTTTCGACACCCACGTGATCGTCCCCGAGGATTTGGCGACGGCGCAGGAGCGGATCCGGTTCGGCATCGACACGACTGCGGCCGGTTCGGTCTACCTCGGCGTCAAGTCGCAATGAGCCGCACGACCGCCAATGCTGCGCGCCACGTCCTGTGCCGGTGCCTGTCGGTCGCAGCGCTCGCCGCGGTGGCGGCGGCCGAAGGGACGGCAGTCGCCGAGGAAGCGGCGCCGGCCGAGGCAGCGGCGTCGACCACGGAAATGCACTATGACGCCCAGGTGGCATGGTTTCACGCGGGCACCATCGAGATGACCCTGCAGGAACACGAGGACCGCTACGACCTTTCCGGGATGGTCACCACGTCGGGTGCGATGAACCGGTTGTTCAAGTGGCGCGGGCAGTTCGCCGCCACCGGTCGATTCGTCGAGGGGATGCCACGCACCAACGCCTACCTGTTGCTTGAGGACGACGGCGCGACGCGTGAGGTGCTGCTGGCGTTCGGCGACAAGACGACCATCCACGCCACCGACGACGAATCCGAGGAACTGCCCATACCGCCGGGCTCCGACCTGATGTCGATTATGTTCCTCGCACCGCACTGCCTCGGCACGACCACCGTCCACGACGGTGAGGACGCCTACACGATCGTGCCCGAGAGAACGTCGGAGCGGAAATTGAACCAAAGATCCCGCTATTACTCCGGTCCCACCGTGCGCTGCGACTACCGCTTTCGCTACGTCGACGGCAGTACCCGGCGCGTGTCGGTATGGATGGCCGACGCCCGGGGTCCGAGGTTCCCGGTGCGGATACAGATTCGGGTGCCATTGCTGCCGGACGGCATCCTGCGTCTGCGCATCGACCGGGCATCGGGCTCGCCCGGCCCGCCATGACGTCGATTCCGAACCGGATCACCGCATACGGGCGTAGTTGCGCCGCGTAAACTGCGCTACCTGCCAACCGCCCGGATTCCGCCTTGCCCATCAAACTCGGCGTCCTCGACCAATCGCCCATCTCCCGGGGCGAAGACGCCGCGAACGCCGTCCGGAACACGATGGCGCTCGCGAAGCGCTGCGACGAACTCGGCTACCACCGCTACTGGGTGGCCGAACACCATGCCTCCGATTCGCTGGCGAGTTCCTCGCCGGAGATTCTCATCACCCGGTTGGCGGCCGAGACCGAGCGCATCCGGGTGGGGTCCGGCGGCGTGATGCTGTCGCACTATTCGCCCTACAAGGTGGCGGAGAACTTCCGCATGCTGGAGGTGCTCTACCCGGGCCGGATCGACCTCGGCGTCGGCCGCGCGCCGGGAAGCGACGGGCTCACCGCGGCGGCACTGGCCTACGGCAATCCGTTGGGCATCGAGTACTACCCGGCCAAGGTCAAGGATCTCGTCGCCTTTGTCTCGGGGCGCACACCCATCACCGAGGCCTTTCGGGATCTCAAGGCGACGCCCAAGTCCCCGACCGCGCCGGAGATGTGGATGCTCGGGTCGAGCTACGACTCCGCCGCCTACGCCGCGCGTTTCGGCCTCGCCTACTCCCACGCCCACTTCATCGCCCCGGAACTGGCCATCGAGGCGATGCAGCAGTATCGCGAACGATTCGCCCCGGAGCATCTGACCGAGCCTTACGCATCCATTGGCGTGTTCGCCATCGCGGTTGAGGACGCCGAACGCGCGGAGGTGTTCCGGCGCATGCGGGAAATCCAGCGCATCCGCCGCGACCGCGGTCAGCGCGGACCGGCACCCACCTTGGAGGAGGCCGCCGACTGGCCCTTCACCGACGAGGAACTCGAAGCCATGAAAAGCCGCCGATCCCGGCAGATCATCGGCACGGTGGACCAGGTAAAGGCGGACATCGAGGATCTCGTGACCCGATCGGGTGCCGACGAAGCGGTGTTGCTCACCATCACGCCGACCTTCGAGGATCGCCTCAGGTCCTACGAACTGGTCGCGGGTGCCTTCGGCATCGGCTGAAGGTCGACACGGGCCGATCCCGATCGGCCATAATGCCGACGATCAGTCATCCGCCCAAGGAACCAGCTATGCGTTATTCGGTGGCCGCGGCGTTCGCGGCTTGTACGGCGATTGTCGGCTGCGAGCAGGCCACGACGCCGCCGGGAGACCCGGCACCCGCTGAAGCCCCGGTGGAAACCACCGCGGTGGAGGCGGTGCCCGCGCCGGTGATCCACCACTGGACCAGCGACCGGGAAATCGGTCACGGGAGCGAACCGGTTAACGCCGAACACCTACTGGCGGCACCGTCGAACCCCGAGCAGTGGCTCCACTACGGCGGCGACTATGCCAACCACCGCCACTCGCCCATCGACGATATCACCCCGGAGAACGCGGCCACCCTCACGGCCGCGTGGGCATTCCCGACGGGAACGTCCGAGCAGTTCGAGGTCTCGCCGACGGTGTACGACGGCATCATGTACGTGACGACCTCGTACAACCGAATCTTCGCCCTGGACGCCGCCACCGGCGAGATCTACTGGCGCTACGACCACCAGCAGCCGGCGGATCTCCGACTGTGCTGCGGGATCGTCAACCGCGGCGCCGCCATCGCCGGTGACCTCGTGCTGATGGCGACGCTGGACGCGAAGCTCATCGCCTTCGATCGTCTGAGTGGCGAGATCGCCTGGGAGACGACCCTCGCCGACTACGCGAAGGGCTTCAGTGCCACGTCGATGCCGTTGGTCGTCAAGGACATGGCCATCATCGGCATCGCCGGCGGCGAATTCGGCGTACGCGGCTTCTTCGACGCCTACGACGTTGCCACGGGCGAGCTGCGGTGGCGCCACCACACCGTCCCGGCGGAGGGCGAACCCGGAACAGAGACCTGGGCCGGCGACTCCTACAAGACCGGCGGCGCGCCGGCCTGGACCACCGGCGCGTACGACCCCGAGACGGATATCCTCTACTGGACCACCGGCAACCCGTCCCCCGATTGGAACGGCGACCTGCGCGCCGGCGACAACCTGTTCTCCAACAGCCTGCTCGCCGTCAACCCGGATTCCGGCGAACGCCTGTGGCACTTCCAGTTCACGCCCCACGACGTCTGGGACTACGACGGCAATACGCAGATCTTCCTGACGGAGGTCCAGCGTGACGGCGAAGCGGTCAAGGTGATCGTGCAGGCCAATCGCAACGGTTACTTCTACACCCTGGACCGTGCCACCGGCGCCTTCATGGGCGCCACCCAGTACGTCGAGCAGTTGAACTGGGCGACCATCGACGGGAACGGCCGACCGGTCGTCGACCCCCGGGCGAATCCCGTCGAGGAACCCGACTTCCGGGTCTGCCCCGGCAATCTCGGCGGCATGAACGGCGCCTTCTCGGGGGCACTCAACCCCGACCTCGGACTCGCCTACATCCCCACCATCGAGTCCTGCCAGCATTTCCAGAAGGGCATCGTCGCGTTCGTCGAGGGCCAACCGTTCATGGGCGGTCTGCCCATCCCCGTGGACGTGCTGAACGGCGCCGACTACGGCCACCTGTCAGCCATCGACATCCACACCGGCGAGGTGAGGTGGCGGTACAAGGATCCGGAACCGATGATGGCCGGCGCCTTGTCGATGGCCGGCGGTGTCGTGTTCACGGGCAATCGCGACGGATTCGCGCTGGCCCTCGACTCGGCCACGGGTGAACTGCTGTGGAAGTTCCGGATGGGCGGCGGCGTGCGCAGCCAGCCGGTCGCCTACCGCGCCGGCGGCAAGACCTACATCGCCATCGGTTCCGGCAACGACCTCACCATCGCGGGCTTCGCGGCGGGTCCCGTCGCCGTCCCGCAGGGAGGCCACCTGTTCGTCTTCTCGTTGCCCGATTGACTCGGCGAACGCGATGCCAACCGTTGGCACCGCCCTGCTGCGGGCGACGAAGGCCGCCACGGCGTTTGCGTTTCTCGCCGGCTGCGGCGAGAGCATCGCCGACCCCGCCATTGCCGTCGCCCGGGATGCCGGTCTCCGGGTCTGCTTGCCGGAGAACGACCCGCCGCGGTCGCAGCGCGGGGCCGGCGGATTCGACCTCGACGTTGCCGGGCACCTGGCCGAGCGGTTGGACCGGCGTCTGGTGATCGTCTGGTTGCCCGAGGAGGCGCAAACCGACATCGAGTCCACGGACGCGGACTACCGGCCGTTGCTGACGGGTCAATGCGAGATGCACCTTTCGGTGCCGGGTGCGGAAGCGGTTAAACGCTACCGAGGCTGGTTGGTTCTGAGCGAACCCTACTACGGCGCCGGCTTCGAGGTGATTCCCGCCGAGTCGCCATTCCGGTTCGACGCCCCGTTCAAGGGAACCGTCGCCGTACGGGCCAATACCGTCGCCCACCTGGCCCTCAATGCGGCATCCGTCCGATGGTCGCAGCAGACGTCAAGTGCCGCCATCGTCCGCGCGGTGGCCGAAGACGAGGTGGCCGCCGGACTCGTCTGGGGGCCCGATCTCGCCCTCCTGGACAGCGACCACAACCCCGATTTCGAAGCACCTGCCGTCCTCCGTTGGAACCTGCACGCGGCGCTGCGCAAGGACAACCCGCTCATCGAAGCGGTCAATCGGCTGTTTGCGACGGACGAAGTCCAGGCGTACGTCCGCACGCAACTGATCAAGCACCGTATTCCGGTGCACCCGCCGTTCGACCGCGTGCACACTCCCGAAGACCTCCTCGCCTTGTAGCCATGCGGACGGCCTTGCTGGTTGCGCTTGCAATCTCGGTCTCCGCCTGCGGACCCGAATCGCCGGTCGACGCCTTCCGGGACGACGCCGAGGCGATCAAGCGCGGCAAGTCGCTGTTCATCGGCACCTGCGCGGGCTACTGCCACACCACCGTTCCGGGCGAACGCGCGGCCCCGTACCTGTTCGACGCGCAGTGGACCCATGGCGGCTCCGACCGGGAGATCTTCGATACCATCGCGGCCGGCGTGCCGGGCACCACGATGATCGCCTTCAAGGGCAAGCTGCCCCAAGGCGACGACGACATCTGGCGCTTGGTGGCGTACATCACGACGGCTGCCACCGACGGATAGCGTCCGTTCACGGGGCGAGGGCGTTATTCTCACCGGCGACCGACCAAGGGGAACACGGGCGATGCGCCACGGGCAGGGATTCAGCGATCTTGGGAGCCATCTCGACGACCTTCGTCGCCGGGACATGTTCCGGGTCCGGCGCAGTCTGGAAGGTCCGCAAGGTCGGGAGGTGTTGGTCGACGGCCGCCTACTCGTCAACTTCTGCAGCAACGACTACCTGGGGCTCGCCGGGGATCCGCGCATCGCCGAGGCCTTCAAACGCGGCATCGACCGATGGGGTACGGGTGCCGGCGCGTCGCATCTCATCTGCGGCCACACCGCCGCCCACGAGGAACTCGAAGAAGCGCTCGCCGAATTCACCGGCCGCCCGAGGGCGCTACTCTACGGCAGCGGCTACGCCGCCAACGTCGGTGTCGTCAACGCGTTGCTGAGCGTCGGCGACTTCGTGTTCGAGGATCGCCTGAACCACGCGTCGCTGCTTGATGGCGGCTGGATCAGCCGGGCGACCTTCTCCTGGTTCGAGCATCGCGACATGGAGGATCTCGACTGCAGGCTCAACGAGGTACAACACCAACCGACCCGCAAACTCATCGTCAGCGACGGCACGTTCAGCATGGACGGCGATCCGTGCCGCCTTGACGAACTCGTCGGCCTCGCGAAGCACCACGGCGCCTGGACGATGATCGACGACGCCCACGGCATGGGCGTGCATGGTGCCCACGGCGTCGGCCTGGTCGATCCGGATCGCTATTCCACGGCCGACGTGCCGATCCTCGTCGGTACCTTGGGCAAGGCCTTCGGCACCGCCGGCGCGTTCGTCGCCGGCGAGGAAGTGCTCATCGAGACGCTGATACAACGCTCGCGAAACTACATTTTCACCACCGCGATGCCGAGTGCGCTCGCGGTCGCGACGCTGACAAGCCTGTCCATTGCGACGGCGGAATCCCACCGGCGCGAGCATCTCGCGGCACTGATCGCACGGTTCCGAAACGGCACGCGCGACCTGGGCCTGCAACTCATGGCATCGACATCGCCCATCCAGCCGGTCGTCGTGGGCGATCCGAGTCGGGCACTGGCGCTTAGTCGAGCGCTCGAGGAGCGTGGCTTTCTGATCGGGGCGATCCGCCCGCCGACGGTTCCCGACGGAACGTCCCGGCTACGAATCACTCTGACTGCGGCACACCGAGTCGGCGATGTCGACAGACTGCTCGAAGCCTTGGGCGAACTCGCGGTTTGCACCGCCGCGCGCTGCACCCGGTTCCGGTAGATGATGCGGCAGACCTACTTCGTCACCGGCACGGACACCGAAATCGGCAAGACGTTCGTTGCCGCCGCGTTCCTCCACATCGCCCGCGAACGTGGTCTGCATTGCGCCGCCCTGAAACCCGTGGCGGCGGGTTGCGAGATCGTCGACGGCAAACCGGTCAACGACGATGCGGCGCAGTTGATCGCCGCCAGCGGAACCGATTTCGACTACCGCACCGTCAATCCCATCGCGTTGGAACCCGCGATCGCGCCACACATCGCCGCCGCGCGGGCCGGGATCACGCTAAGCGCCGGCGACCTCTCCCGCCATTGCCGCGACGCACTCGCCAACGACTTCGAGTTCGCCATCGTCGAAGGCGCCGGCGGCTGGTTCGTGCCGCTCAATGCCGCCGAAACGCTGGCCGATGTCTGCCTCGGCATCGGTGCGCGACCTATCCTCGTCGTCGGCATGAAGCTCGGATGCCTAAACCACGCGCTCCTGACGGCGCACGCCATCGCCCAGGCAGGTGGCGACCTCGCCGGTTGGGTGGCCAATTGCCCGACACCGGCCATGCCCGCCTTCGAGGAGAACGTCGCAACGCTCGGCGAGCGCTTGCCGGCGCCTTGCCTCGGGATCGTTCCATACCTCGGCGACGACGCTTCCTACCGCCAAGCCGCGCCACTCCTCGACATCGAACCGCTTCTGCGATGAACGATCCGCTGCAATTCGACCGCGACCATATCTGGCATCCCTACACGTCGATGGTCGACCCGCTCCCCGTCTACCCGGTGGCGTCTGCGGATGGTGTGCGCATTCGCCTCACCGACGGGCGCGAGTTGATCGACGGCATGTCTTCCTGGTGGTGCGCCATCCACGGCTACAACCACCCCGAATTAAACGCCGCCGTCCGCGCACAACTGGACAGCGCGGCTCACGTCATGTTCGGGGGCCTAACGCACGGACCCGCCATCGAACTCGCGCGGACGCTCATCGAACTCACGCCCCGAGGACTGCAGCACGTCTTCTTCTGCGACTCCGGCTCGGTGGCGGTGGAGGTCGCCATCAAGATGGCCATCCAGTACTGGGGTGCCCTCGGACGACCGGAGAAGCACCGCCTGGCCACCATCCGGGGCGGCTACCACGGCGACACCTTCGGCGCGATGGGCGTGTGCGACCCGGTGACCGGCATGCACGAACGGTTCAGCCGCGTTCTGCCTGCGCACCTGTTCGCCGATCGTCCACGCACGCGCCCCGGCGAGAGCCTCCATCCCGACGACGTCGCCGGCATCGAGCGCCTGCTCGCGGAACATCACCGCGAAGTGTCGGCGGTCATCCTCGAACCCGTGGTCCAGGGCGCCGGCGGCATGTGGTTCTATGCACCCGAGTACCTGAACCACGTCAAGGCGCTCTGCGAGCGCTTCGACGTTTTGCTGATCTTCGACGAGATCGCCACCGGGTTCGGTCGCA
>LXNJ01001834.1_pt1 | contig 12180 bp, 7 predicted proteins | sample 809081 | NCBI WGS metagenome assembly LXNJ01 (sample SAMN04870510, study PRJNA318959) | sponge metagenome | biome: sponge; feature: marine sponge reef; material: water | host: Petrosia ficiformis | place: Greece: Milos, Mediterranean Sea | collected 2013-05-29 | depth 5-7 m
CCGCCGATCGGGATTCCATCGGCGGTCTGCCGTTGTGACTACCGCCTCAAGGGCCCGAGGTCGCGCCAGCTCGTTCCAGAAATGGCCGCAAAATCGCGGAGCCGGTCGGTGCCCCCAGCTTCGAGGGAAGGTGATGGGATAGGTGAACTGGCGATACAAACAACGGTGTCTTAGTATTAATTTCAATAGGTTAAAGCTAATCCCTCGGTTACATGGAACAGATGCGTCATGAGATTCAGCGAACTCCTCATTCCAACGCTGCGGGAAGCCCCGGCCGACGCCGAGGTCGCCAGTCACGTCCTGCTGATCCGCGGTGGTTTCATCCGCCGTTTGACATCCGGGTCCTACAACTGGCTTGCCCTGGGCGTTCGCGTGCTGAGGAACATCGAGCGGATCGTCCGCGAAGAACTCCAACGCGCCGGTGCCCAGGAGATCCTCATGCCGGTGGTGCAACCCGCCGAACTTTGGCGCGAGAGCGGACGCTGGGACGTCATGGGTCCCGAGCTACTCCGCCTCACCGACCGGCACGAGCGCGAGTACTGCGTCAGTCCGACCCTGGAGGAGGTGGTGACCGATCTCTTCCGACGGGTGATCACGAGCTACCGCCAGTTGCCCTGCAACCTCTACCAGATCCAGACCAAGTTCCGCGACGAGGTCCGTCCCCGCTTCGGGCTGATGCGGGCCCGCGAGTTCATCATGAAGGACGGCTACTCGTTCCACCTCGACGATGACTCCTTCGAGCAGACCTACGCCGCGATGCATCGCTGCTACTCGGCGATCCTCGACCGCATGGGACTCGACTATCGGGCGGTCGAAGCCGACTCCGGATCCATCGGCGACGGCGACTCCCACGAGTTCCACGTTCTCGCCGACAGCGGCGAAGACACGATCGCCTACAGTCCCGGGAGTTCCTACGCGGCGAACGTCGAGCGGGCCGAAGCGGTGGCCACCCCCGACCAGGCCGATCCGCAGGACCTCGACAGACGCCACACCCCCGGCGCCAAGACCATCGAGGCGGTCGCGGACTTCCTGGCGGTCGACGCCCGGCAGTGCGTCAAGACCCTGATCGTGCACGCCGAATCGGAACCCGGTCTCATCGCCCTGGTGCTGCGCGGCGATCACCAGTTGAACGAAGCCAAGGCGTCGCGCATCGAGGGCATCCGCCGGCCACTGGCCTTCGCCGCCGAGGCCGAGATCGAAGCCGCGCTCGGCGTCGGCATCGGGTCCATCGGTCCCGTCGGTCTTGAACTGCCGATCGTCGCGGACGCCTCCGCCGCCGCGTTAACCAGTTTCGTGTGCGGCGCGAACACCGACGACCACCACTATCTCGGCGCCAACTGGGCCCGCGACGTGGCGGCCGATGTCCGCGTCGAGGATATTCGCAACGTCGTCGAGGGCGACCCCGCAGCGGACGGCAGCGGCCCGCTCAAGTTCATGCGCGGCATCGAGGCTGCGCACATCTTCAAGCTCGGCACCAAGTACAGCGAAGCCATGAATGTGACCATCCAGGACGCCTCGGGCAGCGACGTCGTGCCGCTCATGGGGTGCTACGGCTTCGGTGTTTCCCGGTTGGTGGCCGCCATCGTCGAACAGTGCCACGACGACGACGGCATCGTCTGGCCCGATGCGGTGGCGCCGTTCGATGTGCACATCGTCGCCGTGAGCAACGTCAAGTCGGCCGAGGTGCAGGCCACCGCCGAGGCCCTGCACCGCGACCTGGAGGCGGCCGGCATCGCCGTGCTGCTTGACGACCGCGACGAACGCGCGGGGGTCAAGTTCGCCGATGCCGACCTGATCGGGGTTCCGACCCGCGTCACGGTCGGTGATCGTGGCTTGAAGGATGGGATCGTAGAGATTCGACGCCGGAGCCAGCCGGACACGGAGAAACTGACGCCTGCCCTGCTCGTCGAGCGGCTGACAGGAACCCGTCAGTGAATGATGGGCTGCGACGGCTCGGGTTGGGGTTTGTCAGCCGGTTCCGGCTCCGACTGGACCGCGTAGCGACGGGTGTGGACCTGACCGGCGAGGACATCCGGCAGCTCGTCCAGAAACACCTTCATGTGCTCGGTTCTCAGATGCCCGGCAAGGGCCTCCATGTTCTCCCACTCCTGGAGAAGGATCAGCGTGTTCGGATCCCTTAGGCCCACATAGAACTCGTAGGAGATACAGCCGCTCTCGGTTTGGGTGGCGTCGGACATCTCGCGCGCAAGCGACAGCGCCTTGTCACGCTGATTCGCTTTGATGGGGATGATGCCGTGAACGATGATCATGGCTCCATGTTGGCGAATTTGCCAACCGCTGGCAAGACGCCCGGTGGCCGTCAAGCCGCCTCCACGACGACTGCGCGCGCGTTGGCTCGGAGATAGACGGCCATCAAGGCCGGCACGAGGAGGATCAATATCGACGTTGTGACCATGATCCCGACGCCCAGCGACGCCGCAAAGGGAACCAGGAACTGCGCCTGAATCGCCCGTTCCAGGATGAGCGGCGTGAAGCCGAGGAACGTGGTCAACGAGGTCAGCATGATGGGCCGGAAACGACCCTTGGCACCGTCGATGATCGCGGTCTTCGGCGCGGCGCCCTCCCTAAGCCTCTGGTCGATGAAATCGATCATGACCAGGGAGTCGTTGACGACGACGCCGGCGAGGCCGAAGAAGCCCAGGAACGATGCGGCACTCAACGCAATCCCCAGCACGAGGTGGCCGAGAACGACGCCGACGAGGCCGAACGGAATGATCGCCATGACGATGAACGGCTTGCGGTAGGAACCGAGGGGTATGGCCAGGAGCGCGAAGATCGCCAGCATGGCGAGCGCGAAGCCGCGGTAGAGGGCGTCCAGGGACTCCAACTGCTGCTGCTGTTCGCCACCGAAGGAAAACGTCAAGGCGGGGTTGGCGGCATCCAATTCCGCGAGAATGCTGTCCTCGAGGACTGCGTTCGCTTCTCCGGCGGAGATCACTTCCTGGTGCACATCCGCCGTCACCGTGACGACCCGTTGACCGTCCTTGCGCCGGATGGCGGGCGGCGACGTGCCCATGCTCATCGACGCTACCTTCGTTAGCGGTACGTCCTGCCCCGACGGCGTCCGGATCAGGTAGGACTCGACGTCGGTGATGGCATCGCGCTCGTCGGCGGGCAGCCGCGCAAAGACCCGTACCTCTTCCCGTTCGCGCTGCACGCGGAGCACTTCCGCGCCGAAGAAGGCGTCCCGCGCCTGGCGCGCGATGTCGTCCAGCGTCAGCCCGAGCGTTCGCGCTTCGGGCCGTAGTCGCAGTTGGACCTCCCTGACGCCAGGTGCATGATCGGATCGGACATCGAAGACACCGGACACGCTGCGAAGGCCGTCCACTACCGAGTCCGCGATCTCCCCCAGGCGCTCCGGGACCGGATGCGACAACACCGCCTCGACGGGATTGCCGAGATCGATGACCTCGCCACTGAAGGCGATTCCCCGAACGTAAGGCAGGACGCCGACCTCCTCCCGCCAAGCTTGGACGACCGCGACGGTGGACAGATCCCGCTCCTGGGCACCCAACAGCTTGAGATCGACGGTGGCGATGTTGCCTTGCGGATTCAGGTTTAGGGTGGGCGTGAGCCCCCCTCCCTCGATACGGGGACCCTGGCCGACAGTCACGGTCACCCCGGTCAGGAGCGGGGGAGCGTCGTCCGGCCGGTCACGCTCCAGACGCTCGAGAACCCGTCGCCCCGCCCGTTCCAACTCCCGCGCCACCTCGTAGGTCCGTTCCGGGGGCGTCCCGTCCGGCATCTCCAGCGAGGCGTTGATGAAATCCCCTTCGACGACGTCGGCGAAGGTCGTCGGGATCACACCCGCCGGCACCAGGGATACGCTGAACACCCATAGCCCAACCGCCCCGCCGATCACCACCGCAGGTTGATCCGTGGCGAACCGCAGCGCCCGATCCAGGGGCCCCTCGAGAAAGGCATTGACCCATCGATCCACCTGGCCCCGGGTGCGTGCGAAGAACCGGTCCACCACATGGGTCGGGGTCCAATCCGGCCCTTGGAGGTGCGACAAGTGGTTGGGCAGTATGAAGAGGGACTCGACGAGGGAGATCAGCAACATGCCGATGATGATCACCGGCAACGCGAACCAGATCTCGCCGATGTTGCCGGGGATGAATAGCAGGGGGGTGAATGCCGCCACCGAGGTGAGAACCGCGAACGTCAGCGCCCTCTTGATGCGCCGCGAGCCGCGGATCGCGGCGACGACTCCAGGCGCACCGCTGCTGCGTTCATAGTGAATGTACTCCGCCACGACGATGGCATCGTCGACGATGATGCCGATGGCCAGCACAAAGGCGAACAGGGAGGTCGTGTTGATCGCGAGGTCGAGTACCAGCATCGCGGCCAAGGCCCCGACGCCCGACGTGATCAGGCCGACCACCACCCACAAGGCGAGGCGGATCTCGAGAAACAGTGCCAGCGCGATGAACACCAGCATGATGCCCAACAGACCGTTCTTGAGCAGAAGACCGACCCGCTCCGAGTAGATCTGGGACTCGTCGTTCCAAATCTCGATCCCGACGCCTGGCGGCAAGGAGGGGATGATCGTGTTCGCGAGGTGCTCTTTGGTGGCATCGGCGACGGCCATCACCTGTTCGTCGTCGGCCCGGAAGATCTCCACGAAGGCGGCCGGTAGCCCTTGGTGACGAACGATGAGGTCCGAGTCCTGGAATCCGTCCCGCACGTCGGCGATGTCGCCGAGACGCAGGGCTTTGCCGTCGCTGCGGGCGACGACGACGATTTCCTCGAAGTCGTGCTGGTCGTAGCTCTGACCGATGGTCCGCACCCGCACCTCGGCCTCGCGCGTATCGATACCGCCTGCGGACAGGTCGAGGGAGCTCCGGCGAACCGCACTCGCGATGTCGTCGAGGGTGAGTCCCAGGGCGCGCAGCCGGACGAGCGGTATCTCGATCGAGATCTCGTAGTTCCGCGTTCCGGTCGTGGCGACGCGGGATACGCTTGAAAGCGCCGCCAGATCGTCCTCGATCTGGTGAGCCAGCTCCTTCAGCGAACGCTCGGGGACATCGCCGAAGACGATCAAGCGCAGGATGCTGTTGTCGTTGGCCATCTCGCGAAACTCCGGACGCTCCGCGGCACCCGGGAACGACTGGATCAGGCCGACGGCGGACTCCACCTCGTCCATGGCCTCGCCGATGTCCGTGCCGGTCTTCAGTTCGACCCGCACCGAGGCCATCCCCGGAGCCGCTACCGACTTGACCGCCTTGACATCGCCGAGCGCTTCGACCTGCTCCTCGATCTTGACGACGATCGACTCCTCCACCTCCTCGGGCGTGGCGCCGGGATAGGCGACGGACACCTCGATGGTATTGAAGGGCACCTTGGGCCAGGCTTCACGGTCGAGTCCCGTCAAAGACACCAGTCCCGCCGCCAATATGCCCAACATCAAGAGGTTGGCGGCAACGCGGTTGCTCGCCATGTAGGCGATGGGACCCGGAGGCTCTCCGAGGTAGGGGTCGCTCATCGGCCCGGGGCAGACCCGGTGCGCACGGCCATACCCTCCGTGGCGAACCGGATGCCACCGATGACGGCCGCGTCGCCGTCTTTCAGCCCACCGGTCACGTATACCTCGTCGTCGATGCGCTGCAGGACCCGCACCGGCACGATGTGCACGGTGGCGTCCTCACGCACGGTCCAGATCTCGTTGTCCGGCTGTAGGGCGGCGCGGCGGACCCGGAAATAGGCGTCCGGCACAACGCCATCGATAACCACTTCGGCGAACTTGCCGACCAGCAGGGGTGGACCTTGTACGGAGCCCCGCCCGCCCGCCGAGAAGGGTCGGTCCACCCGCACCACCACGTTGATCGTGCGCGTCTCGGGATCGAGCGATGCCTCGGCCCGGTCCACGTATCCCTGCCAGACATGGCGATCGTCGCCGTACTCGGCGATCACTCGCGCGGGAGCGGACACACTGGCGTCCGCGGACCCTTCCGGTGCCGCCCAGAGTCGTGGGATCAGAGCGGCGTCGGCATCCGACAGGGGAATCACCACTTCCACGGCGTCGGCAGCGAACAGCCTGCCGACCGACTGACCGGCCGCCAGCAGTTGTCCCCTGTCCACCGATTCATCCCGGACGATGCCGTCGAAAGGCGCGCCAATCCGGGTGCGCGTTAGGGCCAGTTTCGCTTGCGCCAAGGTGGCCTCGTCCCGCCTCACAGCGGCCTCGGCCGCCTCCAGCTGCGGTAGGCGCAGGGTCAATGGACTCGCCTCGGGCGCGGCGTCGTCGGAACGTCTCTCGGCAAAGCTCTCGTACTCGTCCCGGGCGATGGCGACGTTCTCACGGGCTTCGAGGAGCGCCACCCGCCGAGCGGCGAGCGCGGCTTCGGCCTCGCGCACCCGGTATTCGTAGTCCGCCTCCTCGATCCGGAACAGAACCTGCCCCGCAGAGACCGGCAGACCGCTGCGGAAGGCGGGGTCCACCCAGACCACCCGACCGCCCACTTGCGGCGCGATGTCGATTTCCGCGCTCGGGCGCACCGTGCCCGCGCCATGCACGGGGATGGGACCCGAGCCTGCGGCAATTCTGGCCGTTTCCGCATAGGGAATCTGCGACGGCGGCTCGCGGGTTTCGGGTTCCGGCGCCAGGGACACCAGCATAGTCGCCAAGGCGACCGAACCGACGACCACACCGGCGGCGATGAGATAGCCCGTGCTCCTGCGCATGATCAGTGCTCCTCGACGTCGGACAACGGTGCCGCCCGCGCCACGTCCCGAGCGCCGGTTGTCGGCGTTGTGCTCGACGGCCCGACGTCGGCCGACTCGGCGGTCATGGCCCATGCGCCTCCGAGGGCGCGGTGCAGCGCAAGGCGGGCGTACGCGAGATCGCGCTGCCCCCCTGCGTGGACAGCCCGGGCGCCGAGATCCATCCGCGAGGCCGCGAGGAAGGTGGCGTAGTCGCCGACCCCGGCCTCGTAGCGCCGCTCCTGCAATTGCGCCTCGGCGTACGCTTCTTCCGCGAAGGAGCCGAGCAGCGCAGCACGTTGCCGGCTGGACTCCAGCGCGGCCAATGCCGTTTCGACCTCGGCGGCCGCCGTCACAACGGCGTGCCCGTATGCCGCGGTGGCCTCGTCCAGCCGTGCCTCGGCGAACGCGACGTTGCCGCGCAACCGACCGCCCTGGAATACCGGGGCGAGCAGGTTCGAACTCAGGTTGCGGAACCATTGGTCCGGATCGAACCAGTCGCCGGCGTTCGCGCTCTGCAAACCGATGGATCCGGAGAGCGAGAGCGACGGCAACAATTCCGCACGCCGGGCGTCCACCGCCAGTCGGGCCGCCAACAGCCGCTGCCGCGCCGCGGCGACATCGGGCCGCTGGGCCAGCAGGTGGGCAGGGACACCCGCCGGTACCGGCGCCGCCACTGCGGGTGGCATGAGATCCTGTATGGCGTTGATGAGACCCGCATCCTCGGCGCTTCCCATGAGCACCTTGAGCCGCCCTTGGGCATCCGTCAGACGACCATCGATGCCGGGCAGCGCGGCCTCGGCATCGCGGCGATCGCGGCCAATCGCATAGACGTCGCGAATATCCCCCACGCCCCGGTCGTAGCGCTCCGTCGCCAGCGATGCCCAATCACGGAGAATCGCGATGGTCTGCTCACCGAGGTGCCGTTGGCGACGCAGATCGACGATCTCCAGGTAGGTCGCCACGGTCTCGGCGAGAACGCCGATTCGGGCCGCCCGGTAGTCGGCCTCGGACGCCCGTCGCTCCGCCCGTGCCGAGAGGACAGCACTCCTGGCACGACCCCAGAAGTCGACCTCGTAGGCGAAGTCCGCCCCAGCGGAGTAGGTGGTCTGGTCCAGACGGTCGGGCAACGCGAGGTCGAAGGCGGCGAACGTGTCCGGGCCGAGGCCGAGGTCCTCCAACTGCGCGCCGAGTCCCGCATTGGTCGGCGCGTCGTACCCACTAGCGGTCAGCGAAGCCTGAACCGTCGGCAGGCGCGCCGCGACGGCGATGCGCGCCCGCGCCCGCGCCTGCTCGACCCGCGCCACCGCCGACGCCAGATCGAAGTTCGACTCGATCACCGACTCGACGATCCGGTTCAGCGTGGGGTCGTCGAAGGTCTCCCACCACGCACCCGGTTCACGCGGATCCATGCCCACGGCGTCGACCCCGACATCGTCCGGTGCCGTTGTCGATCCGCCCGGAACAAACGGCACCAGGGAACAGGCGGCCATGAGGAGTCCGATGGCCGCCGCCATCGCGGCCGCCAACGACGCGCCCGACCGACCCGCGGTTGCCATGGGCCACAGGGTCACGGCGTGCCCGCTACACCGGGTGCCGATGCCGCACCACCCGGAACTTGAACCGCTTGTCCGGACTGAGCTTGGGGAACGGATTGATCCGCAGCTTGTAGTCCGCCGGTACCATCTCCAGCTCCAGATGGCGGGCGATCATCAGAAGGTTGACGACCAACTGCAGTTCCGTCCAGCGGGAACCGAGGCAGATGTGCGTTCCGAGGCCGAAAGGCGCGTAGACGTGAGCCTGCTTGTGCTCCTCCCGGGGAGGCAGGTACCGGTCGATGTCGAACGTGCCCGCGTCCTTGAAGTGCTCATCCAGGTAGTGCGTCGACGCGAAGGAAACGAGGATATTGGTGCCGACCGGAATCTCCATCCCTTCGACTTCGAAGGTGTTCATGGCGGTCCGGTTGTGGACCGGTACCACGGGGTGCAGCCGCAGGGTCTCCATGGCCACGCGGTGGGTCGCGTCGATGGCCGTAACATCCAGGTCCTTGGCATCGGGGTCGCCGTCGGCGAACAACGCGTCCGCCTCTTCGGTGACCTGTCGCAGGACATCCGGATTCGCCAAGAGTTCGTAGATCGCGAAGGCCGTCGCGCTGCCCAAGTAGTGTCCGGCGATGAGCGGCGCGATGAAGGCGAATCCCAGATCCGTTTCCGGAAGGAACTGCGGATCCGCCTGATGCAGTGCCATGAGGTCGTCGACCAGATCGCGCCGCTTGCCCTCGCGCTGCCCGGGTGTGTGGGTTGCGTGGATGTGGGCGTAGAGTTCGAGCACCTTAGCCTTGTAGCGCTTCATACGCGAAGTTCGAAGCATGAACTTCGGCATCACGCCCATGACGTGGACGAGCAACGCGCGGAACTCGAAGGCGAGGAGTTCCTCGATGACGGCTTGCGATGGTGAAATGCTGGTGCTGAGCTGCGCGATCTGTTCGCCGATCAGCCGCTGGCAGGACATTTCCCCGGGAAGCACGTTGCCGACACCCCACGCCCGGAAGCTGGTGCGACAGTAGCGGTAGAGATCCTCCAGGCGATCTTCCACGACGGCCCTGGCGTTTCCCGCCCGTACCGCCTTGCGCAGCCGGAAGTGATCCGCACCGTCCAAGCTGGCGATGGACCGAGCAGTGCCCCACTCGGTCTGGAAGTCGTGCAGGTAGTCCTGTGTTCTGAGGTGCAGGCGACCCTTGCGCTGGACCCAGCGGTTGACGTCCCCGCCGGCCAGGATGACCGAGTTCGCGCCGAAGGCGTCGAAGCGGAATGCGGGCCCGAGTCGTTCGTATTGCTCGGCGAAGAACTTTGGAATGTTGCCGGAGCGCAATGTCGGTGATCGAACCAAATCGAAGACCCCCATGCCCGGCACCGGACGGCGTCTGATCGACCGGAGACTTTCCGGAGGCCGATACGAACTCCGTACAGCCTGCGCGATGGAGCGGCCGATCAGGTCCATGCCGCCAAATAGTTCGATCCGGTCCTGGGCGATCTCGAAGTCCTCCGGCTCCATCATCGCCTCGAAGCCGCCGCAGCAGTTGACCAGGCCGATGATGGCGATGTCGCGGGGATCCGGGATCTCTTCGTCGAACAGGGTGCGCATGATTCGGCTCTTGATCTCCACCCCCCGGCGGCCGTCCACGAGGGGGTACCGGCCGGAGCGGGCCACGCGTTTGGACACGGAGAAGAAGCCGCCGGTGTCGTAGTCGAGAATGCCTTGGGCGACCAATCGGTCGAAGGCGGCTTCGCTTATGTCGTCCGCCCGCTGGGCAATCCGTTCGACCCAGTATTGGGGGGTGTGGACCTCCTTTTCGGCCGAAATCTCCTTGAGCGTTGGATCGAGCAGATCGTCTCCCGTCGGTGCCTCGTCCAAGATAGTCAACGTCGCGAGATCCGTGTCGATCTTGTTGTCCAGTGCCAGGTCCATCAGTACCGATCCGGCCATGGTGCAGGACATCCGCCATTCCGGTATCGGCACGACATAGCCGGTGTCGTCCTTCAGCATCAGCAGGAGGACTTCCTCCGCGAACCTCAAAGTCGGTTGTTGGGGCATGGCCGTACGAGCGACCTACAGCCGGGCCACGGTCTTGAGCGTTCGCCGGGTGCTGATTTCGTTCTCCGGATAGAACTGACTGCAGTAGCGCCGGAAAAGCATGATCTTCCCGTCGGCGTTGCTCAAAACGGGTCTAGAACGAAAGACCTTTCGGTTCCAGACAGGAAGATCCTGGCGAACGTCCTTGACCTGCCCCTCGAGCATCATGTGGTTCGACAACCTCGCCCGCAGGCGCTTCGGGAGGAAGCCGAGTCCCACGATCAACCGGCTGACACGATGCACCTCCTGCATCTGGTTCGCCAACACCAGCTCCATGTAGGTGCCGTCCAGGGGCGTGGTGAGAACCCAGAAACGAGACCGGAGGGGGATCGTATGTTCGGTTATGTCCACGAAGGAGAAGCCCATGCCGTAGAGGTGTGTGACCGCCGACACCTCGAATCGGAATTTCCGCCCCAGGAAGGACCGCTCGCGTTTGAACTCGAAGGCGCTCGTGAGATGCGCGCCATCCACCGTCACGGGCTCCGTCTGATGAACATCGAAATACCCGTGGATGAAGGACAAGTGGGCAATGTCCACGGCGTTCTCGGTCGTGTATTCCGGATGGGTGGTCAGGCGGAAGTCCCTGAGACCCACGGCTGTCCAGCCATCCTCGTCGCGGGTATCGAGGGGCAGCCTGAAGTACGGCGGCTGGCCGTTGCCACTCCACCAGGCGAAGACCATGCCGTTCATCACCTCCGTTTCGAACAGCTTCAGCCTGGCGTTCTTCGGTGCCGGCGCACTCGGGGTGGCCACGCACTGGCCCGACACGTCGTACTCGAAACCGTGGAACGGACAAACCAGACATCCATCCCGCACCGCGCCACCGGTTGTCGGACCGAGGTGAGACCCCAAGTGCGGGCAGTATGCGTCCGCGACGCACACGGAACCCTCGTCGTCGCACCAAGCCACGATGTCCTGGCCGAGCCATGTCTTCTCGATCAGAGTTTGCTTTCGCAAGGCGTCTCGTCCCGCGACGAAATACCAGCCATCGGGAAATGGCGAAGTCGGGAGGCGGTCGTCGTGTGCTATCGAATCCGCACTGGCCAAGGGCAGATTCCCCTTCCTTAGGCGCCTTCCGACTGTACCAGAGAAGGCCGTGCAGCCGCACGGGTCGCGCGCGCCTGCCGATCGCCCATCAGTGTGGGTCAGCCACCGGCGCGAACGCCCCCACGTCGGCCACCATCACGTCGCGATTCTCGTTGACGAGCCGCAGCGTTTCGGCGTCGTCCCAGGTGACGGCTTCCAGTTGCTTGACCATGGCCGGATCGAGGTCCAGCTTCCACGCCCGGGAAGAGAACCAGTCGTCGCCGACGTCGGGTCTGTCGAACAGCCAAAGCGCGTCGTAGGTCGAGACCGCCAACTTCGAACCGTCGGGCGACAGGTCGGCACCCGTTGCCCGGACGACATCCTGTCGCGAACCCACCAACGTCAGGACGTTCTCCCGATCCGTGAACGCCGTGTCCAGCCGATAGAGTTTGGCGCCGGCCTCCATACTGCGGATTTCGCCGGGACGGCGGTGCTTGGTGATGAAATAGAGCTTTCCTTCGGCGACGAATACCGCTTCGCAGTCGAAGTGCCAGAGCTTGGCCGGATGGTTCTGCTGGTCCGGGTAGCGAACGGGCAGGTAGTTCAGGGTGCGCATCCTCGGAATCGCCAAGGGATCCGGTTCGTTTACCACGTAGACGCCGAGGTCCCGCCGGGCGTTGCCGTTGTTGCCGACGTCGGCGATGTAGAGGACACCGTCGGCCAGCGCAATGTCCTCCCAGTCGAAGTGCCAGGCGTTTTCGATGGTGTGCCCGGGCCAGTCGGACTCGGACAAGCGCA
>LXNJ01001835.1_pt1 | contig 12178 bp, 7 predicted proteins | sample 809081 | NCBI WGS metagenome assembly LXNJ01 (sample SAMN04870510, study PRJNA318959) | sponge metagenome | biome: sponge; feature: marine sponge reef; material: water | host: Petrosia ficiformis | place: Greece: Milos, Mediterranean Sea | collected 2013-05-29 | depth 5-7 m
GGTCAATTCCTCGGCGGTCGTGTAGGCCCACTCCGGCACTCCGAAGAACATCGCGATCTTTTGCAGCGAAGGTGCCAATGGCTCGCCCTGCAGGAGGTTCTGGTTGATGAGGTCGCCGAGGATCAGGCCCAGTGCCAGGCCGAGAAAGCGCTGCCCGAAGTTGATGGCGTAGAAGTACACCAGGTGGGTTGCCGCACGTACCCGGAACTCCAGGCGGGTTTCGCCGTTGTTGCGGATGCGGAACTGGACCGTCCAGCCGAAGATGCAGGCGGCGATGACCGCCGCGCCGTAGAGCTTCGGCGGCCAGCCGGCCATGAAGAAGCCGGAGAAGGTCACGACCCCGATTCCGGAGAGGATCACGGCGGCGATGGAGCTGGCCTGCCCGGGGCCGTGCGGCGCGAACGCCAATCCGAACATGGATGCCGCGATGGTGGCCGTCGGTATGTACATCAGGAACCACGGCCACTCGAGGGTGGCTGGCACGTAGCCGGTCAGCGGACCGGCAAGTGCGACGGCGGACACCAGGAACGGCGCATAGGCGAAGCTGTAGCCTTCGCTCGCAAGTACTTCGGCCGTTTCGGTGCCGATGCCCTTGCCAGGGATCCACCAGCGCCCGAGGAAGTAGTAGCGGATGTAGGGCCAGGATCGCAGGAACAGGTAGAGAACGTCGCGGAATCCGCTGTTGTCGGAGTCGACGTCGGGCTTCCGTTCCGGTGGCAGGTAGCCGGGGCCGAACATCGGTAGGGCTCGGGACCGGGTTCGGTTGGCGTCTATGTCCTGGACGATGTCAGCCACGGGCGAGCCGTCCGTGCGCTCCGGAAGGGCTGATTCTCCCGGTACGAGCGATCATGTCCCTGCGGCCGACCGTGCCGCAGCCAAAGAGATTTCCCCAACGGGCGGTTGGAGTCCCATGGAATCTGTCCCTCACCCGTTGCCAAGCGCACCACCAATTCGCGCTGGCGTCAAGGGCTGTCTAGCTGCCGAATCGTGGATTTGGGGTGCCCAGCGTTCCCTCGACGAGGCGAGGCACCCGGTCGACCATAGGGTCGACGGCAAGGATCGCTCCCACGTCGGCCTTTGATACGGGCCAACAGTAAGAGTAGGATGGGTACCTGTATTTAGTCATACGGGAGACCGTATTGAAGACGACGATCGAGATCTCCGATGAACTTGCCGGCAAGGCCAGAGCCCATGCCGCGCGGGAGAACACCACGCTGCGGTCGCTGGTTGAACGGGGTCTACGCCTCGCCATGCGCGCTGACCCGCCGTTGTTCAGCTTGCCGGATGCGTCCGTGACTGGCCGGGGACTGCAACCGGGGTATCGCGATGCCGACTGGGCACGCATTCGGGAAGCCGCCTACGGGGATCGCGGCGGGTGATCGCGACGGACACCAACATCCTCGTCTACGCCCACCGCGCGGACTCGGAGTGGCATGAGCAGGCACGCGGGCGGGTCGCGACCCTTGCGGAGGGACGTGTCACGTGGGGCCTACCGTGGCCATGTGTTCACGAGTTCCTGGCCGTCGCGAGCCACCCGCGAATCTATGATCCGCCATCGACCGTCGAGGAAGCGATTGAGCAGGTGGACGCGTGGTTGGCGTCACCCGTCGCCGTGCTGCTGAGTGAAGCGGACTCGCATTGGGACGTGCTCAAGGATCAACTTCGCAACGGTCGGGTGAGAGGACCGCTGGTGCACGACGCGCGTGTCGCCGCCCTCTGCATCGGCCACGGCGTGACGGAGTTCTGGACCGCGGACCGCGACTTCAGCCGTTTCCCGGGCCTGGCCGTGCGGAATCCGCTACTGGACTGAACGTTCGCCGAGGCGGGCGGGGTCGACAAGACACTGGTCGACACTCTCTCTCGCACTGGCTCTCGCACAGGCTCTCGCACAGGTGGGTACGAACGACTCGATCGGGGCGTCGCGCAAGCCATTGATTTCGTGGAGGCAACTGCGAAGTCTTACTCAAGTGATTATTTTCATTAGATTTTTGTTGACGTTGGCGGGGCGTCGGGTAAGCTGTCGAGTCAAGAGATGTAGTTGAGCCGTCGGTCCAGGCAACCATGCAGAACAATGAACGAACGGACCCGGAAGTCACCGTGGAGACCCGCCTGGCGACGATCCAGAACGATGTCGAACACCTGTCGCACCGCATCGAACGGGTGGAGAGCAGCATCGTCCTCACCCGCGACGAACTCAGATCCGACATTGCCGATGTCGCGCGCAGCGTGAAGGAACAACGGCGTGAACAGGAGTGCAACCTCAGGCTGACCAGGGACGAACTGAAGTCCGACATCCAGGATGTTCAATCCACCATCGTGCGCGTGGAGAAGGAACTGAAGTCCGACATCAAGGATGTTCAGTCCAGCGTCGTGCGGGTGGAGAAGGAACTGAAGTCCGACATCAAGGATGTTCAGTCCAGCGTCGTGCGCGTGGAGAAGGAACTGAAGTCCGACATCAAGGATGTTCAGTCCAGCGTCGTGCGCGTGGAGGAGGAACTGAAGTCCGACATCAAGGATGTGGAGGAGGAACTGAAGTCCGACATCAAAGATGTGGAGGAGGAACTGAAGTCCGGCATCAAGGACGTGGAGAAGGAACTTCGGTCGGGCATCGTCCGCGTCGAGGACAGCATCAAGGAGACGCGCGATGAGTTGAAGTCCGACATGTTACGCGTCGAGGGGAACTTTTCACGCATCTGCGGCGATTTGAGGTCGGACATCGCGGATCTCGCGTCGACGTTGAGGGTCGAGATGCGCCACGAGCGGACGGTGGTCTATGCGCTCTGTGGAACCGCGATCGTGTCGATGGTCGCGGTCCTCGCGAAGGGCACGTTTTTCTGAGCCGGTGTGATCGGAAATCGAGATGGAGTCGCAGACGGTCGTCCTTCTCGGCTATGTACTCGTCTTGGTGTTGCTGGCGGGCTCGATCGGCTACATGTTCGGATCGTCGCGTACCAACGCCCGGTTTCGTCGTCGCGACGTGGGCAAGGTGGTCGGGAGCGATCTCACATTCGTTCTCCATGACCTCGACCATTCGATCAAGCATGATCGGAACGGGAGGGAAGTGGTCGCGTTGCAGGGATCCCGCTACCGGACGTTCGAGGACGACCGGTACGAGAGCTTCTACCTATCGCTGACCGTGGAGGGAGGCGCGGCGGCGGCAGATCTGCTCTACGAGGTCTACCGGGCGGGCGCCGTTCACTGCACACTTCGTCGATTCGAACGAGGACAGAACAACCAACCCACCTAGACGACAGCGTGGTGGCACACCGCGGATTGCTACGGCGATTGAGCGTGGTGCGGTTGGGAGTCTCCCTCGCGAAGGACGATCATGTGGTCCGCTTCGAGGGTGCCCCAGGTCTGCTCTGAGCCGCTCGGCCAACGGACCGTCAACTCGTCGACTTGGGCAGCGTCGCCGAGTCCGAAGGTGAGCGGCAGTTCGACTTGGGAGAGGTAGCTCCGCGCGGCGTTCACCACGCGGACTTGCCGTTGTCCGGAGGTGGTCGCGGTCACGACCGCCCCGACGGCGTTCGTGTTGGCCGAGTCGGACGTCAGCTTGACGCGTACCCAATGGTGCCGGGTCGTCTGGTCGTTGCGTAGCAGCACGGCCCGTCGTCCCGTTTGGGTGATCGCCACGTCGAGGTCGCCGTCGCCGTCGATGTCGGCGTAGGCGGCGCCCCGACCCACCCGCGGCGCGGCGAGGTCGCCGACATCGCCGACCAGCACGTAGCGGCGCGGGCAGGCCGTGCCGCAGTTCGAGAACAACTGCCCGGGTTGCGCATAGCTCTGGCTCGCCTGGACTCGCTGGATCTCGGGTTCCACGTGGCCGTTGGCGGACAGCAGATCGAGGCGGCCGTCGAGGTCCGCGTCGAAGAAGAAGACGCCGAAGGTCAACGCCCGCCGACTGGGCGCCCCGACCCCGGAGACGATGGCGTCGTCGCTGAACAGTCCCTCGCCCGGGCGCGCCACGTAGAAGGACGACATCTCGTTGGCGAAGTTGCCGATGGCCACCGCGAGCTTGCCGTCGTTGTCGAACCGGGCGGCATCGATCCCCATGGCGCCGGTGGCCGCGCCGCCGGCGTCGAAGGCGAGGCCGGTGTCGATGCCGGCCTCGCGGAATCGGCCGTCGCCGACATTCAGGAACAGGAAGTTGCGCACGGTGTCGTTGGCGACCACCACGTCGACCAATGAGTCGCCGTTCACATCGCGGGGTAGGACGGCCAGCGCCTTGCCCACGGGCTGTCCGGTGGACGGGTTGGCGACCTGTATGCCGGCTTGCGCCGAGACGTCGGTGAACACGCCGTCGTCGTACTCATATAGGTACGAGTCGGTACCCGGAAAGTCCGTCGGCGGTCCGTATGCCCGGCCGATGCCGGTCAGGCGGTAGTCGACCTCCCGGTCGATGTCCGGTGACCAGGCGACGTAGTTGCAGACGAACAGGTCGAGGTCGCCGTCGCCCTCGATGTCCAGGAAGGCGGCGCTGGTGCTCCAGGCGTCCGCGCTGCCCGCGACGCCCATCTCGCGCGTGACGTCGACGAACCGTTGGCCATCGACGTTGCGCATCAGCCGGTTCTCGCCGACGGCGGTGATGAAGACGTCGGTGAAGCCGTCGCCATCGTAATCCCCGGTGGCGACTCCCATCCCGTAGAGAGCCAACGCCATACCCGTGGTTTCGGAGACATCCTCGAAGGTGCCGTCGCCCCGATTGCGGTACAGCGCGGAGGTTGCCGGGGACGGTGGTGCCGGTCGCCATGGCCAGGTGGCGGAGTTGACGAACAGGAGGTCCTGGTCGCCGTCGTTGTCATAGTCGAGAAAGGCGATGCCGCCGCCCATGGTCTCGGGCAGCAGCCGTTCACCGTAGGCGCCGGACTCGTGGACGAAGTCGATGCCCGCCTGCGCGGTGATGTCGGTGAAGGGCAGGGCGGCAAGCAGGGGCCCGGCGGGTTGGCGTACGGTCGGCCCGACGACTTCATGCTCGTCGACGACGTCTTGATCCGCGGTGCGGCCCGACAGCCACACCAGCGTGACGGTGAGCACGGCGGCGCATCCGATCAGCAGCGAGACCCACAGCGCACGGCGTATGCGGTCCGCGCCGTCGGCTGACCCTTCAGTCGTCACGTTCGCTGGCGGCTCTGATTCCGTCATGGCGCGACCACCTCGAGCCCGTAGGCGCCGGGCCGCTGCAGGTCGTACACCACCACGGCTTCCGCGGCATGGTTGGCCGCCGGGTCGCGGCGGCGCGCGTTGGCGATGGCCCGGTCCTGGGCGTTGTCGTCGGGACGGTAGGTGTCGTGCAGACGCCGGTGGCGTTGTTCCGTGGCATCGTCGCCGAGGCGCGCCGCGACCTGGGCGAGGCCGTGGTGCGCGGCGACGTTCTCGGGATCCAGGGAGAGCGCTTCACGGTAGCGGGCGGCGGCCGCCTCGAGCCAGCCGGATTCCTCCTCGGTCGTGGCGGCGAGCTTGGCGCGCTCGAACAGCGTCCGGGCCAGGGTGTTCAGCAGGCGATAGTCCTTGGAGAAGTCGAAGCCGCGTCTCTGCGCCTCGGCGAAACGGGTCTCGGCCAGGGCCGTGAACGCCTCGATGGCGGCATCGAGTTCGCCGTTCTGCAGATCCACCAGGCCGCCGAACCAGGTCACCGACCACGGATACGCACCGCCGTCCGCCGCCCGGCGGAGCGCCGCGGCGGCTTCATCGAGGCGACCCTCGCGAATCCACACCCGGGCGAGATTGAGTTCGCCTTCGCCGCGGCCCGCAGCGGCCACCTCGCGAAACGCGCCTTCGGCCTGGCGCAGCGCACCGCTGTCGGGCTTGGCCAACAGACCAATGCCGTAGTCGTTCCAGCGCTGCCAAGGCGGGATGTCCGGCGCGGGTGCCTGCCCGGACCCGAGTACGGGGAACACCACCTCGTCTTCGGCGATGGTCGTGATGGGCAAGGTGTTGCCGGCGAAGTCCTCGCCTTGGAACAGACGCATGTAGAGGGTGTCGAACTTGCGGTACTGGAGCCGCGCGTTGACCGTGACGGTGCCGTCGAAGTCGTCCGGGACGGTCAGGCGGTAGTGGGCCACACTCGCGCCACCGGGCGGGATCTGGTGGTTGTAGAGCGGAATGAAGATGTCCTCGGCGTTGCGTCGGTCGATGCGGTTGCCGTCGCGGTCGAGCACGTAGGCGTTGACGAAGTGCGACCAGGGATCGACGCCGCCGTCGGTGCCTCGACCACCGCTCTTGCCGATCACCCGGCCGTCCGCGGTCGCCGTGACTTCCAGCCAGACCTCGTTGGAGTCGGCCGTGCCTTGGGTGAAGGTGTGGCCGAGGGTGAGTGTCCGCAGCACGACCTCGATGAGGTACTCACCGCCGGGTGCCAGCGCTGGAACACTTGGACGCACCGGCGCGGTAAGAGGTGCGTCGATGGCACCGCCCTGGCGAACGCCGAAGATGTCCACCCGCAGCGAACCTTCGAGAAACGCCCGGTGGGCCCCGTTGACGGCGTCGGGAAACCCGAGCAGGTGGGCCAGCGCGGTGTTGGCCGCCGGGAAGTGGTGGCCGTGAACGGTCAACGCGCCGCTCGAGTCGTTGCGCTTCGCCGCGAAGTCGTCGGACTCGAGGAGCGGCATGTGGCAGCCGTTGCAGTTCTGCTCGGCCTCGGGCGGGTAGTAGAAGCTGGTCACGCCGTGTCCCGAGACCCCGCTCAACAGGAAGGCGTCGTAGTGGTTCTGGCCACGCAGCCAGCGGTAGCCGTTGAGCGCCACGGGCAGGTGCACCTTGTGGCATGTGCCGCAGAACTCGGTGCTCTTGTGCAGCGGTTTGAGGAACGTCTGCTTGTGCAGGGCGGGCTTGGCCTTGATCAGGAAGCGGTTGACCCAGCCGGCGACGGCGTTCGCCGATTCGCCGAAGGGGTAGCGTTCGGGAATGCCGATGACGAAGTCCGCGTTGCCGCGCACGCTGCCGATGGCCTCGATGGCGTGGCAACTGACGCAGGTGAGGCCGGCGTGCGCCGTGGGATCGTGCTCGTCGTCGAACTCGGGGTCGTCGAACCGACCGCTGAACAACGGCACCGGGTCGTGGCAGCCGGCGCAGAACCGGGCCGCGTGGACGTTGCCGTTCCGCTCCAGCGCCGTTGCCCGGGTGTTGCGCACCGAGAACAGGTAGGCGGGATTGTTGAACGACGCGAACCGATGCGCGCTGTATTGCCACTGCGCATGGGCGTCCGGGTGGCAGCGCGCGCATTCCGCATCGCGCATCAGGTGATGGGCCGGGATGTAACCTCCGCTGGATGTGCGCGCCAGCGAGGGTTCGAACGACACCTCGGCCTGCGTCTCCACGGACCGAAGTTCCACGAGCACGACCGCCATGCCGCCAATCGCCACGCTGACGAGTCCGATGGCGACGCCGACCGACCAGCGGATGCGCTTGCCGGCCAAGCGATGCAGGACGAACAGCCAGACGATCAGGACCGGCGCGACGACGTGCGCCCAGTAGGCGAACGAGCGTGCGGCGGGGTCGCGCAGTTCGATCAACGGGATTCCCCGTGTCAGGCCGAACCCGGTGGCAAGGAGGACGATGACGCAGGCGAACAGAATCAGTCCGAGGCGCACCGCGAGCCGGTTGGGTCGACCGATGGCGCGGCGCAGGTGCATGACGCCGTAGACCAGCACGGGCACCGCGATGGCGAGGCCGAGTACCAGGTGACCGAGGAACATCGAGAGATACACCGGATCCTCGAGGCTTGCGCCCGTTTGCCACTCCCTGAAAGTGATCGCGCCGAGGTAGACCGAGTTCACCACCAGCAGCGCGAACAGGCCGAACACCACGAACAGCAGCTTGCGCATGCCCCGACCGACCACGGGCAATGGTCTCGAGCTGGACGGCGCATTAGTCATGTCTGATTCCCGTCACGGACTGGTCGCTCGTACAAACGGCTACGAAGCTGGATTCCTGTCCGGACTCGCACTTTGCCGATTTTGGCCGCATGAACCTCGATTAACTCGTAACATATTGTTCGATATAACTTTTTCTTGACTCTTGGGCGGGGGTGTTTAGCATTTGGCTATGCCTGCCGACGTTGCTGCAAGAGTGGACGATCATAGGTCAGACGATCATAGGTCAAAGGAGAACGCCATGATGGAACCGGACGGGCCGTTGGGCGAACGCGTCGCCATCGTCGAGACGGACATCAAGCACATCGTCAGCGGCATCGCGAGGATCGAAGGCGGCATTGCCAGGATCGAGAACGATGTAGTCCCGCGGACCCGGGAAGAGCTGAATGGGCGGCTCAGCGAGACCAAGGCCGAATTCAAGGCGGACATCGGGGGTCTGAGGACGGAACTCAAGGCGGGCATCGGGGATCTGAGGACGGAACTCAAGTCGGACATCGGGGATCTGAGGACGGAGCTCAAGTCGGACATCGGGAATCTGAGGACGGAGCTCAAGTCGGACATCGGGAATCTGAGGACGGAGCTCAAGGAAGATTTCCAGCGAGGCATCGACATTCTGGAAACGGCCATGACCCACAACAAGACGGCCCTCTATGCGGTTTGCGGGACGGTGATCACTGGGGTCGCCGCAGCGTTGGTCAAGGGCTCGTTCTTCTGATGGGCGTCGGTCTTAAGCGGAGCCTCGCTACCGCACCCGTTCCGGCCGGGCCTGGCGGGTCAGAGACCTTCGCGGAACCGCACGTTGTAGCGGGCGTGCAGACGGTCGCGTTCGGCCAGCATGGTCGCATCGGCGTCCTCGGGTAACGGCAGGGGGCCCACGGTGTCGCCGTCTAGCGTGTACAGGTCCATGTCCTTGGCCCAGCCGTGGAACATGATGCGGAACAGCCGCCGATGCCCGGCGGGTGGCCCGGGCTGGGCCTCGAACTCCAGGTGGATCTCCTCGCCGCTGGTAATCACCGCGAGGGCACCGTCGATCTCGCGGACCAGTTCGCCGCCGTCGCCGAACGCGGTGTAGAAACCGGCTGGCGCTTTTGCGTCCCAATAGGTTGATCGCTGTGCGTAGTCGTAGTGGGGCAGCCGCTGCGGTCCGGTCGTGCGCTTCGCGAAGCCCGAACGCGCGATGCGTGCCTCCAGCGGGGCGAGCGTCGCCGTGACGATGCCGTTCAACGGCTCCTCCCGGACCACGCGCAGCCGGTCCCAGTAGATCTCCATGTTCGACGACAGCCTGAGCGCCGTGGTACCCGGTGGCAGGTCGGGCAAGGGCAGGGCCATGGTCCGGGGCATGCCCGCGGGATAGCCGAACTCGACCGCGACCGCCTGCCAGTCACCGTCTCCGGCCCGGGCCTCCAGGGTCGGGGGCTGGTAGCGCAAGCCGGCCTGCCAGGCGGCGAACACCGTCTGCGAGTAGGGATACTCGATCCAGCCGTCGGCGACGAGCACGGCGCCGCCGGCGTCCAGTGCCGCATCGAACTCGAGGGTCAGCACCTGCGGCTCGGCCAGCAGACCGATGAATCGGTGGTCCAGATCGCCAGGCTCCGGCGCTCGGCGATCCTGCTGCCGGACCAGGTCGGTGACCTCCAAGCCAACGGCGTCGATGGCCCGGGTCGGTAGCCGCGCGTCGCGAAAGGTGATCGCCCGCCCGGTTGGCGGTGCGCCGTTCACCCCGAGCCGTTCGTCGAGGACGATGTCCCAGCCTTCGGGCACGTCGTACACGGTGAGCCGGGCGGAGTCCAGGTACACGTTCTCCTCCATGGGTTCGCCGAGCTTCAACGCATACCGGCCATGCCGCGCGGCCAGCATCGAGGTATCGAGCAGGAAACCCTCCACGGGCCGCGGCGGCGCATACCGCCCAGGCGCATCCAGGTAGCCCAACGCCGCGCCGCCGAGGACATCGCTGACGAACTCGAACGCTTCACCGTTCCAGGCGAACAGCACCGGGCAACTGGCGAGCTGGCGCTGGATCTCGGCGATGTCGTGGTGCGCGCCGGCGGCCAGTTCCAGTTCGGTCTGCGACACGCCGTCGGGCCATTCCAGTTCGACGAAGTCGGCCTGGTGGTGGCCTCCTAGGCCGACGGCCAACGGCTGCAGGCTCTGGCCCGGTCCCGAATGGGTGTCGAGGCGGTCGAGCACCGTCCAGCGGCCGGCGGCGCGGACGTGCACTTTGGTGCCGATACCGGACGCGTTGGAGCGCATCTGGTTGGCTTCGCTGCGCCCCGTCGGCGACAGGGTTAGGAATCCGTGCCGACCAGGTCCCGGGGGCCAGATGGTGATGCCGTCACGTCCCCCGGTCACAACGGCCGGCCCTCGCCCCGGGTCGGTGACTACAGCCAATGCCTTGGTGAGGCCGTCGACCCGCTGGCGCAGTGTGATCGACCTACTACGTGGATCGATGATCTCGAAGGCACCTGCCGCCGAGCGCAATAGTTCCAGGCGGCCATCGCCATCGAAGTCGGCAGCATCGAGGCTGGCGAACTCTGTGGGCGCGCCCACCACGATCAGCTCGGGGTGCCAGGTGCCGACGTCGTTGCGCCAACGAACCAGGCTGCCGTTGGATGCAACGCCAAAGATCTCGCGCCGGCCATCGGAGTCGGCATCGATGGCAGTGACGGCGCGGAGATCGGCCGCGATCAGGTCCTCCATGCCCGGCATGGGTTCGTAGCTCCACAGGCGGTCGTTGCGCCACACGTCGTGGGGCGGCGTGTCGTTGACAACGAGAATGTCGAGGTCTCGATCACTGTCCAGGTCGGCGACGACGATCTGGCGGCCTGCGCCGCCGAGGAGCCCACTGCCGGCGGCCAATCGGCTGAAACTGCCATCGCGGTCGTTGCTGAACAGCTCGTTGCCGTCGGCGCCTGCGACGAAGATGTCTAGATCGCCATCGTGATCGGCGTCGAACACCGCGACGGCACGGCAGCGATGGTCGCCGATAGCATCGGACCCGGTCCACTCCCCGGCACTTGGCTGTTGCCAAAGGCGCACGCCGTCTGTACCGCAGACGATGACATCGACGAGTCCGTCGTCGTCGATGTCGCCCCAGGACATCGCCAGGGCGGGCCCGACGTCACCGAGAGGATGGTTCCCAAGCTCTAGGAACTCCGTCCCGTTCGCGCCCGCCATCACGAGTGGGCTGGTTGGCCGAGCGACGACGAGATCCTGCCGACCGTCGGCATTGACGTCCGCAGTGCTGATCGTTCCGCCGACGCGGTCGGATGGTGCCACGGCGACCGCCGACGCGAACAGCGGGCCGGTGGCGGCGGGTGGCTTCGGCACGGTCGTCTGGATGGACACTAGGGCCTCGGCCTTGGGTCCCATTCGCAGGTACGAGAATCCCGCGAGGCGGACCGCCGGATTCGATTCGAAACGATCATACTCGGCAAGCAGGCGCTTGGACTCGTCCACACGGCCGGTTCGTCGTAGGGCTTGGCCTCCGGCCCAGTAGGCGCTACGCAGATAGGGTTCAATGTCGATGCTCTTCAGGAACCACTCGCTGGCCCTTGCGTACTTGCCCATCTGCAGCAACGACTGGCCGAGGAAATACGCCGCGTAGGCATCGTCCGGATCGGCGGCCGCGACTCGTTCGAACAGCGCCGCCGACTGTTCGGCTCTGCCCAGATAGAGTTCGAGAATGGCCTTGGTATAGAGGGCGCGCAGATGGCGGGGATCCTGTTCAAGAACCTCCGCCAATATGGCCAGCGCCCGTTGTTCGTCGTCCTCCTGTTGACGGTTCAATGTCGCGATGGCGAGGTTGACGCGTCCGTCCAACCAATCCGGCCGCCGTGACGCGACCGATTCGAACGCCGTTGCCGCCGCACCGTACTCGTAGCGTCCCATCAGTGCGACGCCGCGGTCGTTCTCGGCGGAGACATCTACCTGGGCGTCGTTTTCCAGCGAACAGGAGGCGCCCAGCATGGCTGCGAACAGCAGTGGGCCGGCCGTCTGTCCGCGCTTCCACGGGAGCCGCAACAGGGACATCCGCAATGGACTTCCGTATCCTTGGGCGCCGTTTGGCATATTGCGTGGAACCTTCGCCAAGCGCGGAGAGACGATGGCCGCGAATATCGCACACTCCAATGTCCTTGAGAAATGCGATGACGATTTGGCGTCGAGGCGTGGGACCCGGGTTGGCATTCGTGCGATCAGTTGAGACGCAGCTAGTGCGTCTCGCGAGTACGCGAGCCGTTCAAGAGCAGTTCGAAGCGAATTTCCACTTGCAACCTGAGTGTGAACATCAAGGGCGCTCAAGGAGTCTA
>LXNJ01001836.1_pt1 | contig 12176 bp, 10 predicted proteins | sample 809081 | NCBI WGS metagenome assembly LXNJ01 (sample SAMN04870510, study PRJNA318959) | sponge metagenome | biome: sponge; feature: marine sponge reef; material: water | host: Petrosia ficiformis | place: Greece: Milos, Mediterranean Sea | collected 2013-05-29 | depth 5-7 m
GAGATTCCGCTTGTAAACCGCGGGTTCGTCTCCGCCAAGGCAACCTCCCTTCAGGGTATTGTCATGAACGCTTGGGACAGCGAACTCTGGAACATCGCAGACTGGCATCGATAGGCGATCGGCCGTTAACCCCTGCAGGAATGCACTACTACGACCTCCATTCTCACTCTGTCGCCTCCGACGACTCCCGCGCGACGGTGGAACAGTACCTGAAATGGATCGGCACGCTCAGGAAGCGCGGCATGAAGGTGGATGGTATCGTCCTCACTGAACATCGTCAGTTCTCCCTGGACGCGGATTACTCCGATTTGAGCGAGCAATTCGGTATCACCGTCTTACGAGGAGCGGAACTCGACACCCGCCACGGGCATTTCCTCGTCTACGGCATCTCCGACAAACTGGCAGGTGCAATCGATCCAACGGATGTTGCAATGGATCCATTTCAGCTAATGGAAACAGCGGAGGCGAACGGCGCAATCGCCATTCCCGCCCACCCCGGACGCGCCGGTATCGGCCTCGCCGCGTGGATCTCTGATGGAATAGAGTTCCCGCAGGTATCCATCGTCGAGCGCCTGAATGGCGGCAACCGACCGGAGGAAGCCGACACAGCCGAGAAATTGGTGGCGGAAAAAGGCTACTCTGGAATCGGCGGCAGCGATGCACACTTTGTCAGCGCCATCGCTCGCTGCCTCACGGCATTCGACTCACCGATCTCGTCCGAGGCGGAGCTTGTCGAGGCCCTGAGAGCATCGGAGTTCACAGCCGTCCGGCTGGAGGACACGCATGAGTAGCCTCTTCTTGGGGAACGGGAGGAACACGAAGTAATGACAACATCCGACGCGGCGGGGGCAGATGCGGCCACCCCGCAGATCACGTTCAATGAGGCCATATTGCATGTCGAACAGATGACGGGAGTCATTGAGTTGACGCAGGAGATGGTCGACCGTTATATCGAGCTAACCGGCATTCCCAGGATCGAACTGGGGGACGGTGAGCGGCAGGAAGCCCCCATGGCCATGCTCAACGTTTTCTTTACCAGGAACCAGGAACGGGGAGCAGACGTTAACTTGGAGGGCGCAACCGTCGGCCTCAACGCTGGGCGCGCCATTGAACTCCACGCCCCAATCTACGTCGGAGACCGCCTCAATCGCTACGCCGTACTGCAGGACGTCTACTCCAAGACCGGCCGCTCCGGCACGATGGCCTTTGAGGTCTGGGAGATACTCTTTCGCAACGATGCCGGCGAACTTGTCGCCCGCGCCCGCGACTCCATGGTCTATCGCGCGCCCGGCGTTCCGCCCGCGAGGAACGGGGAGGCGCAGTCATGACTGATATCCAGGTTCACGCGGACATCGGTGACGAGGTCCCGCCCATCGAATGGACGCCCGACACGTCATGGGTCAAGGACATGATGGCGCTCTCGGGCTGGCTCAATGACAACGACGCCGAGCGAGGCTCCATGAACGGACTCAGCCGGTTTACGGACGAAGAAACCGCCCGCAGTGAGGGCTTCAACAGCATGATCGTCCCCGGCAACCTCGGGATGACAGCCATGGAAACTGCCCTACAGCGTTGGCTGCCCAACGGCCGCATCGAAAAGCTCGACTGCGTGTTCCGCATGCCCGTCAACCAGGGCGAGACATACACCGCCACCGGAGTCGTCACCGACCGCCACGACGAGCCCGACCGTGTCATCCTTGAAATCGACGTATACCTACTGCGCGCAGACAACCAGCGCCCGCAGGGCGGCACCGCAGTCGTTACTATCGCGACAGGATGAACAGGAATCAACAGATCCCTACCCTGGGCAAAGCTGATCCAATAAGGAGGATTCAGGAATGGCAATCTACTCAATAAACGGCAAGACGCCTCAGGTTGATCCCACTGCGTGGATTGCCCCGTCGGCGAGCGTCATCGGTGATGTGGTAATCGGGCCCAACGTCAGCATCTGGTTCAACGCAACCCTGCGTGGAGATTCCGGCCGCATCACGGTCGGTGAGAACACCAACATCCAGGACGGCGCGGTGCTCCATGAGGAAACGACCATTGGCGCGAACTGCGTCATCGCCCACATGACCCTCGTCCATCACGTCAAGACCGGCGACAACGTCCTCATTGCCAACGCCGCAAAGTGCGTCGGCGCGCCCGGCCCCGCTGAAATCGAGATTGGAGACGGAGCAATCGTCGGCGCGGGCTCTCTTGTCACACCCGGCACCAAGATCGAGGCGAACACACTTGTGATGGGCAGCCCCGCCAAGCCCGCCCGTGAAGTTGATGACCGCTTGCGCGGCGTCCAGCAGGGCCCACTGCAGGCCTATCTCAAGAGCAAGGACGACTACAAAGGCGACTCATTCCAACAAATAGGCTAGGAGCCCTGCGCTGATCGGTACAGATAATCCGTCACGGCCAGGATCGCGTTATACAGGTATGCAATGTACTCGTGCAGCGGCAGATCGAGCGGCCTGATCTCCTCGCGCCGGTCTGCATACTCCTGCGAGCCAAGAGTCTCAAACGTCGCCCTGACGACAAGCTCATAGATCTCCCCGTCCGGGCAGACCACGATAGGCCCGCGATCCGGCGACTCCATCTCGCGAGGCTCCACCTCAATCGCCTCGAGGGGCGAATCGGGAAACACGGCCGGGAATCGCTCAATCTGGTCGATAGCGGCCAGAAGTGTCTCGCGCAAATCTCCAACGCTCCGCTGCAAGACGGAATCGCTTCGCGCCCGCAACGTTAGCGGATCGATGTGCGGCGATGGCGGGGTACCCTGCACCATTCTTCCTCCTGAAACGCTCCATTAAGTCCGCTAGCGTGTCGCAAGAAATCACGTCACGCCGGACTCACACGTCCGTGAAGAAAGTATAGCCGCGACCCGCCATTCCCTGTTCTGCCCGCAGGACCAAAACTCCCCGCACGAGCCTGGACGCAGCTTTGACCGCCTTTCAGCGAGCGACGTATCATGAATAGGTTGCGATCGTGCCCGGCAACGTAGCTCAGCGGCAGAGCGGGCGCTTCATAAGCGCTAGGTCACAGGTTCGAATCCTGTCGTTGCCACCACACGAGACACATGCCGTGGCACGCGACGGCAATAACCGTCGCCAAGAACCCGTCTCCGCGCGAGCTTGAACTGCGACGCGATGGAGAACGGAGCGGGCCGGGGCAAACGGTGGGCGGTTAGCTCAGCTGGTTAGAGCGCTTCCTTCACACGGAAGAGGTCACAGGTTCGAGTCCTGTATCGCCCACCATGTTGGTCTGTTTTGCGAACTGCGGCTTCCAGATCAAGCCCAGTCACCTTTGAAGCCCCAATCGGGCTATCCTCCGGCATGGGAACAGTGTAGTTGATCACCGCCTTGCCCGGGCTGACATTAATCCCCTTCACGAATGAGCGGATGAATGACCGCGTCTCCGTGATCTCGCTGGTGCGCAGGAATTCACCCATCTCCTTGGCGAACGCCGTGATGGTCTCCACCCGGTCGAGAATCTTGCGGCGTTCTGCGAGTCCGGCCCGCGCCTCATCGACAGCCGCTTCCAGTTGAGCCTGTCGTTCGCGGTGTTGCTTGATGCGAGGCGCAACGTCGATCAAGTCGAGTTCGGACGTTTCCACGGCCTCATACAGATTCTCAAGCCGTCGGCTCACCTCGCCCAACTCGGCGTCGGTCGTCTGCAGCGTCTGCCTTAGCGAGTGAGCTTCGCCGTCCATCTCCTCATCGAGCATGATGACCAAATGGCGGATGTTCTGTTCAGTCAGGACGTTGGTCCGCAGTTGGTCGATGATCAACTGCTCAAACCACTGGGAGTTGAGTCGCGGCGTCTCGCATGTACCGCTGCCCTTCTTGAGGAGGGTCTGGCAGACATAGTAGGTGTACCTGCCGCCCTTGGCCTCGGACGCGGTCATCAAGCTGCCGCACGTTGCGCATTTGAGGAGGCCGCTCAGAAGGTATGGGCTGGACGTGCGCCGAGGGTGCATCCACTTGGGTGCCCGCGTTTCGAGCAGCCTTCTCACACGCCGAAACTCCTGTTTCTCCACGATGGCGGGGAAGGCGTCCTCCAGACGAATCACATCGCCTTTATCTCTGGCAGTGAGACCCCACACGAGCGTGCCCGTATATACCTCATTGGACAACGTGGCGACGACGCTCGTCTTCCGCCATTGCTTGCCCTTGGGAGACCGCACCCCCTCGGCGTTTAGCTCCTTGGCAATGTCGAGGGAGCTCTTGCCGCGCAGAGCCATGTCGAAAATCCGCCGGATAACTGCATCTGCGGGAGGGTCGATCTCAAGCTTGGGCCGCTTCTTGCCATTGTCATCAACCATGACCTTGCGATAGCCGAGGGGGATTTGCGGCGACACCCAGAAGCCGCGCGATGCGGCCTCGCGCATACCGCGCATGACCTCCTGTCCCAGGTTCTCCGAATAGAACTCATCGACGCTCTCGATGATTCCTTCCATCAACTTGCCCAGCGGGCTTTCGTCGGCGTGCTCAGTGATTGAAACAACCCTGATGCCCCGCCGCCGAAGCATCGACTTGTACGCGACAGAGTGCTCCCTCTTGCGGGTGAACCGCGAGAATTTCCAGACAAGGATCTCCTTGAACGGCGCGTGCGGTCGCGTGGCATCATCGATCATGCGCCGGAACTGCGGCCGCTGCGAGTTCCGCCCGCTTTCAGCCTCGTCGATATACTCCCCCGCTACGACGTAGCCGTTCTTCGAGGCGTAATCCCTGAGTGCTCGCAACTGTGCCGACACCGACAGGTCAACATCCTGCCGTTCGCTCGACACTCTTGCGTAGAGCGCAACGGCTGTTTGCGCGTCGTTTTCACTTCTTGCAATTAACTGATTCTTCATGACGAGATTCCTTAGAACTGGGTTCGTACGTCTGAGCTATATCATACTTGTCATAACTACATGGGCGCAGTCAAGGGTTCTTGCGCTGGAGCAAAGAACGTGTTCGCAAATGTTCACACTTATGGATCTAGATAACAGGCGATGGAGTACCCACTCGCCCAATTTCGGGGCTTGCCTTTATTCCCGAAATCTCGGGGAATCTGGTGCTAGGATTCCCTGACAATCACGTCCGGCGTGTCGTTGGCGGGGGAGTTGACTAGCGTCGACACGGGGTAGGTTTCCATCGCGTCCGGTGGATAGGGGATCAAGAGGCTGCTCAGATCTGCGGCGTCCTCTATCGAGTGGCCGAGCCAGGCGGCCTCGTGCTCCCGCGGGAGGATGACGGGCATTCGGTCATGGATGGGGCGCATGACGTCGTTGGGCGTCGTGGTGATGATCGTGCAGGAGTTGATCAACACGCCCTCCGGGTTTGTCCAGGTTTCCCAAAGGCCCGCGAAGGCGAAGGGTTCTCCGGTCGTCATCAGGATGCGCATAGGCTGTCTTGCCTTGCCACTGCCCGTCCATTCATAGAAGCCGTCCGCGAGGATGAGGCAGCGGCGGTGGCGTAGTGCCGTGCGGAACATGGGTCTGTCCGCCAGGGTTTCAGCCCGCGCGTTGATGGCACGGTTGCCGATGGACATGTCCTTCGCCCATGAGGGAATCAGGCCCCACCGCATATGTTCTGCGACGTTGTGGCCGTCCTCCCAACGCACCGTCAGGACGTTCTGCGTGGGCGCGATGTTGAAGCGGGGCGCATAGTCGGTTATGAGATTATCGAAATCAAACCGCAGCTGCAGGGCGGTCAGGTCGCTGATCAGGCTGTATCGTCCACACATCTCCCCACTCCCTGCGCCGATTATAGGCTCAGTGCCAGTCGTGAGCGTTTGGCATGGGGACATCGGTGTTGATGGCACGGATTTCCGAGGCGATGATGTTCGTCGTGCCGTCCCAGCGAGAGACAACACCGCGCGCCATAATAACGCGGTTGCGCAGGGCACGCCGGGATCGCGCGAACACGTCCTTCCAGAGAATGAGTTGTACGTCGCCGCACTCGTCCTCGATGGTGACGAAGACGGTGCCGTCTCGCCCGCGCGGATGCTGCCGGGCAATCGGCCAACCGGCAACGAGCACCTCCTGATCCTCAGGCATGTTGTACACGTCTGACGTTCGCAGGACGTGGTCGTTTAGCGTGGAGCGCACAAATTCCATGACGTGGCCGCGCGGGTAGATGCCCATGACGCGATACTCGCCAACCATCTTCTCGTATTCCAAAAAATCCTTGAGTTGAGGGGTGACGTGGTCAGTGGTTGCGGCGAGAGTGCGCTGACCGCTCCTGAGTGGGCGGTTGGCAAGGCCAACATCCCACAAGGCCTGTCTGCGGTTGGACGAGACATCATCGAACGCGCCCGCCATCACGAGCGATGCGGCAGCCTGCGGCGTGATGCCCGTTCTGCTCACAAGGTCGGCGGGACTGCCGTATCGGCCTCGCGCCTCCCGCTCTTCAACGATGGCGCGCGCCGCCGCCTCGCCAACATCCCTAATAAAGCCAAGGCCCAGCCGCACTGCTCCACCCTCCGAGATACATAGGGCTTGGCTGCGGTTCACGCAGGGATTGAGGAACGGGACGCCGAAGCGCCGCGCATCCTGCTTGAGGGTCTCCATCGGGTAGAAACCCATCGGCTGGTTGTTGATGAGGGTCACAAAGAACTCCAGGGGGTGGTAGCGCTTGAGCCACGCGGCTTGATAGGCAGTGATGGCGAATGCGTGGCTGTGGCTCTCCGGAAACATGTAGTGGCCGTTGACCTTGCCGAAGATTTTCTCCGCGATATCGTCCGGCACGCCGTTGCGACGCGCTCCCTCAAGGAATCGCTGCCAGTGCATCTCAATCAGGGCGGCATTGTTGGGACGACCAAAGGTGCGGCGTATCTCATCCGCCTCCGCCGTCGTGACGCCGGCAACGTCCGCCAGCAACTGCACCACCTGCTCCTGCCAGACGATGATGCCGTAACCGCGCTCCAGCGCCCGCTTCTCCAGCGGATGATCGTAGTCCCACTTCGCACCATGCCGGTATCGCTCCACGAACTGGCTGACGGAACTGCCCTGCACTCCCACACCAGGCCGAATCAGCGCGACCTGGTAGGCAAGGTCAAGAAGATTACGCGAGCGGAGTCGCTGCGCCATCTTGAGCTGGGCCGGTGATTGCAGCAGGAAGATACCTTTGGCACGTCCCTCGTTGATCATGTCATAGACGTTGTCATCATCCGGCTCCACGCGGCTAAGGTCGGGACGGCTGCCCGTCCGCTGCTCGATGAGATCAAGCGACTGCTCCAACTGGTCGAGAACCGGCAACGAGAGGAGATCGATCTTGGCGACGTTGGCGTCAGCGATGGTGTCCTTGTTCCAGTCCATGATGTAGCGCCCCACGATCGCCCCCTCCCGGATGGGCGTCATCTCCGAGATGGGCGAGCTGCTGAGGATCATGCCGCCGACATGCTGGCCAAGGCTGCGGGGGGCGTCCATGAGCTGGGGAGCGAGTTCAATCAGTTCCCGCCAACCCTGCGACTCAACACGGTCCTTGTAGGCGGGTAAACGGAGCATCTCCTCTTTGAGGTCATCGGCATGGTGGGAGTGGAGTTGCTTGGAGAGGAGGGTGAGGTCTTCTTTCGGGAGGCCGAGAGCCTTGCCAATGTCCTGGATGATGCCCTTGACGGAGTAGGTGCTGATCGCGCCGGTGAGCGCGGCGTAGTCCGGGCCGTAGCGTCGATGAACGCGGGTGATGAGCTCGTCGCGCAGGCCGCGCGGGAAATCGAGATCAATGTCCGGCAGCATGGACATGTCCTCGGAGATGAACCGCTCCAGCGTCAGGTCCCACTTGATGGGATCGATGTGGCTGATGCCGATGAGGTAACCGACCAACAGCGCAACGGACGACCCGCGCCCCCTGCCCGGCGGTCTCTCCTCCAACGGGATCTCCGGCGGCGTCAGCTCGCGCTCTTCCATGATCTGCTGGGCCAATAGAACAATGTCCCGGTACAGCAGCAGGAAACCGGCGATGCCGTGCCGCTTGATGAGACTGAACTCTTCATCGAGTCGATCCTGCACGCGCTGCGAGATGCCGCCGTAACGTCGCATTGCCGCTTCGAAACAGAGGCGTTGCAGATAGCTGTCCGTGGTGTAGCCCGCCGGCACGTCCGGCTCCGGCAGTTCGTAGTTGATGCTGTCGGCCAGGTTGAAGTCGCACTGCTCGGCGATGCGGCGCGTTACGTCAATGATCCCCGGGTACTCCCTCTCAAAGAGCCGCGCCATCGCGTCGTGGGGCTTCAGATGGAAGTGGTGATTTGGGCGAATATGCGGGAGGGCCTGGTCGATGGTGGTGTTGTGCTTGGCGGCAACGAGCGCATGTTGGAGGCGGTATCGCTCCGGCGCGTGGTAATGGACATCATTCGTGGGAACGAGGCAGACCCCCGTGTCCCTGGCGAGACGCGCAAGCTCGCGGTTCCGTGTAGTATCTCCACGAATGAGGTTCTGCTGCAACTCCACGAACACGCCGTCTGGCCCGAACCAATCCAAGTAGTCGCGCAGGAGTTTTTGAGCGTCGTCATGCCGTCCACTCAATGCAAGGCGGGAGAGTTGGCCGTCGCGCCCACCCGCGATAAGCACGACGCCCTCGGCGTGATCGAGCAGATGGACGGGATCAAGACGCGGCTCACGGCGGTCCACGGAATTGGCGAGCGTAAACAACCTTGAGATGTTGGCGTAGCCCTGCTTGCTCTTGGCCAGCAGCGTGATGCGGGAGCCGTCGCAAAGGGTCAACTCGCCGCCAGTGATGGGCTTCACGCCGAGGCTCTTGGCCAGCCGTGCGAATTCCAGCGCACCGCAGAGGTTCGTGTCGGTCAGCGCGAGCGCGTCATAGCCGTACTCCTTGGCCTGTGCCAGCAGTTCATGGACATGCGACGCTCCCTCCCCAAAGGAATAAAAACTCTTGGCGTGCAACTCAGTGTAGGGTGATGTCATGACGCGGTAGCTCTTAAGGCACGTGCTGATACCAACAGTCGTCGCGCCGGTCCCGGAACAGAATCAGCTCGCGGCCATCCTCTTGGCTGACGCGGTAGTAGGTCCTAGTGAGCGGCTGCGGCAGCCACCAGAGATCGAAGCTCCACCGATCTTCGATGTGAGCGATTCTGTGCCATTTATTGCCCAGTTGCACGGCCAGCGGTTGACGGTTTGGGCCTTCCCGCACAGCCAGCGCAGCGGGCATTGCCAACGGAGTCGCGTCATCACCTGTGAAGGAATCGATGGGGACGCGGAGGGCGCGCATCTCCGGCGCGGGGTGCCACGGCGCGACATTCAGTACCTGATAGAGAGCACTACCACCCTTGAGGTGGGCGCGGAGCCCCCTGCCCGCCTCCAGCAGCCGCTCACGTCGGTCACGCCGATGGTCATATAGCAGGCCCATCTGCATTCCCGTATCGCCGCTCAGGTCGCTCAGAGTGACGCTGACTTCTTCGACGGGCGCAAGCGGGTGATCCTGCGCCATCCGCGTCGCAATGATCTCCGATGCGCGCTCCCATGTACCGGCGGGTTGCTTGAACCGCACCGTCCGCTCCCACGTGGGAGCGTTGAGCAGAAGGCAGTGGAGCGTGACGGCTCCGGCGTAACGTCCGCGCATTCGCGGCACGGTATATGCCCGTTTGAGGAGGGCGTCTACCGTGACGGTGACGAGTTCCAAGGACCTCGACGCGAACGGCAACGACATGCGCTCCGAGACGGATTCCTCATATGCGAGGGGGATCAGTGGGTTGTCGTCGCTGCCGTGCGAAAACTGCCACGCAGCGCCACCCTCTACGCCAAACTGGTCAATAAGCGCAGCTTCGGGCATCGCGGCAATGTCGCCCAGTGTGCGAAGGCCGAAGCGGCGAAGGCCTAGGCGAGTTTCTTCCTTTACCGGCAACAAGTCAACGGAGCACAGGGACAGGAACTCCGCCGCGTCGGGCGGGACGGTAGTGACGCCGAGTTGGGGGGCGGCGGTGGCGGCGGCGAATGCAGGGAACTTCCCCTCACCGACCCCAATCCGCGCCTGCAGGTAGTTCGGGACCACCTGGTGCAACGCGGCGACCAGCGCGTCCTCGCCGCCATACATCTCATCCAGTCCCACCATTCGCACGTAGGCTGTTCCAAGGCCCGCACCCTCAACCTGGTCGCTGACCTGTTGCAACGCGGTGAGGGTTTGCCGGAAGACACTGCGATAGGTTGGCTCGTCTGTCTCAAGGATTAGGGTGTCCACCTGCTGCGAGAGCGCCTGTTCCGGCGTCATGCCGATTCTGATTCGGGAGGCAGCAGGCGAGTAGTCGACAACGAGGGGCTTTTTCTGACCACGTGCGACGATCACGGCAGGCCGGTCTGCTACATCCGGCCGCCTCCTCATCTCGACCTTCGCTCTCAGATGCGTAATGAGCACACAGGCAACCCGCATCGTTCCCCCCACCGTTCGACTGGTAAGGGGCAGAGTAAAAGAACGTGCGTTCTTGTGTCAAGGATGCTGAGATATTAGCGTAAGGATCGTGTTACGGTCGGCTGATCACCGTGCGTTACAAGGCTTGCTATCCCTGGTACGTCGTTATACCGGATTCAAAGTCTAATTCCGCGCCCGCTGCCACGTCAGGCCACTCCATTGCTTCATCGACAGTGAATTGCGCGGCATCTGTCCCGTTGATTGAATGCTCGACATCCTCATTACCGGATTCCGCCGGGATGCAGCGTCTCGTGAACTACCTCATGCAACAGCCTGTCGAAGTCCAGGGCTTCGGTGACGCGGAGATTGGCCTCGCTCAGGCGGGATGGGTGGTTCTGCAGATCCGCTATCTCTCACATCAGTTCGTCTGATCGGTCCACATAGTTGCCTCGATGCGGACATGCGGGCATCTACATTCCTTCCATTTTAGGTGCCGCATAATTGGGTGCCAACGGAGGCAATCTTACAGAGTTCTCCAAATCGTCATAAAAAGTCATGAGTTATCATCAAAAAATGACACATCAGTTACATGTATTTTGGTAGGCTGACTCAATATAGCCGCAAGAGTACGGGTTCCTCTACACCAGAAGCTGGCCCGGTAAAGAGTCACATGATGATGAGCAGACGATTCTGGATTGTGGATCCCTTTCAGGCGCTAGGCGTGTTGGCAGTCATCCTGCTCATCGCAGCGGGCGTGCTGCTAGGTGTGGGGGGTTTGTTCCGCGCTGATGCGCAAGTGTCAGGCCTTGCAGGGTCAATTTCCATAAGCGGCGCGTCATCAATCACAGAGGGCAGTTCGTCCAATTACAGGATCCGCGCATCGGGGATGGGGTCGATCTACTATTACTATCACGTCGAGATTCAGGCGACGGGGCAGTTGGGCAGCAACTCAGGCTGCACAGGTAGAACCTCCTGGAGTTTAGTGCCGTCAAGCTCGTCAGCTTCGAGAACCGTTACTCTGTATGGGTGTTCCGCAGGCAGTGGAAGCGTGGAGGCGCAGCTGTTATTCACGTCTCCCGACGGAGAGGGCACCTCCACAGTCGATACTGCTTCCAAGAGCGTCACGATCAATGCGCCCACGGCCACACCCGAACCAGATACACCCACACCCGAACCACCTCCAGACACGCCCACACCTGAACCGCCAACAGCTACGCCCACGCCTGAACCGCCAACAGCTACGCCGACTCCGACCCCACTGCCCAGGCCGGCAACTCCAAGCGGTGTTACCGTGACGCGACCGTCCACCGACGGACCCTCATCCGTTCGGGTCAGTTGGAGAGCCGTCTCCAACGTTGCGAAGTATCGCCTCCAGCGCAGCACCTCAAAGAGCGGCTACTACACGACAGTCAAAAACATCACCCGGGATAGTAGAGGCAATCTCGCCACGTCGGACACGCTTGATGCTCCATGCGGTTCGATCACGTACTACTTCCGTGTGACCGCGTATGGCGATGGCGAGAACACCGCGGCCAAATGGGGGCGGTCTTCGACGGGGGTACGCGCACCGAGTTGTCCGCTCGCCCCCACCGGCGTAACCGTGACACGGGCCCCTGAGCACGGCACTTCGATCGTCTTGGTGAGGTGGGGCGAGGTTATCGGCGCTTCTACGTATCGCATCCAGCGAGGGACGTCAGAGGACGATGATTCAACGTTCGCGATCCCAGATCCCTTCATTCCGCAGGATCATGGGGGCGTCGGTGACAGCGGCCCACCTTCTCCGAAGTATTTCTCAGCACCATGCGACCAGACATACTATTTCAGAGTGGCGGCATATGGTGA
>LXNJ01001837.1_pt1 | contig 12172 bp, 6 predicted proteins | sample 809081 | NCBI WGS metagenome assembly LXNJ01 (sample SAMN04870510, study PRJNA318959) | sponge metagenome | biome: sponge; feature: marine sponge reef; material: water | host: Petrosia ficiformis | place: Greece: Milos, Mediterranean Sea | collected 2013-05-29 | depth 5-7 m
TCGCTCTGCAGGCGAGGCCGAGCCATTGTGGCCGAAGACGAGGCGCGCAACCGAGTCGAATCGAGCGATTCGGCGAGGGGGTGCAACGCAGTATTTCGGTCGAAAGGGCCGGCCGCCTGTCTGCGTGCACCGCACAGGCAGGCAGCCCGGATGGGCTTTTTCAACGGGCTGTTAACCCCGATCCGAAAAAAACAGCAACTCGGCGACGCGACGAATACCTCTGAAACGGGGCGCAACGGTCGTCAAAAAGGACATTTTTTCAGTTCACGTCCAGTGGACCTGGTCATCCGAAGTCTAATCGCCTTTATCTGCTTGCATATATTCGGTTTTACTTCCCCGAAGAAGTACCAATCAAGGTTAAGGGCGCCGCGTTCCGGATGCAAGAGAAAATACGGGTTGACAGAATTGTCGACCTGGCCTATCTTAAAAGGCCGTTCTTCCCTAAGAACAGTAATTTATCCCACTTGTTGTCCGGGGGTCATGTCAACGCCCCGTACCCCTCACGGCATTCCAGATCAGGATCCATATGCTTGATTTCAAACGTGATCGGTCGGACCGGCCTGCGCGATCCGGTCGCCGGTTCAGGCTGCCGGCGTTTGCAATTGTCATCTTTCCGGCAGCTGTACTGGCCTGGTTCGTCGCCGCTCGGTCGCCCGAGCGCCAGACCGCGCAGCGTCCCGAGGTCGTCCAGGAAGTCCCGCCGGTTCCGACCGCGCCCGAACCGCGGTACCTGGAAATCGACGGTCGGATCCGACATAAAGAGACGTTCTGGGACGCATTGAATCGGGAAGACGTCGCAAGGTCACAGATCCATGAATTGGTGAATGCGTTCAAGAAAGGGATCCGTCGGGCGGAATTCAATCCCGGAATCGTCCAGCGCGGCGACCGTTACACATTGAGCATAGACAGCCTCGGAACCGTTCAGTCCTTTGAGTTTATCAAGAGAGGCGCTTTCGAGTCCCGGTTTGTGGCAACCCGGGCGAACGGCAGGCTCACCGCGCGAAAAGAGCAGATTCCGCTGGAGCGCCGGATTCACGTCGTAACGGGCGATATCCACAGTTCCCTCTGGAACGCCCTGTCCGAATCCGGCGAAGACGCCCGCGTCCTTACCGGCAAACTGACCCGGATTTTCGAATACGACATCGACTTCATGGTGGATTGCCGCGCCGGCGACCGGTTTGCACTGGCACTGGAGAAATTGCACAAAGACGGCCGGTTCCTTCGATACGGAGATATCCTCTCCGCCGAATATCAGTCGGCCCGGGAGAACCATCAGGCCTTTTTGTTCGAAACCGGGGACGGCCATCGCGCCTATTACGATTCGAACGGAAAGTCACTGCGCGGCCTGTTTCTCAAATCTCCCCTCAATTACCGGCGAATCAGTTCCGGTTATTCCAACCGTCGGTTCCATCCCATCCTGAAGAAGTACCTCCCTCACCACGGCATCGACTATGCCGCGGCGTACGGCACGCGCGTCTGGGCGACCGCCCCGGGAGTCGTCGTTTTCAGGGGCTGGAAGGGCGCTCTCGGCAACTACGTCGAAATCCGGCATCCGAACGGCTATAAGACCGGCTACGGCCACCTGAGCAAGTTCTCGCGCGGATTGAAGAAGGGTACGCGCGTCAAACAGAAGCAGACCATCGGGTTTGTCGGATCGACGGGCCGCTCCACCGGACCGCACCTTCATTACAACTTCTTTGTCAGAAACGGCAAGCGATATCGCCTCGTAAACCCGGCCCGAATTGCCAATCGTTCCGGGGCCAGACAGCTGTCTCCGGATCAGCTGGTCGGCTTCAGACAACAGCGCGACCGCCTGCTGGCGCTGTTCGACGACCCGGCGACGACGCTGGCGACCAACCTGCAGGCCCCACCCTAGCTTTCCTCTCCTCCAGCCGCGACAACAACAAGACCCCGTCTGCTTTCGATCGACGTTTCCCGGTTTGAATACAGGAATAACCGTCTGGAGCCACTGTCGGATTTCGCCCGCGCCCGGCCGCTTGCAGACGAGGATCGAGGTGATAACTTGAGACTGGCGTACTTCGACTGCCATGCCGGCATTAGCGGCGACATGATCCTGGGCGCGCTGGTGGATGCGGGTTTACGGATCGAGGCGTTGCAGAGGGAACTCGACAAACTCGGCCTTGAGCGAATCCGCCTTCGGGCCGGAAAGGTTCAAAGGCACGGCATTGCCGCGACGAAGGTGGACGTCGCCGCCGGAGAAGGGCAACACCACCGTCGCCTGAACGACGTGCTGAACATCATCGACGCCGCGGACATCCCGAGCAGAGCCAGGCGGCGGGCCGGCGCCATCTTCCGGCGACTCGCCGAAGCGGAAGCGGAAGTACACGGCATTTCAGTTGAACGCGTGCATTTTCACGAAGTCGGCGCGGCAGACGCCATCGCGGATATCGTCGGCGCCGTCATCGGACTGGAACAGCTCGGCGTGGAACGCATCTACGCCTCACCGATTCGATTTGGCAGGGGTACGACGCGAAGCGCCCACGGCGTCCTCCCGGTTCCGGTTCCCGCGGTGGTCGCGCTGTGCAGGGAGGTCCCGACCGAACGCACCGACATACCTTTTGAACTGGTCACCCCGACCGGCGCCGCGGTGCTGACCACGCTGGCACAGCAGATCGGCGCCGGCACTCCTCCGTTTCTCACGCGCCAGATCGGCTACGGTGCGGGCAGCCGGGATCTGGATGAGGTGCCGAACCTGCTCCGCGTGGAAATCGGTGATTCCGATGCCCTTCTTCAGAAAGACGCGCTCAACCTCATAGAAACCAATATCGACGATATGACGCCTGAAATCTACGGGTACCTGATCGAACGCCTGCTTGCCGGGGGCGCCAGAGACGCGTATCTCACGCCGGTCATTATGAAGAAGGGACGACCCGGGGTGGTCCTCAGCGTGCTTGCCGATCCGGAGCGTACTCAGTCCGCCACGGACCTGATTTTCCGTGAAACCACGACGCTTGGCGTACGGATCCGCCGCGTTGAGCGCCAGACCGTCTCCCGGCGAACGGAAGTCGTTGAAACCGCTTTCGGACCGGTGACCGTAAAGGTCGCCGATTACGGCGGAAGGACGCGTTTTGCGCCCGAATTCGAAGACTGCGCCCGAATCGCAAACGAGCAGGGGGTCCCCATTCTCGACGTGTACCGCGCCGCCTCGAGCGCGGACGTTGGCTGATCCTCCGGTACGACACCTATAAAGACAGGAACGCCGAACCGCGGATGCGGCATCTTACCGGTCCCGAAATCGAACGCAGCGGAAAGTAGTGGTGGCGCATACCTCCATTCTCAATTGAGAATCCCGGGTCCTGCGCCGTAGCCAGCGTGAGCCCGCGTGCCTCACGGACAATCCGTTCGACGACACATCCCGTCGTCGAACCGTCCCCAAACGTTACAATTGCCGTTGTCCCCTCAACGCCGGTGCCGTCGGCAATGTCACCGGCTACCTCAAGGCCGTCATGCGGGTCGCCGTCGACCTTTCTGAGTACACCGACCACCTCCAGGTCGTAAATACCCCCGCCTGCAACCATCGCGTCTTTCCATCTCAACTCGTCTCCGCCCCAGAGCCCCAATAACACGGGGTCGCCGTCCCGCTCCCTCACGAACCCGAACTCGCCTTTCAGGCTGAGATTCCCCGCCACCAGCGGTTCCACGCGCCCCGCCGAACAATGTACGATATGGTCCACGTTTCCGCCATGTCTGACCTCAATTGCGATCGCCCGATCGTCAGCGAACACCTGGCGGACCGACTCGATGAACGGAGATCCGTCGAAGGGCTCGTAAACCGCGGCAAACACACTTGACAGCGGCGCCGGTCCCTGACGTCGAGCCAGAAAAACGGGCATTCTGTACCGGTCCAGTTCGTCTTCGTTCTCGTGTGTTCGCCGCACCGAAGGCGCGTCGCCCACGAACACGTCGGCCTCAGACAATCCCGGCAGATGGCACCGCAACCCGATTCGCGCGTCCGCCAGGCCGAGTTTCAGCATCAGACCGTTTTCAACACGACCGCGGGATACGTTCCGTACGAATCCGTAAGCTATGTTGCGTTCTCCGGCGTCCCCCCGGTCGCCTTCATATTCCGGCAGCCGTACCGGGACGCCCTCCAGCAAATGTCGTCCGGCGGGCTCCAAAGACACGTCAGGGCTCATCCATCCGTCGCGGTCCGCGCTCCCGTGCAGCGTCCAGTCGTGCCGCGCCCCGCCCCGCACACGGAAAACATCCAGAGAATACGCATTCCCTTCGCCGGCATCGGCCAGCATGACCATTCTCCGGTATTCCCGCGCCAGCCCCGGGTACGCGCGCTCGCCGCCCGCTTCCATCCACTGTACCTTATCGTGCGCGGTCTCGAACGCCAGGAGCCTGCCGCGAGACGGACCGCTGTTTCCTCCCGTGTATTGTTCCCGCTCGTCGACGACCACCGTGTTGTGCGCCAGCGTACTCACGGTCCACGTCCTGTACCGCGTATGGGTATATCCCAGGTCGGAGAGTAATTCTTCTCCAAACGCGTACAGCATCACGTTCAGCATGTCCGCGTGGTCGTGTCCGTGGCCGCCTTCCGAAAAGTGAAGGTGTACCTGCGCCTGGCGGCCTTTCTCGCCCAGCCCGAGCCACGCATGCCCCATACCGGTGAACAGGGCCGAGCGCGACCGGTCCGTGGGCTTGAGATCCTCGAACCTCGCCCAGGAATCATGGACAGGTACCAACCTCCCGTCGGGGTACCTGAAGCGATCCAGAACCCGCGTGCATCGTTCCACGTCGGCGAATTCGCGAACCGGATCCAGATTGTCGAAGCGCCTGCCGTCTTCCGGATCCAGATAACCCGGAGGATCGGAATATCCAGCCAGGGCTTCCAGTACGCGCAGCAGGCCCGTCAATGTATAGCGATGGTACGCCGGGCTGCCCTGACACCAGAATCCGTCCGCCGAGAAACGCCGGAACAGGCCGTGCGCGCACCGCACCGAGCGGTGAACCAGGGCGGGATCATTCATAACGCGGCCTGCCACCGCGTATCCTTCGTAAGTCTCAGGGCTGGCATTGGTGTATAGAAGCCCATGGAAAGCGTCCTGCCGGATTCCTCCCCGGAAGAATCCGTCCTCGATGCGGCGGCAGGCATCCCCGCCCCGTTCTTCCGGGAGTCGCTCCAGTTCGCCGCTGTCCCGAATTGAATCGTACGCGTAGATCAGTTCGGTCGGGATTTCGGCGTAGCGCCAGTCTCCCCACTTACCCCCCCGGCGCGGAAAGGGCGGGTTCATACACACCCGCTTTGCTGAATTCGCCACGTCGGTCCAAACGAGAAACCCCGGATAGTACCGTGCAAACGCATCCAGAATCAACGCCGACCGCCGGGCATATTCCCGCCGGCCGGTGGACTGGTACAGTCGCCCGAGATCCCGTGCACGGCCCGCAAGATAGAACCTCGCGCACCACCATGCCCTGGCACGGAAGAAGTATTTTCTGCCGGACCCGTCCTCGTAAAACGGGTATACGACTTCGTTGCCCAGCGGATTCAACAGACGAAGGGTCCTGTTCTCGGCAAACCCGGGTCCGGGAAAAACCGTTGCACAGTGGCGGCACCGCACTCGAAACGGGTCCTCGATCGACCAGTCGAGTTGCCGTTCCCTGACGCCCTTTCTGCAACCCGCGCAGGCCACGTACCTGAATCCTGTACGATCCGGCACCAGGGCAACCAGTTCGTCCTCCGATCTTGCCATCAGCGGCGCGACGGACCGTTGCATTTTCTCCAGCGACTCGGCCGACAAAGACCCGTGGTAGACCGGGAGCTGCGGTCCGGCCGCCGCACACCCGCGGGGCCGGAGCCAGCAGAGGAAAAGAGTACCGACAAACACACCCAATCCATCCATTGCCCAATCCGGTGGCTATGGTTATCTTTGAATGACGAACGCGGAAAGAGACCTTTCGCGTGGATCCGGATCGTTTCTCCCGGTCATCGGACGAACCTGAAAGGATCCTGATCCTGAAAGGCGGACGTCCCGAACGGGGTTTCCGCGTCCACGGCGGCGGACAAAAGGAGAACCACCATGCAAGCCGACGTACGAATCGACCCGAAAGAAGAGATCGGTTTCATGAACCTGGACGAAACCGACTACAGCAGCCTTTCAACGGGAGAACAGATCCGTCGCCTGGAGGTGGAGGGTTACGTCGTTATTCCGGACATCCTGGACGCGGAACACATGGACCGAATCAAACGCGAAATGGCGGATGCACCGATGCAGACCAAGGATTACAGCGACGCACAGACCTTTTGTCTGGAGCCGCAATGGCGCAGCCGGGCCCTGGCCGAACTGATCGCGCATCCACCAATGATCGCGTTCCTGGAAACGCTGCTCGGTGACGACATCGTGTTTACCAGGGGACTCTTCACAAGGACGCTCTCGGGTTCGCCGCCCATTTCGCTGCACACCGACGGCCAGCCGTTCGGTTCGTCCATCTTCGGCTTTGAGGGGAGTTGTCCGCGTCTGCTTCGCGTACTGTACTATCTTGACGATCTGACGCCGGAGCGGGCGCCATTCCGCCTTGTTCCGAGATCCCACCTGTCGTTTCACGCAGAAGCGAACCCCTACGTGCGTTACAAACACCACCCGGGCGAGATCACACTCTGCGTCAGAGCGGGTACGGCGCTGATTATCCCCATCAATCTGTTCCACGGCACCCATCCGAACAGGTCGCGTACCCCGCGGACGCTGGTTCAACTGGGATACCGACCGGCGTGGGCGGGCCCTATTCAACCGATGCCGGAATGGGACCCGGAACTCGTGGCGGAGGCGCCGGCGGCAACCCGGCGTTTTCTGCAAAGCCCCAACACAAGCGGTCTGGACTGGAACCAGCCCCACAAACCCAAGGGCATGAAGACCGACGCAACCGCTATCGATCCGGGGCGATGGGTGCGCTGACCCGGGCCGAAATCCGATTTGAAACCCGGAAACCGAAAAAAGCCCGAAGCCATTGGTTTGGCCGGGCTTTTTTGGTTTCGAGCCATGGATGACCTGCCGGCTATCTCCTGTTGGGCAGGATCCAGACGTCCCTGAAAAACCTCTGACGCGGTTCGGCCATACCACCGATAACCACGGGATTCATACAGGGTTTGGGTTCGTGGAACCGGACCGTGACGTGGTTGTAAGCGATCAGAATGGCACGGCGGGGATTGTCCGGGTTCGTCCAGGCTGATCCGGTATGCCGCACCCCCTCGGAGAATACGACAAGACTCCCCGGCGGACACCCGTAGGTCTCCCAGAGTCCCGATTCGGGGTCGTCTGCCTGTTCCGGCCAGGTCCCGTCCTGAGCCGAAACCAGATTGGCCTTGTGAGACCCGGGCACCAGGCAGGTGCCGCCCTGCCCCTTTCTGACTTCGTTCAGTTCCCATACGATGCGTGTCATCCCGCTGTAGATTCGCCCGTTGTGAAAGCGGTAGGAAAGGGACGGATCGAGATTCGTACCGCCCACGTGGGGCCGCCACTGATTCTGGGTTGTCGCGGCCGATCGGCCCGAAACGAAGACGCTCTCCAGACGGATGCGGTCGCGTTCCGGATGAATCACTTCCTGCAGGATACCCATGACTCTGGGGTGGTCGACCAGGAATTCCGCGGGGCCGGCAATCGGCGCCCGGAGGGGCTCCGGCAGGCTTTCCGGATCCTTCATATAGGTGTCGACGTGCTCACGAACACTTTGTACTTCATCGTCCGGGAGCACCCCGGGTATGACGAAAAAACCCTTGAGGTCGAAGAGGAATTTTTCGTATTCCGTCATGGGATGAACCGGAGGGGATTCAACGGGCCCCTCTGCATCCGTGTTTCCGTTCGCGGCTTTCATTGCAGACGCTCCTCACGGGGATGGGCGGGTTGCAGCCCGGAATGCTTACGCCAGAGCCTTCACGGGCAGAGGCCGGTCATTCGATGACGATATTCTCTCTCGCATGGACGAACAGGACGTCATTCGCGCCGGCATAGCGCTGAAGCGCACCTTCCAACTCGTCAGTCTGGATTTCGCTTTCGTTCAGGCCGGCGACCACGAGGTCGGCCTCGGAAGACCGGCGGGAGACCTCCTCCTCCACGGATTCACCGGTCGCGCATTCAACGGAGGTCACATTCTGCATCGATATCGGCAACCGCCCGTCCGACATCAGGCTGGCGAGCCTTCGCGTCTCGTGTTCCGGGTCTCCGGATGAATGGCAGGCGAAGAGCCGGATCTCGGCCCGCCGCCAATCGCGATGGCCCACGACGATGTAAGCCAGCAGGAGCATCAGCGGCGCATTCGAGAGATTGTCCTCCGTCACCCACAGATGAATGGAAGATCTGTAACCGAACCGGTAGTTTGTGGAACGCAGGACCAGGACATTGAACATCGCCTGGGCCGCGAGTCGCGCGCCCTCGGCCGTTTCGTCGATTTCCTCCGGATGGTCCTTGTCGAACTCAAGCAGGATGCAGTTGTTGGGCAGGCCCGAGATGCCGGGCATCTGAAGCGTCTGCGCCAGCGCCTGCTGGAACGACGGACAGATCAGAGAATCCACGAAGATGCCGGCCCCGCTGACATCCACCCGTTCGATGAGTTTATCAACCTGAGAACGGGCTTGCTCCTCGTCGTCGTACGAGTATTCGCCTTGAAAGTACTGGACAAAATGCCCGAATCCGTGCCTGTGGCTGATCCACCGCAACACGTCGAAGTGCCCCAGACGCCGGACGCCGAATCGGGTCACCGCGACAATCGAGGGCCGCCACCCGCCGTCGTACTTCTCCACGTGGTTCTTCTGCAGCGTGATCTGAAGGCGGCGGGTCAACTGAAACATCGTCCCCTGAAAGATCGCCGTGAGGTCGCGTTCTCCTTTTCGCGTGCGCCGCAGCCCAAAGTATATCGCGGCCATGAGAGCGATGGAGATAAGGGAGTACTGCAAACTCATCTGGATCATCATCAGTGCGCACATGAACGCACCGATCAGCGACACGTACCAGCGCGAATGAAACGTGGGCCGGTAGGACGGATTCCCCGCGAAGTATTCGAGAAACGAGACCGAACAAAGGGCGCCGTAGGTTACCATGAAGAACATGCTGAGAATCTGCGCAATGAAGTCGATGTCCCCCAGAAAGACGAACACCACCGCAATCGCGCTTGAAACGCAGGTCGCGTATACAGGCTCCTGCGCCCTGCCCATGCCCTTCGCAAGCAGGCCGTTCAATTTTGGTATGGGGAACACTTTGTCCCTGGCAAGCGCCTGCAGCGTTCTTGGAGCGACGAGGATTGAACCAAGGGCCGATGAGATGGCCGCCGCGCCCAGTCCAAGATAAATCGCCGGACCCCAGATCGCGATCTGCGCCATGATGAACTGATCGCCGTTCAGGGCCTCGGGTGTCGCACTCTGGGCGAGCTTGATCGCGACCAGCGAGTAAACGACCATCCCCACCAGTGTCGCCGTGATGATGCCGAGAGGGATGCTGCGTTGCGGGTTCTTCAGGTCCCCGGAGAGTCCCAGGCCGGCGATCATGCCGGTGAAGGCCGGAAAGCACGTGGCGAATATGATTCCAAACGAGTCCGCATCTTCGATACTGTCTGTCAGGTGCAGCGCGTCGGGGCGGATGGATTCGGGGCCCTGTCCGAAAAGGAATGAGAGAATGGACACCCCCAGTATCGCGCTGACGACCCACAGCGCGCCGACACCGACGCCGGCGCCCTTTACGAGCATCAGCAAGATCAGCACGACCGTGGCGGACAGGCTTACCCAACGGGGGTCGGCGTCCACCTGGTGTGTCGCGGAAGCCCATTCATAGACCGGCTGGAACGCCTCGGCGAACGCGACCAGGTAGAACGCCACGGATATCGCCTGGGAAAGGTAGAGCGCGATGCCGATGGAGCCGCCGATGCTCGTTCCGAACGAGCGGCTGATGATGAAATAGGCGCCCCCGCCGGCCACGCGACGGTTTGTTGCGATCTCGGAGACCGCCAGGACCGTGGGAATGGTCACCAGATGACCCAGAACGATGATCATGAGACTGCCCCAGAGTCCGGCATGCGCAACGGCGTAACCGAATCGAAGGAACAGGATGGCGCCGAGGATCGTGCTTACCGACGCGAGAAAGACGGGGGCCGTGCCGAATCCATGCCCCCCGTGAGAAGATGCGGTCCTGCCGCCGGCGGCGGCGGCCGTCGGGTTCGGTATCACTGTCTTTCCTTTCGAAAATGCCGGCCGCTGACGGCATCCGGGGCCGTCTTCGAGATTCCGCCAGAACCGCGTTCAGACGATTCGACTACCGTCCGGACGCGCGGTTATGGTAATGAAATGCGGCGGATGATGCAAGAACAACAATGAAAACACCCGGTGAGGGAGTCATCGGCGCCGGGCGCCGCACGACGGACGTTACCCGGCGGAGTCTCCTGCGCGATTCGGCTCTCCTGCTTTGCCGGGCGTATGCCGGACTGTCTGCTCGCTGCATCAACCCGCCCTGGCAATCCCATCCTCACCCACGAACACAAAAGGCCTGCGACGTAATTATCGCAGGCCAGTTAATTTCAGAAACTTAAAATGGTGGGCGATACTGGACTCGAACCAGTGACCTCTTGCATGTCAAGCAAGCACTCTAACCACCTGAGCTAATCGCCCATCCATTTTCAACCCTCAAGACCGGGCGAAAAATTTATACGAAACAACGGGCGAAGTCAAGCGGAAACAGGAATCCATTCGTTTGAGTCTTGCGACGTCCCCCGAATGAGCGGTCTGCCTTCGTAAGCAACCTCGTCACCGTGGACAACCGCGGCCTGAACGGCCCTTCCGCCTTCAAATGAAACAAGGCAAAGGCGTCCTCTACGGCAAATGCCGCCGCACACGACCGGACCTCCCCTCCGCGGTCCCGCAGGCGATCATGTCCGTGCGGCGGTTCCTTTTTTGACGTTTGCCCTTGACATCCGGGTTCGATGGGCGAATATTAACCTTGATTTGTAATTCTTCGGAGAAGTAACACCGAATATATGCAAATGGATAAAGGCAATTTGACGGCTGATTACCAGAATACGCCAGGTCACAGGACGTGAACTGAAAGCATGTCCTTTTTGACGACCATTACGCACCGTTCCATGGGTTTTCGTCGCTTTGCCGGGTTGCTGTTTTTTCGAATTGGGGTAGACGTTTCCACGCTCGAAGATGAATCGTCGAGTTTCCGCTGCTTCCGGCGCTGTACAGCCCTGAACCGTGCGCGCACGGAATCGTCGCTCAGAACTCAGGAAGGCCGTTTGTGGAAGGATTGAGAATTCAATGAAAATCTATAGGGCCGCGCTGGTCGGATGCAGCAGAATGGGCGCCTTTATCGACAACGAAGTGCCGGCTTCATTCGGCGCGTATTCGCACGCCGCGGGATACGAGGCGTGTGAACGAACGGAGTTGATCGCCTGCTCGGATTTACGCCGGGAATCGATGAGACAGGTCGGCATCCGGTACGATGTGCCCGAAGACAGGCAGTACGTCGACTACAGAAAGATGATCGAACGCGAACAACCGGATATCGTCAGCGTGGCCACCCAGCCCGAACAGCGCGCGGAAATCGTCGTCTTTGCCGCCGAACGGGGTGTCGGCGCGATCTATGGAGAAAAAGCCCTGGCCGCGGCGCTGTCCGAAGCCGATGCAATCGTGGAGGCGGTCGAGCGCCATGGCGCGGTTTTCAATATGGGCACCAACCGCCGCTGGGATCCCGGCTACGACACAATGAAGGATCTGATCGACAGCGGAAGGATCGGCCGGCTGCGGTCGCTGATCGTGCACCAGACCGGCCCGCTCTTCAACGGCGCCAGCCACAGCTTCGACCTGCTGATGAGACTCAACGGCGACAATCCCGTGGCGTGGGTTCAGGCCCATCTGCCGAACGGGGATCGGGTAATCGACGGCGAACGTCTGACCGAGGACCCGGTGGGCCACGGCATCCTGCAGTTTGAAAACGGCGTGACCGCATACGCACTGAATTCGGGACGGGGTATGGAAGTGGAGGCGATTGGCGACCGGGGCGTGGTTACGGGGATGCGCAACGGAAACGAATGGCACGTACGCGAACACGGCGGCGAGGACCACCGGGGCCGGCCCCGGTTGGTACCACGGAAATTTCCGAACTTCGAGCCCGCCAGTTCAACCGTTCGGCTGATCGAAGACCTCGTCCATTCGCTGGACACAGGC
>LXNJ01001838.1_pt1 | contig 12165 bp, 9 predicted proteins | sample 809081 | NCBI WGS metagenome assembly LXNJ01 (sample SAMN04870510, study PRJNA318959) | sponge metagenome | biome: sponge; feature: marine sponge reef; material: water | host: Petrosia ficiformis | place: Greece: Milos, Mediterranean Sea | collected 2013-05-29 | depth 5-7 m
CGCTTCGCCCGCCGCATAGCCCGCCGCGTGGTCGCGGAGCGACCTCTTGAGAGCACGGCGGAGCTGGCTTCAGTCGTCCGCGCCGCGGTGCCTGCACGCCATGACGGGAGGAACCCCGCGACCCGGGTGTTCCAGGCAATCCGCATCCACCTCAACGATGAACTCAACGAGTTGGCGCGCGGTCTCGACGCAGCGTTCGACGCGCTTCGCGCCGGAGGCCGGCTCGCGGCGATCACGTTCCACAGCCTCGAGCATCGCCTCGTGCGGCAGCGCTTCCGGCAGTGGGTCCGGGGCCCGGACGTTCCCAGGCGTTTGCCGGTTCGCGGCGTGGCACCGCGCCGGGCGAGACAGGTTGCGCGGGTCGGCAACGGCCAACGACCGTCGAGGACGGAGATCGAGGCCAATCCTCGGGCGCGAAGCGCATTCCTGCAGGCCGTGGAAAAGACGCCTCAGCCAGCGACGGGCGAAGGCTCTTAGGTGGCTGCCATGCAGGCGCAGAGAGGACGCTCGTCGACAGGCTTGTGGATCGCCTTCGGTTTGGCAGTGTACTCGGCAGTCGCCGTAACGGGCGTGCAGACGGCGATACAGTCGGACGAGGTACGTGGTTACAACCAGCGGCTGTCGGACATTCAGGCCGTGCAGGACGAGCACCTGACGCGGCACCGTCTGCTGCTCCTTGAGCGTGCGACCTTCGCGGGCTACCTCAACGTGGAACGGGTTGCGCGGGAGGAGCTTGGCATGGGTTTCCCGCAAGAGGTGGTCAGGGTGCGGCGATGAAGGGGCGGACGGCCAGAAGTGCACGGGTGGCAAAGGCGCGCAAGCGGGAGTTGGCGCGGCGCCAAGGCAGGCGTCAGCCGAAGTCGACGGTCGTGCGCCATCGGGCGGTCGTGGTGGGTTTCCTTGTCGCGCTGCTCGGTCTGACGGGTCGCGCCGGTTACCTCATGGTCACCGAGCGCGACTTTCTCAAAAGGCAAGGTGACGCCAGGTCGGTGCGCGAGGTTCCGATCGCCGTCCACCGCGGCATGATCTTCGACCGCAACGGCGAACCGTTGGCGGTCAGTGCTCCCATGGCGAAGGTCTGGATCGACCCGTCGCAGACGACGCTCAACGATTTGGACCTCCGTCGTCTCGGCGCCGCGCTGGAGCTCGATGCGGCTCGGCTCACGGCGCGTATCGCGGCTGGAAGCCCGCAGTACGCGAATCTCGCTCGACGCGTCCCGCCCAACATCGCATCCCGCGTTCAGTCACTGGACATCGAGGGTGTCCGGATCGGACGGGAATACCACCGCTTCTACCCTGCCGGGGAGACCGTGGCCCACGTCGTCGGTCGTACGAATGTCGACGACGTGGGCCAAGAGGGTGTGGAGTTGATGTTCAACGACTTCCTCGCCGGCGTCCCGGGTGTCAAGCGGATCCTGCAGGATCGCAAGCGGCAATTGATCAAGAGCCTCGGCTACCTGCGCATGCCGGAGTTCGGTGAAGACGTGCACCTGTCGCTGGACCTGCGGCTGCAGTTTCTCGCCTATTGGGAGCTCAAGGCGGCCGTGGAGCGCAATGGCGCGTCTTCGGGTTCGCTGGTCATGCTCGACGCGGCTTCCGGCGAGATCCTCGCGCTTGCGAACCTGCCGTCGTTCAACCCGAACGACTGGCCCAACCGCGGCGTCGTCGGTGTGCGCAACCGGGCCGTCGCCGATGTCTACGAGCCGGGTTCGACGGTGAAGCCGTTTGCCGTGTTGGCGGCGATCCAAAGCGGTGCATACCAGCCTGACACGGAAATCGATACGGCGCCTGGTTACTTCCGCGTCGGACGCAAGACGATCGAGGATCCGCTCAATCGTGGTCGGATCAGCGTCGCGACGGTGCTCGCGAAATCGAGCCAGGTTGGCATTGCCAAGATCGCCCTGTCCCTGCCCGAGTACGCGGTTTTCGATGCCCTCCAGCAAGCAGGCTTCGGGGACATGACCGGCAGTGGCTTGCCCGGCGAGGCGATCGGCGAGTTGCGTACGGACGATTTGGACAAGCCGATCGGTCGGGCGACGCTGGCCTACGGATACGGGTTGACCGTTTCGCCGCTGCAACTCGCGCGTGCCTACCTCGCGTTGGCGGCGGGTGGCGTGCGGCGCGACCTGACCATACTGCGCGGCGCCGTCGTCCGCGAGGACGTGGCATTCCGCGAACCGGCCGTCGCGACCGTGACCGACATGATGCGTGGCGTGCTCGAACCCGGCGGCACGGCACCCAGGGGTCGCCCGGCGGGATACACGGCGGCAGGCAAGACGGGAACAGCACGCAAAGTGGGCGTGTCGGGCTACGACGACCGGTCCCACGTTGCCTTTTTTGCCGGTTTCGCGCCGGCCTCGGCGCCGCGCATCGTCCTGGTCGTCGTGGTGAACGAACCGCGCGCCGGCCTCATCGGCGGTGGTGCGGTAGCCGCACCGATTTTCGCCCGTGTGGCGGAACGCGCGTTGCGCGTACTTGGCGTGCCGCCGGATGACGCCACCTCGCTGCCCGGGGAACTCGCGGTCATCGAGTCTGGCGGGGCTCTGCCCCATCAACCGCAAACCGGAACCGCGGTCAAGCCAACGGGCGAGGGGCGCGCGTGAACATCACCCTGGCGGAGTTGCTTGACAATCCCGACGCACCGGCGACGGCGATCGGCGGGCTCGCCAGTGACTCGCGGCGCGTCCGGTCTGGGGACGTGTTCTTCGCCTACCGCGGGAGTGCCCACGACGGCCACGAATTCGCGGCTGACGCGGTGGCAGCGGGAGCCGTGGCCGTCGTCTCCGAGCGTCCGGTGGCCGTCGGTGTGCCGAACGTGGTCATGGACGGGGTGGGTCGACGAATCGGTGACTTCGCACGCCGCTTTTTCGGCGCTCCGAGCGACGACCTCGACGTCGTCGGCGTCACCGGCACCAACGGCAAGACCACCGTCGCGTACAACGTCGCCCGGGTGGCCGCGGCAACCGGCTACATGGGCACGCTCGGCTGGGGCCCGCCGACGTCGATGTGTACCGCCGACATGACGACGGCCGATCCGATCGCACTGCTTGGGCGGCTGCGCGCGCTCAAGCGCCAGGGCTTGCACGCGGCGGCCCTGGAAGTGAGTTCCCATGCCTTGGATCAGGGTCGCGTCGATGCGGTGGATTTCGCGGTGGGCGTGTTCACCAATCTTGGTCGTGACCACCTCGACTACCACGGCTCGGTGGCGCGCTACGGTGCGGCGAAGGCCAAGCTCTTCGAGCGGTCGCTTGCGCTCGGCGCCGTGATCAACGCCGACGACGCGCTTGGGCAGTCGATCATTGCGAACTTGCCCCACACAACGGCGGTGGTTTCGTTCGGTGTCGGCGCCGATGTACGTTGGGACGGCGTCACCTATGGGCCTCGTGGCATAGCTGGCAGGTGGCGGACGCCGTGGGGCGAGGATGCGTTTTCGTTGCCGCACTTCTACGGCGCGTTTTCCGTCTACAACGCGGCTGCGACATTGGCGACATGCTGCTTGCTCGGCATGCCGCAAGCGGATGTCGTTGCCCGGATGCGGACGCTGGATGCCGTTCCCGGCAGGATGCAGCTCGTGTCCCGATCGCCGCGCGTCGTGGTGGACTACGCCCATACGCCGGATGCACTCGATGCGGCGCTTCGCGCGGTTCGCAGCCACATCGTCGACGGGCGCGTGATCCTCGTATTCGGCTGTGGCGGCGACCGCGACCGGGGCAAGCGCGTGCTCATGGCACAGGCGGCGGAGCGCGGCGCGGATCTCGTGATCGCCACCTCGGACAATCCGAGAACGGAGTCGCCCGAGCGAATTCTCGACGACGTGGCGGCCGGATTCCGCAGGCCAAGCCGCGTGCTCCGCATCGCTGACCGCCGTGAGGCCATCGCATGCGCGTTGCGCCGCGCCCGAACTGGGGACGTCGTCCTGCTCGCCGGCAAAGGGCACGAACGCCACCAGGAGGTCGGTGGAGAGCGCATCCCGTTCAGTGACGCGGCGGTGGTCAACAGCTTGGTCGAGGCCGGGTAATGCTGCTCAAACTCACGGAATACCTGGCGACCTTCATCAGTGGGTTCAATGTCTTCCAATACCTGACGTTCCGGACGATGGTGAGCGCATTGACCGCGCTTGCGATTTCGCTGCTCCTGGGGCCGACCATGATCCGCCAGTTGTCCCATCACCAGATTGGCCAGGTCGTGCGCGAACTCGGCCCCAAGAGCCACCTGACCAAGGCTGGCACACCGACGATGGGCGGGGCGTTGATCCTCGTCGCAATCGTTGTTGCCACGCTGCTCTGGTGCGATCTCGCGAACCGCTACATATGGATCGTCCTCGGCGTGGTGGTGTCGTTCGGCGCCATCGGGTGGGTCGACGACTACCTCAAGATCAGCGAGCGCAATTCGCGTGGGCTGTCGGCGGGGTGGAAGTACCTCTGGCAGTCCGTGTTCGGCTTCCTGGCGGCCCTGGTGCTCTTCAGCGCAGCCAGCACCCCGGCCGAGACGAGCTTGATCGTGCCGTTCTTCAAGGAGGCCGCTGTGCCACTTGGAGTCGGCTTCGTGGTGCTGACCTACCTGGTCATCGTGTTCATGAGCAACGCGGTCAACCTCACGGACGGCCTGGACGGGCTGGCCATTCTGCCCACGGTGATGGTGGCCGCTGCGCTTGGCCTGATCGCCTACTTGGCCGGCCACATGGAGTTCGCCACGTACCTGCAGATCCCCCACATCCCCGGCGCCGGCGAGTTGGCCGTGTTCTGCGGCGCACTGATCGGTGCGGGGCTCGGTTTCCTGTGGTTCAACGCCTATCCGGCGCAGGTGTTCATGGGCGACATCGGTGCCCTGGCGCTTGGCGCCGCGTTGGGCGTGGTCGCCGTGGTGGTACGCCACGAGGTCGTGATGTTGATCATGGGCGGATTGTTCGTCGTGGAAGCGGTGTCGGTCATCGTGCAGGTGGTGTCGTTTCGACTGACGGGCAAGCGCGTCTTCCGCATGGCGCCCATTCATCATCACTTCGAACTCATGGGTTGGCCGGAGCCGCGCGTCATCGTGCGGATGTGGATCGTCACCCTGGTGCTCGTAGTCGTGGGCCTGTCGACGCTCAAGCTCAGATGAACGGCCAGGGCACCATCGTCATCGGTCTGGGGGCAACGGGATTCTCATGCGTTGCGCACCTGTGCAGCGGTGGCGACGCTGAGGAACGCGTATTCGTCATGGACACGCGGCCATCGCCGCCGTTTGCCGACGCCGTGCGCAACCGATTCCCCGATGTCGAGATCCTCTCGCCCGGCAGCTTCGCGCGCGCCTTCTTGACCGCCCGTCGCGTGGTCGTGAGTCCCGGCATTCCGCTTGACCACTGCCTCGTGCGCCAGGCCCGGGACGCAGGACTTGCGCTCAGCAGCGACATCGAGCTGTTCCTCGAGGCGGCCGACGCGCCGGTCGTCGGGATCTCGGGCACCAACGGCAAGAGCACGGTGACGGCGCTCGCGAGCGAGCTGCTCGCCGCGAGCGGTCTCCTGGCACCCGCCGGCGGCAACCTCGGCCCGCCGGCGCTGGACCTTTTGGCGGACGGGGTCGACGCCTACGTGCTCGAACTGTCGAGCTTCCAGCTCGAGCGGATCGACGAGCCGGGCTTGGACGTCGCCGCGATCCTCAACGTCACGCCCGACCACCAGGATCGGTATCACGACCTGCGGACCTACGCCGCGGCCAAGCGGCGGATCTATGCGGGCGCGAAATGCGCTGTGTACAACGCCGAGGATCCGTTGACCGTTCCCGCCGTGGACTTCCCGGGGCGCAGGATTGCGCTCAACCAGGATCCGTCATGGCGGATCGATGGCGATCTGGTCATCTGCGGTCGACGTGTTCCGGTCGCCGACATCGCTCTCAGGGGTCGCCACAACCACTTCAACGCGTTGGCGGCGGCCGCCATCGCCCACCAATTGACACAGCCGCCCTTGGCGACCATGCGCGATGCGCTGCGGCGTGCGTTGGCGGGCGGGCTTCCGCACCGCTCGGCGCTGGTGGCGGAGATCGGCGGCGTGGAGTTCATCGACGACTCGAAGGCCACCAACGTCGGTGCCGTCGTGGCCGCCCTGGAAGGCTTCGGCACGGGCCGCGGGAACATCGTGCTGATCGCGGGGGGCGACGCCAAGGGCGCGTCCTTCGAGGCGCTGAGGCCGGCTGTGGAGCGCCACGTGTCGCACCTCGTGCTGATCGGTCGCGATGCCGGGGCAGTCGAAGCCGGGCTTGCGGGCTGCGCGCCCGTGCTGCGGGCCGAGGACATGCGTCACGCGGTGCATTTGGCAAGCGAGCACGCGCGGGAGGGCCAGACCGTGCTGCTCTCGCCCGCCTGTGCGAGCTTCGACATGTACGCAAGCTACGAGGCGCGCGGCGACGATTTCGCCAACGCGGTCCGGGAGCGGTCGGCGCGTGGCCTTTCGGGATCTGCGGGATCTGCGCGTCAGGAGGAGGCGTCGTGACCGACCGCCTGGACATGACGCTGGTCCTCGCGTGGGTCGCGCTCCTCGGTGTTGGGTTGGTCATGGTGACCTCGGCGGCTGCGGGTCAGGCCGAGGGGACGTACTACTACCTGTTCCGGCACAGCCTCTACCTCGCGGTGGCCGTTTCGGTGTTCCTGCTCCTTGCCGTCGTGCCGCTGCGCGCCTGGGAGACGATTCACCGACCTTGCCTTGTGCTCGCGTTCGTTCTTTGTCTCCTGGTCTTCCTGCCCGGACTGGCCGCGGCCGCCAAGGGCGCGCACCGCTGGATCGACCTCGGCGTGGCACGGTTCCAGCCGGCTGAAGCGGCCAAGTTGCTGGCGATCATCTACCTGGCGGGTTATGTCGCCCGTACCGGCGACCGTATGGGCATGAGTTTGAATGCGCTGCTCAAGCCCGTGATCTGGATGACGGGCCTGTTGGCCGTCATCCTCGTGCAGCCGGACTACGGCAGTACGGTGGTGCTGGCCCTGGTCATGGGCGGGATGCTGTTTCTCGGTGGTGCACGACTCCGCGACTTCGCGTTGCTGGTCCTCTTTGGCGGCATGGTGCTGGCGGGTGCAGCGGTAATCGAACCGTACCGCGTCGTGCGTCTGCTCTCGTTTGTCGACCCTTGGGCGGACCAGCTCGACGCCGGGTACCAGTTGACCCAGGCCCTGATCGGTTTCGGTCGCGGCGAGTATCTCGGCATCGGGCTCGGCGAAGGGGTGCAGAAGCTGTTCTATCTCCCGGAAGCCCACAACGACTTCATCTATGCGGTGATCGCGGAGGAGCTTGGCCTGGTCGGCGCGCTCGGGGTGTTGGCGCTGCTCGGGTTTCTCACCGTACGGATGTTCCGGATCGGGCGCCGTGCGGTCGAGGCGGGACAGGTGTTCGCCGGGTCGCTCTCCTATGGCGCGGGCCTGTTGATCGGCATACAGACGATCATCAACGTCGGCGTGAACACCGGCGTGCTGCCGACCAAGGGCCTCACGCTGCCGTTCGTCAGTTTCGGCGGCAACAGTCTGCTCGTATGTTCGGCGGCGGTGGCCCTGGCCGTCCGCGTGGACCACGAGTACCAACGCAAGGTCGACGCCAGTGGTGCGGGAGTGACCCCAAGTGACCTGCCTCCCCTGGGAACACTGGGGAGCCGCCCATGAGTGCTGTTCGGTCGGCATGCGGACGTAGCCGTGGCTGAAGCGGCGGCCAAGGAACCATTGGGCATGCGAGGGGTGCAATCCGTGCACTTCGTCGGCATCGGTGGCGCTGGCATGTGCGGGATCGCCGAAGTCCTGCTCGCCCAAGGCTGCACCGTGACGGGCTCGGACCTGATGGACTCTGCCGTGACACGGCGACTGGCTGCGCTCGGCGTGCGGGTGCGTCGTGGCCACTGTGCCGCGGCCGTCGGCGACGCGGACGTGGTCGTCGTGTCGAGCGCGATCCGCGAAGACAATCCAGAAGTCGCTGCGGCACACCAGGCGTGCATCCCGGTGATTGCACGCGGCGAGATGCTCGCCGAGTTGATGCGCTCCCGGATCGGCATCGCTGTTGCGGGAAGCCATGGCAAGACGACCACGGCAAGCATGGTTGCCAGTGTATTCGAGGCCGCCGGACTCGAGCCCACGTTCGTCATCGGCGGCGAGGTGACCGGCGCGGGCGCGAATGGAAGGCTTGGCGCCGGCCGTCATGTGATCGCCGAGGCTGACGAAAGCGATGCGTCCTTTCTGCTCCTGAAGCCGGTGCTGGCGGTGATCACCGGTGTCGACCGCGATCACCTCGATACCTATGGGCAAGACCTGGGGCGTCTGACGGCGGCGTTCGTGGAGTTCGCCGAACAGTTGCCGTTCTACGGTTGCGCGCTGATCTCGGCCGACGACCCCCATGCTCGCGAACTCGCGCGGCGCATCTCGCGACCGACGCGGGGCTACGGGTTCAGTCCGGATGCCCACTACCGGGCTTCCGGCGTCGGCGTCGAAGCGGGCCGCTGGACGTTCGATGTCACCCGTCCTGCGGGCAATGCACTGCGCGTATCGATTGCGCTGCCAGGCAACCACAACACCTTGAACGCGCTCGCGGCCATCGCTGTCGCGACCGAAGAGGGTGTCGGCGACGAGGCGATCGTGTCTGGATTGGCCGGATGCCAGGGCGTGGAACGCCGCTTTCGTGTGGCGCGTGGCGTCGTCGACTCGAAGCCGCTGACGATTGTCGACGACTACGGCCATCATCCTACGGAGATCGCGCACATCATCGAGACGGTCAGGCGGATGTGGCCCGGCCGGCGCTTGGCGATGGTATTTCAGCCCCATCGTTTCACGCGCACACGCGACCTGCTCGCGGAGTTCGCGGCGGTGCTGGCACGGGCGGATGCGTTGCTGCTCGTCGATGTCTACGGCGCGGGAGAGGAGGCGATCGTCGGTGCCGATAGCCGCGCGCTGGCGACGGCCATTCGGCGTAGGACCGGCTCGGACGTCGCGGTGGTTGCGACACCGGCCGACGCCGTGGCCACGCTGCCCGAGTGGACGGCAGAGGACGACGTGCTGGTGATTCAGGGTGCGGGCGATGTCGGTGAATTGGCAAGCGCCGTGGCGGCGCCTTCCGTGGGGGGCGTGCCGGGATGATCCGAGCGTTCATCACGATGCTGGTCCTTGGCGCCGTGGCGCTCGGCGCGTTGCGATTCGCGAACACGCTCGCAACGGTAGACGTGAAAACCGTGCGCCTTGCCGGGGATCTCACGCACGGCGAGGGCCAAGAGGTGCAGGCAGCGGTCGCCGAGGTCTTGGCGCGTCCCGGGTTCAACGGAGCGTCCGACGTGGCGCGCGCGGTGGGGGATCTCGACTGGGTGCGGGAGGTGCAGGTCCGACGCCATTGGCCGGACCTGTTGCACGTCATGGTCAGCCGCCAAACCCTGGCGGCACGCTGGGGCGACGGCGGCGAACTCTACTTGACGACTGGCGGCAACGTCGTCGCGTTGCCGCCGGAGGACCGCGACCCGACGCTGCGCCACCTGCCGGTGCTCAAGGCGTCGCATGCCACGAGCGCCGAGGCCATGCGCCTCAACACGGTGCTCGACGAAATCGCCCGAACCGGCGACGTGACCTTGGATCGCCTCGAACAGGACGAAGCCGGCAACTGGATTGCGACCGTGGCCGGAGGGGTCGAGGTGGTCCTTGGCAATTCGTCCCTAGGTGAGCGGTTTGGCCGCTTCCTGGTCGTCCATGAGCGCGCGCTCAAGCTTGAGATCGCGCGCGTGGACCGGGTCGATGCCCGTTACGAGACCGGCGTGGCGGTGCGTTGGCGGCCTACCGATCCTGGTGGTGCCGTGACAGTCGCGGATCGGATTGACGAAGGGCGAGCATCGTAGGTGGCGGCTATGGCGAACGAACAGAGTCAGCGGATCGTCGGTCTCGACATCGGCACCAGCAAAGTGGCAGCCGTGGTTGGCGAGCAGGCGCCCGGTGGCGAACTGGAAGTGATCGGGATTGGCTCGCACCCGTCGCACGGTCTTCGAAAAGGGGTCGTGGTGAACATCGAGTCCACCGTGCAATCCATTCAGCGTGCGGTGGAAGAGGCCGAACTGATGGTCGGCGGCGAAATCGGATCGGTCTATGCCGGCATCGCGGGTAGTCACGTGCGCGGCTTGAACTCGCACGGCATCGTCGCGGTACGTGATCGAGAGGTCTATCCCCAGGACGTCGAACGGGTCATCGATGCGGCGCAGGCCGTCGCCATCCCGGCCGACCAGAAGCTGCTGCACGTGTTGCCGCAGGAGTACCTGGTGGACAGCCAGGAAGGCGTGAAGGAACCGCTTGGCATGTCGGGCGTGCGCTTGGAGGCGAAGGTCCACCTCGTGCATTGCGCGGCGAACGCGGTGCAGAACGTCGAGAAGTGCATCGAACGCTGCGGTTTGGCCGTGGACGACATCATTCTCGAACAGCTCGCCTCGAGCTACGCGACGCTTTCGGACGACGAACGCAATCTTGGCGTGTGCCTGGTCGACATTGGCGGCGGGACAACGGACATCGCCGTGTTCACGGACGGCGCGATTCGGCACACGTCGGTGATACCGATCGCTGGCGACCAGGTCACCAACGACATCGCCATGACATTGCGCACCCCCACACCGCATGCGGAGGAGATCAAGGTGAAATGGGCCTGCGCGCTGACGCAATTGGCCAAGCCCACCGAGACCATCCGTGTGCCCGGCGTGGGCGATCGACCGCCGCGGGAGTTGTCGAGGCAGACGCTAGCCGAGGTGGTCGAGTCGCGCTACGAGGAACTGTTCCGCCTGGTGCAGCGCGAGCTCCAGCGCAGCGGTTTCGAACAATTGATCGCATCGGGCGTCGTGCTGACAGGCGGCGCCGCGAAGATGGAGGGTGTTGTGGAACTCGCCGAGGAGGTGTTCCACATGCCCGTGTGCCTGGCCGTGCCAAACGGTGTCGCCGGGCTGACGGACATCGTCAGGAATCCCATCTACGCCACGGGCGTGGGTCTCCTGATGTATGGCTGGCGAGAGGAACTCGAGCATGGTGGCAAGAGCGCCGCACGCAAGGGCGTCTTCACGCGCATGAAGAACTGGATCAGCAACAACCTGTGACAAGACGGCCGACGGCCGATGGACTAAGGAGAGTAGACATGTCATTTGAGCTGGTTGAAATGCCGCCTCGAACTGCGGTGATCAAGGTGATCGGCATAGGTGGCTGCGGCGGCAACGCCGTCGAACAAATGGTGTCGAGGTCGGTAGCCGGCGTGGAGTTCATCGCGGCCAATACGGACTTGCAGGCGCTTGGCGAAATCGACCCGGCGATCACCATGCAGATCGGCGCCGAAGTGACCAAGGGGCTCGGTGCGGGAGCGAATCCGGACATCGGGCGTGCTGCGGCGATGGAAGACCGGGCGCGGCTGCAGGACGCGATCGATGGTGCCGACATGGTTTTCGTGACCGCAGGCATGGGCGGCGGTACGGGCACTGGTGCAGCACCGGTTGTCGCGCAAGTCGCCAAGGACTTGGACATCCTCACGGTCGCCGTGGTGACCAAGCCCTTCGCGTGGGAGAACCGGACCAAGGTAGCCCTGCAAGGCATCGTCGAGTTGACCCATCATGTGGACTCGTTGATCGCCATCCCCAACGACAAGCTGCTCACCGTGCTCCCCGAAGAGGTGACCATGGAGGAAGCGTTCTCGGCGTCCAACGATGTGCTATTCGGGGCGGTACAGGGAATCGCCGACATCATCCTGAGGCCGGGACGAATCAACGTCGATTTCGCCGACGTCTGCACCGTGATGCGTGAGCGGGGTGTCGCGATCATGGGTACCGGCCAGGCGAACGGCGAAGCCCGTGCTCAGGAGGCGACGGAGAAGGCGATTCGTAGCCCCTTGCTCGAGGACATCGACTTGCACGACGCCCGCGGGATCCTCGTCAACATCACGACCGGGCCGAGCCTGGGGATCCGAGAGTACGCGGATGTCGGGACAATGGTCCGCGAATTCGCGGCCAAGGACGCCACGGTGGTCGTCGGCGCGGTCAACGACCCGGAAGTCGGCGAGGACATGCGCGTCACGGTGGTGGCAACCGGCCTGGGCGTAGACCGCAAGCCGGGACTGGCGGTCAGCAACATGGACACGCCCACAGCGGCACCCGGTGAGTATGGCGGCTACGATGAGCCCGCCATCGGCCGTGCGCGGAGCGGCGCGGCCGAACCTG
>LXNJ01001839.1_pt1 | contig 12152 bp, 14 predicted proteins | sample 809081 | NCBI WGS metagenome assembly LXNJ01 (sample SAMN04870510, study PRJNA318959) | sponge metagenome | biome: sponge; feature: marine sponge reef; material: water | host: Petrosia ficiformis | place: Greece: Milos, Mediterranean Sea | collected 2013-05-29 | depth 5-7 m
TGGTCCGAGAATTCGAGCCCGCTGTGGATTACCGGTTCCGTATGTTACGATGCAACAGACTTGGATCTGTTGGCCGACCTGCGTAAAGAAGCGGACATCTTCGCGATTCCAGCACTAAATAAGGATGTAAAAACGTTTGATCAGTTGGCACTTGCAATGCACTACCACATGTTTCAGCTCGTAGTTGTCGCCAATAATGGTTGCTACGGAGGCAGCAACGCATATTGGCCATGCCACGATACTAACCGCAGGCAAATCCTTCACATGCACGGGCAGCAACAGGCGGCTATTGGGTTCTTTGAGATTAAGGACTTGGGACATTTTTCGAACAGAATGCATGATTCTCCGGAGACGGGCCCGAGTTCGGATGAGATTCAATGGAAACACCCACCTGCGGGTATAACGGAATAACACGCATGCGTAAATGGAGACATCATAGCGTAGAATTTTCGCGCTTCGCGTTTGATACAATCGTCAGATTTCGATGAATTCTGGTCTGCCACACGTTCGTCGTAGAGCCCTGTCACGCCAAACTCAGTTGGGTCCAACCATCGCGTGTTGGTATTGTCCGAGCTCCCTTTAGTTCACTCCCATTTCTAACGCAGAAAATCAAATGAGTGTTAACGAAATCCCATTCGACGACTTTGCGCGTCGTTTCTCAATACGGGCTAAGAATCTTATGTGGTTTTTGGGTGCAGGTGCGTCAGCATCAGCTGGTCTTCCGACAGCCATGGATATGATATGGGAATTAAAGCATTTACTTTTTCTCAGTCAGAATCCTGGAGCCGGATATGCGTCATCGAACCTATCTGACCCTGTCGTCCGGAATCGCATAGATGCACATCTCAAGTCCATAGATGGTTTGCCTCCACCGGGTGCGCCGAATGAATACGCCGCACTGTTCGAAGCAGCCTATCCGGCGGAGTCGGATCGCCGCAGGGTACTTGACGCCAGATTAGCTGGAGCTAAACCATCTTATGGCCACATGGCGCTGGCAACGTTGATGCATCACGGACAAACCCGTGTTGTGTGGACAACAAACTTCGATACGCTCATCGCAGATGCGTGCGCCAAAGTCTTCGGAACAACAAGCGCCCTGGCATCAATAGACCTTGATTCCGCTAGCCAAGCCCGGCAGTTGCTAGCCGAGGAACGCTGGCCTATAGAAATCAAATTGCACGGCGACTTTCGGTCTCGCAGCTTGAAGAATACAGACGATGAATTGCGACAACAAGATACTCAGTTGCGGAGCATACTTGTGGATTCGTGCAAGCACTACGGCCTTGTTGTATGCGGATACAGTGGCCGCGATGATTCCATATTGAACTCCCTTGCGGAGGCAATCGCACACGGGAAATCCTTTCCTGCCGGGTTCTTCTGGATGCATCGAGGTGACGACCCGCCCTTGCCTCGCGTCGTGGAGCTGTTAGAAAGTGGTATCGCCAACAATGTCGAGGCAGCGATTGTACGTGTTGAGAACTTCGATGAGACCCTGCGCGATTTGGTTCGCCTCTCGAACGACATCGACCCGACAAAGCTCGATAAATTCGCACTACATCGTCACACGTGGACCCCCGCACCGCGCCATCGGGCTAGTCGTAGCGGCTGGCCGGTTGTCCGTCTCAACGCTATTCCAATCATTGAAGCACCGACACAGTGCCGCCGTCTGGATTGTGACATCGGCGGGACGGCAGAAGTACGAGAGGCCATTCAGCAAGCTGGTGTCGATGTACTTGCGGTTCGTTCTCGGATGGGCGTACTCGCTTTCGGCGCCGACGAGGACGTGAGAATCGCTTTCGACTCCCAGGGTATCCGAGAATTCGATCTTCACGCATTTGACCCAAGACGCCAGAGGTACGATTCTACTGAACGTGGACTCCTCGGCGATGCCCTCAACCGCGCGATCGGGCGTTGTCGCGCGCTACGCCGTGTCCATCGCCGCAACTTCGTTCCTGCAGACCCTGACGACTCGACCTGGAGACGTCTACGTGAATTGACGGGAAACCTAATTGGAAACGTCAACGCGACCCCCGATCTCGAGTGGCGAGAAGGGATTAGCGTTCGTCTGGAATGGGCAAACGACGTTTTGTGGCTTCTTGTTGAGCCTCGGACTGTCTTCGAGGGTATCACCGAATCTAACAAGACGGCTGCAACGGATTTTGCCCGAGAGCGAACCATCCGCAGGTACAACCCTGTGGTAAACGACCTAATAGAATTCTGGTCACGTCACTTGGCTGGGGATAGTGACGGTATGCGTGCGTTCGCTACCGGAGTGGGCATTGATGCGGTATTTCGACTCTCGCCAATTACCTGTTTCTCGCGCAAGGTGTATTCATGAGCTCCGAGATCAGTCCACATATGTGGTATCGGGAGCCGGTATTGGCCTTTCATCCCGAACGGACTTCGGATCAAGACGCGCATCCACTGCAGGGTTTACTGAATTACGGTCCGTATTCGGCAGGATTTGTGCCGGATCCCATCCGTATCGCCACATTGGCGCCGTACGGCGAGAGTCAGCGCATTTACGACTTCGTGAAAAACCTAAACTTGGGTTTTGATCCGCAAGAGCGAAGGGACTATCTCCCTCGATGGCCCGGATTCAATGCCGTTTTCGGTCTGCACATGCGTGCCGCAGGTGGAGGATGTCATGAAGAGATCAGTACAGAGCTTGATAAGGATATATGCGATACGTCCCGAGTTCACATAGCGATCGCAGACCATTTGGTTCGGGCTATACAGCGTCTTGAGGCGCGTCGAAGCGAATTTGACGTATTGTTCATTTACATCCCCAAGCGATGGGAGCCTGGCTTTACTGGTGGGCCTGACGATGACTTCGATCTTCACGATCACCTGAAAGCCTACACCGCTATGCGCGGCATGCCCATACAATTGGTGCGTGAAGACAGGGCTGCCGTTTATCACTGCAAAGCCAGCGTTATGTGGCGAATTGGGCTGGCTCTTTATGCCAAGGCTGGCGGTGTCCCTTGGAAGTTGGCCGAATCTGATCCAGAAACAGCATATATTGGCATTTCATATGCGGTACGTACCCGCGAATCGGCCCTTTCACGGTTCGTGACCTGCTGTAGCCAGGTTTTTGACGCAGATGGCGCGGGCCTTGAGTTCGTAGCCTATGACGCCCAAGAAGTCTCATTGCATCGCGACAACCCTTTCCTTTCACGAACCGAAATGTTCCGCGTAATGACACGATCGTTGGACTTGTATCGTCGTCGGCATGCGGGTATAACGCCGCGCCGAGTCGTGGTCCACAAGACAACTGAGTTCAAACCCGACGAAGTCGCAGGCTGCATGGAGGCTCTACATTTGTGTGAAGCCGTTGATCTCCTCCAGGTTGTCGAAGACGTCGGCTGGCGAGGTGTCCGAATAGACGGCGGAGGTAGCGGAGGCAAGGGGAGACCGGGGCGATTTCCCGTGTCGCGTGGGACGTTAATTGGACTTGGCCCCCGCGATTCGCTGCTGTGGACCCACGGTGATGTCAAAGGCATTACGGCGCGGTCCTATTTCCAGGGTAGCCGAAGTACCCCACGACCGATTCGGCTGGTTCGCCACGCCGGTCATGGCTCGTGGGACGATACCGCTCGAGCTATTCTTGGGCTATCCAAAATGAACTGGAATAACGACTCGTTGTACGATCCTCTACCGGTCACCCTTGCCTATGCAAAAGTATTGGCAAGGGTTGTAAAACGCATTCCACACCTTGGAACTTCGCCATATCAATTTCGATTCTTTATGTAGTTCGAATGTTGTGTAGATACCCTGTAACTGCACTTGGAAACAAATCTCGATCTCACTTTAATTACGATTGATACCATCCGCCACCAAATTCGCGGCTAGTAAGTATGCCCGTTACGCTCCAAAGCTACCTGGATTCCACAAAGGTTTCATCGATTGCAAGGTTTATCACCATTCACACACAATAACGACTAAACGACTCCGTGGCGTGTTATGACAGAGAGTGCTTATTACTATCCTGCACCGTATTGGCGAATGAGGGAAGGCAGCTGGATTAAGTCGCTCCTCCTGTTCTTCGACGAGGTCGCAATTTTGCTGCCCGACTATATGTATGGACGTCAGAGGCAAGCAGATCCTACCCTCTCTGGACCACTTGAGGATCTTGGATTATTAAGGGTGCTCGAACCGAACGATTGGGTCGATGCCGAGACCACCAATCAACTTGCAGGAATTGTCGTTGAGCTACTCACAAACGGCGCATTCGATTGCCTTCCTAAAACTGAATATTTCGCGGAATTATCGCGGTCAAGAATTGGTTACGGTGCGGACGTTGACTTGGCAAGTTTCCTGGTCGATGAACTCCAGGCAAGGGGCCTTGCGCACCCAAGCGAAGACGGAGTCTCAGTTCCCCTTCATCCCGTTGTGCGCACGACCATCCTCGTTATACTCGCCCAGCTTTCTCGTGTCACCGGGGCTAAACGCGGGATGATCGTACATCCAGCAACCAGCGATGCTGGAGCCATTCAAGACTTAGTCGAGACGTTGTCAAGAGACCGGATGCCATCGCGCGAAAACGTAATAAAGCTGGATCTTGAACCCGTAACGTTTGATTTGGAGACGATTCCACTTGACGACGTCCTAAAGTTCCGCACTGAACACAAAGATGCGCACCGAACATATATGCGTAATCTCAGAGGCTTCATGGCGGAACTCGCCGAGCTCGAAGACACCAAGGAACGAGAAGCTAGACTTTTAGAGCGCCGTCAAGAAATCGCTGACGCAGCCCACGAAATCCAACGGTCTACGCGAAGGGAACTCGGCAAGGACTTGGCCTCCTGGTCCTTGGGAATTGCGGGCGGTGTTTGGTCATTGACCTCAGGCGATCCAATCGGCCTAGCACTCACAGCAGCTGGCCTCATTACCGGAGTCGTATCTGGATCTCCGAAACAAGTCGGCGCGTATTCATACTTATTCCAAGCGAGTCACACTTTTGCGAGATAGTGTGTCTGGAGCTTCCAAGAACCAGGAAATCTACCGAGCTTAGAAGAGATTCACGTCGATGTTAAAACCCGGCACGAACGACGATGCCCTGTCTGTCATGACCGCCCATGGGAAGGTCGTCACAATCGAGTTCAAGGCCTTGGACCCCTCCGTACCTTGACACATGAGATTAGCCTTAGCCAACGTCTCTTACTCCGTGATGCTGATCCTTTGCCTCGACAAGAACATCCCCCGCGATAACGTAGAGGCGCTGGCCCCGGTATCGTCGAGTGGCACAATGAGCTTGCGTCAACGGGGGCAAGCACTGTGGTCTTGCGTGACAGTGCTTTAGCCGACGATGTCGCCAAGACGAACGTTACGGCCATCCTTGAGCAGCACGGACTGCGGAATGAACGCAGTTGGTAGTACCATCCACATCCCCCATCGAACCCAGCATTCAATTTCTCCTCTATCGCGCTGGGCAGATCAGGACCAATTCCAATGGCACACGTGCCAGTACAACAACCAAAAGAAGCAAGTATACCACGTCTGTACGGCCGCCAGCGCCTTTTACTCGGGTTGCTCGACGCCATTGGTGGGGACGTGAGCAATACGGACTTTCAGAAGCATCTATTCCTCTACTGTAAAGAGCATTTGGCACGCCGGGCAACTAATAAAGCCCAAGGATTGTACGACTTTGTGCCCTACCGATATGGTGCATTCTCGTTCACCAGCTATACCGACCGACGCCGCCTGGTGGATTGGGGGCTGCTTGTGGATGACGACCAGAAATGGGTCCTGACAGAAGACGGGAGTAATATCGCGCGAGAATCCGAAAACAGCTCGATACATACGTTCGGTTATCGCTATCGAAACCTGCGAGGGGATGCGCTCGTTGCGGAGACATATCGGCGGTATCCGTATTATGCAATTCGCAGTGAAATTGCGGACATGGTATTGCAGGACGATCAACCGACACTTGATCGGATCGAATCCACTCGTCCCAAAGCAACACCGTCGCGACTCTTCACCATCGGTTACGAAGGGCGAACGCTGGAATCTTATCTCAATCTGCTTATCCGTGGAGGCGTGACCCTACTGTGTGACGTGAGGCGGAATGCAATCAGCCGCAAGTACGGCTTCTCGAAGACCACACTTGAACGGGCTTGATCAGGAGTAGGAATTCGTTACAAACATCTTCCGGAGTTTGGAATTGAATCCTGGCGCCGCCGAGGTCTCAAGACGGAAGCGGATTTTATGGAACTGTTCAAAACCTATGAACAGACGATTCTGCCAAATCAGGGCGATGCCCTGGAAATAATCCGCGCCTGGCTGGAGTCAGGTGAGTCCGTAGCACTCACCTGTTTCGAACTTGAGGCCGGCCAGTGCCATCGTCATTGCGTCGCCAGTGCGCTCGAAGAGACGATCAATCAGGACCACCCTGCAGAACGAGAGGGTCGACCCTTCCTGCCCTACCGCGTAAATCACCTTTGACCGACGCAATCAAACAACACGTACTGGTTGCCGTAATAACCTACCCGACGCTTCTCGGCAGACAATATGTAGGCAAACGACAGATTCAAGGGAATTAGACAGAAACTTTCGCATTAACAGCTCGAAGATCGAGTCCCGTCAGTAGATAGCTGTCAATCCACGAGAAGTAGGAGCGTAACAACCAAGAATCTTAATCGGCTCCGGGTCGTCTGACTCGGGCTATTTTTTTGTTTGTGAAGGGCCTTAACGGGTTCGGTGTGTTATGATTCATCAACTCTTCGATACAAATTCGTGACGCGCAATTCTCGTGACCAAGCTGTTCTAGAATGGGGCAGACTACCAATGACAGACGTCCGATCGAGACCTGCCGATCAGATTAGCGCAAATGAGATAATGGCACTCAACAAGACGTGAGTCATGGAAGACGAGCAAGTCGAATTCAATGGGAGTCTGACTCGTTCGCGTGAATCGCAAATACTATGGATTGTTGTGCAGAAGGAGATCGGTTATCGATCGAGGGGCGGCGAACTCGATGAGAATGTCGCGTTTGCACACGGAACAAACAGTTAGGTAATCGTGCAGGGCAGATTTCAGGTTGATGATCGGAAACCACGTTTCCAACTTGCCATGTGATACGCGTCTTGGCATCTGTCTTTTGAGGGTCAACCCACGCAAAGAGTCGAAAAATCAACAAATTAGGTTGTCTTTTCCATAAAATTTAAGTACGTTTTTTACAGGCCCTTGACTTCCCTATATAACGTTAGTATATCCAAGGATGCAGATAGGTGTCGCCCACGAAATTCGGCGGGGAGAGTGAACGACTCGGAAGGGTAAATCGAAGACGGATTTTCCGAAGAATCTATTTCAACAACGGGGTGAGAATTGAACGCCGAATTGCGGTAAAAAATCTGACCCACCTGATTACCTGACTCGCCGATGACGGCCTCGCTCACTCCTGCCTGCCGAGGCCGTCCTTCATTTCCTGGACCGCAGGGAGGTCGACAGGATCAGCGATTTCCTGTCAGGGTATCCGATGATCGGTGACACCGATCATTCTGCGGTACTCTGTCTCCAAGCAATCCACCCACGTATACGAGGTCGTTTACGGCTGGAGCCTCTGCGCCTATAGTGATGAGACCACTCCGGTTTACTAATTGGACAGCAAGACAGAGGTCGAAGGTGGGCCGAACCGCCGAACTTTGTTTCTTGGTGGTGTTTCTGCGCGTATTCATAACTTAGTGCTGGATAACACGATGAACAGCGGTCCAAATCAACACTACATACCCAGGTTTGTCCAAAAGCCCTTTGGAATTCCGCCTAAGCGGAGTCAAATCTGGTTCTTTGAGCGTGGCAAATCGCCAGAGAAGAGGGCGATCAAGCGTACGGGTTCTCAAACCCACTTCTATTCGTACTCGGCAGCTACCGGGGACGTTACATTGGATGATGAGATCACGAACGCAGAAAGTCGGTTGTCGTCAATTCTCCGTACCATCCGTTCTGTACCCATTGGCGACACCGTTAATCCTGCAGGCGCTGCCGCCATAATCGCTCATTTGGCTCCGCGTACGGCGCATCTCCGGGATAGCCTTAAACACGGCTTGGCTCAAGTCGTCGACCGCACAACTGCATTGTTCACCGATCCAGGCAATGTGCGAGCATTTGTTGGACTTGATCAGCCGATACCCAATGACCAGTTTCGTGAGCAAGTACTTTCTGACTTAAAAGACCTGCCTGAATTATATAGACTGAACCTACCAGTGCATGTTCTTGAACGTGTTGCATTTTATATTTCTAAGGAGAATGAGGACGATTTTCTCGATAATTTCATTTCTCTTGTCCGTCCTGTTCTAGATGGGCTTCTGTCAGAATCGGACAAACTCGTACGCGACAGCCACAACAAAGGACTGAAGGAAAATCTCAAGTCCAATCACCGAGAAACTTTTCTGAGAACGCTGGATTGGACAATACAGAGTGCGCCTACTGTTGGAGCTATCCTTCCGGACTGCGTTGTGATAGCGATCAACAAAGAAGCTGAAATCGCGCCTCTAATGTTGGCAGGGCACGATGACATTAGTGCCGTTGTCATGCCCGTTTCTCCAGAGAAGTTGCTTGTCGGCATTACGGATGGGTGCGCCCTTCCGCGGTCATTCAACTACAACGTAGAAGCTGTTCGTGCAAGCTACAGCTTTTTCCTTTCTTCACGTAACAATGCAGAGATCCTCCGCTGGTCGCCGGCGATCGCAGAGCGCTCAATTTTCGTCCTGGATGAAGAAGTCGAGAGCGGGATTCAGGACGTTCTGCCCCAAAGTCTTCCTACACGCCTGGAAGACGACTTAGGGAAGACGGAGCTCACCTATTGTCCCATCGACCCCGACTCGAGCAAATTTCAATATGAACTGTCGTTCGACGGAGGCGTAGACCACCAAATAATCCAAGGACAGATCAACCACCTTCGCACCATTGTGTCGGCGCTTTCACAGGTACTCCCGCTTAGGCGACTAGACGGTATCACTATCGCAGGAGACTACCCTGCAGCACTCCGGAATCTCGATCTCGGTTTTGACAATGCCCCACCCGTCGAAACGGTCTCTCCGGAGGTCGGCGTCGGCGTCGCAAAGATGGTTGCAGTCATGCGGTCCGGCGAAGTCAAAGGTCGCATTGTGATATCCAATGCCATTGGCGATGCCCTGACTTCCAATAACGCCGCAGATGCGGAGTTCGGCAATTACGCCGTCGTCAAAGAGCTTGCATTGGTTGCGATGTTCGAGTACGTCGAGCACGCGCTGCCGGGCGTCTTGCTCAGTTCCGTCGAAGGCAAACTCGACGGTTGGCTGTACGGTCCTGTCGACGCTGCACTTCATGCCTATGTTGCCTCTTACATCGCGGCGGGATTCATTGATGAAAAAGAAATGGTAGAAGCCAAACGTCAGCTCTTGTCGGACTGCATTAATCGAATGAGGATTGACGTACCAAAAGAAAGGCTCTCGTACCGCGATCACAGAAATCTCGATAAGCTCCTTGATGTCACCCTGCCTGCTATACGTTATGTCTTGTTATTTGCGGCAGATCTTCTTGGCCATAACGCAGTTTCAGGCCGTTCTGCCTTCCGAGAATCAGACGAGCTGCATATTTCGCTTGAGAAGGCGGGGCTCACGAACTGGTTGGAGGCGTACAGGGTCGATCTCATGCAATTTCACAAACAGCTCGGGCGTTGGGGGTCGTTTGATGAGTTTCTTTCTTTCAACGTCCATGTTGAGCGGCTGCTTTGGCAGTTCGGCATGTTCCCTTGGGAAAAACCAGAAGGAATATGGGTCGAGGTTCGGTGAGGCAGATAACCTCTTTCGATACAATCTGTACAGTCAATCGGTGTGGCGGCGCATCCAATCCATCGGGGATCTGCGCAACGATGCGGCCCACGGCAATGGTTCAAAGATTAAACCCGATGATGTCAAAGAAGCCCACGGTTTCACGCAGACATTCATTGCCGATCACCCGGCGTGAAAAAGGACCATAATCGTTAAACGTGGAAAACGCCCTTTCAAACTTGGCCGCCCATCGCAAAGTCATTGTCGTAGAATTCAATTGCCCGAGAAAGGTCTACCGGGCAGGTCTTGAGGTATCTGTCAAACCGCAACGTAGCGTAGGAGGAGAATCATGGATTGGACGTGGTCCGGAATACAGGAAAGAAGTGATGATGAGATCATAAAGGAGCACGACGCAATGTTGGCGTCCGGTATGAATGTAGGGATCAACTATTTCGTAGAGGAGATTTACAATAGAAGGCAGTTACGTATCGCGCACCGGATTCTTGTTCTCACGGTTGTCGTCACAGTTCTGACTCTTATCAACGTCTTAATAGCCGGAGCTCTTTGGATAAAGGCGTAAGGGGCGATTGCTTCAGTGCCCGGGTACTTGCGACTGTTGTACTCGACCCTGGCCTGACGACCATAAATGACGCCTACCGAAACAGGAGGTTGGATCGCTACCTCGACTCTCGGACCCACGCCGTGAACTACGTGGCGTCGCATACGAGCGGCGCTGAGACAGCGTTTGGATTCGACAACCTTCAGGCGTCCGATAACCGAGTCCGAGGAGGAAGCTGGGGACAGGTCGGCACCAGGTCGGCACCAAGTCGGCACCACGTCGGCACCAGGTCACCGCACAAGTTTACAGAGGCCTGAAAGAAGATCCTAACACCCTTTCGGACAATATGTTACAGATCATTTCGGGCAGCTTGGAGGACTTGACCGCACAAGTTACCGCACAAGTTACCGCTCAGGTTGTATGGCATTGCAGGCTACCCCGCTTTGCGAAGGAGATTATGGAGTTTCTTGGATTGAAACACCGGAAGACGTTCCGGATAAACTACCTCCAGCCGCTAATGGAAGCCGGATGGCTGGAGATGACCATACCGGACAAGCCGACCAGCAGCAAGCAGAAATACAGGCTGACGAGTAAGGGGCGGTGACTCCTGGCGGAATTGCGAGAGGATGATGTCTGAAGACAGCGCATGGAACGAGACACTGGTTGATGATAAAGTGACGTATCACATCGAGTTCGAAGGGCAGCTCTTACTCGTTGAAAACGTCCCGGCTCGACTCAACGTCGAGACAGGCGAGAAGTACTTCTCACTGGAGACCGTTGAGCGCTTGCAGCGAGTCGTGTGGGAGAGATGCCGTCCTGTTCGAACCATTGAGACCCCTGTGTATGAGTATGCCTCCCTCGCATGAAGGTTCCGGGATCCGACGTATCCGGGACCTGTGCCGGGAACACGGAGTGGCAGAGCCGCTGATTGAAGTGTCAGACTCGTGGGTGACGACAACGTTCCACAGGCCAACATCAGAATTGGGAACCCGCACCGGGCCAAAGCAAGAGTCAGGCAAGAGTCAAGGCAGAAATCAAGGCCAAAGGGCATAGAACAACGAACTCTATCGATACTCCGACACACTCCCAGGTCCAGATACGAGATTTCGATCGGTTTGGGCCACAAATCCGTATCGGGCCGGCTCAATCAGGCGATTCGCCTCTTGATGGATTACAAGCTGATCGAATATACAATTCCAGAAAAACCCAACAGTCGGTTGCAGAAGTACAGACTCACCGAAGCAGGCAAGAGTCGACTGGCAGAATTGGAAGAAGGGCGATCATGAAACCAATCACCTCACACCTAACCAATAGCGGATTTGATTCACTACGAAAGTCGCGAAAGTGCGCGAAATATACGGATGGAAAAATCGACCACAGCCATTTGCGAAATGTATCCTTCACACTGGAGCCCGAATGTTATGCTGAGGAGGCCGAAAGGCTGGCCAAGCGTCCGTGCACAGGTTCGTCTTCAAATGGCATGTGCTACACGTCCAATCGAGAAAACGGGAGATTCTTCGACTCCGCTCAGAATGACATGCGTAGCGATAACCATTGGCGAACCCCGGAGCCCACACCTTCGGCGAAACTGTCATCCGGAGGAGGCCGAAAGGCCGACGAAGGATCTACTGCAGCACCGGATTATCCCCGTGCGATTTGCACGTTCCGATACCTGAGCGGCAGCACGTCAACGGCAGCCGATTAACCCTCCCTGCCGATGAGATCCTTGAAGACCTCCGAGGTACCCGGCCTGGAGATCGTGCAGGTACGGAAGGTCGCCTCCAGGCGAAAAACGATAGGTGGAATCGCAAATGACGCCCGGTCCTGATCCGACCTCTTCTGTC
>LXNJ01001840.1_pt1 | contig 12152 bp, 9 predicted proteins | sample 809081 | NCBI WGS metagenome assembly LXNJ01 (sample SAMN04870510, study PRJNA318959) | sponge metagenome | biome: sponge; feature: marine sponge reef; material: water | host: Petrosia ficiformis | place: Greece: Milos, Mediterranean Sea | collected 2013-05-29 | depth 5-7 m
CCTCGTCGGTGCTCCCGCCCGGTCCCGGCGACCCCTCCCCGCCGTTGAACGGGTCCATGGCCGGCTGGGTGAGGATGTGGCGGGCGTGGCGCACCGCTTCCACCCACTCGCGCCTGTCCTCGTCGGTGGACAGGTAGTTGAAGCGCAGCGCGGGCTTGGTGCGGGGATCGGCGGAGGTGATCTGCACCGTCCCCCGCGAGTTGCTGTACATCGGTCCGACGTGCACCTGATAGCCGTGACCGCCCTCCGGTACCGACCCGTCGTAGCGCACGGCGATGGGCAGGAAATGGAACATGAGGTTCGGGTAGGCGACGCCGTCGTTGCTGCGGATGAACCCGCCCGCCTCGAAGTGGTTGGTCGCGCCGGGGCCGCGCCGGGCCAGCCACTGCAGGCCGATCCAGGGCCGGCGCCAGTAGGCGAGGTTGGGCTGCATCGACACCGGCTGTTTGCATGCGTACTGCACGTACACCTCAAGATGGTCCTGGAGGTTGGCGCCGACTGCGGGCACGTCGGCCACGACGTCTATGCCGTGGCTTCGCAGCAGGTCGGCGGGGCCCACACCGGAGAGCTGCAGCAACTGGGGCGAGTTGATGGAGCCGCCGCAGCAGATCACCTCGCCGGCGTGGGCGGTGCGGGTCCGCCCGCCCTTCGTGTAGGTGACGCCGGTGGCCCGGGTGCCCTCGAAGAGGACCTTCGTGGTGAAGGCACGGGTGGCCAGATGCAGGTTGGGTCGGCGCAGCACCGGGTGCAGGTAGGCCCGGGCCGCGCTCAGGCGCCGACCCCGGTGGACGTTGCGGTCGAAGGCGGCGAAGCCCTCCTGGCGGTAGCCGTTGACGTCCTCGGTGCGGGCGTGTCCGGCCTGCTCGGTGGCTTCGAGGAAAGCCTCGAAGAGCGGGTTGAGCGCGGGCCCCCGCTCCAGCACCAGCGGGCCTTCTGAGCCCCGGTAGCGGCCGCGGGTGGGCTCGGGGCCGCTGTTGTCGTCGCCGGCCAGGCAGCTCTCCATGCGCTTGAAGTAGGGAAGGCAGTGGGCGTAGTCCCATTTCTGCATGCCCTCGTCGGCGGCCCAGCGCTCGTAGTCGAGGGGGTTGCCCCGCTGGAAGATCATGCCGTTGATGCTCGAGGACCCGCCCAGGACCTTGCCTCTGGCGTGGTAGACGCGACGCCCGCCCATGTGGGGCTCGGGCTCGGAGTTGTACTGCCAGTCGTAGAAGCGGTTGCCGATGGGGAACGACAGGGCCGCCGGCATGTGGATGTACACGTCGAATCGCCAGTCCCGGCGACCCGCCTCCAGCACCAGCACCGAGGTCGCCGGGTCGGCGCTGAGCCGGTTGGCGAGCGCGCAGCCGGCCGAGCCCCCGCCCACGATCACATAGTCGTAGCGGCGGTCGGGGTCTGCCATCGTCACCTCGGGAACTCGGGCCGGGACGCCGGTCGGCCCCGTGCCGTGCAACAATCGCGACCCTACCGCTGACGACTCCGACTCCGAAGGGACCTGCCTTGACCGAGATCGCCCAGTCCGAGCCCGACTCGCCGCCCTCGGGCCACTGCATGTGCGGTGGCGTGTGCTACGAGGTGCACGGCCCGATCCGGCAGGTCTGGAACTGCCACTGCTGGCGCTGCCGCCGCTGGACCGGCCATTACATGGCGGCGACGGGATGCAAGCGTTCCGACCTCAGGCTCACCTCCGACGCCACCCTCACCTGGCACCATCCCGCCGACGACCCCAACGTGGCCTACGGCTTCTGCCGCGTGTGCGGCGGTTCGGTGTTCTGGAAGGTGATCGAGGGCCCGCCGGACCGGACCGACCACATCGCGATCTGCGCCGGCACCCTGGACCTGCCCACCGGACTGCACACCGAGCTGGCCGTGTTCGCCGACGACGCTGCTGACTACCACACCCTCGACCCGGCAGTGCCCGCTTGGAGCCGCGAATAGGCCTCCCGAGTCACGGCACGGGCACGGCGGGCGTCAGAGGCCGAGCGAATTGGTCAGACCACGCGGCCCATGGGCCTGGACCGACGGCGAAGGTCAGGGACTGTTCGGCCAGCGGATCGTCGTCTCGGCCAACGGCACGGACTGGGCCGAGGTGCCCATGCCGGACGGCATATTCCCCGGGCAGGTCAACATCAGCTCGGATCGCTGGGTGGTGACCGGCCAATCCCTGGATTCCGGCTGGCTCGAGGAGGCCGTCGATCGGGTGTTCTTCTCCGACGACCAGGGCTCGACATGGACAGAGATGGCACTCGAGCTGCCGTCCAGCTCCACGTCGCCATACGCGGTCGAGTGGGGGCGGGCGTCCTCGGTGCTGGTGTCGGGTGAGCAGGTGGTGCTGGCCGTCTCGGGCTTGACCACGATCGATGGTCAGACGCTGCTGGAAGATGTCGGTCGGCTGCCCGCGGGCAAGACGGTCGTTTTGGCCGCGCCGATCCCCGACGGTGTGTCGTTCACGCTGATCGATTCAGACGTTGAGAACCCCTATGGCTCGGTCAAATCCGCGGCTTGGACTCTTGCCGCGGTCTATTCCCAGCTCGGCGAGGAGGCGCTGCCGGAGCTGAACTTCGAGGAACTGGTGCTGACCTACGACGAGGTCGACTTCACCGAAGCCGAGAGGTTCGACCTGTTCTCTCCGGGCTCCGGGCCGTTGACCCGCATTCTCGCCGGCGACGCCACCGCCACCGAGGTGGTGACCGGCTTCGAGGGAGTGGTTCTGTCCGGCGCGGCCACCGATGAGGGATTCGTCGTGACGGCTATCGACGACAGTGGGGAGAGGATTCTCAGCTCGCGTGACGGGCTGGTATGGAGCGAGGCCCCATCGGTGGACCCCGGATCTTCGGGCGGGACGATCGCAGCCGACGGCACGATCTGGCGGGTGGCGTTCGAGACCGGGGGGTCGCTCGACATCCAGCGGGCCCAAGTCGGCTACGTGCCGGCAACGGTGGCCACGTTCGATGGCTTGCTATATGCCGGGGCGCTGGTGGTGGGTCCGGCCGGGCTCGTCGCGGTTGCGCAGCGAGATTTGAGTAGGTCGCTGCGGACGGACCAGGGGCTGCCGGCGGAGGGGCGGGTGGCCCGTGACGGCTACGAGCTGCGCTACGACGAGGCCGAGAGGAGCCTCGCGCTGTGGGATCTCGCCACCGGCACCGCGATCTACGAGTTCGGGCCCACCGAGATGCAGGGTGACACGCCACCCGACGGTGTCCGTATGGTCGCCGACGGCCGGGGCGCCGGGATCGTCTTCGAGGACCCCGAGACCGGCGCCGACCTCGTGACATTCACCACCGACGACATGGCCTTCCTGGTGGGAATGGCGGCCGCAGAGCTGGAGGCTGCGTCGAGCGGCGTTCCCGCGGAGCCGGAGCTGTGGGTGGGTTGGTCCGCCGACGGCCGCGCCTGGGGATGGCAGAGCCTGGCCGACGCGTTCGGGATCCATGACGCCAGCATCTGGCCCGAGTTCGCCGTGGGCCACGACTTCGTGATCACCCGTGTCGCCACCTTCCAGCCCCCCGATCCCGCCGATCCCGCCGACGACGGTCACTTCCTGCCGAAACGCTGGTTCCTAGCCCGAGCCCCCTAGCGCCCAACTTCCGCAGACATCTCACCGCCGGGCTTACCCAGCGGTGCCTGCCGAACTGCCGTCTTCAGGGTGGAGTTGTGGCGAACAAGGACTGCTGTTCAGAAGTGCCTATTGATGCCGGCATCGGTTCGGAGCTTGATGCTGGTGCACCGTCGAGGAGCGACTCGATGTCGTCGACGCTGGACGCGGGCACAGCGCCTCGCTGTTGGAGGGGCCCGTTTCCGGACCCTTCCCCATCGCCCCGCCACACCGCGACCGACCCGTAGCCGTGCTTGAGGGCTTCGGTGGCACCGGACCAGGTGCCGCCGGCGCCATCGTCGCTGGCGACGACCACCGTGAGCGCAGCCTGTGCGTAGATGAGCTTGTTGCGCCCCATGGCGTTGCCCGCGCTGAACGGGGCGTCGGGGCTGTAGGGGGTGCACATGGCGGTGCCGCCTTCGTAGACAGCCCTGCGCACGTCGGGTTGCTTGAGCTTGCGCGACAGCGACTCCGCCAGGATCCCGACGACGGCTCCACCAGCCTCGAAGGCTGCGTCCATGGCGAGCTGGTCAACACCCCGGGCGCCTCCCGACACCAGTGGCAGGCCCCGACTGGCCGCGAGCCGGGCAACCTCCTTGGCCACCTCGCCACCGGCTTCGGCTACATCTCGACTGCCGACCACTCCCAGGCCCGGTGTGTCGAGCAGCTCAAGCGTCCCGGCCCCGTGCACGAGCGGGGGCGCCTTGGCTCCCAGTCGGGCGAGCCACTGCTGCGGATAGTGCTCATCGAAGGCGGTGAGCGTCCTGATGCCTGTCTGCTCCAGCTGGTCCACATCGAAAGCCAGCGCAGTGGCCCGGCCGATGAGCGCTCTGATGCGGCGTGCCAGGTCCTCGGCCAAGCCGTGACTCCGAGTTAGTCCCTCCACGCCCTGCCCGAGAATCAGACCAGGCCCCTCGATGTCGTGGATCAGGCCCCAGAACTCCGACGCCTTGAGTGGCTGCACCCCGTCGGCACATAGCCGGCTGACGAGCAAGATCGTCGCCAGCGAGTCGTCGTGCCTCAACTGACCGACCTCCCGGCTGTGTCTGCCAGAGCGAACGGGAACACTGGACCCGAACCCGCTTCCCGTAAGAGCGAGCCGGTGACGGTCAACGTCCAGCGCGAGTCGACGATGTCGTCTATCAGAATCACGGGACCCGACGGTACTTCACCACTGATCTCGAATGCGTCGCGGACGTTGCGGTACTGCTGTTGGCTGTTCTGCATCGTCTTCTGGGGCTCGATGTCAAAGACCTTGACGACGACACCCAAGCAGGCCAGCCCGAGAGACTGCGCCAGCCGATGGGCAAAGTCTGGCACGAGCTCGGGTCGACGCCGCGAGGGCACGAACGCCACCCACTCGGGGGCGGGATCGGGCTGCCAGCGGTCGCGGATTAGGTCCCGCGCCGCGGCCACAAGCTGGTCATCGAACCGGTCATCCTGCTGCTTACCCTGCCGCACCAGCCGGCCCCAGCCGCCATCGCCCCAAACTGCCAGGGCGCGCCCCTCCTCGAGCCTGTCATCGAGCGCGATCCGTTTACCGTCCGGAATCTGCCGGCGAGGCTCGATGATCCGCTCGGACTTGCGCAGGAAGTCGACTGCCTGCTGAACGACCGCTGGTTCGAAGGCGCGATCCATGCTGTCGCCGGTGCAATTGTCGCAGATGCCGCACGGCTCGGCGTCGTGATCGTCGAGGTAGCCGCGCAACAACCCCATACGGCATCGGTCGGTGTTGATGTAGGTGCGCATCTGCTCCTGTTCGGCCCGGCGTAACGCAGTGACGGACGCGACCCGTTCATGATCGAATGACCACGGCGCGAGCGTCCGCAGCCACCGGCTACTGTCACGCTCCACTGCGCCTTCAACCTCGAGGATCTTGAGGAGATTCTCCAGGCGCTTCGGCCGCACATTTACATCCGCGAGGATGTCGCGCGTCGTCATCGACACGGCCTTGCGTTCCAGCAGGTCCACCGCTCGTTCAGCCAGATCAGCCCGCGGGAAGGCTGAACCGATGAAGAAGTCCTGGATGTCGGCGTCCTCGGTGCCGCGCAGCAGGATTCCCCACGACTCCGTCAGAGCGCGTCCGGCCCGCCCGACCTGCTGGTAGTAGGCCACCGGCGACCCCGGCGCCTGATAGTGGATGACGAACGCTAGGTCGGGCTTGTCGAAACCCATGCCCAGTGCCGAAGTGGCCACCACTACCTTGACGTTGTTGGCGAGCAGATCCTGTTCGACGGTGCGCCGATACTCGTCATCGTCCTCACCGCTGTAGGCCTTCGCGTCGATGCCCTGCGACCTGAGCCAGGCCGCTACACGCCCGGTGTCGGCAACGGTCAGGCAGTACACGATGCCGGTGCCGGGCAGTTCCTCGACAACGGAGGCGAGCCAAACCAGCCGCTCAGGCTGCGACGGCTTGTCGAGCACAGAGAGCTGAAGACCGCTACGGGAAAGGGGTCCTCTCACAGGCACGAAGTCGGCACCGAGTTGGGCGGTGACATCGGCCACCACCCGGTCGTTGGCGGTCGCCGTGCAGCACAGCACCGGCACGCCCGCCGGCAGCAGGTCCAACACCCGCACCAGGCGCCGATAGTCGGGACGGAAGTCGTGACCCCAATCCGAGATGCAATGGGCCTCGTCAATCACGAGCAGGCCGCCGTGCCGGCCGACGACCGGCATCACCTCACTGCGGAACTTCTGGTTGGCCAGCCGCTCCGGCGAGATCAGCAGAACGTCCACCTCGTCGGCCTCGATTCGTGCTTCGACCTCTTCCCATTCGTCAGTGTTCGAGCTGTTGATGGTGACAGCACGAACCCCCAGCCGCTCGGCCGCCTCGATCTGGTTGCGCATGAGGGCCAGTAGCGGCGACACCAGCAGCGTCGGGCCAAGCCCCCGGTCTCGCAGCAGCCGGGTGGCGATGAAGTACACCGCACTCTTTCCCCAACCGGTCCGCTGCACCAGCAACACCCGGCCGCGCTCACCGGCCAGAGCCATGATCGCCTCGAACTGGTCAGGTCGGAACCCGCTCGCCGGGTCGCCGATCAGGCGCCGCAGCAGCGCGAGCGCCTCATCCGCAAGATCGCTTGGGTAGCTCATGGACCGCAGACTGTAGGCACCTCCTGTGACACGTCAGCGCGCAGCGCCCGCCAGTCAGCAACCGGCCGCCCCTCATTGCGCCGCCGCGGCGTACCGCTCCTCGACGATCCACAGTCCGCAAAGCGAGGACAGCTTGCCGACCCACTCAGTCGCCGTGGGCCGCGCGCTTCGGATGGAGGCGATACGCGACCTGTAGGTTCAGCCAGACCTCAGGCGTGGTGCTGAGCGCCTCCGACAGTACCCGTGCCGTCTCAGTGGTGATCGCGGACTCCCGGTCGAGCATCTTCGCCACGGTATGCACAGGCCGGGCCATGGCTTCAGCCAAGTCGGCCACGGTCCAGCAACGCTCCTCGAGTTCGTCACGCAGATACTCACTCGGCGCGAAGGCCTAGGCCAATCCTGGGCGGTCATGGTCGGTAGGCCTCCCCGCGAGGGGTATAGCGATCCATGGGCAACAGATTGCCGGTCGCTATGTCGCTTTCTGCCTCTTCCAGGTCGGCCATCGCCGCCGTGTCATTCAAGATGGCGAGCGTCTCCAGCGCGCCCTCGGGGTCGCTCCAGTCCAACTCCGGGTGTTGTCGGGCCAGAGCCAGTACGCCGTCGACCGCAGAGTCCTCAGACGGCGATGCCGAGAAAGCCCTCAATGCGAGCCAGCCGCTCACCGTTTTCACCAAGCTGCTTGAGAATGGCGCGCTGCTGGTGCCAGATGATGGCTAGCACGGCCAGCACCACCGTCAGGACCTGGGTGACCGTGTTCGCGTCCACGCCGCGAAGCTATCAGCGTTCGTGTTGTACTGCAATTCAATATCATGAAACTTAGTGATAACGCTGCTCAAGCTCGCATACGGGTGGCTTCGGGGTCCCATAGGCAGCCGTCGACGAGTCTGGCCTCGCGGCGGGTGCCGATTATCTCGATCTCGAATAGGCCCGACGACTCGGCAAGGTCGGCGGGGACGTATCCCATGGCCACCGACGCCTCGCGGTGGTGGGCGTAGCCGCCTGAGGTGACCCAGCCCACCACCTCACCGTCGTGCCAGACCGGCTCGTCACCGATCACGTCGACGGCGTCGGGGCCGCTGCCCACGTCCACTGTCCAGGTGCACAGGCGCAGCCCGCTGGACGGCTTGCCGCCCGGTGGCCCGGCCTCGCCGTGCTTGGCGACCAAAGCGTCCCGCCCGATGAAGTCCTTCTCCATGCGCACGAAGCGGCCCAGGCCGGCCTCGAACGGGTCGTAGTCGGGCCGGTACTCCCGGGCCCACGAGCCGAAGCCCTTCTCCAGGCGCAGCGAGTTCAAAGCGTGCAGGCCGAACAGCTCCAGCCCGTGGGCAGCCCCGGCCGACCGCAGCAGGTCGAACACATAACGCTGGTACCTCGCCGGCATCCACAGCTCGTAGCCCAGATCGCCGGTGAAGCTGATCCGCCCGCACCACACCGGGGCCAGGCCTGCGTTCATCTCACAGAACGCCATGAACCGCATCCCGTGCGCCGAGACGTCGGCGTCGGCAACTTCGGCCAGCAGCGCCCTCGACGCCGGCCCGGCGATGGCCAGCCCGCACAGCTCCGCGCCGAGCGTCCGGTAGCTGACCGAGCCGTCGGACGGCAGCCATTGATCGAACCAGCGCTCGTAGTAGCGCTCGGCCACGCCCGAGCCGAACACCACGAACCGCTCGCCGTCACGCACGTTGCCGGTGGCGCCGCCCACCACCGTGCCCGCCGGCCCCTCGGCCCGCCCCGGCGTGGCCGGCAGGCAGGCCACGGTCAGGTCGCCGGCCAGGTTGCCCGCCGGGTTGGTCATCGGGGTCAACGCCATCCGGCCCGGAATCGGGATCCGTCCGGCCAGCAGCCGGTCGAGCCAACCCCGGGCGCCCGGGCCCTCCACCAGGAACTTGGCGAAGCCGGTGGTCTCCATCAGGCCGACCGCGCCTCTCACAGCCAGGGTCTCGGCCCGCACCCGGTCCCAGGCGTTGGAGCGCCCGAAGGTGACCTCCTCGACCGGCTCCAGCCCGGGAGTCTGGAACCACAGCGCCGACTCCAGCCCGAAGGCGTCGCCGAACACCGCGTTGGCATCCACCAGCCGGTCGTGGATCGGCGAGGTCTGCACCCCCCGCCCCTCGGGCAGGAACTCGTTGGGGAACGTGATCCGGAACCGGCGCGCGTAGTTCTCCCGGACCTTGGCACTGGTGTAGCCCAGCGTGGCGTAGTCGCCGAAGCGGGCCACGTCCATGGCCCATACGTCGGCGCCGGGATCGCCCCCGGTGATCCAGTTGGCCACCGACAGCCCCACGCCGCCGCACTGCGACAGTCCCGCCATCACCCCGCAGGCCGTCCAATACCCCGGCAGGCCCCGTACCGGGCCGATCAACGGGTTGCCGTCGGGCGCGAACGTGAACGGCCCGTTCACCACCCGCTGGATCCCAGCCGTGGCGAACGCTGGGAAGTGGGCGAAGGCGACCTCCAGCGAATCGGAGATTCGGTCCAGGTCGGGCGGCAGCAACCTCATGGAGAAGTCCCACGGCGTCTGGCGGGGCGACCAGGGCACGCAGGCCTGCTCGTAGGTGCCCACCAGCATCCCCTCGCCCTCCTGGCGCATGTAGATCTCGCCGCCGAAGTCGATGGTGTGCATCAGTATGTTGCCGGTTCGGCGGTTGAACTCGCGTACCTCCTCGAGGGGCTCGGTGACCAGGTAGGTGTGCTCCATGGCCAGCACCGGCAGCTCCAGACCCACCATGCGGCCCACCTCACGGGCCCACAGGCCGCCGCAGTTCACGAAGTGCTCGCAGTCGATCACGCCGAGATCATCACCGGTTGCGGTGTCGTACGCCTGCACCCTCCAGCCGCCGCCGGCGAGTCGCTCGACCGCCCGGACCCAGCAGTTGCGGTACACCTCGGCTCCGGCAAGCCGGGCCGCCTTGGCGAAGGCATGGGTCACCCCGGCCGGATCGACATGGCCCTCGTGGGCGTCGACCAGCGCTCCCACGAAGTAGCTGGGGTCGATCAACGGCACCAGTTCGGCCGCCTCGGCCACCGACACCATCTCGGTCTTCATGCCCAGATAGCGGCCCCTCGCATGGGTCATCCTCAGCCAGTCGAGCCGCTCGGGCGTGTCGGCCAGCATCACCCCGCCGGGCATGTGGATGCCGCAGTCCTGGCCGGAGATCCGCTCGATCTCTGCGTACAGCTCCATCGTGTAGCGCTGGAGCCGGGCCACGTTGGGGTCGCTGTTGAGGGTGTGCATGCCCCCCGCGCTGTGCCAGGTTGACCCGGCGGTGAGCTCGGTGCGCTCCACCAGCACCACATCGCTCCAACCCGCCTTGGTGAGGTGGTAGAGCACGCTGGCACCGATCACTCCCCCGCCGACCACCACCACCCGCGCGTCGGTCTTCATCCGGAGCCTCCCCACGGTGGCGGCGCGCCGGTCAGTCCGGGGCCGACCACCGGCGGGCGTCGATGGCGGGCAGGGCGGGGTTCGGCCCGCAGCCGTAGCGGGCCCCGTCGGCGGGGCCGTCGCCGGACGGGATCGTCAAACCGTCGGCGAGGGAGTCCGCGGTCATGCAGTCGGCCACCATGTTCTGGAAGCGGTGCAGCGGCTCCTCGAAGCGCGGCGACAGCGGCCCGGGCGGGGCCGCCCCCAGGGCCAGGCCCCGCTGAGCCCGCTCGCAGATGTCGATGTCCTCGTTGTTTATCTCGATCCAGAACTTGCGAGTGGACTCGAACACGTCGGCGACGGCGTCGGCATCCGTCGTCGGCGGGAACAGGAACGTGCAGTGCTCGCGGGTGGTCCCCGCGGACAGAGGCTCCAGGCGCATCACGAAGGCGTGGCTGGGCAGCACCGCCAGCGTCAGGTTGGGGAACACGGCCACGAACCGGCCGCTGGCCGAGTCGGAGCTGTCGAGCCCGGCGGCGGGCGGCATCACCAGCCAGTCGTCGCGGTCGTCGCCCGAAACCGGGGTGGTGGTCTGGCCGCAGTACAGGCCCGGGCCCTGGTAGCGGTAATGGTCCCGCACCCGTGACACCTTGGCCAGCTCGGGATGCACCCAGGCCAGGTGGTAGTACTCCTGGAAGTTCTCGGTGATCAGCTTCCAGTTGGCGGCCACGTCGAAGGTGCGCCTCTCGTGGACGTACCAGCCGTCGAAGTGGTACCCCGCCATCCGCTCGGGCAGGTCCCCCAGCCATTCGGCCAGCGGCGGTGTGCTCTCGTCCAGGCAGGCGTACACGTTCAGGCCCCAGGCTTCCACCCGCACCGGCAGCAGGGACAGCTCCGCCGGGTCGAAGTCGGACCGGGGCACCTCGTCGAACAGCGGCGCGGCCACCAGCGAGCCGTCGAGCCCGTATCCCCAGCGGTGATACGGGCAGCGGATCATGCGCGACACCGTGCAGTCCTCGGAGGCCAGTTCGGTCCCCCGGTGGCGGCACGAGTTGATGAAGCCCCGCAGCACGCCGTCGCGATCCCGGGCTATGAGCACAGAGGTGTCGCCCACAGTGCGGACCAGCACGCGGCCCGGCTCGGCCACTTCGGCCGCGGAGGCCACCGCCACCCAGGCCCGTCCGAACAGCCGGCGCTGCTCCAGCGCGAAGAAGCCGCCGTCGGTGTAGGCGGCCGGAGGCAGGCCGGTGGACTGCTCCAGCGGCCGGCGGGTCCCCGACCAGAACTCCTCGGACGTGGGACTGAGCCCGAGGTCCGACGCGTTTGTCATGGCGCGAAGTTCACCACGGCCAACCTGCGACCGCAATGCCTCATGGCTTGCTTCTGTGTGCACAAACCCGCTCTCATGGCCGGAAACCGCACACAGAACGATTCGGCAGCGGTCAGAAGTCGGTGTCGACCCCGCCCTCGGCGATGCGGCGGTCGGTGAAGTCGTCCAGCGCGGCACGCACGTCGTCGGCCAGCGCGGGTGGCTCGTAGGCCGCGAGGAGCTCGCCCACCAGCCGCTCGGCGTGGTCGAGTGCGGTGGGCGAGCCGGCCTCGGCCCAGGCCTCGTAGTTGCGCCAGTCCGACACCATCGGCTTGAAGAAGGCGTCGCGGAAGCGGGCCAGGGTGTGGGCCGTTCCGAAGAAATGCCCGCCCGGGCCGACCTCGGCAATGGCCTCCACCGCCAGCGAGTCGGTATCGGTGGCCAGAGGCTCCAGGAATGCTCCCACCATGGCGAGCATGTCGGCGTCGATCACCATCTTCTCGAAGCACGCCTGCAGACCGCCCTCCATCCAGCCCGCGCCGTGCATCACCATGTGGGCCCCGCCCATGACCACGGCCCACAGCGAGAAGACGCTCTCGTAGGCGGCCTGGGCGTCGACCGCGTTGGCTGCGCACGCGTTTGACGAGCGGTAAGGGATCCGGTAGCGGCGAGCCAGCTGACCACCGAGCAGCACCGCCTTCATGTACTCGGGGGTGCCGAAGGCCGGAGCGCCCGACTGCATGTCGACGTTCGAGGTGAACCCGCCGTAGATCACCGGCGCGCCCGGCCGCACC
>LXNJ01001841.1_pt1 | contig 12150 bp, 11 predicted proteins | sample 809081 | NCBI WGS metagenome assembly LXNJ01 (sample SAMN04870510, study PRJNA318959) | sponge metagenome | biome: sponge; feature: marine sponge reef; material: water | host: Petrosia ficiformis | place: Greece: Milos, Mediterranean Sea | collected 2013-05-29 | depth 5-7 m
TCATATTTTCACAATTAAAACAAGCGAAAAATGTAGTCTACACAAGGATTTAGAGCGATTTTTAAAATTTTGTTGCAAGTCCAAAACTACTTATTGCGATCTTTAATCAAGTTAATTTGGTAATGGATTGTCTTTGTTGGGCAGATTGGTATTATCTGCCTATACTTACGGAGGTTGACCGATGTACTTAACACGACGAATCAGCAAATATCCATTAGAGTACACACGAAGGAAAAGAAAAAAGAGGCACTGGTTTCTAATTTTTCTTGTATCTGCTTTTGCTGCTTGTGATGTGCTTATTCTATATGTCCTGTTCAAGATTTTTCTGCCCCTCCTGTTGGAGTCTACCCCGTATCTACTTCCCGAACATGCACAAGAGTATGCACATATTTCTACTTTTTCTACACCCAGAAAGCCTGTTACCACGTTAGCGTTTACACCAGATGGCAAAACGCTTGCTTGTACTGCGTATAGTGAGATTATATTGTGGGACGTAAAAACTGGTGATCCCCTGTACACGATGAATGAGCATGCAGGAATAGTTACTGATCTGACATTCTCACCGGATGGCAAAACTTTCGCGATTAGCAAAAAGTCTAATCAACACCCAGTTATATTGCACGATACCACTACAGGACAAGTAAAAGCATCTCTTTCGGGGCATACATCTTGGATAGCAACGTTAGATTTTTCTCCCGACGGTGCAACTCTGGTTGGCGCGAATAGTGATGGATTAATAACAACGTGGGACACCATTACAGGTCTTACACATCAACGCATACTTGGGACATTTGCGTTCGCCCGTTTGGCTCATCTCTACGGACACGGGTATTACGATTATAGCAGAGAACGTATTATCACCAGATGGAATTGGGTTGTCAAAGACCAGAACGTTGATAACACACCAGAGAACTTGAATTCTATTTTGAATTCAGAAGTTTTCAATGATAAAGGTATAATTGCATTGACACCAGGTCCCAATCTCCTGCCAATTTATCTTTCATCACATTCGTATCCGATTCAGGCATTAGCATTTTCTCCAGACGGTAGAATACTCACCAGTAGTAGTCGGAGTGAGTTTCAACCGTTTAATATAACTGCTGGAAAAATCCATTTGTGGGATGTAGAAACAGGAATGCCGAAGATTACCCTCAGAACGCCAAGATGGAAAGTCGATACACTTGCATTTTCTCCTGATGGGAAATACCTTGCAAGTGATGGCAGCAAAAGATGGGCAGATAGTCGCAAGATTCTTGTTTGGGACTTGACTACCCAACGGTTGATGTCTATGATAGATACAGATTCTCCGTGTGAAATCACTGCTTTAGCATTTGCTCCCGATAACATCATGCTCGCAAGCGGTGATGAGTGCGGCGAAGTGGATCTATGGGATATCACAGGTCAAATCAGAGAATGAATGGGTAGAACTCTTTCCCAAAATTACCATTAGACAATGATTGTTTTTGTCGAATGTTGCAAATTGGGCAATTTGATTTGAAAGACACAATTTTTTATGCTAAAATATACGACAATAAAACCGAGAGTCTACGTTGAAGCAACAGTTGTTAGTTACTTGGTAGCGAGACCCAGCAATAATCCAATATCAGCATCTCGGCAAAGAGCGACTCAACGATTGTGGCAAAACTATGCGGATAGATTTGAGTTTGTTATTTCAGAATTAGTTCGTACCGAAATTCAACGGGGTGACGCAACCGCAGCACAGCAGCGGATCAAAGCGATTTCATCTCTTACTGTACTAAAAAGCAGACCAGAGACAAATGTACTTGTACAAAAACTTTTAGATGCTGGTGCAGTGCCACGAAATTCTGTGCCTATGCAGAACATATTGCTGTTGCAACAATACACAGTGTTGATTACTTGGTATCGTGGAACTATAAACATATTGTGAATGAGCACAAACGTGAGCAGATCAATCATGTATGTCAAGAAGCCGGTTTTCAGCCCATTACAATCTGTACACCTATAGAACTGATGGAGGAAATTCAGATGAAAGAAACTCCAGAAAAACAACCAGAATTTGACCCAGAAACTTACACGGATCCCATCCTTGAGGAATGTTATCGAATCAAAGCAGAAATTAGCGCGCAATTCAAGACCTTGGACGAATTCTATGCGTATCTGAAGGCAAAAGAAGAAGAGGGCAAACGGAATGGAATAAAATATGTATCCTATTTTGACCCATCCAAACATAAGACATCAGAAAAATCTGAGGATAATACTTAAATATTAGCGGGACATAAGTTTCCGTTATTTATAATGTGTCTTAGACTTCAAAAAATTGTGAGATTCTGACGAGAATCTCTACCGCACATATTCCTCCCCACGATGCTTTGCAATCCATGTCTTCAAGGGAACGTCAGCATCTGTAGGTTGCCACCACCCTTTGATATTCACGCCATCTCCTAACAACTGCCGCCGAATTGGATCGCATTTTTCGAGAATTTCGGGAGGCATGAGGTTGTAATCCAAACCGCGCAGCCAACGATAACTATATCCCATAAAAAACACCTTACGCGTTACATCGGAAAAATTCCAGCCGCGTGAATGCCACATCCTCCGATCGAAAAGCACAGCAGTACCGCTTTTAACAAGCAGGTCCATCACACCTTCGGGGTCGCTATCAGGATCGTTTCGTGGGGGCAAAGTATCAAGTTTGTGACTGCCCGGTATAAGGCGCATCGCACCGTTATCCCGGTGTGTAACGTCAGTTAACCAATAACTCACCTTAAGCGACAATCGTGGATGCGGACGTTCCATCTCTGGAACAGGTCTGCCACCGTCCTGATGCCAATGTGCGGCTTTGGTAACACGCGGTGTATCAGGAGGTTCTGGTGGATACATGATGAGGTGTGAGATATAAAGTTGGATGTTCCAACCTAAGATGTCCCAGAGCAGTGGGAAAATCTTCTTGTTGTCAAGCAATTCCAGAAGGATGTCGTCTTCAATGACCGTGCGGAACTTTGACAACAATTTGTGCGGTGCCAGTCCCGTTTTGAAACGCTCTTCGGCATCAATTCGGTCTGCTACCACCTCTAACGCATCTACCATCTCAGAACTTAAAGCATCCTCAACAATGAGGTAACCGGTGTCGTTAAACGCCTTGAGTTGTTCGTCGGTGGCACAATATTCAAGCCATGTTGTATCCATTGTAATTCTGTACCGATAGTTTGTAGATTGTGAATCGTAGTTCTACGAATTAGTGGATTTTGCTTCCAAGCGTTTGAGTTTTTCTCGGAGTTCTGCCAATTCAGCCTCAGCATCACGGCGTGCCTCAGCTTCCCGTTGTGCGCGTGCCTCAGCATTTTGCCGTGCGATGACTTCTTGATGTCGTGCATCTGCTTCTTGCTCAGCACGCGTTTTTAACTGTCCTCCCGCCATTGTTGTATAAACACCGATACCATCGTCTTGCAAAAGAAATTCAAGATTTAGGGTTTCTGATGGCACACCTCCATTAGCGAGCGGTAGAATTTCAACATAATCACCGTCAAAAAGTCGAAATCCCATCAACGGAGCGGGCAAACAACACCGAAATGGATCGTAAAGAAAATATTCCGTAACCCCCATGGCAGCATAAATTTCCTTCTTGCCCCCTAAGTCGTTATTGTAAGTGCTCCTGCTGGCAAACTCCATGATGAAATCGGGAGGTTTACCCTCTTCCCACACTTTATAGATGCGGCGCTCCTGTTTGCCAATACCAAAGGATACGAAAATATCCGGTTTGACGAATGCGCGAGGATTGCCTTTTTCGTAATACATCATCATATTACTCCAGACATAAACATCTGGAATTTCCGCAAAATGGGTCCCAAGAATATCCAGCATCCGAAAAATTTCGCGGAGATGCCGTTCTGTTTCAGCGAGAGGTTCTCCATCCAATTCAGGATATATATCCGATTCATCTGTCCGAGCATAGGGAATTTGATATTGCTTTGAAGATGCCATCGTAATACCTCTTTTTGTTAGTTTGTTGCAAAATGTGCCTTTTCCGGCAATAGACGTTGTAAGGGTTTTAATCCTCTACTCGCTCAATAATCTCACCTGTTTCGCGGTCTCTAAAGATACGTTTCATTCTACCATCTGGCATCCGCTCATCTTTGAGATGAGCATATCGTTCATCTGCGTCTGATTTTCCTGCTTGTGCGTCATCAGTTTCTGCTTCACCACGCCAGTCTTCAAGTTCAACTGCTTCCCACTGCTTTGTTTTTGCAGATTTATAGCAGGCATCAATGATTGCATTCACAACATAGCCATCATAGAACGTTTCCAGAGGTTCTCTGCCTTCATCAATCGCATTGAACATATCAAGGAACATATCCCGGTAACCGAGTTCCGCTACTTCATCACCGACAGGGAAAAGCCAACCGGTGTCACTTTCAGCCTTTTCAGCGACATAACCTCCCTGTCCGACAGCTGTAAACATTTCAAAACCTGTGCGAAGCCAGTGATTGAGCCAGATCGTCCCTTCGCTACCAGAAACTTCATCTCGTAAATCCATGCCACCACGAAATGCCCAACCGACTTCAAACTGTCCCATCGCGCCACTTTCAAATCGGATGAGCGCGATGCCGTGGTCCTCTGCATCAATCGGATGCACAAGTGTGTCTGCCCAACACATTACCTCAAGCGGTTTGTTGTTCTTTCCAACAAAATTTCGGATAATCTCAATGCAGTGGCATCCCATGTCAACAATAGCACCGCCCCCTGCTTGTTCCAAATCCCAAAACCAGTCACTATGTGGACCGGGATGTGTTTCTCTGGAACGCACCCATAAAATCTTACCAAGTGCCCCGTTTTGAACGGCTTCTAACGCCTTAAGTGTTTTGGGAGGATACACCAAATCTTCAAGATAACCTCCAAATACACCAGCATTTTCAACGAGGTCTAACATCGTTTTCGCCTCTTCAGCAGTGCGTCCGAGCGGTTTTGTGCAGAGGATCGCCTTACCTGCTTCTGCTGCAAGTTCAACCGCTTTCATGTGTAGATTGTTCGGTAGTCCGACAACAACTACATCTGTTTCAGGATGATTGATCGCTTCCGCTAAATCGGTTGTAGCGTTAGGAATATCCCACTCTTTCGCAAATTCGGTTGCGCGTTCTTCACGTCGGGAGTAAACAGCATAAACGCGGTCCGCGCCGCGCTGATTGTGGAGCGTCATCGTGTAAAACATGCCGATGAGTCCTGTACCGAGCATCGTAACTTTATGGCTTTTCTGTTCCGACATTCATTCCTCCATTAGAAATATTCTGATAAAAAAAGGGTACGGAACGTAGCCCTTACCCACAATATTATTTCGTTTTGTATGCTGAGATTACACCCCAATCATCAACTGTCCAGCAGTGGTTTTTATCCGTGGCGTATACCCCTTTGAGTGTTCCGCTTCCGCCAGCTTTTGAAGCACCCCACGTTTTCCCACCATCTGTGGTATGCAAAACAGCACTATAATCTCCAACTGTCCAACCTATCATGTTATCAACGAAAATAATATCATGAAGGTTATCAATAGAACCCGTTTTCTGCTGATTCCATGTTTTGCCATCGTTGGTGTGGAGGATCAATCCTTCCTGTCCACAGATCCAACCTGTCTTCTCATCAAAGAAATAGATACCGAATAGGTTATTATCGAATCCCGCTTCGCGTTTTTCCCATGTTTCGCCACCATCTGTCGTATGCAAGAGTGTTCCATAAGACCCAACAATCCAACCTGTTGTCGGCGTAACAAACCAGATATCCTCAAGGTTGTTTCGGGTTTCCCCGACACGTGCGCGTTCTGATCTGCCCACCCATGTTTCACCACCATCAGTTGTCTTGAGAATAGTGTTTTCTGATCCCACAATGAAACCGACCGTTTCGTTGATTATCTGAATTCCCATTAAGTTAGCACGTATTCCACCTCTACGTGGGTTATTATTTTGTCCTGCAGCCTCACTTCTTGCTATTTTTCGGTTCCATGTTTTCCCGTTATCTTCAGTTTTTAGAATAGTTCCTCTTGCCCCTGTGATGTAGCCTACTTTTTCATTGACAAAGTAGATATTATAGAGTGTAGGAGAACCACCGCCACCGAAGCCTGCCGGAGGACCACCAGCACCAGGCGGACGCCCAGGTCTCTGTCCTGTAGTTGCACCGGGTGGGCGCATATTCACCTCTTTTTTGGTCCAAGTTTTCCCACCATCTGCCGTCACAAGCATCAAGCCACTATCACCAATCACTAAACCGTTTTGATTATCCCAAAAATGCACATCATGTAACATCCCTTGAATGCCATCACCTCGGATGATATCGTCATCTCGTAGTACAGTCCACTTTGTTTCAGCTATTGTGTCCGAAAAAGAGAGCGTAATACCGATAAGCAATATCAAAAAAGTAATAACCGTTCTAACCATGGTAATCTCCTTTTTATCAACAATTATACATATTTCGCATTTGTATATCTGTCTATGTAAAAAATTCCTCATTATATGGTCTGACATCTACCTCAAAACTCCAGGCACTACGTTCTTGCTGCACAAGAGCCCAATAGGTGTCAGCAATAGAGTCAGGTGTGAGCAAAGGTTCATCAGGCCCTAACTGATACCGCTCTCTGACACCGGGTGTGTCAATCACACCGTCAATTATGATATGTGCAACGTGGATTCCCTGCGGTCCAACTTCACGTGCCAGTGCTGATGCTAAACCACGCATTGCGAATTTTGCGCTGCTAAAAGCAATTGCACCTGCTCTACCACGGACAGCAGATGTCGCACCAGAAAAGAGGATTGTTCCGCTGCTCTTTTCAATCATTCCCGGGACTACTTGCTTAATGCAGAGAAACGCACCGAGTGTGCAAACCCGCCATGCGCTTTCAAATGCCTCAGGTGTCAGTTCTGAAAGATTACCCCATGCCGCATTTCCTGCGTGGTTCACCAAAATATCCGGAGTGCCTAATTCTTCGCGAATTTGGCTAAAACTTGCAGTGACCTGCGCGGCATCCGTAATATCTGTTGGGATGGGTATAACTGATACACCTGTTTCTTCTAATCTATTTGATAAATTGATACTGTATGCGGATGAACGCGACAGCAATGCAAGATTGCATCCTTCATTCGCGAATTTACGGGCAATTGCCGCGCCTAAACCTGGACCTACTCCTGCAATCACTGCAACTTTTGACATGTTGATCCCTCCATATAGTAAAATATGTAAACATCTTATAACATTCTAATTGACCGGTTTTCATAAACAAAAAACGTATTTGTAATCGCGCAATTCATTGCCAAATCAACGCCAAATGCGCGTTTGGTATTTTAGCGCTTTTTACATTCTTTAGGAGCGACCTCCTGGTCGCGACCGGGAGGTCGCTCCTACAAGAAGAAGTTTGCGTTGAAAACCTTACCTTCCACGGTAGGTGCGGTTTCCTAACCGCACCAAGCAACAGTCTACCATTAGTGCTGAAACCTAATCGTGCCGGAGCGCATCAATCGGATGGAGTTTTGCTGCTTTCCATGCAGGATATGCGCCAAAGAATACACCAACAAGCGCACTGACAACAAATGATAGAAGACCGTAGACAGGTGAGATCACGGTTCGCCATCCCCAAAGTGATGGCACCATCTCTGCACCAGCTATCCCGACACCAACACCAACAAGACCACCGATCAAAGCTAACGTTGTAGATTCAACGAGGAATTGTACAAGGATATCCAAACGTTGTGCACCAACCGCTTTTCGGAGACCAATCTCTTTCGTTCGTTCTGTAACAGAGACCAGCATAATGTTCATAATTCCGATACCACCGACAAGTAATGATACTACGGCAATTCCTAAAATCATGTTGGTAAATGTTTGGCTTGACTCTTCCAAAGTTTCCATGAATTCTGCTTGGTTGCGGACGTGAAAGTCAGGTTCTTTATTTATAGGTATTTTGTGCTGTTTACGTAGCAGTTCTGTTACCTCTGTTTCAGCTGCCTGAATGAGTTTATCGGTATTTGCTTGTAAACTGATACTTGATAGATATTCTGCGCCAAAAACACGTTTCATTGCCGTGGAATACGGGATGAAAACCTGATCATCTGGATTTCGAAATCCAGTTGCCCCTTTTTCCTTCATAACACCTAATACGTGAAAACTGATATTACGAATCTTGACCGTTTTACCCACTGGATCTCTCTTATCGAAGAGATTGTCCACAACGGTTTTGCCAAGAACACAAACTTTTTTCCGGTAACGGATATCGTTTTCGCTAAAGAACTTTCCATTCTCAACCGTAAAATTTGCAGTGACGAGATATTCAGGAGAAGTTCCGATGATTGTGGTGTTTGAATTTTTATTGAGGTATTTTACTTGTGCTCGACTACTGATTTCAGGGGTAATATATCCAAAATTCTGTCCACGTTCTCGTAATGCGGTAACGTCTTCAACAGTGAGGGTTCTACGTGCATCAGCTGAACCACGTCCACGAAACATACTTTGCCCTGGACGCACCGCAAGGATATTTGCACCTAATGTCTGAATCCGTTCAGTTATATCGGCTTTCGCTCCTTCCCCAATTGAAGTTGTCGTGATAATTGCCCCAACACCAATAATAACGCCTAACATTGTTAAAATCGACCGAAGTTTATTTGCCAATAAACCGTGAAATGCGTTCGCAAGACTTTCAAGGATACTCATAGTTTACCTCCTTTGCGTCTATCTGCCTCGTGGACCGCCACCACCGCCCATCCTACGCACTGTGGAAGCAGGATTTTGCATCATGCGTCTGAACATTTCACTTGAACCGCCGCCTCTTTCAAAACCACCAATTGCGACAACGTTTCCTTCAGCAAGTCCTGAGATGATTTCAACTTTGTCAAAACTACTCACCCCAACCACAATAGGTTGTGGACGACCGGGTTGTCCGTCTTCTCCAATAGGTCTGACCATTTTCCTTCCGCGCATATCAAGGATAGCTTCGGATGGAAGCGTTAGTATACCTGTTTTATTCACTGCCGAGATTTGGACACTTGCGTTCATGCCAGGTTTGAGAAATGGCATTTTTGCTGATTCAGGTTCTGGTTGTTGTGTAATGTCAGGTGTATTTTCAGCGGGAGTTTGCTCAAAAACATTGCCAAAGAGAGCGCCCCAATCATCTTCACTTTCCTCCTCTGTCTTAGCGATAGAGGGTTCCACAGGTTCTTGCGCGGTAGATTCTTGCTGTTCGGGTTTACTCACCTGATTCTGATTGTCACCTTCTGCTTGGCGTTGTTGACGCATTGCACGGAAACGTTCCCGCTGTTCCTCCGTCAAATTCCCCATTTCTCCGCCTTGCCATCTGCCTGCTCCTCTACCCATGCTGCCTTGTTGAGAACCAGCAGCACCAACATTTTTCAACTCGGAGGTCACTTCAAACGTTGTGATATTCTGAATTACTTGTCCCATAGGTGCTATTTTCAGGACTTGTCCCTCAAACGGCATTTCTGGATACGCTTCCACCGTAATCGTCACAGGTTGCCCTATATTTACCTTACCAATGTCAGTTTCATCAACCTCAGTTACAACAAATACAGTGTTCAAGTCTGCCATTGTAACTATAGTTTGTCCTTCTGAAGAGGCAATAGATGATAGTCGAGAAGTGATAACTTGTCCCTCTTCGACCTTCTTTTCAAGTATAGTGCCAGAAATAGGTGCCTTGATTATGGTATCTTCAAACTCAATTTGTCGCAGGTCGCGTTGTCCTTGGCTCCGTTTGAGAGATGCTTTTGCACTCTCAAGGTCCCGTTCTTTCCTGTCAATCTGTTTCTGGTTAGTTTGTGCAAGTTTCAACGCGTCTTCTGCCTGTGTAATGCGTTGCTGCTGCAATTCAATATCCATATCACGAGACGACTCAGCTTCAATTCGTTCATTTGCAACTTCCAAGGCAAATTCAGCCTTTTTAATATCAGCCTGTGACAATTCAAGTTCTACTTCACTCGCGGGTTTTTCAACTAACTTAAATTGTTCTTGAGCAGATTCGTATCGCGCCTCTGCAGAACGATACTGTGCTTGGGAAGTTTCAAGGGCTGCATCTGAGATAAGTTCCTGTTCATGCAACTTCACGTTACGCTCATGCTCAGTTTTTACTAAATCGAGATTAACCTTTTCCTGTGTGACAGAGGCTTCCGCACGTTTTTTACTTTCCTCGCGAACTGTTTCAGAAGTTAGCAGTTTATACCTGAGATTAGCAATCTTCAGACTATTTTCTGCGTCTTTTACACCGCGTCTATTTGCTATTTTCTCAAGCCGAATTTGCTCTTTAATCTGTTCTAAACGTTTCTTTGCCTCCGCAAGTGATTCTTTGGCTTGCCGAATCTGGATTTCCGACTGTTCCTTTTGGAGTTGAATGTCAATCTCAGACTGTTGAAGACGTGCTTCCGCCGCTTTCAGATCTGCTTCCGCTTGTTCTAAACTAATCTGCACATAAGTGTCTTCAATTATCGCGATGACATCATCCTTCTCCACATAATCGCCCGCGTCAACATTAAGCTTTAATATCTTTCCACTCGCTTTTGAGCTGATTTCAACGATATTCAGCGGCTTAATAGTACCTGTAGCATCAATTGTCACAGCAATGTCACCTCGTTGTACAGTTGCTGTTTGTACCGCAGGTGTGTCTGAATTGCTATTGTCTCCTTTAGTAGCAAATACCATACGTCCGATGACGACTGCGGCACCTACGACAAGCACAACTACACCAACAATTGTGATAATTTTCCACTTGTTCATCGGAATCCCCCTTATAATTCGGTTGAGTCTGCGTAATCAAAATGACACTAAGAATATTACTATCTATATATACCTCGCCCACATCTTTATTTTATCTTTTAGTCAAATTAGATAGAGAAAAGTTCGCGTTTTCGTTACCAGTTAATTGGTGTATAATTTCTCTAATTTCTGTTCAATTCATTTCAAGAAAGGCGAAGCGGCATATCAACAGCACTATCCCGACGTTCGTGCATATTCTTTTCCATCGCTTCGGGATATCGGTCAGGTAGATGTGAAACTTCGTTTAGTCTTTCAAGTGCTTCTCCCTCTAACTTCCAACCAGCGGCACCAAGATTATCCAGCAAATGTGTAGTGTGCCTTGCACCGACAATCACAGAGGTCATTGCTTGTTGTTCAAGCACCCATCGGAGTGCTGTCTGTGCGGGACTCTGCCCCAATTCTTTTGCAATCTCAAAGAGAGTTTTTAATGTTTCATCTGCGTTTGCTGCAAAATAGCGTTGTGGGAACGCCCAACCTTCCGCTGATCGAGATTCCGCTTGGGTGCGTTCTCCGGGTTTATATGTACCAGAGAGAAATCCGCCCGCTAATGGACTCCACACAACAATGCCCAATCCCTTGTATTCACATAGCGGAACTAATTCTTGTTCTATATCCCGCACAACGAGACTATATTGCGGTTGATAACACACAAATCGTGCTAAGTTAAGCGAATCGCTGAGCCATAATGCTTCAGATAACCGCCACGCTTGGTAGTTGCTGCACGCTGTGTAACGAACTTTGCCTTGATGGACAAGGTCGTCCAACGCGCGTAGCATTTCTTCTAATGGCGTTTGTGTATCAACGTGATGGATATAATAGATGTCTACATATTCCATCTGAAGTCGTTTAAGGCTGTCGTCAATTGCTTGCATGATATGTACGCGGGACATGCCAGAATCGTTAGGACCTTTACTCATCGGATTGAAAAACTTTGTGGCTACAATAGCATCGCGGCGTCTGCCTTTTAGTGCCTTACCGAGCAATATCTCTGATTCTCCCTCTCCATACGAATTTGCAGTATCAAAGAAGTTGACCCCTGCATCCCAAGCAAGATGTACCATGCGCTCAGATTCTGCTTCATCTGCACCATGACCAAACGTCATCGTTCCTAAACAGATTTCTGAAACTTTCAGACCACTTTTGCCGAGCCTTCTGTATTCCAAAATTCCCTCCGACGGTTAGATGCTATCTTCGTCATAGGTACCCACTACCTAAAGGTAGGGGCTTGTGCTTCCTCGCGACTGCGGTTTTCGCTTAGCGTCCACCGTCTTATTGTCACTCCACTTTAGGCAGCCAAGCCTGCCCGTTTGATTTATTTTTCGCAATGTCGTGGGTTGGCTCTGTTTCCACCCATTTTATAGCTGCCCTTTCTACCAG
>LXNJ01001842.1_pt1 | contig 12147 bp, 17 predicted proteins | sample 809081 | NCBI WGS metagenome assembly LXNJ01 (sample SAMN04870510, study PRJNA318959) | sponge metagenome | biome: sponge; feature: marine sponge reef; material: water | host: Petrosia ficiformis | place: Greece: Milos, Mediterranean Sea | collected 2013-05-29 | depth 5-7 m
GCGCGGGCGGAGTCCCCTTCAAGGGCGCGAGAACACCGCCATGTCGAGGTCCGCGGGGTTGATCTCGACGTCGCTCATGCGCAGGATCTTCCACACCCGGCCCTGCCTGACGTGGACGCGGGCACCGACGTACGGATAGCCCTCGTCGGTGCGCAGGTCCGTCCACCGGTTGTGGTCGACGCCGCCGGTTCCGCCGGTCTGGTAGGTCACCTCGGCCGGCCAGGTGCGCCCGTCCTCGAAGTAGTAGTGCCAGACGTCGCTGCCGACCCCCTCGCCGAAGGTGACCATGACGTCGTGGCGGTCCTGGGCGTCTCGCCCCTGGTAGGAGAGGTTCACGCCGGGGTCGCGCAGCTTGAAGGGGAGCGCCATCCAGTAGTTGACGTCGCCCGAGACGTAGCGCACCTCGTCGCGGTCGCGGTCTCCGGGCTCAAGCGGCTCGCCGTTGCGGACGGCCCAGTCGGCGACCCCGTCCCAGCCCTGCTGGATGTAGTCGTTGCCCTCCCAGCGGTCGATGCGCGCCAGTTCGCCCATCTTGGTGCGGGCGATGGTGACGTAGCGCGGGCGGGCGCGGCGCATGCGGCCGGTCTCGGGGTCGTAGAGCTCGGTGGTGAAGGTGTAGCGGGCGCTGTGGAACCCGGCGTAGGTCTCCATGCCGCCGACCGATTCGATCCAGGCGTCGACCAGGGCCATCGCCTCCGGATCGGCGGAGTCCGGGCCGGAGCCGGCCTGGGCGGAGAGTTCGGCGCCGCCGGCGAGGGCCAGCGCCGCGAGCAGCGTTCCCAGTCCTGTCAGTGCACGCATGGATGTTCCTCCGGTGGATTCCCGCGTCGATTCCCTCTGGCTGGCGGAAGGATAACGCGCGAGCGCAGGGCGATACAATGACGCCTGCGGACCGCGTCCCGATCCCGCATCCGGGCGCCCGGGGAGCGGGAGCCGGCAAGGAGGGACCGCAGCGCCTGCCGGTTTGGCATCCGCGGGCCGTCTTCCTATGTTGCCTCGCCATCGTCCGCCGCGGGCCGCGCGCCGGCGCCTGGCGGGCCTCCTCTTGAACCCCGTTCCCTCCTCGATCCCGCATGCCAATCCGAAGCGACCACTGGATTCAGAAGATGTCGGAGGAGCACGGGATGATCGAGCCGTTCGAGGCCGGACAGGTGCGCGATGGATGCATCTCGTACGGTCTGTCGTCCTACGGCTACGACATCCGCGTCGCCGCCGACTTCAAGGTGTTCACCAACGTCCACAACGTGATCGTCGATCCCAAGGGCTTCGACGACCGCTCCTTCGTGGACATCCCCGAGGAGGCGTGCATCATCCCGCCCAACTCCTTCGCCCTGGGACGCACCGTCGAGTACTTCCGCATCCCGCGGGACACGCTGGTGGTGTGCGTCGGCAAGTCGACGTACGCGCGCTGCGGGATCATCGTCAACGTGACGCCGCTGGAACCCACCTGGTGCGGCCACCTGACGCTCGAGATCTCGAACACGACGCCGCTGCCCGCGAAGATCTACGCCAACGAGGGCATCGCGCAGCTGCTCTTCCTGCAGGGCGACCGGGAGCCGCGGGTGGCGTACGCGGACCGGAAGGGCAAGTACCAGAACCAGAAAGGGGTTACGCTGCCGAAGCTGTAGGGCGCGGGACGACGCGGCGCCGCTTTCCCGCGACCGCCGCCGCCCGCAATGACCGCGGCGTGGGCCCGCTACGACCCCGGGTTCACCTCCAGCAGCTCGACCTCGAAGATCAGCACCGAGCCCGCGGGGATGAGGGGGCCCGCGGCCCGGGCGCCGTAGGCGAGTTGCGGGGGGATGACGAGCTGGCGCACGCCGCCGACCCTCATGCCCAGCAGGCCTTCCTCCCATCCGGCGATGACGCTGCCAGCGCCGACCCTCACGGGGAACGGGTCGCGCCCGGGGTTGCGGGAGGAGTCGAAGAGCGTGCCGTCGTTAATCCAGCCGCTGTAGTGGACGACCATGACGTCGCCAGCGACGGTGGGGTCGCCCTCGCCTACCTGGAGGTCCCTGATGTAGAGCCCGGACGACTGCAGCTCCATCGCGGAGAGGTCCACGCCCAGGGACGAGGCGTATGTAATGTCGGCCGGGTTCTGAAGGACGACTTCGGCGGGGCCGCTCTCGTCGCCTCCGCAGGTCGCCAGGGTAAGGGCGAGAGGGAGAAGGATGAGGGCGGAGAGGGGGCGGTGGGTGAAGGAGATGAGCATGTGTTCCCGGGTGTTCGGTCGACTGGCGTTCGGTGTGCACTTCAAGACTAGCCGCACCGGTTCGGGATGCACAGGGCGGGGGCTGGTCCATTCGGGGTCTCTCAGAACGGGATGGAGGTCAGCCCTCAGCCAGTCGCAAGCTCGTACTCTCGCACCAGCACGTCAGCGGGAAGGCTCCATTCCCGAGCCAGCACCCGAATCATCGCCAGGGAGAGGGGCCGACGGCGGCGCAGCACTTCCGACGCGTGGGACTGCGACCCGATGAGTGCGGCAAGGTCCTTCTGCCGCAGGCCACGGGCCTCCATGACGTGATGGATCGCCGAAATCGGATCCGGAGCCTCGATGGCCCAGTACTCCGATTCGTACCGTTCGACGAGGGTCACCAGGATCTCCAGCTTATCGGACTCCGGCGTCCCCGGGGTAGCCCCCATGAGGCGGTCGATCTCAGCCAGCGCCTCGTCGTAGTCGGCTTCGCTTCTGATAGGTCTAATGGTCATCCCCGACTCCTACACCTGGGAGGCGTCGATCCTGTCGTACTCCGCGTGGGTTCCCACGAATCGCACGAAGCCAATCCGGCGCGGGTAGTCGAACCGGATGATCAATCGATACCTGTTCCCACCAATGTTGAACACCATTCTGTCTCCGCCGATGATGCTCGCGTTTCCGTACATCGCCTTGACGTCCGCCGGGGAGGACCAGTCGGCTTTCCGGGCGGCTGCGTACCACGCCTTTAGGGGCTGTTCCGCCCAGCGCTGTCTTTCCCAATAGATCCGCAGCGTCCTCTTTGCGATGATCCGCATGACGTACCCAAACTAGTTATCCCGAATCGGGATGTACAGGGCGGTGCCTGCCACCGCTGCACAGGGTAGACTACTCGATGGATGCCGTAGAACGATGGTGAGAAACCGGGGGCGAACGAATGGCAAAACGGGAATCGACTCGCGACGACCGAGATGGGCAGCAACTTCGCAACCTCCTGCTTGAAGGTGCGGAGTCGCCAACCTCGGTCATGGCCGACACAACCTACTTCGAGGCCCTGCGTGCTCGGATTAGCCGCCACTCGAAGGAATGACGTTACAGGGCCGCCGTCCGCGGATGTCACCTTGATGCTGGTGAGATGGTGCCGGATTTGCCGGGAGCGCTGGAAGCGGGACAACGAGCGGCTCATGGAAGGGCAATGATCAAGCACCTGTCGCGCGCGACCACCAACCTGATGGGGATCGCGGCATCCATCGCCATCTGGACCATGGCCTGCTCGGAGGCAGACGAGTTCTTCCCGCCGGCACCAGACCCTTCGCTGACCGGAACATGGTCGGCGACCTTCGGCCAGGTCACCCTGCGCTACAACCTGCGCGACGATGGCGGCACCATCACCGGAGATTTCAGCTTGGTCGCGCCCGGTTCGCTCGAAGGGAATGGTCAGGTGACGGGCACCCTCAGCGGGGTACAGGTTCGGCTGGACACCCCGTACACGGTCGTGCCGCTCCCGTACGACGTGGAGATCGAAACGGCTGGGTCGTTCAACGGACGGAAGGCCGGCAACCGCATCGACGGCGAGATCTCCCTGGAGGGGTACGAGGCGCCGGTCGGCACGCATCCCGAGACCGGCCGGCCCATCGGCGTGAGAGTAAACGCTCTGACTGCTCCGATCACGCTGGTGAGGACAGTCCCATGAGCACCTTCCTCCCGATCACGGTGGCACTCGCATCCGCATCTGGTGGCATAGGGCCGCTTCTCCCATTTTGGGGCGCCTGCCCCTGCCCGATGCGCCCTGGCCATGTAGGCGTCGGTGCGATGGAGTGGATGGCCAACCCGAGTGGACACCAGGCGACTCATGCCGAGGAAGACGGCTCTCTCGAAGTCCATGACCACGGCCCAATTCGACCGGGGCTATTGGTACGCGACCGAGCTTGCGCAGTTCGCGGCGCAGATCGGCATTCCCCGTTCGACACGCTTGAGGAAGGATGAACTGGAAGCGGCCATTCGCACCTTCCTCGCAACAGGACGGATCGTTTCGCCGGCAGGGAGGCCCAGACCGGCTTCGAAACGGCGGGACGTGGAAAAGGGACTGAGCCTCGATCTGCCCGTCGTCAACTACGTCAACGACATAGAAACGAAGCGGTTTCTCGTGGCCGAAGCCGCCAGGCTCGCGCCGGAGTTCAAGGAGCGATCCGGGGCTCGCTACCGATTGAACCGCTGGCGCGAGGAACAGCTGGCGAACGGCCGCCGACTGACCTACGGCGACCTGGTGCGGCGCTATGTGGAGCTGAGCCTCGGCGGGCAGCGCTACGACCGGATCCCTCACGCCCGCTACATCAACTTCATCGCAGACTACTTCGCTAACGAGGAGGATGCCGCCATGGCCGATGCGACGCGGGCGTGGAACCGGTTGAAAGCGCTGGACATCCCAAAGACCTACGCGGCCTGGAAGGCCCACGAGGCGGCAAGCCGTGCGGGAAACAACGCCGGCCCCGAAGGGCCTCGAGCATAGGTGGGGTTGCTAGACTACTGTCCAGAGAAACCGGGGGCACTATAGCGTCCACAAAAAGGAGACAGCAGCGTGCTTCCCCGCTTTTCCGCGTTTCCGATCGACAAGCCGTTTGAACGACTCGATCCTGCTACACCCATGGCGGAGCTGGTGCTGCGACTGGTCGTGGACTTGTATTCCGACGCGCCGCTTGTCGTCGGCTCTGCAACGATTCTGTGCGGTCACTTGCTTGTGACTGCAAGACACGTACTGGAGTCCATCCCGGGGTTCTACGACTCCGACAGTGTCGATTCGACCTCGCCGACGGCGGACACCGCAATCGACCGGAGCCTTGCGGCCGTCCAAGTCCTCCCCGGTCCCGAGTACGTGATTTGGGATGTCGTATCTACGATCGTCCATCCCGGTTCGGACTTGGCCCTTCTCCGAACTTCCTCCAATCCGAGGACAAGTGATCCCGATAGTCCGTCCCAGTGGAACGTCCCGAGGGTGAAGGATATGACCCCCGAATCTTGAACACCCCACTGTTGTGGAGTTGACCTCCGGGAGCGAGGCTGCTCAGGGTAGGACCTGGCAGGCGCGAAGGAGGTGGACATGGCGAGACGAAGGTACACGCCCAAGCTGAAGGCACAGGTGGTGCTGGAGGTTCTGGCGCGCGACAAAACGCCCGGGCAGATCGCCAAGGCGTACGGAGTGCACCCGAACTCGGTGGCGCTGTGGAAGCGGCGCTTCATCGAGCGGGCGCCGGAGATCTTCGCCGAGGAAACGACGGTCAACGAGTACGAGCGTCGCATCCGGGATCTGGAACAGCTGCTGGGCAAGAAGGAAGTGGAGATCGCGCTCCTGAAAAATTTTTTGGGCCGGAGCGGCTGAGCGTGAAGGCGAAGGTAGCGCTGGTCCGTGGAGGGTGCGAGACGCATGGCCTGGCCGCAGCGCTGCGGGCGGTCGGGCTGGCCCGGTCGACGTGGTACTACCAGACCCGGACCCGGGTGAGCTACGCCGAGAAGTACGCGCACCTGGAAGCGCCGCTGAAGGCGATCGCCGAGGCGCACCCGGAGTACGGGTACCGGAGGGCCACGACGGAGCTCCGGGAGTCGCACGGCCACCATGTGAACCGCAAAGTGGTCGAGCGGTTGCACCGCCTGTGGGATCTGCCGCTGCGGCGCGCTCGGCGGCCAAGGCCGAGCGCGATACGGCGGGCGGTCGGCGCCGCGGGAGCGCGGGCGAACCTGTTGTCGAGACGCGACAAGTCGGAGATCGGAGCGCTGGAGGTCATCTACACGGACTTCACTGAACTCCGCTTCGCTGGCGGCGTTCGAAAGGCATGGCTGATTCCGCTCCTCGACCACGCGACCCGCTACGTCCTGGGCTTCGCGGTCGGGGAACGGGCGAACTCCGGACTGGCGCTCGACGCCTGGAGCGCGGCGGAGCGGACCCTGACCCGATACCGCGGCTCGTTCGAAGGCGTGGTCGTCCACCAGGACCGGGACCCGGTGTTCACCGGCTACGCATGGACCTGCGGGCTCCTGGGGGCAGGGGTGCGGCTTTCCTACGCCCTCCGAGGGCCCAAGGACAACCCGGAGATGGAGAGCTTCTTCGGTCGCTTCAAGGTGGAGAACCGATCCTTGATCCTCGACGCCGAATCCCTCGCGGAACTCAGGACCATCGTTCGGAAGCGAATCAGATACTACAATCGTGTGCGCCGTCACTCCTCCCTCGGAGACCGGCCGCCCATGGCAACCATCCAGGACTTCTACCACGAGGACTGAACAGCACAATCAACCCAGAGGTCAGGTGTCCAACTTTTGGGGGTCACCTCATGATGTAGCGCTGGCCAAGCCTCTTGCGCCATGAGTCCCAATCCCCGCACCCTCCCCCCCGTTCATCTACTCACGCCACCTCCGTCAGGGCAGGCCAGCGACCGGTATAACCTCCCGTCCCGCCGCCCGGCCTGCCCCACCACCCACCCCCCCGCCCATGACCGACCTCTCCTCCATCCGGCAGGAGCTCGAGAAGTCCCGCCGCGACGTCCTCGATCTCTCCCTCAGGAACCCGCTGCTCAACTTCCGTCCCACGAAGCGGCGCGGCATCGAGGTCGTGGACGAGCGCTCGCGCGAGCTCTTCCGGATCCTCGTGGGCGGCCCCGTGCCCGACGGATCCTCGTCCCGGAGCCCGCGGGTCATGTACTTCCTGCCCGCCTCCGCGGAGACGGCGATCCCGGCAACCGGACAACCGGCCACGGACGCCCTCGACGCCAGGCACGACATCGATGCCACCGACGCCCTCGACGCCAAGCACGACATCGATGCCACCGACGCCCTCGACGCCAAGCACGACATCGATGCCACGGACGCCCTCGACGCCACGCACGACCTCGACGACGTCCCCTCCGAACTCCTCGCCATGCTGGCCGAGCCCGACGACGACCCCGACGAAGCCGCCACGCGCCACACCGACAACAAGCTCCAGACCGCGCTTGCCCGCGCCGCGCTCAATCTGCGCCTGCGCGAGACCTTTCGTCAGGCCCGCCTCTCGATTGAGGAACAGGGGGTCAACATCCTCTATCTCGCCCTCGGGATGCTCCGCTGGTACGAGTCCGAGAGCAGCGGCACCGCGCGCCGCGCGCCGCTGATCCTGATCCCGGTGCAGCTCGACAGGTCCGGCGTGCGGGAGAGCTTCAAGCTCAGGTGGACCGGGGACGACATCGAGGCGAACCTCTCGCTCGAGGCCAAGCTCAAGCAGGACTTTGGCATCCGGCTGCCGCAGATGCCGGCCGCGGAGGATCTCGACGTGGAGGACTACCTGTCGCGGGTCGGGAAGGCGGTCGCGCGCACGGAGCGCTGAGCGGTCGAGCGCGACGAGCTTCACCTGAACTTCTTCTCCTTCAGCAAGCTGCTCATCTACAATGACCTGGATGCCGAGACCTGGCCGGAAGGAGGCCGGCCGGCCGATCACCCGCTGGTGCAGCAGCTCTTCGGCGGCGACGGATTCGAGCCGGGGCCGCCCGACATCGGCGAGGACGAGCACATCGACGATGCCGAGGGGGGTGGCGGGTCTCCATCCGGTGATGGACGCGGACAGCTCGCAGACGCTCGCGGTTCTGGACGCGATCCGGGGCCGCAACCTGGTGATCCAGGGGCCTCCGGGCACCGGGAAGTCGCAGACCATCACCAACCTGATCGGCGAGGCGCTGGCCGGCGGCCGCACGGTCCTCTTCGTGGCGGAGAAGGTGGCCGCCCTGGAGGTCGAGAAGCGGCGCCTGGACGCGATACACCTGGGCGACGCCTGCCTGGAGCTGCACAGCCACAAGACCAACAAGCGCGTTGTGCTGGACGAGCTGAAGCGCACGCTGGCGATGGGCCGGCCGAAGGTCGAGCGCGGGACCGGGGACGAGGTGCTGCTCGAGGAGGCCCGGGATCGCCTGAAGGACTACGCGCGCGCGGTCAACTCGCCGGTCGGACGGAGCGGCCTGACCCCGCAGACCTGGTCGGCCGCCTGGCGCAGCTGAGGGAGGATGGGCTGGAAGTCGACGGCCCGGGGCTCCCGATCCGGGACTCGGTGTCGTGGAGCGACGAGCAGTTCATTCGCCGGCGCGAGGTGGCCCGCGAACTCCAGGAGCTGGTGCGCGCGATCGGCGTTCCGTGCAAACACCTGTGGTGGCCGTGCGGCCGGCTCGACTTCGTGCCCACCGACGAGCATGCCGTGCGCCACGTCCTGGAGGCCGCATCGGGGGCGTTGCGCCGCCTGGGACGGGAGGCGGAGGAGCTGATCGGGCGGCTCGGCCGTGACAGGACGTTCGGGGAGCAGAAGCCCGCGGACGTGGAGCGGATGATCCGCACCGCGCGCACGGCCCTGGACGCTCCGGCGCTCGGGGACGCCGATCATCGCAGCCCGGGTTGGGTCGCCGAGGCCGCGCGCATCGAGGAGGTGGCCGAAGCCGCCCGCTGCTTCGCCGAGCTCCGCTCGCGGCACGATGCCGTCCTCATCGCCGAGGCCTGGAACGAGAACGTGCTCGCGGAGCGTCAGGCCCTGCGCGCCTACGGCGACAAGCGGTGGCGCTTCCTGTCCGGTCCGTTCCGCGCCGCGCGCAGGAAGCTCGCGGGGCTCTGCCGAGGGGCGATGCCCGGCGCCGTCCGGGAGCAGCTCGAGCTGGTGGACGCCATCCTGGAGGCGGGGCGCCTGCGGCGGGAGGTCGAGGAAGCGGGGGACCTGATCGGCCGGTTGTGCCCGGGGCTGAGCCTGGGCGACCGGGCCGAGAAGCACCGCGCCCTCGCGGAGGCCGCGGCGTGGCTGGTGCAGCTTCACCGGGACGAGGAAGCAGGGCTGGTGGGCGACGAGATACACGACCTGCTGGAATCAGACCACGACCCGGCCGAACTCCGCGCCGCCGCCGACGCCTGCGAACGCGCGATGGAGGCGCTGGCGGAAGCGCTGGACGCCCTCGCCGATGTGATGGAGCTGCGGCGTCACGCCCGGACGCGGCCCGCCGGCTCACCGCCATCTTCGAGCACGCCTGTTACGCCGCCTGGCTGGACGCGGCCTTCCGCGAACAGGAGGCGCTGGCCCGGTTCGACGGGGCGACCCACGGGGGCCTCATCGACCGCTTCCGCGAGCTGGACATGGCGCAGTTCCACCGCAACCGGGCGGTCATCGCCGAGCGCCACTGGGAGCAGTTTCCGCGCCACCACGGCGGTGGCCAGCTGGGCGTCCTCAAACGGGAGTTCCAGAAGAAGTCCCGCCACTTGGCCGTCCGCCGGCGCATGCGGGAGGCGGGCCGGGCAGTCCAGAGCATCAAGCCGGTCTTCATGGTGAGCCCGCTCTCGATCGCCAAGTACATTCCGCCCGGGTCGGTCGCCTTCGACCTGGTGGTGATCGACGAGGCGAGCCAGGTCCGGCCGGTCGAAGCCCTCGGGGCCATCATCCGGGGCAGGCAGACGGTTGTGGTGGGCGACAGCAAGCAGTTGCCACCGACCAGCTTCTTCGACCGCATGGCCGACGGCGGGGAAGAGGAAGCGAGCCGGACCGCCGACCTGGAGAGCATCCTGGGCATGTTCTGCGCCCAGGGAGCCCGCGAGAGGATGCTCCGCTGGCACTACCGCAGCCGCCACGAGTCGCTGATCGCGGTGTCGAACCACGAGTTCTACGACAACCGCCTGGTGGTCTTCCCGAGTCCCGACGCCGGCAAGGTCGACACCGGCCTCCTCTTCCGCCACGATCCCGGCGCCGACTACCGGCGCCGGGGCATCAACACCGCCGAGGCGAAGACGATCGCGCAGGCAGTCATGAAGCACGCCCGCGAGACCCCCGAACTCACCGTGGGCGTCGCGGCCTTCAGCAACGTCCAGGCGCGCCCCATCGAGGACGAGGTCGACATCCTGCGCCGCCGCGATCCCTCGCACGAGGAGTTCTTCGCCGCCCATCCCGAGGAACCTTCTTCGTCAAGAACCTGGAGAACGTCCAGGGAGACGAGCGCGACGTGATCCTCATCAGCATCGGCTACGCCAAGATCGACGGCGCCTATCTGCAGATGAACTTCGGACCCCTCAACCGCGACGGCGGCGAGCGGCGCCTGAACGTGCTCATCACCCGGGCCCGCCGGCGCTGCATCGTCTACTGCAACTTCGTTGGCGCGGATCTGGACCTGAGGCGCTCCGGCGCGAGGGGCGCGCGGGCGCTCAAGACCTTCCTGGAGTACGCGCAACACGGAGTCATCGACGTCCCCGAGGCCAGCGGAAAAGAGGCCGATTCTCCGTTCGAGGAAGCGGTCGCCGCCCGGCTGTGCGCCCTGGGCCACGACGTTGACCACCAGGTGGGATCGGCCGGGTTCTTCGTCGACCTGGCGGTGGTCGACCCCGAGCGTCCCGGACGATACCTCCTGGGCATCGAATGCGACGGCGCCACCTACCACAGCTCCCGTTGCGCCCGCGACCGGGACCGCCTGAGGCACCAGGGGCTGGAGGGGCTGGGGTGGCGCATCCACCGCATCTGGAGCACCGACTGGTTCCGCAACCCGCAGCAGGAACTCGAACGGGTCGCGGCGGCGGTCCGATCCGCGAGAATGAGCGGCGCGCCACGGCCCGCGCCGAAGCCCTCGCCCCCGAAGCCCCTCGAGCGCGTGCCTGAGCCCGAACCGGAGATTCCCGCGCCCACGGCTCCCTACAGGATGGTCTCGCTTGGTATCGGCTACCTCAGCACGCCGCTCCACGAGATCCCCGCTGGCCGGCTGGCGAAGTGGATCGCCCAAGTGGTGCAGTTGGAGAGCCCGGTTCACTTCGAAGAGGTGATCCTCCGGATCCGCAAGGCTGCCGGGGTGGGACGCGCCGGCTCCCGCATCCGTGCGCAGATGCGATTGGGCGTACAGGCAGGCGCGAGGCGGAGACTATACAGGATCGACAAGCACGACTTCCTCTGGCGGCTCGAGCACGAAGCCGTCGAGGTACGTCGCCGGGATGGCGTCCCCTCGTCCCTGCGCGACCCCTCGCGCATCGCCTCCGAGGAAGTCGGGACCGCCCTGGTGCACGCCTCCGGGTGAGCTACGGCATCAAGCCCGCCGACGCGGTCACCGAGGCAAGGCGCCAATTCGGTTTCAAGCAGGGTGGGCGGAAGATTGTCAGACGCTTCCGGCAGGTACTGGACGACCTCGTGGCGAAGGGCACGATCCTGCGCGAAGGGGCCCTGCTGCGAGTGCCGGACGACGCCGAGGGCGGGTCTCCCAGCTTGTCTGGGTGAGTAACCCTGACGTTACGTTAGGGTTTGGGGGCGGGATGGCTCACGGAGCTCGCGGCGCTGTGTGGGCGCAGCAAATCGAACCTCTCACGAACTCTGAAGACGATGTGAGACTTGAGGCCCTGCTCCGCCGCAACGAGAACCCCGCCAACGAGGAGATTTGACCTCCGATCCGACCTCCGGGTAACGTAGAGAATGAACCATTTGGATCGCATCACCCTTGAGCCGGAAAAGAGGGGCGGAAAGCCGTGCATTCGCGGGCTCAGGATCACGGTGTACGACGTCCTTGAGTACTTGGCGTCCGGGATGACAGAAGGGGAAATCCTGGAGGACTTCCCGGACTTGGAGCGGGATGACATCCGCGCATCGCTGGCGTTCGCGGCGGAGCGCGAGCGAAGGCTCGTTTCGCTTCCACCCGCGTGAGGCTGCTCTTTGACGAGAACGTGTCTCCGCGTCTCGTTGCTGGGCTATCGGACGTGTTTCCGGAGTCCGTCCACGTTCGAGCCGCCGGAATTGTCCCGAGCGACCGACGCCGAGATCTGGGATTATGCCCGCGGTCACGGGCTAACCATCGTCTCCAAGGACTCGGACTTCCACCAGGCGAGCTTCCTCAAGGGCTCGCCTCCGAAGGTTATCTGGATTCGGCGGGGCAATTGTACTACGACCGACATCGAAGAGCTCCTGCGATCCAACCTAACCCACATCCTTGCTTTCGGAACCGACC
>LXNJ01001843.1_pt1 | contig 12146 bp, 10 predicted proteins | sample 809081 | NCBI WGS metagenome assembly LXNJ01 (sample SAMN04870510, study PRJNA318959) | sponge metagenome | biome: sponge; feature: marine sponge reef; material: water | host: Petrosia ficiformis | place: Greece: Milos, Mediterranean Sea | collected 2013-05-29 | depth 5-7 m
CGGTCGAAGACCCACTTCGAGTTGGCGCCGATCCAGATCGGCGGGCCGTTGTCCTGAATGGGCTTGGGATACGACCAAAGGGGATCGAAGTCGACGTGGGCACCGTGGAATTCCGCCTCGTCGTTGTTCCAGATCTCGCGCATGGCGAGGATCTTCTCTCGGACGACGGCCCAGCGGTTCTTGTAGTCGGCGCCGTGGTTCTCCATTTCCTCGCGATTCCAACCGGCGCCGATTCCGATGATGGCCCGGCCATTGGAGATGGTGTCGAGGGACGCGATTTCCTTGGCCAGCGTGATGGGATCGCGCTCGATCACGAGGCAGATCCCGGTGCCCAGTCGGATACGTTCCGTGGCGGCCGCGGCCGCGCCCAAGGCGACGAACGGGTCGTGGGCGCGCCAATACATCTCCGGCAGTTCGCCACCACCCGGAAACGGGGTCGCGCGACTGGCGGGGATGTGGGTGTGTTCTGGGAAGAACAGGCTGTCTAAGCCGCGCTCCTCCACGGCCCGGGCGACCTCGACCGGGCCGATGGCGGTGTCGGTCGGGAACATGGTCACGCCGAACAGGGCGTTGTCGAGTCCACGGAAAGCCATTGCATTCTCCTATGCCGTAAGCATTGATCAGATGTTGGAAAAGTCGCCGTGCCGGCCGGCGCCTTCGTTGAACCGGGTCGCGCCATGCACGGTCTCGCCCGACTTGATCACCTCTCGCCCGAGCAACGTCTCCTGCTGCAACGCGTCGGGAAGCGGCTTGCCCCATTGCGTGAGCACCGAGCGCCGGTCGCTGCGCAGGCAGCGCTGGGGAAATCGAGTCAGCGTCTCTGCGAGGCGAACGGCTTCGTGGAGTGCCTCGCCGTCGTCGGTCAACCGGTTTGCCAGTCCGATGCGCTCGGCTTCTTCGCCGCGAACGCTTCGGCCGGTGAGGATCATGTCCATCGCCTGGCTCTGACCGATCAGCCGCGGTAACCGGACCGTTCCGCCATCCACCAACGGAACGCCCCAGCGGCGGTTGTAGACGCCGAATACGGCACACCGGGACGCCACTCTCAGATCGCACCACAGAGCAAGTTCGAGACCGCCCGCCACGGCGTAGCCCTCCACGGCGGCGATCACGGGTTTGGACAAGATCATTCGTGTCGGACCAAGGGGTCCGTCCCCTTCCAGGGTGACCCGATTGCCTCGCCCGGCGGCAACGGCCTTGAGATCGGCACCGGCACAGAAGTGGCCACCGGCACCGGTGAGAACGCACGCCGAACGCTGCTTGTCGGCGTCGTAGGCACGAAACGCGTCCGCGAGCGCAGTGGCCGTGGCATGGTCAATGGCATTGCGGACCTCCGGCCGGTCGATCGTTATGACCAGGAGATCGCCGTGTTTTTCGGTTCTTACGGTCATTGGCGGGACCTCGATACACCACCGGCTGTGGGGCGATGGATGGATGTTAGCCCGATTCGACGAAGCACGTCTTTATAGACCTGCTCTCTATATCGAACGAGATTCTTATACCAGAAATTAACCAAAGAGTTGCAATCATTCAGTGAATTCCGTGGCGTTACGGGTAGATTCGCCCCGTTTTCGTCACTTGCGGTAACAATGTGGCGGTGTTAACAACACAAAAGAGTTGCAGTCCCGTACCGATTCGCGGACTATCGCTCGAGCAGCCCGAAGGGTAACAGGAGGGACCCGCCGGACTATGCGATTTGTCTACGCGGTCATCGCCGTCGCGCTTCTGGCGCTGGCGGTGTTGAATCTAGGCGACCCGTCCGGAGCGTCCATGTTCCTGTTCGGGGCGTTGATTGCCGCGTTCGCGTTGAAACACTGGTTGAGCGCACGGTCGGTTCGCGTGCTTGCCTTTCTCGCCGCAGGGACGTTGTTCTGCTACTTCGGGCAGTTCTTCTACCTGGTGCCGCACCTTCAGCCAAGCTGGTACTGGGAGTGGCAGGGCGATGCCCTCGAAGCCACGGCGTTGCTGCTATCCGGGTTCGCGATGATCCCAGTGCTCTCCGAATACAGCTGCCGCATGAAAGCGACACGCGAGTGCGAACGCGGGCGCCGCGAATTCGAGGCTCCCAAGCCGCTTCTCGTCGGTTTCAAGGGTTTCGAGATCGGTCGTTAGCCGCCCACGCCGCGGGGCGCAATGGTTGCTAGCGTCCTTGAGCGCCCTTGATGTTCACACTCAGGTTGCAAATGGATAAGCGCTTCGAACTGCTCTTGTACGGCTCCCGTACTCCGGAGACGCGCTAGCGTCCTGTGTCACAAACCTTTGAACTTTCCGAGGGGCTTGGTCTGGCAGAGCTTCGGTAAAGCGAGGATATGCCGTCCGCATCGTCGCTCGATGTGGTTCCTGGACCGCAGGGGCGGTGAGCGTGTCCGATAGGTTGTCCACTCTCTCGAGTCCCAACGTACTGAAGTGGCTCCTAGTATGCGTCGCCTTTGCGGGGGTGTTGTGGGTGGGTCACCCGGCATTGGCACTCTTCGTCGGGGCGACGATGAGTGTTGCGCTCACCCCCTCGGTGCCGGCGGTCCTCGAGCCTGTCGGAAAGCTATGCCTCAAGTCCGCGATCGTGGTCCTGGGCTTCACCCTGAACGTCCAGGCCCTTTGGGAAACCAGCCGCGACTATTCGGGACTCGTCGTGGCATTCGTCACGTTTGCCCTGGTCGCCGGTCTCGTCATCGGTCGGCTAATTGGGGTCGACAAGGACCAATCTCGGCTGCTGAGTACCGGGACGGCGATCTGCGGCGGCACGGCGATCGTGACGCTCGCGCCCGTCATTCGCGCCCGACCGGAGTCGGTGGCGATCTGTATCGGCATCGTGTTCATCCTCAACGCCATCGCGATCCTGGTATTGCCTTGGCTCGGTCACCAACTGCAGATGACCGAGGATCAGTTCGGGGTCTGGGTGGCCCTGGCGATCCACGATACGAGTTCGGTTGTCGGTGCTGCGGCGATCTTCGGCGATCGCGCCCTGGAGGTTGCAACGACGGTCAAGCTGGTCAGAACGCTATTGCTCATCCCCGTCGTACTCATCGCCGGCATTCTGCTGCGGCAGAGCGAAACCAAGCTTCGAATACCGGGATTCCTCATGCTATTCGTGGCGGCATCGATGGCGGGAAGCCTGCTTCACCCTCCCGCCGAAGTCGTTGCGCAGATAAGGGCGGTGAGTCGTTTTCTGCTCGTCGTTGCGCTGTTTGGCATCGGGATGGAAATTCGCCGATCGACGATTGCGTCGCTGAACGGCCGGGCGGTCTGGCTGAGTCTTCTGCTGTGGTCGATTCTGCTGCCGGTCACGCTGTTCGCGGCGCTGTCCTGGTAGCGGCATATGGATAGCGCAAAGGGATATTTCGTTGCCGGGTGTGACTTGGGTAGGGTGCATCCCCATGTTGGTCATCCGTTCCGTTCATCTGGACTGGCAGAGCGTCGTTAGCCTCGCTCTGGTTGCGGGCTTCTTCGTCTTCGCGTTGGCGCTCTGACGGCGGCGTTTTCGACCGACCGCTCCAAGACCCCCGGGTCGAATCTCAATCGTTAGTAACTTGGCGTCGTGGCGGTTTCGGCCCTTTGAAACCCCCAACGCGACCGTGAGGTTCCGTTAGCACAACCCGTTGGGGAAGGCGTCGTTCTTCGACCGTGGGGTAGTATGCGTGGACGCGACTTGGGGGTGAGGATGAAGATAACCAACGTCAAAGTGGCAGTGTTCGGCTGGCAGGTGGAGCCGTGGCGCGTTGGCGCCGGCATGCGGTTCGGGGGGCCGCGCAACCTCGGCGTCGTCACCATCGAAACCGACGAGGGCATCTCCGGGAATGCCTTCCTTGGCGGCCCCGACTACCACGCCAAGACCTTGATCGACATGGTGAAGCCCCGGCTGATCGGTCGGAATCCCCAGGACATCGGTGCCATTTGGGCGGGTATGTGGCGGCAGACGCGCGCCGTGTCGACGAGCGTTGTCGGCGCCGTGGACATCTGCCTGTGGGACATCAACGGCAAGCTCGCCGGCCAGCCGATCCATCGCCTGCTCGGTACCTGCAAGGAATCCGTGCCGGTCTATTCGAGTACGGCCTATTGGGAGACCCCCGAGGAGTACCAGGAAGAGGCGCTTCGGTTCAAGGAAGACGGTTGGAGGGCGCACAAGATCCATCCGCACTCGGACCCGAAGGCGGATATCGCCATCTGCGAGGCCGTGCGGGATGCCGTGGGCGACGACATGGAACTCATGCTCGACTCGATGTGGGCCTACGGATACGAGGACTCCGTCCGCGTCGGGCGGGCCATCGAGGATCTCGGTTACTACTGGTACGAGGATCCCCTGGCGGAGGAGGACATCTACAGCTACGTCAAGCTGAACGAGAAACTCGACATTCCCATCATGGCGACCGAGTTCGCCCCCGGACGCTACTACGGCATGACTCAGTGGATCACGCGTTATGCCACGGACATCCTGCGCGGCGACGTGGCGGTCACCGGCGGCATCACGCCGCTGGTCCGGCTATGCAACCTCGCCGAGGGATTCAAGATGAAGTGCGAGATCCACCACGGTGGTAATTCGCTCAACAACGTGGCGAACCTCCACGTCACCATGGCCGTGCCGAACTGCGAGTTCTACGAGTACTTCCCGTGTACGGGCGCGAACGTCTTCGGCCTGGTCGAAGACATCGACATGACCGGCGGTGTCGTGCACGCGCCGACCGCGCCGGGACTCGGCTATGAGATCGACTGGGACCGTTTGCGTAGCGACTTCCAGGGCACGGTGGAATAGGGGCGAGCGTTTCGTAAACGCACCCACGGAGGACCGCAAAGTGCCTCGTGAACTCCTCATCCTCCTCGCATTCGCCTTGCCGGCGGTCGCGGACTCCTATTCCCCGGATGCGGAGCGTGACTACCCCGCGAACCTGTATTGGGGCGACATCCACGTGCACACGAGCTAGCCCGCTGCTTTGCGTACCGCCGGCAACACGTCGCCGAGATAGGCGTCCAAAGCGTCGTCGTCCCAAGGTGCGCGCAACGCGATATTGACTGCGTCGGCACCGCTTTCCACGTACGCCATCACCCGATCAAGGGCTTCGCTCGGAGTGCACAACAGCGAACCCGCCGCGATGCGCTCCGATTGCGCTCCCCACTCCCGGTCGAGACTCGCGCGCTCACGGGCTACGCCGGCATCGTCCATGGCCATCCCGAAGGCGACGTTCACGCCCCGCGCGATGGCAGCCGGGTCCCGATCCTCCTCTTCGCACCAGTGATCGAGCACGCCGTTCAAACGCGCGAACTCGCTCGCGCTGGTATAGGCCGCGTTCCACCCGTCGGCGTGGCGCGCGGCGATGTCGAGCGTCCGCCGCTCACCGCGGCCGCCGATCCAGACGGGCAGGCGCGCCTGGACGGGTTTCGGATAGCAAGTTGCGTCGTCGACCTGGAAATGTCTGCCGGAAAACGTCGTGCGGTCGTTGTCCAACAGCCCGCGGACGATCTGCGCCGCCTCGTCGAGCATGTCGAGCCGCGTGCCGATGTCGGGAAAGGCGTAGCCGTACGCCGATGCCTCCCAGATGTGCCAACCGGCACCGATGCCCAATTCGAAACGACCCCCCGAAAGGTGGTCGAGCGTGGCTGCCGCCTTCGCCAATAGGGCAGGATTGCGGTACCCCACGTAGAAAACCAGACACCCGATTCGTACCCGTTCGGTCTCCGCGGCCAATGCCCCGAGCGTCGCCAAGGCTTCGAAGTGGGGTTGGCTGCCGCCTTGAAACGGCGCTTCGTAGAAGTGGTCCCAAACGGAGATCCAGTCCATGCCGCCGCCTTCCAAGCGTCGCCAGAGGGCGCGCATGTCGTCCATGTCCAGGTTCTGTTGGCCGACATGCACGCCAAGCGAGACGGTCATCACGCAACCATGAGAGCAAAGGGACAGCTACGATACATCCGCGTCTTTGCACGGACCACTAGGAAGTTCTCGCCGCAGGCTGTCTTGTAATCGTGGTCACGCCGTTTGCGCCGGCAAGGAAGTCGGATGCCGACAGGAACTTTCCGAACAATGGATAGTCCTAGACCACAGGAAGCGAAACGAAGCCACGGCAAGCCGATGATGACACAGCATCTTTCCCCAGAGGACGATCGGCCCAACGTGGCGACTTGAAAATCGATGGACTAGACCCCATTTGGTTTGAAACGCCCCGGCGATAATATCCCCCTCCCTCCCCAAATCCCCTCTTTATCGCCGGGGCTCTTTTTTTCCACGCTGACTACGCTCCGCTGACACGACGAGCGGCACGGCCGCACCCGAGTCGACGCGTCGCCAGCGTTGTCGCGTGTTTGCCCACGCCCGGCTGATGTTCGTCTTGGCCCGCTCGGTGAGTGCCGCCAGATTGCGTATGCTGGCGCGATACGGCATGGCCAGCAGGGCCGGGGTCGCGATGAGGGTGAGCAGCGTGGCGAAGGTGAGGCCGGACACGATGGCCTGCGCCAGGGGAACCCAGAAACTCGACAGCAGACCGCCATAGACGATGGAGCGGTTGATGAAATCTATGGAGAAGTGGCTGGCTAGCGGCAGCAATCCCATGATCGTGGTCGCCGTCGTCAGCAACACGGGTCGCAGCCGTTGCGCACCGGTACGGACGATGAGCGATACGTAGTCCAACTCGGGGTGCTCGCGCCGGAGGTGGTTGAACGTGTCGATGAGCACGATGTTGTTGTTGACGACGATTCCCGCGAGGGCCACGACGCCGACCCCGGTCAGGATCGCGCTGAATGTACTGTTGGTGATTAGTAGACCGAGCAGAACGCCCCCGGTGGACATGGCGACGGCGGCGAGAATCAACACGCTCTGGTAGGTGTTGTTGAACTGAATCACGAGCAGCACGAACATCAGGAGCAGGGCTGCCGACAACGCCACCAGCATGAAGTCGAAGGAGCGGGTCTGTTCTTCGTCGGCGCCCCGGAAGGTGATCCCCACCTTCGGATCGAGGTCTGCCTGGTCGAGCCAGGCTTGTAGCTCGGCCACTTTGCGGCCCGCCAGGACGCCGGGGTCCACGTCGGCACGAATGAACTCCACGACCTTGCCGTCGATGCGCTCGATGACGTCCACGTTGGGTACCGCCGTGCGCTTGACGAAGTTGGAAATCGGCACCCGGCCGTTCGGGGTCGTGATCTTCAGATCGTCCAGCGCGCTGACGCCCCGCGCGGCCGACGGATAGCGCAGCCGGATGTCCACGACTTCGTCGGCCGTGTCGGGGCGGTATTCACCGACCTTGACGCCGTTCGTGACAAGCCGGACCGCGATACCGACCAGTGAGACATCGGCGTTGTAAAAGGCGGCCTGGGCACGGTCCACGGCGAGTTGCCACTCGATGCCGGGCAGCGGGCGCGTGTCGTCGATGTCGCGTAGTCCGGTCATTTCGGTGTCCATGTGTGCACGGACCGCGGCCACGACCGGGTCGAGCAGCGCCTTCTCCTCGGCGGAGAACTGGATCTGGATCGGTTTACCAACCGGTGGACCCCGCTCGGCTTCGCGGACCTCGACGGTGACACCGGCGAGATCGCCCGTGGCCTCGCGAGCCCGCTCGAGGATCTCCCGACCGCTCATCGAGCGTTCGCTCTCGTGGTGCATCTGGACATACATCCGCCCGATGGTGTCGTTGGCGTCGGCAAGGCCCGGGCTTCCCGCACCGCCACCGCCGACTTGGGTTTGCAGGACCACGTCCTTGATGCCGGGTATGCCGAGAATGGGTGCTTCGGCTTCCCTGACCAACTCGTAGGCTTCGGCCGCGGCAAGGTTGCCCCGGGCACGAACGGCGATCCGTGCCCGCACCGGGTCACCGTCGGAGAAAAACACCATTCCCCGACTGAATTGACTGTAGGCGAAATAGACGCCGGCGAGCACGACGGCCACGATGACCAAGGTCAACCCGGCGTGACGACAGACGGCACCCAACAGTCGCGCATAGGCGCCGGTGAAGCCGGGTAGGGTTCGCGGGTCGCCGTCTTCGAGTTGAACCAGGACTCGACGGGCACGGTCGTCGCGCGTCCGGGCATGTCCAGCCAGGGCACCGATGGTGGGACCGAACAACAACGCGTAGGCGAGAGACCCGGCCAACACGAAGAACACCGTCACCGGCAGGAAGCTCATGAACTTGCCCGACAGGCCGGGCCAGAAGAGCAGCGGCAGGAAGGCAGCCAATGTCGTCCCGATGGATGCCGAAACCGGCCAGAACATTCGCTTGGCGGCGCTCACGTAGGCATCCCTCGGGGCCATGCCTTCCGCCATCTTGCGGTCAGCGAACTCCACCACGACGATGGCGCCATCGATCAGCATGCCGAGCCCGAGCAGCATGCCGAACATCACCATGAAGTTGAACGTGAACCCGAGCGCCCAAAGGCATAGCAGCGCAAACAGGAACGACGCCGGAATGGCGGTGCCCACGATTATCCCGCTGCGAACGCCAATGGCAGCCACCACCAGCACCATCACGAGCATCAGCGTGGTGATGATGTTGCCCTGCAACTCGGTGACCTGGGAGCGCGCGAAGGGTGCCTGGTCCTGGGTATAGATCAGGTCGAGGCGGGCGGGAAGCTTGGGTCGGAACGCTTCGACGACCTCCTTCACGGCATCGACGGTGTCGACGACATTGGCGTTTTGGCGCCGGTAGACATTGAGCGATATCGCCTGGCTGCCGTTTACCCGGGCATAGCGCTGCCGGTCCTTGAACGTCCGCCGGATCGTAGCCACGTCCCGCAGGGTGACGACGGAGTCGCCGTCCGCCTTGACGGGTAGTTCGCGAAGATCCTCGGCGGTCTTTATCAGCCCCGGTACCTTGACCGCCACGCGGCCGCTCCCGGTGTCGAGGGACCCTGCGGGTATCAGCCGGTTGTTACGGATCACGGTCGTGATCAGTTGCTCCGTGGACACCTGGTACGACTCCAGGACGGCGGGGTTGATGACGACCTCGAGGAGTTCCTCCCGGTGGCCCTGCATCTCGGCTTCCAAGATGGTGGGGAGTGCCTCGATGGCATCCTTGAGATCCTGCGCGAGGTTGAACACGACGCGTTCGGATACGCCGCCTTCCGAACCGCCGACGAGGTTTACCTGGATGATCGGAAAATCGCTCGCCGACTGTTCCAGGACGACGGGCTCGTCGGCCGTGACAGGAAAGTTGGGCTTGGCGCGGTCGACGGCTTCGCGTACGTCGGCCAAGGCTTCTTCCAGGTCGTGGCTGGCGTCGAACTCGACCAGCACACGAACCGATCCTTCGTAAGCCAGTGCGCGGACTTCATCGACGCCGCCAATGATGCGCAGTTCGGATTCCAAGGGTTTGAGAAGGAGGCGCGCCGCGTCCTCCGGCGAAATTCCCTCGTGCGCCACCGAGACCATGAAGTACGGCACATCGATATTGGGTTCGGATTCAATCGGGATGGCGATTCGCGAACCGACGCCGGCAAGGAGGAGGAGTGCCATGACGGCCAGCGTCGCATGGGGGCGGTCAACGGCCGCCTCGATGATGAAGTTCCTCAAGAACGGTCCGCGATGCGATTCGAGACGTTACCAGGCCGGGATGCCGCCGGTGGTCCCGCCTCGGAGCTACCTTCGAGACGCACTTCGACGCGTTCGCCATCAACCACGAGTTGATGGCCCACGGTGATCAACGTCACGGTCTTCGGGAGACCTGTAACCCAAACGCCTTCCCCGCCGTCGGCAACGATGTCCACGGGCCGGAAACGCACCCGTCCGTCGGCTCCGACCGTGTGCACGCCCGATTGGCCGGCGTCGTCCAACGCGAGCACGGCTGGGCTGATCTGGTGGGCGCCTATCTCGCCAACCACGATGGCGATATCGGCGGTGGCGCCGCTCAGCAAGTGGTGATCGGGGTTGGCGACGGTTGCCTCCACGCGATAGGTGCGCGTTGACGGATCGGCCTGGTGGCCGATGAAACTGATGATGCCCGTCGCGGTCTCGCCGGAAACCAAAACGCCGGTGGCGGTCCCGCCGATGGCAAGGCGGGCGACGTCGCGTTCCGAGACTTGACCGACAAGCAGCATCGGGTCCAGGTCGACGATTCGCACACACGGCGTCGCCGGCTGCGCGTAGTCACCGATTTCGAGCAGCGTCTGTTCGACCACCCCGCCGAACGGAGCCCGGATGAAGGTGCGCTCGAAGTCCAAGGCCGCGGCCTCGAGTTGTGCTTCGGCGGTAGCCAACCTCGACTTCGCCTGTGCGATCGCGGTCTTCGATTGGAAACCGCCGTCCTGCAGTCGAAGGCTGCCCTCGTGTTCGATTTGCGCCTGATTGACCGCCTCCGTGGCTTGGTTGACCCGGGCTTGGCGATCCTCGACCGCGAGCCTGCACAGCAAATCCCCGGCGGCCACCACGGTGCCGCGCTCGACGCGCCTCTCGACGACACGGCCTTGGGTTTCCGCCCGAACCTCGACCGTTCGCTTGTTCTCGGTATGGCCTCGAATCTTGACCTGCTCGGAATACGGGGAGGCGGTAATGGTCTGTGCGCGGACAACGGTGGGTTCGCGATCGTCGCCGTTCGCGATGGCGCGGGCGTTTTGCTCGCTAATCGATGGGTGGTCCGCTACGGCGTCGACGCCGCCGAGGTAACCGGACACCAGCCAGATACCCGTCGCAACGGCGATGAGGAGTGCGGTGAGGTGCGTTTTTCGCATGCCGCCACCCCGGAGACTGCGTGCGCCGGAAAGTAGCACACCAAGCCACGGCGCACAGCGAATGCGACGGCGCGTCGCTGCCGGCAACCGGTATCGTGCTCCTACCACTCCCCGGTGTTCGGCATGGACGCCCACGGCTCCTTGGGCGCCAGGGGTTTCCCCGCCTGCAGCAGTTCGATCGAGATGTTGTCGGGGGATCGCACGAACGCCATGTGACCGTCCCGGGGCGGGCGGTTGATCGTAACGCCGCCATCCATCAAGCGCTGGCAGAGTGCGTAGATATCGTCCACGTGGTAGGCCAGGTGTCCGAAGTTTCGACCGCCGGCGAGGGCCTCGGAATCCCAGTTGTGGGTGAGTTCAACCTGCGCTTCGCCATCGCCGGGCGCGGCAAGGAAGACCAGCGTGAACCTCCCGCCCTCGTTGTCGATGCGGCGCAGTTCCTCGAGACCCAGCTTGTTGCAATAGAAGTCCAGCGACGCGTCCAAGTCGGCGACCCGGACCATGGTGTGCAGATATTTCATAGGTTCGTTCCAGCGTGCAGCAGGTGAAGCATAGCGAACACCCCCTACGACTGGCGAGTGCGCGCCTTGCGCGCGCGGCCCCGCGCCTAGGGACGGCGCACTACGTTGCACGGTCATGGTTGACGGCGCGTCCTGGTGGGTGGCCGTTGTGACGCTAGAGGGCAGGCGGGGTGACGAGGGCCGGCACCCCAAAAAGAACCCCGACCGTTGGGGACGGGGTCACCAAGATTACAGGCGTAAAAGGGGATCGAAATGTCACGACCATGGAGAGAGGGGTTGATCGAGACGATGCAGTGACTCCCCAAGACGTGCGCAAACTGTAACGGTCAATCGTGGACGGAAAGTGGAGCTACTATGGGAAAGCGATTGGCGTTTCCCGCAGCCATCGGAGGACTTCCATGCAGACGATACCCATCAACGACTTGATCGCGGCGGGGACCATTGCCCACGGCGCGCTCGGCTTCGATAGCCGCGACGGTGGATTGGCTCCCCGTCGTCTTCCAGACTGGACGCGCGCCCAGTTGCCCCAACCCATGGACGTGGTGGTTCGCATGCCGTCGGGCGTTCGCCTGCGCTTCGCCACCGAATCGGCATCGGTCGGCATCTCGTTTCTGGCCACCAACTGGGCGATGCCCAACCGCCCGCGCCGACCGGTGGTGTTCAACCTGGAAACCGACGATGTCCTGCTGCGGGCGGAATCCACGGTGGGGAACGCCATCGTGATCAAACCCGATGCGCCGGGCGGTTTCGAACTCGTCCGGGGTGAAGCCGACACGTTGTTGTTCGACGACCTGCCCGCGGAACCCAAGACCTGCGAGTTGTGGCTTCCCCACAATGCCTTCGTCGAACTGCATGCGCTCGTCGTGGACGACGGTACGTCGGTTTACGCCGCACCCGCCGATACACGATGCCGGTGGGTCCACTACGGCAGTTCAATCAGTCACTGCATGGAGGCGGACGAACCGGCGGGGACGTGGCCGGCGGGAG
>LXNJ01001844.1_pt1 | contig 12144 bp, 13 predicted proteins | sample 809081 | NCBI WGS metagenome assembly LXNJ01 (sample SAMN04870510, study PRJNA318959) | sponge metagenome | biome: sponge; feature: marine sponge reef; material: water | host: Petrosia ficiformis | place: Greece: Milos, Mediterranean Sea | collected 2013-05-29 | depth 5-7 m
CTGGTCGCGCTGGCCGACGAACAGCCGCATCCCAGCGAGCTCTACGTGGGCGGGACGGCCAAGATCACTGAGCAGTTTGAAGCCGTGTCATCGCTTCACTCAGTCCTGTCGGTGCTGGAGGAGCAGTTGATGGTGGTGACGCTGCTGCGCAGCCTCGTGGATCGCGGGCTGAGCGTGGCAATCGGGTCCGAGACCGGCATGAAGCCGCTGGCGGAATGCTCGGTGGTCGTCGCGCCCTACGAAGTCGACGGCCGCACGGTCGGCAGCATCGGATTGCTGGGCCCGACGCGGATGGACTACTCGAAGGCGCTTGCGGCGGTGCATACGGTGAGTCGGCGGCTGTCGGCTTCGCTCGGTGACGGTGACGGTGACGGCGCGCAAGCGCCGGCGGGCATCTCGCAGCCGATCCAGCAATAGAACTGCCACCGATGCCTGCCGACTACTACGAGCTGCTCGGTGTGAGCCGCGACGCCAGCGAGAGCGACCTCAAGCGTGCGTACCGGCAAAAGGCCCGTGAGCACCACCCCGATGCGAACCCCGGTGACGCAGGCGCCGAGGCACGTTTCAAGGAGATCAGCGAGGCCTATGCGGTGCTCGCCGACCCTGAGGCGCGGGCCAGGTATGACCGCTTCGGCCATGAAGGCCTGCGCGGCGGGATGGGCGGCCCGGCGTTCGACTTCGACCTCAGCGACATCTTCGAATCCTTCTTCGGAGGGAACCCTTTCGGCGGGGGCAGATCCCGTCGCCCTTCGGGTCCGCCGCGCGGCGATGACCACGAGACGGTCATCGATCTGGACTTTTCCGAGGCCGTCTTCGGGATCGATCGGCCGGTCAAGGTGCGGACATTGGTGTCATGTGCCGACTGCGACGGGTCGGGCGCTGCCGAGGGCACCTCGCCGACGATGTGCGGCGTCTGCGAGGGCGCGGGCCAGGTCCGCCAAGTGCGTCAGAGCCTCCTGGGCCAGATGGTCACGACTGCGCCGTGTGCCCGCTGCCGCGGGATCGGCGAGGAGATCGCCGACCCGTGCAGGTCGTGCCGGGGCGAGGGCCGGCAGCCCGAGCAGGTGTCGCTCGTCGTGCGGGTGCCGCCCGGCGTCGATTCGGGCGCCACGCTTCGCCTGAGCGGCCGCGGATCGGTGGGGCCTCGCGGCGGGCCCGCAGGCGACCTGTACGTACACCTGCGTGTTGCCGAATCCGACGCATTCGTCCGTCAGGGCGACAGCCTGGTGGCCGAGCTGCCGGTGACGATGCTGCAAGCAGCGCTGGGCGCCACGGTGTCGTTCGACACGCTGGACGGGCCCCAGGAGCTCGCGGTGAAAGCGGGCACCCAACCGAACGACACGATCCGCTTGAGCGGGCTCGGGGTGCCGCGAGCCAACGGGCGCGGGCGCGGCGACCTGCACGTTGTGGTGCGTGTGGACGTTCCCAAGAAGCTCACAAAATCCGAGGCGGCCAGGCTGAGGGAAGTGGCCATCGAGCGCGGCGAGCTCGTGGACCCCGGACCCAAGCTCGCTCAGCAAGGGGCTGCTGATCGGGGCGCTGGCGGCAAGGATCAGCCATATAGAGATCGCCTTGGGCGCCAGCGCGACGAATCCGAAAGTGTGCGTCGGAAACGGCGACGCAGCCTCTGAGATGCCCGTCGACCGCCGGCACGTCGATGCGCTGGTGGGAGAGCGGCTGCGTGCGTCACGCAAGCTCCGGCGTTTGACGTTGGGCGATGTCGAGGCACTCTCCGGAGGGGAGTTCAAGACATCAGTGCTGGGGGCGTACGAGCGTGGCGATCGGGCGGTGGCCGTGCATCGGCTGCTGCGCTTGGCAGAGCTGTACGGCGTGGCACCCGCTGAGCTGCTGCCCGATGGCGATCAGGACAGTGAGCAGGGTCATGCGATTTCGCAGCGCTACCCGCCCGATTCTGTGCTGTGACTGACGCCGATTGCACCTCACCGTGTTTCGGCATCTATTGTCACATCCCGTTCTGCACGCATCGGTGCGATTACTGCGCATTTGCGACCTGGACGGATCGCAGACATCTCATCGATGACTACATGGCGAGCTGTCGGCGCCAGGCCCAGGATTTGGCGGCGGATCTTCCGGCGGTGACGTCGGTGTTCTTCGGCGGTGGGACACCGAATCTGGTGGAACCTTCGCTGCTGGGGGAAGTGCTGGCGGAGCTTCCGCTGGCTCGTGGAGCCGAGGTAACGGTGGAGTGCAATCCGGACCTCGTCACGCCCGAACAGATGCAGTCCTACGAGGCCCTCGGTGTGAACCGCATCAGTCTTGGGGTGCAATCGATGGTGTCCGGCGTGCTGGACGCGCTAGGCCGTCGCCACGACCCTCAGATGGTGGCTGCATCGGTTGATGCGGTCCGGCAGGCGGGCATCGGTCGCCTCAATCTGGACCTGATCTATGGCTCGCGCGCCGAATCCGTGTCCGAATGGAAGCACACGCTGGTCGAGGCCATCGAATTCGAGCCTGACCATCTGAGCGTGTACGGGTTGACCCCTGAGGCCGGCACTGCGCTCGGAGACGATCCGTCCCGCCATCCCGACGACGACGACATGGCCGACAAGTACCTGCTCACCGATGAGCTGTTGGCGCGCGCGGGCTTCGAGGCTTACGAGATCTCCAATTGGGCTCGTCCGGGGGCGCGATGCCGGCACAACCAGCTGTATTGGCGGCAGGGCTCCTACGCGGGCATCGGGTGTGCCGCGCACAGCCACCGTGACGGTCGCCGTTACTGGAGTATTCGCGCTCCCGAGCGGTTCATAGCGGCGATCTCGACCGGCACGTCTCCCGTTGCTGGCAGCGAGGAGCTGGGTCCCGACGAGCGTCGAATGGAAGCGCTGCAGCTTGCGCTGCGCACCTCCGACGGTGTCCCCGCCGACGCGATACCCGTCGACGTGGAGCATCTGGTTGAACCCGCTGGAGAGGGTCGTCTCAAGCTGACAGCTCGTGGGCGTCTGCTTGCGAACGAGGTGGCGGTCCGGCTGGGGCTGCCACCGGGGCACTAGCGCTAGCGGATCCCCTCCGACTGCGTGCTGGCGGGGGCTGGCCTCTCCGGCAGCAGTGTCAAGCTCAAATCGCCGTAGTGGATGACGAGCGCGTCGCATCCGAGCTGCGCCGTCTCGTCCCCGGCGGTGTGGGGTTCGGGCCTGGCCGTGGACACAGAAGTGGCTGCAAGCGGCACGTGTGCAGTCCGCGCGGGCTCGAGGGGGCCATCGGTGCCCGACTCTGCGCCGTAGAAGTCGACCTCTCCGGTGGTTGAGCTCACGACGGCCAGTGTCGAACGGCCGTCGCAATCCCAGTCGCCGGTCGCCACCAAGTCGCCAGTGGCCACCAAGTCGCCGGGGGATCTACGCGTCCCGTCACCGTCAGGGGAGGGCGTTGCCGCGGTGCTGTAGAGCAGAGTTGCGCCCTCGGGCACCGGCACAGCCCGCGCGCCGGCGGCGTCGAGCGGTTCCCGAGGGTTGGGAGGATCACCGCCGCCCGCCACTGGGAGGTCGTCGGACCCAACATCGGGGGCACTGGGCCCCGACGCGCTGGTGACCGCAACCGGCGTCGCGGCGTCGTTCGGCAGCCGGCCAGGCACCTGGGTCACCGGTCCGCCGCCCGCGAACGCGCGCCATCCAGCAACTGCGGCGACGGCCACGATCGCTGCCAACACCGCGAAGGAGGCGACTTGGCGCCGGTCTGGTGCCGGCGGGTGCCTGCGTGCAGCTCTCGGTGATCCGCGACCGATGACATCCTGCGGCTCAGCGCCCGGTGCTTCTGCACGCAATCGCTCACGAAGGCCGTAGTTGTCGTGTGCGGCGACCACGGCGAACGGCCGAGCGGGCGCGACTCCGTCGGCGGCCTCGGGAAGTGTGCGTCCGGCTGTATCGCGAAGATGCCTCATGCGGATGAGCCACGTCTGCAGCGGCTCGCTGTCGCCCCGAGCGATCGCGGCTGCGGAGGCGAGGCTGTCGCAGGCGCCGATCGCATCGGCGACCCAGCGGCGTTCGCCGGCCTCGGTTGCCGTGCGATCCGCCCGCATGAGCTCTGAGGCGGCAAGGTCCGCGAGGGCCGCGAGATCCGAGCCAGGCCGGTGCTGCAGCTCATCGGAAGGGAGCGTTGCCTCGCCGAAGCCGCAGAGCACGGGACGATGCGGCGGGGCCACCAGCACGTGATCGCTGCGCAGCGCGCCATGCCGGATGCCGCGAGCATGCAGCTCTTCGAGCGTCGCGCCGAGATCGATGAGCATCTCGAGCGTGTCGCGGGGGTCGAGCGGCGGCAATTCGGCGAGCGTCGGGGCTTCGAGGTAGCGCAGTCGCAATTCACAGCGGTCGTCGAGTTCGTCGAGACTGACGAACTCGACGACCCCCGCCATGCGTGCTGCGGTAAGCACCTGCGCCTCGTGACGCAAGCGCTGCTGTTCAGCACCGGCGGCGTGCTTGATCAGCGATGCACCGCCCGAGGAGTCGTCGCGGACGGTCGGACTTCTGAGCACTGTCAAAAGCTATAGAACTTAATTAATTATTACTAAACATATTGACAAACCGGTACGAATCTGCGTTTAGCGCGTTCAGCCAGAGAGTCGGGCGCGTCCGACGGCCTCAGCGGTGACGAGGCGGTTCGAGCGCCCGCTGACGTTCCCGATCAGACCGATGACCCGTCGAGCCGAACCCGAGACCGAAACCCGCACAGTCGCCGGACCCCCTGCACTGATCACCACTGAGACGGATTCGGGCTCGAAAACCGCAGACAGTCGCTCCGTGGCCATCCGTTGGCTCGCGGCCCTCAGCTGACGAAGACGGGAGGCATCGACACGGTAGGTCCCATGGTGGCGAAGGGCGGCTTCGTCGAGTGCGAGTGAAACCAGGTCGTTGGCGAGCGAAGACGCTGCCGCGGATGCTTCGCGCCGTGCCAGGAAGACGGCCGCGCTGTCAACAGTGATGCCAGCCAGCAGAGCTACGATCAGCACTCCGGCCGGCACGAGCAGCAGCGCTGAGCCCCGTTCGGAGTCTCCGGTTCGGGCCGCTCGAAGCCTGCCACCCACGGCGATTGCAGGCGGCTCCGGCCTATTGCGCACAGGGAGCACGCCCGTCGAGATCGTGCCGAAATGGATCGACGATCTCGCTGGCTCGAGCGCCGACCGACATCGGCGCCCAACCGCCGCCGAGCAGCGCCAGGCGCGGAACCTCCTGCGTCGCCTCAAACGTCACCCGTTCACAGCGGCGCAGCCGGGCTGAACCGATCGGCCGGACGGAAGCCTCGCCTCCGAGCCGGTAGCCGGACATGGCCTGGGTGCCTGCGGCGACCGCGGCATCAGTGGCATTCGCCGAGCGAGGCCCGCCATGTTCGACGAAGGACCGTGCGGCCTCTCCGACACCGTTGACAGCGGCGATTTTCGCGTCCAGCGCTGCCCATGCCTGGGCGAACAACAAGGTCCCCCCGACAAAGACGAGCACGATGAACGGCAGAACTTCGGCCCCGACAACGCCCACAGAATCACGCCGAATTCGGTTCACGGTGGCCTCGGTTCACGGTCGACTGGCGAAGCGCGGCAGCTCGCGCCGCATCTCGAATCGGCGCTCGATGTTGCGTTGTCCGATGAGCGCTGACGCATCGATGAGCAGCGTCGGCGGCCTCGCCGACAGTTCCAGGGCGACGATCTCTCCGGTCGAACTCCAGTCGAGTCTCTCAATGCTGACTGCGGCACCGATGCGCGACCGCAACCAACGCTCCGCTTCGGCGATCGCCGCCGAGTCGCCGCCCCCGAACGCTGCACGTCGCGTTGCGTCGTGACCCACAGCGGTCACGACCGAGGCGCTGTAGAAGTGCACGGCGACCTGGACCGCGAGCATCAGGAACATCAGGTACGCCAAGACGCCCCACGGCAGTGCGATGAGACCGGCGCCACCCTCGTCGCGGTGCGGTCTCACTTGCCGATCTTCGCAATCTCGGAATTGGTGGTCGCTTCGGCGTTTTCCCACAGCGCCTTGAAGCCGACCCACATCAGCGCACCGAGGGACGCGATGATCAGCACGGCGATAGCCGCCGAGATGACTCCTTCGCCTCGCTCGTTGCGTCCGGATCCGCTCCGTGGGGCACGCCGTATGCGGGGGGTTTGGCATCGGTGTGCCATCACGAGGCTGCCGCTGGCCGAGACTGCGCTGAGCGCGGCGGCCGACATCTCCAGCGCGATGGCCACGGCGGTGCCGAACAAGGTGAAAACGGCGGGAATCGGGGCGATGTACATGGGGGTGTCCTTTCGGTGAATGCCCGTGGTGGGCGGGGAGGTCTTGGCGAGCTTCGGTGTCGCCGGATGGGAGGTTCACATCGCCACGTACCCGCTGAGGGCGTCGCTGAACGGGATTGCCAGCAGGACGCTCCCGGGTACCAGCGCCGCGACGGTGACAGGGATCCACACCTGCTCGTTCCGACGTTCGATGTGGGCGATGAGGCGCCGGTGGGCCTCCATACGTGAGGAACGGGCCTCATCGGAGACCAGCGCGGCGATGTCGGTCGTGTCCTCGTGCAGGGTCAGCACACCGACGAATCTTCGGATCTCTGCTGAGCCGGCATCGTCGGCCCATTCGGCCAGCGCCACCTCGACTGCGATGCCACCGGCGACCCGGGCGCCGACGCGCGCCAATCCCTCGGCGCAGATCCCCTGCCCTCGACGTGAAGCGGCTTCAAGCGCGCCCCTCAGTGACATGCCGCTCGCGAGCAGCATGCCTATCTGCTCGGCGACGATCGGTAGCTCGTCGGTGATTTGTGCACGCCGGAGTGCAATCGACCGCCCGAGGCGGTGCTCGGTCGTGACGTACACGGCGGCGGCCGCAGCTAGCGCCCCGGCAATCGCGAGCGGCATGGCAATGCCGGCGGCGCTCAGCACAGCGCCAACGGTGGCGAGCCCGCCCGCCGCACCTCCCAGCTCCCGCGTGCGGAATTCGGACGGCGATCTTGAGCTGCCAGCTTGAGCCAGCCGGGCAGCGAGTTCTGCATCGGCGTCGGCGAAACTCGTGATGCGCTGTGCGAATGCGGTGGAGGCCATCACTGTCCGAACACCCGCTTCCGCAGCGGGACCGCCATGATCCGACCCGCCCACAACCAGCAGCCAGCCACAGCGAGCACGCTGATCGCCACCAGCAGCTGACCGTCAGGTGACGCATAGGCCTGCCGGCCGCGCCCGATGCTCAGGCCGATGACGGCCATGAACGCCGGCACCAGCGCGACAAAGCTGCGCGCGAATCGGGCTCCGGCCTGCTTGGCCCGGGCGTCGGAACGGGCTGCGGCTTCTGCCTGAGCGGCTTCGGCCAGCGCGCGCAGGCGATTGTCGACCCGCACCCCGCCGATCTGGTGCGCAGCCAGCAGCGTCTCGCAGACTGCATCTGCGGTCGGGTCGGCGAGCGATGTCTTGAGAACGCGCAGCGAAGCTTCGAAGTCGGTGCCCAAGGACCATGTTCGGGCCGCTTCGGAGAATGCCAGGCGCATTTCCGCCGGCGCGTGGACTCCTGCCGCGAAGAGCGCAGCAGGGATCGACTGGCCCCGGTGAGCAACTCCGACGCGGATCTCAGCGAGCAGCCGGGGCCACGCCTGCCAGGAGTTCGCGGTGCGCTGTCGGCGCCGTTGTGATGCAGCACACGGAGGAATCACCGCGCTGAGCAGCGCGACCAGGGTGGGCGCGACGGCTCCGCCAAAAAGCGTCCAGGCGCCGGCCCATCCCCCAACGGCCGCGGCGGCTCCGGCCAGCACGCTGCGAATCACACGTGAGCTTGACTGGGGCGCTGTCATCGGCGCCCGGCGCATCGACGAGGGCAACCACCTCGCCGCCAGTGAGGCATCGCTGTTGGGCGTTGCGAGCAGCCATACACCCAGCGCGCCGGCGCTGATGAACAGCGAACCGGTCATGTCATCACGACCGGTCCGCAGGAGGGGTCGGGCGCCGCGAGACCGGCAGCGGTGAGCCGTGTGGCCATGCGCTGCGAAGCGTTCGGGGTCCGCACCGGCGATTCGTCCCCAGCGGCGCGTGCGAAGAGCGGCGTCGTTTCGAAAGCGGCATGGTTGCCACTGCCGGTGGGCTCTTCCACGGCCACGACCTCGGTGACGCGCACGCCGGCGGGACTTCGCCTCAGGTGCACCACGAGGTCGATGGATTCGGCCACGAGCTGGGTGATGGCCCCGAGAGGCATCTCGCGGACTTCGGGCGCCAGCTGGCAGATGAGTCGCAACCGCCCGAGCGCTTGGCGTGCCGATCCAGCGTGAATCGTCGCGTAGCCGGTGACTCCGCTCGACAGTGTCAGCAGCAAGGGGACTGCCTCGCGGTCCCGTACCTCGCCCACGATGGCCACGTCGGGCGCCATTCGCAAGAAACCAGTCACCAGGCGTCTCAAGTCGACAGGTGCCCGCTCGGTACGACCCGGTCGGGTCTGCATTCCGGCCACGTTGGGCAGAGGAATGTCGAGCTCGAACACCTCTTCGGCGGTCACGACTCGCAGGTGCGGCTCAAGCTCCGCGGCGCAGCATCCCAGCAGCGTCGTCTTGCCGCTGCCGGGCGCGCCTGCGAAGAGGATCGACAGCCTGGCGCGTATGGCGGCACGCAGGAATTCGCTGATCTCAGGGGTCAGCGTCCCGATCTCTGCCAGGTCATTCAAGTTCGAGAATGCGATTCCCGTGAACTTGCGGATGTTGAAGATCAGGTGCCCGCCGCGGCCGATGTCGGGATGGACAATGTGCAGGCGGGCGCCATTGTCGAGCTGGGCGTCCTGGAGTCCCTCACTGGGATCCAGCTTGCGATGGGATGCCGTCGCCTCATCGATGATTCTCGTCAGCGTGCGCCGGACGTGCTCGTCGTCGTGAAAGGACTCGTCATGGTGTCCGCCTCGTCCATGGTGCCGTTTGACGAAGATCTCGTGCGGTGCGTTGACCATGATCTCCCACACGTCGGCATCGGCCAGCAGCTTCTCGAGAGGTCCGTAGCCGAGCAGGTCGCGCCGAATCCGGTCAGCAATGGCGACAGCGTCGGTGACCGCATGGCTGTGAATGCCGCTCTTGAAGCCGAGGTTCCAACGTCTGATCTCCTCATGGGCGAGTGCGGTGATCGCACGGTCTGCCCCAGGCGCGCGCGGATCCATCCCGCTTTGGCGGGCGCGCTCCGATACCGAGCGTTCGATCTCCGCGAGCGGCACTGGATCCGTCATGGCGTGACCTGCAGCGACGCCCCCCACGCTCGGATCAAGGTGACGGCACCGGCATCCGCCGCTGCGGCCACCGAGACTGCGCCAGCGCGGTCAGGGACCTGCAGCGTGACGACAACCGTGTCTGAGACGTGCTCGGCGCCTGAGGGGTCGTCGACGTCAAGCACGAGGGTGTCGCTGGCCACGACAGCCGCGCCGTCGGGGCGAAGGTGCCCATAGACGACGACGTCAACTCGTTCGCCGACGGCAAGAAGGCCGTTCAGGGCTTGGGGACGATCGAGCTCGACAGAGATGGCATAGCTCCCATCCCGGCCGGCGACTGGCTGCGGCGAGCCGATATCGCCCTGGGTGAGCAACTCTCCGGCATGGACGGCCTCCACTACGAGACTGCCGACAACGTCGTCGCCATCGCCGAATACGGTGGCCTCGACCTCGGCCGGCAGGCGAATCGAGACCATGGCGACATCGGCAGCTTCGATCACCCTGCCCGGCGCGAGCCGTGTCCGCGCGACCGCAAATCGGGTCTCCGGCTCAGCGGCCGCCTGTTCGAATGCCCACCACAGGCCGAGCGCTGCGACGCTGCACAAGGCCCCGCCTGCGATGAGTCGCGGGCGGAGTGATGCACGTGCCGAGCCGGCGTGGCGGGCTGCGGCGGACCCCAGCGGCATTGAGCGGCCATCAGTCGGCAACAACGGATCAGGGGGCATGCTCGGGACTTAAGCATGTTTGATTGAAATTACAAAACAATTATCGAAACATCAGGGCTAATATTCAATATGTTGAATACATACGGCGATATAGCGCGCGATATTGAGGGTTGATGTTGAAATGCACGGTCGCCAAAGGTCGGCGCACTAGCGTTATTGACGAGGGATCAGCGGACTCCCTACAACGCCAATGACGGAGCGACTGCGAGGAGTGATGATGCCCGAGGAGCCGACTGAGGCGGGCGGCGATGGCGCGACGAGCGAAGACGAGCCTCAGGTTCACTACGACGAAGTCATCTGGTTGTCCACTCTGAAGGCCGCGAACCGCATGGGCATCACTACTCGGACGCTGTACCGCTTCATCGACCGAGGAGACCTGCCGGCGTACCGGTTCGGACGTGTGATCCGGTTGCGACTCAGCGATGTGGACAGATTCGTGGAGCAGTGCAGAGTCGAGCCGGGAAGTCTTGAGCATCTCTATCCCGAGGCGCGGCTGGCCGACCTCGATGACGAACCTGAGACGGTTGACGACGTTTGAGCGGCGAGGGAACTCCACCCGCTGACGCCGACGCGCCAGAGGGCGTGTGGAGCACGATCAACCCGCGCTTCGGCGTCCGACCCGATTGGCGGACTGCCGCGAGTCGGAAGACTTGGCCGGGGGGCCTCACCCTCCTGTTCGTCATCGGTCTCGGTGGCTCGATCGCCTTGCTCTTCGTCTCGCTGGCAGCAACGCAAACCGGTTTCGAGTCGACCTTGGAGGATCAGCTGCTCTCAGAGCCGCTGCTCATTCAATTGATCCTCGTAGCGGTGGTTGCGCCCTTGTTCGAGGAGACCGCGTTTCGCCTGGCTCTCACCGCTCGGCCCCCAATGGGCAGGCTGGCGCTGTCGGGTGCGACGGGGTTCGTGTACTTCGCGTTCGGCGGGGTCCTGTCAAAGATCGCGGCGGCACTCTTCGCCTTGATCGCTGTCGCGGCGTTCATGCTGTGGGTCCAGTCGACGATCGCCGGCATCGAGCGGGGCGATCCCATCGATCCCGGCGAGCGCCCTCGCAGATCCTGGTCCGAGCGCGCCGGCCGTTGGTGGTCGGCTCACCCCAGATTGATCATTTGGTGCTCGATCGGCGTCTTCGGCCTCGTGCACGTCAACAACTACGACGTGCGCGTGCATCTGGCATCGATCTTGGTGGCACCGCTCGTCGTCAGCCCGCAATTGTGGGTGGGGCTCACCTTCACGATCGCCCGGGTTCGCTACGGCTGGTGGGCTGGTCTGGCACTGCACGCCTTGCACAACTTCGCGGTCTGGAGCGTGACCAGCGCCCTCAACTGAGCCGTTTGAGGGGGCGGCAACCGCCGTTCGGCGCGGGGCTCGTCGGTACCCTTGCAGCCCGATCGGGACTCCGGCATCAGTGAGCTTGCAGATCTTTGACACGATGACGCGGCGCAAGACCGCCTTCGTCCCGCGAACGCCGGGCGAGATCTCGATGTATGTCTGCGGACCGACGGTCTATGACGTGCCACACCTCGGCCACGGCCGCACGGCGTTGACCTACGACATGATCCGGCGGTACTTGGAGTGGTCTGGATACGAGGTGACGGCGGCTTCCAATGTCACTGACATCGATGACAAGATCGTGGAGCGAGCCCTGCGTGAGGATCGCGCCGAGTCCGATGTCGCGACCGAGTTCACGGCTGCATACGACGCGCAGATGGACCGGCTCGGTGTGCTGCGACCCCACACGCGGCCTCATGCGACGCACTTCATCTCCCAGATGATCGACGTGATCTCGGAGTTGCTGTCGATCGGGGCGGCATATGAGGTACCCGGCAAGGGCGTGTATTTCGCCGTGGAATCGGTGCCTGGGTACGGGCAGCTGGCAGGCCGAACGCTGGAGCAGCTCAATTCGGATGCAGGCGCGCGTGTCGACGTCGACCTCGACAAGCGCTCGCCCGTTGACTTTGCCCTGTGGAAGGCCGCGCAACCCGGTGAGCCGCGTTGGCCGACGCCGTGGGGCGAGGGCCGGCCCGGCTGGCACACCGAGTGCGTGGCGATGTCGCTCAGCGCGCTCGGGCCTGGCTTCGACATCCACGGCGGGGGAGACGACCTGGTCTTCCCGCATCACCAGAACGAATGGGCCCAAGTGACCGCGGCCGGAGAGTCGTTCGCGCGTTACTGGGTGCACAGCGCGATGGTGAATGTCGGCAGCCAGAAGATGGCCAAGTCGCTGGGCAACTACACGCAGCTCGCCGACGCGATCGATG
>LXNJ01001845.1_pt1 | contig 12144 bp, 11 predicted proteins | sample 809081 | NCBI WGS metagenome assembly LXNJ01 (sample SAMN04870510, study PRJNA318959) | sponge metagenome | biome: sponge; feature: marine sponge reef; material: water | host: Petrosia ficiformis | place: Greece: Milos, Mediterranean Sea | collected 2013-05-29 | depth 5-7 m
TTCGCCCGTCGACCTGGACAACGAGAGGAACCTCGACGAGGAGATGAAGTCCTGGATGGCCTTCGCCAAGCAGAAGGTCAACGAGGTCGCCACCATCACGCGAGTCCTCAACGGCGAGTCCGCGCGCGTTGCCACTAAGCTCGCCAGAAATGCGGATGCGATGTCTTCGCGCAGAACGTCCACGCGCATCCACAACCCTGCCGTGAAGGAACGCACCACCGCATTGACGCCGGAGATGTCCCAGCGTCTGAGCCCTTACCCGGAGCGCCGGAAGGCGCAGCAGCAGGTCCTCCGCCTCCCAGCCTACCCCACGACCACGATAGGTTCGTTCCCCCAGACGCCGGAGATCCGGCGGGCCCGGGCGAGCCGCAACCGCGGCGAGCTCACGAACGAGGAGTACGAACGCTTCATCCGCACAGAGATCGAGAACTCCGTCCGATTCCAGGAGGAGACCGGGCTGGACGTGCTCGTCCACGGCGAGCCGGAGCGCAACGACATGGTCGAATACTTCGGCGAGCAGTTGGAGGGTTACGTCTCCACGTCGAACGGCTGGGTGCAGAGCTATGGCTCCCGCGCCGTCAAGCCCCCCATCGTCTACGGCGATCTCCACCGCCCCACGCCCATGACCGTCGACTGGATCGCCTACGCCCAGTCGCTCACGCGCCAGCCGGTCAAAGGCATGCTCACCGGCCCCGTGACCATGCTCCAGTGGTCGTTCGTGCGCGACGACCAGCCCCGGAGCGAGACGTGCCGCCAACTCGCGCTCGTCATCCGCGACGAGGTCTGCGACCTCGAGCGCGCCGGAATACGCGTCATCCAGGTCGACGAACCCGCCTTGCGCGAAGGCCTCCCCCTGCGCCGCGAGGACTGGGACGCCTACCTCGAATGGGCCGTCGAGTGCTTCCGCATCGCCACCAGCGGCGTCGAGGACCGCACCCAGATGCACACCCACATGTGCTACGCGGCCTACGACGACATCATCGACTCCGTCGCCGCCATGGACGCCGACGTCATCTCCATGGAGAACTCCCGCTCCGACGGCACCCTGCTCGACACCTTCCGAACGCACCCCTACCCCAACGAGATAGGCCCCGGCGTGTACGACATCCACTCTCCCCGTGTCGCCGAGACCGATGAGATGAGCGACCTCCTCCGCAGGGCGATGGACGTCATCCCGCCGGAACGGCTATGGGTCAACCCGGACTGCGGCCTCAAGACCCGCCGATGGGAAGAGGTGAAGCCCTCGCTCCTGCACATGGTGGAAGCCGCGAAGGAACTGAGGAGTCAGTCGTGAGCCGTCTCGCCTACCGGCAGGCAGTCGCAGGCTTCCTGGACACTGCCGGTAAGGTGCCCGCGGAGCAGTGGGACGCTCCGGTCCTCGGTGTCTGGAGCGTCCGGGACCTCGTAGGCCATACCAGCCGTTCGATAACGCGCGTCGAAGAGTTCGGCGTCCAACGCGCGCAATCGGTCGACATCGCATCCGCCGCTCATCACTACCGCCGCTCCCTCCGGCAGCCGAGCGACGACCAACGCGTCGCCGAGCGTGGAATCGCAGCAGGCCGGGAACTGGGCGACGACCCGCTCGCCACGATGAACGCCGACTGGGCGCGCGCCGAGTCGGTCCTCGACGCCACCGGTGACGACACCGTCATCGCCTACGACAACGGCGGCATACGCTTCGTCGACTACTTGGAGACGCGCGTCTTCGAGCTCACCGTTCACACGCTGGACCTTGCGAACGCCATCGGCGTCGAGGTCGAGCCCTCCCGCGAGGCGATGGGCGTCACGCTGCAACTGCTCGCCGCACTCGCGCTCGAGTCCGGTAGAGGCGTGCCGCTCGCTCTCTCGGGAACGGGCCGCGGCCCCCTCCCGGACGGCTACTCCGTCCTGGGGTAGGCCGGGCCGGTCTCACCTGTCCCACGGGTTCGTTATCTCGACGCCACAATCGAGGAAGTCCCGCACGTTTCTTGTGGCGACGACTGCGCCGTTCGCGCTGGCGATGGCGGCGATCTCACAGTCGCGCGTAGCGTACTGGCGGCCTGCCGCATGCCGAATCGCCCCTATGGCCGCATAGGCTTGGGCAGCACGGCGATCAAAGGGAAGTATGCGCTCTGCAAGCAGACCTTCAAGGAGCCGCTCCGCTGCGGAAGCAAGCTCGCGGCGCCGCCGACCCTCCGGCATCAGGGCGATGCCGACCCTGATCTCCGCCTCAGTTACAGCCGTGGTGTACAGCGTCTGCTCCGGTTCGCGGTCGACCCATGCCTGCACTCTCAGGTCAGGCGCCGTGAGCATCAATTCGGAGAGGACGTTTGTATCGAGAACAATCACGATTCCTGATCAAAGTGGACCGGCCTCGGACCCTCAAGCCTGGGAAATTCGATGCCGTCCACGCCCCCCAGGGGCGCAAACAGTTCGTGAATCTTCGTCCCCAGGCCCTTCTCAGGCATGGCATCCCTTGACGGAGCCTCATCCTCATCAAGCGCCGAGCGCAGGATGCGCCGCGCCTCTTCTTCCATGGAGTGACCGTGCTCTGCCGCCCTGATGCGCAGCCGACGCTTGAGGTCGTCTTCGATGTTCCGTACGGTGATACTGGTCATGGCGTTGCTCCGATTGCAGTGCATGCATTGTAATCAACGCAATCGTTGCATGCAATCATTGCAGCCGGAGCTGCGCTTGCCTTCGAACTACTAACTCCCCGCCCACGGCCCCTGTTGGCCGGACGGGCCCTGCCGCCGCAGCACCGTGCTCACCGGCGCCACGGGCTCGGACGGCGCATCGAACGCGGGGATGACTTCCTCGCCGAACAGCCGGATCGACTTGTCGACATACTCCGTCGGCATCCTGCCGATGTGGTGGCTGCCCGCCTACACCGTGAAGCCGAGCCGTTCCTGCGTCTCCGCTATCCGCCGCGTTACCGTCTCCGGGCTGCCGATGATGGCCAGACCGCTCTCGATCCAGAAGTCGTAGGACTGCCGCGCCTGCGCGAATATCCGCCCGTTCGCGCGCGTGTACCTCGTGTTGTCCGTTCCCTTGCCCCTTGGGTCGCTCCCGAAACCGATGCGGGTGTTGACCACGTGCTCGCGGTCGATACTGAAGTAGTCGCACAGGTACGGCTCTGCCTCGGCGCGGGCCAGCTCGTCGGTCTCCGCGACGTGGACCACGCGCACCAGCATCTGCCGCGGCATGGGGCCGGGGTGTTCGCATTCGTGCCAGATGCGCCGGAAGTGCTCGAATTTGTCGACCAGCTCGTCGTCGGTGGAGATGTTCGTCGCCACGTCGTTGTTGCGCTCAGCCGCCCACTCGAAGGCACGCAGGCTGTGGCAGGCTATCCAGATGGGCGGGTGAGGCTGCTGGTACGGCTTCGGCATCGGCAGCATCTCCTCGTACTGCCAGAAACGCCCCCGGTGCGTGACCTCGTCCCTCGTCCACGCATCCTCTATCACCTTCATCGCCTCTTCGCTGGCGGCGTGGCGCTCGTAGTAGTCGATGCCCCAGCGGATGAACTCGTGCTCGTGCGTCCCCAGCCCCGACCCGAACTCGACCCGCCCTTTCGATAAGTGGTCGAGCATCGCGACCTCCTGCGCCAGCCGCATCGGGTTGTGGAACGGCAGCTGCCAGATCATCGCGCCGACGTGGATGCGCTCCGTCGCCGCCGCGACCGCCGTGAGGAAGACTGTCGGCGCCGTGATCGCGCCGATGTAGGAGGCCTGGTGCTCGATGATCCAGTAGTAGCGGTAGCCGAGCTCGTCCATCAGGCGCGCCTGGCGGATGTGCTCGTCGTAGGCCGCGGCCGCCGAGCCGAGACGCTTGATGTCGTTGATCTTCACGGCGCCCCACGCGCCGAACTCCAGAGGGGGCATCCTGCTGTCTCCTTGCTGTGCGACTACGCGAACGTGCGCGGTCTACCTGAACGCGGGGATGACTTCCTGCCCGAACAGCGTCAGCGACGACTCCACCATGTCGTGCGGCATGCGCCCGATGTGGAACTTCCCCGCGAAGTGGTCGTACCCGATCTTCTCGCGCCCCTCCGCTATCTGGCGAGCAACCGACTCCGGGCTGCCTACGAGCGCCAGCCCGTTGTCGAGCCAGAACTCATAGGAGCGAGAGCATTCGCGGAAGATGCGCCCGCGCTCACGTATGTCCTCGCTGTCCTCGTGCCCCATCCCGCGCGGGTTGGAGCCGAACCCCAGGCGGCTGGACGAGACGATCTCTCGTCCCAGCGTGTTCGCCTCCAGCAGGTACGTCCGTGCCTGCTCGTGCGCCAACTCGTCCGTCTCCGCCACGTGCACCACGCGCATCAGGAACTGGCGCGGCATCGGCCCCTCGTGGCCGTACCCCTTCCACGCCTCGCGCCAGTCGGCGAACTTCTGCGCCATCGACTCGTCGGTATCTATGTTCTGCGCCATGTGATAGCCGCGGCGCGCCGCGAACTCGATCGCGCGCGGGCTGTGGACGGCCGCCCATATCGGCGGATGGGGCCTCTGCAGCGGCATCGGTTCGATGATCGCCTCGTCTATCTGCCAGTGCTTCCCCTCGTAGGTCACCCTGCCGTCGCCGCGCCACGCCAGCTCGATGATGTCCAGTGCCTCCTCGCCCATCTCCTGCCGCGAGTAGAAGTCCAACCCCCAGCGCATGAATTCGTGCTCGTGCACGCCGATGCCGGTACCGAACTCGACCCGGCCGCCGGAGAGGTGGTCAAGCATCGCCACGTCCTGCGCCAGCCGGATGGGATGGTGGAACGGCAGCTGCCAGATCATCGTCCCGAGCCGCAGCGACTCCGTGTGGCGTGCCACCGCCAGAAGGAACATCTGCGGCGACGTCACCGCTCCCACGTAGGAGCCCTGGTGTTCGAGCGTCCAGTAGTACTCGAACCCCACGCGCTCCATCAGCTGCGCTTGCCGGATGTGCTTCTCGTACACCTCCGCGGCAGACGCGGCCTGCATCACCTCGTACGTCTGCATCTGGTCCCACACACCGAATTCGAGACGGTCCATGGACGGACACCTCCTCTGCCGAAAACGTCCCTATGCTACGCTTAATGCATGGCAGACGCCTCCCTCAGCACCACCGTCCTCCACGACGACCACGTCTCCCTCGGCGCCCGTATGGTGCCGTTCGCCGGGTACGATATGCCCGTGCAGTACGCGGGCGTCCTCGCCGAAGCCCGCGCCGTCCGCACTGCCGCCGGTATCTTCGACGTCTCCCACATGGGGCGCTTCGCCGTAGACGGGCCGGACGCCCGCGCCCTCCTGGACTGGGTGCACACCGGCGACGTGAGCGAGACGATGCCGATGGGCCGCGCCCGCTACGGCCTGCTCTGCAACGAGTCCGGCGGCATCATCGACGACGCCATCGTCTACCGCCTCGGCGACGAGCGCTTCATGATCGTCGCGAACGCCGCGAACGCCGCCAGGGTGTTCGCGTGGCTGGAGCGGTGGCGCGCCGAACGTTTCCGGAACGCGACGCTCACCGACCGCACCGCCGGAATCGCGATGATCGCGCTCCAGGGGCCTGCCGCCACGTCCATCGCCGCGCAGGTTGCCGGGTTCGATCCCGATGCCGTGCGCCCGTTCAACGTCATCGAGACCGAGGTCATGGGCGCGCCCGCGCTCATCGCCCGCACCGGCTACACCGGCGAGGACGGCGTCGAGATCATGCCGGCGTCGGAAGTAACGTCCGCGCTGTGGCGCGCCCTCATGGACGCGGGCGCCGCCCCCTGCGGCCTCGGCGCGCGGGACGCGCTCCGGCTGGAGGCCGCGTTGCTCCTGCACGGCTCCGACATGGACGAGACGGTCAACCCCATCGAGGCCGGGCTGCAACGTTTCGTCCGCCTGGAGCGGGACTTCTGCGGCGCTGACGCCGTCCGGGCCGACGCCGAGAACGGCACGACGCGCGTGCTCGCGGGCTTCCGCACGGCGGAGCGCGGACCCGCGCCGCGGGCCCATCACCGCATCCTTATAGAAGGCTCTGACGTGGGCGAGGTTACGAGTGGCAGCTACTCGCCTTACCTTGACACCAATATAGGCCTCGGCTATCTTCCGAGGGAGGCCAGCGAGCCCGGCACCTCCATCTCCGTGGACGTTCGCGGACGGCAGATTCCGGCGCAGATCGTGGCCCTCCCCTTCTACAAGAGGTCGCGATAGTTATGCCTGTTCCGGAAGACCGCCGCTATTCCAAGGAGCACGAGTGGGCGCTGACTGAACCGGACGGCCTCGTCCTCGTCGGCATCACCGATTTCGCGCAGCACGAGTTGGGCGATGTCGTCTACATCGAACTCCCCAAGCCCGGCGACCGTGTGACCCAGAACGCCCAGATGGGCGAGGTTGAATCGGTCAAGGCCGTCTCGGAGCTCTTCTCTCCCATCTCCGGCGAAGTCGCCGCCGTCAACGAAGACGTGAAGAACGCCCCCGAATTGCTGAACGAGAGCCCGCACGAGAAGGGCTGGCTGATCCGCGTCAAACCCGACGACCCCTCTGAGCTCGATTCCCTGCTGGACGCCGCCGCCTACGACGCGCTCACCGAATGAAGCACTGATAACCGCCCGTATGTCTGACTCGCCGCTCACCTCGCCCTTCATTCCCAACACCGACGACGACCGCGCCGCGATGCTCGCGACGGTCGGCGCGGCTGCCGTCGAGGACCTCTTCGGCGACATCCCGGAGCGGTTCCGTCATCCCGTTCTCACGCTCCCAGCGCCGGTGCCAGAGATGGAGCTCCGCACAGAGATGACGGCGCTGGCCCAGCGCAACTTCCACGCGGGCGAGCACCCCAGCTTCCTCGGCGCGGGCGTCTACCACCATTTCTGCCCCGCCGTCGTTGCGCCCCTGGTGACACGCGGCGAGTTCCTCACCTCCTACACGCCCTACCAGCCGGAGGTGTCGCAGGGAACGCTCCAGGGCACGTTCGAGTTCCAGACACTCACCGCCCAGCTGTTCGGTATGGAGGTCTCCAACGCCGGCATGTACGACGGTGCGAGCAGCCTCGCAGAAGCCGCGCTCATGGCCTGCCGCGTCACGAAACGCGCCCGCGTCGCCGTGCTCGACACAGTCAACCCACGCTACATAGACACGATCCGCTTCTACGCGCAGCCGCAGGGGCTCGAGGTCTACGAAACGTCGCCGGCCTCGCCGGAGCTCTCTCCGGACACCGCATGCCTCATCTCCCAGTACCCCAACTTCTTCGGCTGCTTCGAGGATTCGCAGGCGCTCGCCGACCTCGCCCACGACCAGGGCGCGCTTGCCGTCATGTCGTGCGACCCCACGGCGCTCGCCATGTACAAGCCGCCCGGCGCTTTCGGCGCGGACATCGCGACCGGCGAGGGGCAGGCGCTCGGCATCCCGCCCAGTTTCGGTGGGCCGTACGTCGGCATCTTCACCTGCCGCCAGGAGTACGTCCGCCAGCTGCCCGGACGCATCGCGGGCAAGACGGTGGACACGGAGGGCCGCACCGGCTACGTGCTCACCCTCCAGCCCCGCGAGCAGCACATCCGCCGCGAGCACGCGACCTCCAACATCTGCACCAGCACCGCGCTCATCGGGCTCTGGGCCACCATCTACCTCTCGCTCATGGGCAAACAGGGACTCCGCCATGTCGCCGAGCTCTGCTACCAGAAGGCGCACTACGCCGCGTCCCGCATCGCCGAGCTTCCCGGCTACAACCTTCCTCTGAACGCTCCCTTCTTCCAGGAGTTCGTCGTGGCCGGCCCGAAACCCGCCGCCGAGGTCAGCGCGGCGCTGGAGCAACGCGGCATCATCGGCGGGCTGGACGTGAGCGACCGCTTCCCGAACGGCATGCTGGTCTGCGTCACCGAAGTCAACACCCGCGCCCAGATCGACTCCCTCGTGGACGCGCTCGCGGAGATTGGCTGATGACCTCCATGCCTGACACTCCGCTCCGCGAGGAAGCGCACAACCGCCGAAGGCTGCTCATGGAGCGCAGCCGCCCCGGACGCACCGGCGTGACCCTCCCCGTGTCCGACGTGCCGCCGCAGCTCATGCCGGAGCAGGCGATGCTCCGCGACGACCTGCAACTGCCGGAGGTCACCGAAGGCGAGGTCGTTCGGTACTTCACGCACCTCAGCCAGCTGAATTTCTCCATCGACACCAACTTCTACCCCCTCGGCAGCTGCACGATGAAGTACAACCCGAAGCTGAACGAGGCGGTCGCAGCCACGCCCGGCTTCGCGCTCGCCCATCCCGCTCAGCCGGAACGCCAGGTGCAGGGCACGCTGGAAGCCATCTTCCGTCTGCAGACCTACCTCCAGGAAGTCAGCGGCCTCCCGAGCGCCAGTCTCGCCCCGCTTGCGGGCGCGCAGGGCGAGCTCGCGGGCGTCCTCACCCTCCGCGCAGCGCTCGACGCGCGTGGCGAAGGCAACCGCCGCAAGATGCTCATCCCGGACACCGCTCACGGCACGAACCCCGCGTCCGCCGCCATGGCCGGGTTCCAGGTCATCTCCGTCCCCTCCACCGACGGCGGCGACATCGACCTCGACGCCGTCCGCGCCGAGGCCGACGAGGACCTCGCGGGCGTTATGTTCACCCAGCCGACCACCCTCGGACTCTTCGACCGCAACGCGATCGAGATGTGCCGCATCGTCCACGAGGCGGGCGGCTTGGTCTACGGCGACGGCGCAAACATGAACGCGCTCCTCGGACGCGCCAAGCTCGGCCACTTCGGCTTCGACGTCGTCCACATGAACCTGCACAAGACGTTCAGCACGCCTCACGGCGGCGGTGGACCCGGTGCAGGACCCATCTGCGTCACCGCCGACCTCGCTCCCTTCCTGCCGGGCCCCATCGTCGTACAGCGGGAGGACGGCTCCTACGGCAGCGAGATGCCCGCGCACAGCATCGGGCGCAGCGGCGGAGCGCAGGGCAATTTCGGCGTCCTCATCCGCGCGCTCACCTACATCTCCCTCCTCGGCGGCGAGGGGATGCTGAACATCAGCGGGAACGCCGTGCTCAACGCGAACTACCTCCTGGGGAAGCTCCGCCCGCTCTTCGAGCTCCCCTACGACCGCTCCGTGATGCACGAGGTCGTCTTCGCCGCGCGGAAGCGTCCCGGAGCGACCGCGCTCAACGTCTCCAAGCGCCTCTTGGACCACGGCTTCCACGCCCCCACCATGTACTTCCCGCTCGTCGTGCCGGAAGCGCTCATGATCGAACCCACCGAGACCGAGTCGAAGGAGACGCTCGACGCCTTTATCGAAACGCTCGAGCGCATCGACGCCGAGGCCGCCGCGGACGAGGACTTTCTGCGCAGCGCACCCTACGAGACCCCCATCTCTCGCCTCGACGAAGCCCGCGCCGCTCGCCGCCCCGAACTCCGCTGGCGCCCTGCCGACGAATAAGCATCTCGCCATTCCAGCGAAGGCTGGAATCCAGGCGACCGCCAGGTTGCACGCGGCGGGATGTGGTGGGGCATTGTCATTCCGAGCGGAGCCGAGGATCTCTCGGGGACGTTGGCGTACCCAAGGCGCTCGCCGGATCCCTCCTCTCCCGACGAATCAGCCATGCCCACGCCTGCCGGATGGCCGCGAAGGCCACGACCCGCCCAACTTTCCTGTAATCTGCCCGCAGTGAACGCTAGGTAGATGCAGGAGGGCGGATGATGGCAGCGAAGATCAGTATCTCGGTGATTCCATCGTTCCTGACGTCCCCGGTGCTGGAGGGACAGGTACGCGTCCAGGGCGTGGACGTCGATCTGCATCCCGCTTCCAGCGTCAACGAGAACACCCTCGCCATGTTGGACCTCGAGTTCGACGTCGGAGAGATGTCGATGGCAACGTTCATCAGGGCGCGGTACGAAGGATTGCCTCTCGTCGCGCTGCCCCTCTTCACCGGACGCCGCTTCATCCATCCGGCGTTCGTGTTCTCGCCGCTTGCAGGGCTGTCGGATCCCGCTGGGATGAGGGGGAAGCGTATCGGGTTGCCGCAGTTCTGGATGACGTCGTCCGTGTGGGGGAGGTTCCTGCTCCGGCAAGAGTACGGCGTGAGCGTGCGGGACGCATCGTGGGTCACGTTCCGGCCCGAACGCACTGCGAGGCTCGCGTTTCCTGACGGAGTCGAGGTCCGGTACGAGTCCCAGCGCACGCCGGTGGAGATGCTCGCGTCGGGCGAGTTGGACGCGGCAGTCGGTGCGACCGGAAGAGGCGAGCAGGCCGGGGTGGTGCCGGCGTTTCCTGACCTGGGAATGGCGGAGCGGGCGTACTACGCGAGGTTACCCGTCTTCCCCATCATGCACATGATCGTGATGAACGAGCGCCTCCTGCGTGAAGCCCCGGAGCTTCCGGCGAGCCTCTGCCAGGCGTTCGAAGAAGCAAAGAGGACCGGCATGGCGTCAACGCCTCCTGATTCGCCCGAACGCATCGTCGTGGGCGGATCGGCCCGTGAGACCGAGGACCTGCTCGGCAACGATCCCTGGCCTTACGGCATCGCCCCCAACCGTCACGTAGTGGAAAGCCTCCTGGAGGACGTCGTTGACCAGGGACTCGTCGACAGACGGATGACGGTCGAGGAACTCTTCGTACAGCACTTGCCCGAGCCCTGGCGCTGAAGCCGAACCCGCACCATGAGATGTTGGGGGCGGTTCGCGGTAGCCTGTCCTGAGTGAGCCGGTTGGAGAGCGGACGGTTCGTGGTGAGCCTGTCGAACCACGCCACTCCTGCCTCTTCCGTCGTCCTGCGGAGGCAGAGACCTCGCATCCCGGTCCGATCCCCTCCCGGGGTGCCTTCATATGCGCGTATCGAACGGGTGTAGGCCTCCCTCCCGAACAGGCTGGCGCTGTATAGTCGTGCCACTGCCAGCAACCTTGAAGCTCGGGAGGCGCCAGCATGTCTGCATACGTGATAACCGATGTTGAGATAACGGACCCGGACCTATTCGGACAGTTCTTCGAGCGCGTGACGGGTACAGTTGAGGCTCATGGCGGCAGGTTCGTGGCGCGCGGTGGTGAGCTTGAGGTCAGGCTGGGCTCCTGGGCGCCCAAGCGCCTCGCGATCCTCGAGTTCGACAGCATGGAGCAGGCTCGCGCCTGGCTCGCCTCACCGGAGTACACCGCCCTCGATGATCTTCGCTCAAGGGCGGCCAACATCAACATGGTGGTCACCGCAGGCTTATAGCGTGCCCGGTGGCTTGGGACGTCGGAACGTCTCCATGCGCAGTTGTGGCCGGCCCAGGGCTGCACCGCTGTCGCTGGACCGCTGAACAGAAGTAAGTGTCCGTTCGTAGGAGGAAGTGGACCATGCCCAGGATGAGCGGAGGAGAAGCCCTCGTGCAATCCCTTGTCCGTGAAGGCGTCGAAGTCGTCTTCGGCATACCGGGCATACACATGAACGGCATCATGGCCGCCCTGCGCGACGAGCCGGGCATCCGCCTGGTCACGACCCGCCACGAGCAGGGCGCCACGCACATGGCAGACGGCTACGCCCGCGCCTCCGGCAAGCCGGGCGTGGCCCTCGTGGTCCCCGGCACAGCCGTTTACAACGCAGCCGCGGGAGTGGCCACCGCGTACTCCCGTTCCTCGCCCGTGCTCCTCATCGCCGCTCAGATACCGCGGGGCCAGATCGGCAAGAACCTGGGGGCTTACCACGAGATCGTGGACCAGTTAAGCACGCTGGCCCCCGTGACCAAGTGGCGGCGGCAGGTGCTTACCCCGCGCGACGTTCCAGCCGCCGTATCCGAGGCATTCCGGCAGATGCGAACCGGGCGGCCCCGCCCCGTCTTCATCGAGATGCCCCCTGAGACCGGGGTGGAACGTGACGAGATCCAGTTGCGGGACCCGGCCCCCACCTCACGCATCGTGCCGAGCCCTGAGCAGTTGCGCGAAGCCGCCCGCGTCATCGCCGCATCCCAGCGCCCCCTCATCTTCGTCGGCGGCGGCGTGTCGCAGTCGGGCGCCGAAGAGGCCCTCATCGCACTCGCCGAATCGACCAGCATCCCCGTCATGACCTCGGGCGGAGGCAAGGGCGCGATACCGGACCGCCACCCCCTGTGCTACGGCTCATGCCTCAGCCCCCGTGCGGACGTGCAGGAGATGAACGAACTCGTAGACGTCATGCAGTCCGCCGACGTCGTGATAGGTATCGGGGCGCGCTTCTCGATGGGCAACCCCGCCGGTGAGTCCTCTACCCTCATCAACATCAAC
>LXNJ01001846.1_pt1 | contig 12134 bp, 8 predicted proteins | sample 809081 | NCBI WGS metagenome assembly LXNJ01 (sample SAMN04870510, study PRJNA318959) | sponge metagenome | biome: sponge; feature: marine sponge reef; material: water | host: Petrosia ficiformis | place: Greece: Milos, Mediterranean Sea | collected 2013-05-29 | depth 5-7 m
TCCGCCGCAGCGCAGTCCGGACTTCCTCGGCGCTGCCCTTATTCCGTATGGGGATCCACAGGAAAGCCAGCCACGCAATGGCGACGGGCAGAGAAAAGACAACGGCGGTGGCTTTGGTTGAGATGGCGAGTCCAAGGAGTGCGGCGGCGAGGTATCCAGTGCGCGGGTCGCGGGAGCGCAGGAATCGTATGGATGCCAACAAGCTGCCCATGAGCAGGGCGGTCATAAGCGGGTCGACGGCATAGTAGTGGCTGAGTTGGATAGGGAGAACGGCTAGCGCGTAGAGGGAGGCGGCAAGAAAGCCAACGGTGCGGCCGTACAGTTCCCGGCCAATGTGGATGATGAGAATGACGGTTGCCGCGTCGGCAAGTCCGGTTGCGCCGCGCCAGAGGACCTCACGGTACGGGATGAATCCGGCTATCTCACGGAGCTGATCTCCGATCCAGCCGATGCTTGCAATTAGTACGAGGGGTAGGGTGCCGTAATTGAACCAGCCGGGGTTGAGGGGGCTATCAGTGGAGAAGAACTCGCTAACGGAACCGGGCATGCCCAGCCCGGACGCGAAGCTCCGGATCGGCCACTCATCCGGGTGGTAGCCGCCCCAATCGAGGCCGTACCAGCGCAGGCTGAGCGCGAGCGCAATCAGCCCCACATAGGGAGCGAGCTGACGGAGACGGAGATCAGGCAATGTTCGACGCGGGACTTGTAGTCACCGGCCCGCGTCGGTCTGCGTTGCGGGCTGAGGCTTTAGAGTCCCTTGCTCGCCATGAATTGCGCCAGGTCAGAAACCCGGCAGCTGTATCCCCATTCATTGTCGTACCACGCGAGCACCTTCACCATATTGCCCCCGATAACAATGGTCGAGAGCGAATCCAGTATGGCGCTATGAGGGTCTCCGCGGAAATCTGAACTTACCAGGGGCTCGTCAGAGACATCGAGAATGCCTTGCATGGACGTTGCCGCCGCCTCGCGATAGGCGTCGTTGATCTCTTCCGCAGTCACATCGCCGTCAATCTCAGCGGTGAAGTCCACGATGGACACGGTTGTGGTGGGCACGCGGTAGGCGAGTCCATGGATGCGTCCGTTGAGCTCCGGCAAGGCAAGGCCCACGGCGCGAGCCGCGCCAGTGGATGTAGGAACGATGTTGGCGGCGGCTGCCCGGGAGCGGCGCAGGTCGTCATGCACCTGGTCGAGGATCTTCTGGTCGTTCGTGTAGGAGTGGATGGTGGACATGAGGCCCTTGCGGACGTTGAATCGGTCATGGAGGACCTTGGCGACGGGGGCGATGCAATTGGTGGTGCAGGATGCGTTGGAGACGATGCGGTGGGTGCCGGGGTCATATGTGTCATCGTTGACGCCGAGGACGACGGTGAGGTCCTCACTCTTGGCAGGGGCGGAGATGATGACCTTCTTTGCGCCGCCCTCGAGATGCCCTGCGGCCTTGGTGGCGTCAGTGAAGATTCCGGTGGATTCGACCACGATATCCACGCCGTGATCGCCCCACGGAATGCGGGCGGGGTCGCGCTCGGCGACGACCTTGACCTGCTTGCCATCTATGGAAAGTCCGTCTTCAAGGGCTTCCACCGTGCCGGGGAAACGGCCATAGGTGCTGTCGTACTTGAGGAGATGGGCGTTGGTTTCAGGGTCGGTCAGGTCGTTGACTGCAACAACCTCGAGGTCGTCAGGGTGTCGTTCCAGCGTTGCCTTGAGAACCTGCCGACCGATGCGGCCAAAGCCGTTGATGCCGATGCGAGTGGTCATGTCTCCTCCGTGGTGAATCCCCTGATGTTCCCCTAGTCCCTGCCGTGATTCTACAGGATGAGCGTCAATGGGTCGCGGCTTAGGATGCGCCGCGGGGTAGATCCGTCGCGCCGTAGATGGCGCGGTCGCCGAGTTCGTCTTCGATGGCGAGCAGGCGGTTGTACTTAGCGGTGCGTTCACCTCGGGCGGGCGCGCCGGACTTTATCTGACCTGCGCCGGTAGCGACAACCAGATCGGCGATTGTGGTGTCCTCAGTTTCGCCGGAGCGATGGCTGATCATGGCGGCATAGCCGGCTTGGCGGGCAATCTCAATGACGTCCAGCGTTTCAGTGAGCGTGCCAATCTGATTGACCTTGATGAGGATGGCGTTGGCGACGTTCTCACTGATGCCGCGCTCTAGGAATTCCCGGTTGGTGACAAAGAGGTCATCGCCGACCAGCTGCATCTGGGAGCCGAGCGACTCGGTGAGCGTTGCCCAGCCGGGCCAGTCGCTTTCTCCGAGTCCGTCTTCGATGCTGACGAGCGGGTAGGCCCCGGCCCATTCACGATATGTCTCGCCAAGCTGCTGCGCCGTGACTACACGCCCCTCGCGCTCAAGGTTGTACGTGCCGTCGTCCTGATAGAGTTCCGTGGCGGCGACATCGAGGGCGAGATGGCAGTCCACGCCGGGTTTGAGTCCGGCATTCTCGATGGCCTGAATGATGAGATCGGGCGCGGCGCGATTGGAGGGGAGGGAGGGGGCAAAGCCGCCCTCGTCACCGATGTTGGTGTTGTGGCCCTCTGCCCGAAGGAGGGCGCGGAGCTGGTGGTAAACCTCGGAGCCCATCCGCAGGGCTTCTGCGAAGGTGGGCGCGCCGAGGGGGGCGACCATGAATTCCTGGAAATCGGTGGAGTCGGCGGCATGCGCGCCACCGTTCAGGATGTTGAAGAAGGGGACAGGCAGGCGGGCGGCATTGTCGCCGTCGAGGTAACGGTAGAGCGGCAGTCCTTCAGACGTAGAGGCGGCGTGGGCGACGGCGAGAGAGACGCCGAGGATGGCGTTTGCGCCGAGCCGTGCCTTGTTGGGCGTGCCATCAAGTTCGATCATAACGCGGTCGACTGCGGCCTGTTCGCGGGCGTCCATTCCGCGGACGGCGTCGGCGATGACGGTATTGGCGTTGTTGACTGCCTGTAGGACGCCGCGTCCGCCGTAGCGTGCTGCGTCGCCGTCGCGGAGTTCAACGGCCTCGAATGTTCCGGTGGAAGCGCCGGAGGGGACGGCGGCTGTGCCGCGTGAACCATCTGCGATCGTGACGGTGACGGAGAGGGTGGGGTTGCCGCGGGAGTCGAGGATTTCCCTTGCGTGGACGGTTTCGATGCCGCTCATGCGTCGCTTCTCTTTTCCGCTAGTGCGATTGCCAAATCGACGGCCTCTTGAGGTGATGTTGCACGATGAACCGCTGTGTCCGACGTGCCTCCGGTGGAGAACTCCCAACTGTCGAGCGCCACGACGGGTATCTGCTCCGCGAGGGCGAAAGACATTTCGTTGAGGGTGCCGTAGGAGCCGTCGATGGCGATGACAGCGCGGCCCGCTCGCACGACCATTGAGTTTCGGACGTAGCCGATGCCAGTGGGAATGGAGATCGTGACGTACTGGTTGGCGTCCGCCTCGCGGTAGGAGGGCAGGAGGCCGACCGTCAGACCTCCTGCTTCAGATGCGCCTTTGCAGACGGCTTCCATGACGCCCGAGAGACCGCCACAGACGACGCCCATACCTCGTTCCGCGAGCAGTCTGCCGACTTCCTCGGCGGTTGTGAGAGCGGAGGGCGGAGGGGCCGCGCCGCCTATGACGGCTATGAGTTTGGCTCTGTCCATTTAGAGATTGTTCCCTTTTTCACTAACGCTACCATTTTTTGCTGTGGTGGGCGGAGGGGGAGGGCCCTCCCTTCGACAGGCTCATGGCGAGCGGGAGTCCTAGCCGGAATCCGGCGCATCGCGGGTGGTCAGAGTGGCGTCGGCAGGTTGGCGGGTTTGGGGGGCGAAGGGCATGACCATGATGGCGGCGTCCGTGATGTTGCCTTGGGTGTTGTCGAATGTAAGGGTTCCGCGGCCAGTGTCGTCGATCTGTATTGGGGTGATTGTCGCTTCGCCTGTTGTGGAGGAGGTCATGAGGCGGACTGCGTAGTTTTGATGGGCGAGGTTGTTGCTAAAGAAGAATCCATCGGGGGTCCAGCCGCCGTCCGGCTGGTCGTTGTTTGTTGCGGAGGCAAGGGGAACAGGTATCGGGTGGTCGATAGCAACCCAGCCGTAGTGGGCGGCGGGGAGCCACGCTCCGGCGAGAGAGACGCCGTCCAGGCTGATGGATTGATCGGTTAGGTAGAGCAGCCGGAACAGGATTCGTTCACCGGCAAAGTCCGAGAGGTCCAGTTCTTCGAGGGTCCATTGGGGCAGCGCGCGGTTGCCGCTTGTTCCGGTGAATCCTGCGGGGAACATTGCGCTGCCGACGGCGATCTCCGACGTTTCCCGCATTGAGGGTGAATCGAGGACCTGCCACGATTGGCCGCCGTCTGTAGAAACCGTCGCGTAGAGGTAGTCCCAGTTTTCTTCGGTGTCATAGCGGAGTAGAAGGGTGAGGGTTGCTTCGTCGGCATCGGCAGAGCGCAAGTCAAATTCCCTTGTGAGAGAGTAGGCGGCTGAGTCTTCACTGCCCGCGTGCCAGAACGAACCTGTCGTGTCGTCAAGGCGGGGGAGCAAGGGAGTGGTTGTGTCGCCCTGGAACTCGATGGTGTACGCGCCGGGTTCGTTGGGGAGGAGGGCGTATTGGGCAGCGAATTGCGTGAAGAATTTCAACAGTCTGTCGTTCTGGTCAAGTTGCGACGTGAGAGACGGGCGGACATCCAAATCCCCATTGAAATCGATTCCGGAACGGCGGTCGAAGTAGTTGGCAACGCCCCAATCGGCCATCAGTTGGAGAACGTCTTTGTCTGTGCCTATTTCGGCGAGGTAGGAGTTGATGCCGCGGAGGCCGTTGGATGGTTGGGCGACAAGCTGCCTTAGGGTGCCGTCCGGGCCGGGATAGTTTTCATGGAGGTAGCGCATGAAGTGTCCGGAGCCGGCGTAGTTGCAGCCGGCGGCGCCAGGGACGGGGGGCCATGCAATGATCTGCGTTGGAGGGCAGGCGATCAGGAAGAAGCTGGTACGGGAATACGAGGTGACGATTTCTTCCGCAAGGACAGAGAGTCCTTCGTTCACCCACGTCGATTCATCAGGGTCAGAAAGATGGTGGAAGGCGTGCTGGAGTTCATGAGCGACAAGGGCGTCGTAGGATTCCTCTCGGGGGTTTCCTGATCTGCCCCTTGCCGCGTTTAGATAGAGGGTGGGGCGTCCACTCGCATAGGGGTTGATGTCCGTGGGGTAGAGGTCTGAGGCATCGAAGTAACCGCCGAAACCGGGTATGTCCGCGTGGACGATGGTGATCCTGAGCGCTTCGGCAGCGGACGGGTCGCCGGCAAAGTTGTTGATAACCGCCGGGCGGAGAGTGTCCTCAAATCGGCGCGTTACGTCGTTGTTGAAAGCCGAACAGGGCAGGCCGAGGCCTACCTGCACATAGAAGTCCGCGTGTTCCGTCGTAGCGCAAAGGCGGGCATCAACCTCAACGCGCGAGCTTCGGTGGAGGTTATAGACAGAGAAGGACCTTGTGTCACCGACTGCATCCTGCGGCGCGCTGGGCGGGGAGAGGTCGGCATCCGGGAAGAACTGCCTTGCAAGAGAGTAGACGTCCAGCGGGGTTGGTTCGGGCAGTGAGTCGAACGTCAGGGTTTGGCCCTCGGTTACGGGAGTAAGTCGCACAGTTGGGATGGTAATCGGGAGGGGGGTATGGATTGATCCGTCTCCGCTGTTTGGGAGAGGAGTTGCGGGTGGAGTGGGGGTAGCGCTGGCCATTGGCGTGGATTCGGTCTGTGGGTCACAGGCGGCTGCTACGAGGACTACGAGGAGGATCAGGAGGAGGGCGGCGCTGCGCGCTGCATATGCCCCCGCCTGCACGGGGGGTTCGGAGGAGACTAGCGTCACTCGTCCTGCCTGCCGTTGAATTCGTTCATGGCTTCATTGATGCCGCTTTGGATGAGGAGTTCCATACAGTCCGCTGCGCGGTCGAGGCCGGCGTCGAGCAGTTTCTGTTCATCGGGGCGGAAACGGGCGAGGACGTGTTGGATGGGGTCGATGCCACCGTTCTCCGGCCTGCCGACGCCGATGCGGAGGCGGGGAAACTCCTGCGTCCCTAAGGCGCTGATGATGGATTTCATGCCGTTGTGGCCGCCTGCGCTGCCGTAGGGCCTCAGCCTGACAATACCGAGCGGGAGGTCCATTTCATCAATCACTATAAGAATTCCATCTAAACGGCGGCCGAAACGTCGAACCAAAGGGCCGACAACATCCCCGCTGACGTTCATGTATGTGCCGGGGAGGATAAGGCGGACATCGCGTCCCCAGAGGTCGCCCCGGCCCACGACGGTGCCGTTGGAGCGCTGCTGGAATTCAATGTCGTGGCGTTTGGCGAGGCGCTGGACGGCCATTGCACCCGCATTGTGGCGAGTATTTGCGTAGCGCGCCGTGGGGTTACGCAGTCCGAAGATTAGGAGGGGGCCGGTGTTAGTGGGGCGTTCTTGCTCGGTCATTGAGGCAACTCGCGGCGCTCTTGCTACTGGAGATTGATGCCTGCCTGACGGTGCGCCTCATCCACGCGCCGCAGGAATTCGTCTTCGTCGATGATCGGGGTTTCGAGGCGCTGCGCCTTTTCGAGCTTGGAGCCGGCCTCCGGGCCTGCCACGACGAGCGTGGTGTTCTTTGTCACGCTTCGTCCGGCCTTGCCTCCCAAACTGCGCACGATTTCTTCTGCCTGAGGTCGCGACAACTCGGCGAGACGGCCGGTCAGCACGATCTCTTGCCCAGTCCATGGGAGGTCACCGGCGGGACGAACAATATCCTCACGCATCCGAACATCGGCATCACGGAGCTTTGCGATAAGTCGCAGGTTCTCTTCGTCACGGAACCACGTAAACACGCTGTCGGCGACGATACTGCCGATTGTGTAGATGTCCGAGAGTTGCTCCTGCGTGGCCGCGGCGAGGAGGTCCATATCGCCGTAGCGTTCTGCAAGGATGCGGGCGGTTTCCGCGCCGACATGGCGGATACCGAGCGCAAAGATGACATTAGCAAGCGGGCGTTCTTTCGATTGGGCGATGGCATCGATAGCGTTCTGCGCCGACTTCTCTGCCATGCGCTCAAGGTCAGCGAGTTGCTCGACGTTGAGTGTGTAGAGGTCGGCTGAATCGTGTATTAGCCCGACCTCCAGAAACTGTTTGACGAGGGATTCGCCGACGCCGTCGATGTCCATGGCGGGGCGGCTGACGTAGTGCCTGATGAGTTCATAGGCCTGGGCGGGGCAGGCGGGGTTGATACAGCGATGGATAGCCTCACCTTCGCGCCGCACGACGGGTTCGCCGCATTCGGGGCATGTGGGTGGCATGGTGAACTCTGTCTCAGAGCCGGTGCGGGCTTCGACGACGGGGCCAAGAATCTTCGGGATCACTTCTCCGGCGCGTTCAACAGTAACGACGTCGCCTATGCGGATATCACGCTCGCGAATGTAGTCCTCGTTGTGGAGAGTCGCCATCTTCACGGTGACGCCGCTGACCTGGACGGGTTCAAGCTCGGCGTAAGGATTGAGCGCGCCGGTTCGGCCAACGTTGATGCCGATTCGGACGAGACGGGTTGTGGCCTGTTCAGCGGGGTACTTGTAGGCGATGGCCCATCGCGGCTCCCGCCCCACGACGCCGAGCAAGCGCTGCAGGCGGAAAGAGTCGACCTTGATGACGACGCCGTCGGTGCCGTAGTTCAGGGATTCACGCTGCTCAAGGGCGTCTTGATAGAAGCGCATGGCCTCTGTGAGTGTTGCGGCTTTACGATTGCCGGCGTTGACCTTGAAACCCAGGCCGCCGAGCCATTCGAGGGTTGCGGATTGGGTTTCTGGCACATCGCCATCTGCCCATCCGAGTGAGTACACGAACAGTTCCAGCGGACGCGCCGCAGTGATCTGCGGGTCGAGTTGACGGACTGAGCCGGCGGCGGTGTTGCGGGGGTTGGCGTAGATGCGCTCGCCCCGCTCCTCACGCTCGCGATTGAGTTCCTCAAACTTGTCGATGGGGAAGAGTATCTCGCCGCGCACCTCAAAGTGCGCCGGGATATTGGGGCCAGAGACACTGAGCGGAATGCTGCGGACGGTGCGGAGATTGGCTGTGACGTCCTCGCCCTCGACGCCTGTGCCGCGAGTTGCGCCGCGGAGAAGCACGCCGTTCTCGTAGGTCAGGGCAACGGCAAGGCCGTCGTATTTCAGTTCGCAGTAGTAGTCGATGGCCTCGCCGGGAATGAGGTTCATGGCGCGGCGCTCCCATGCCTCAAGCTCCTCATCATTGAAAACGTTGCCGAGGCTGAGGAGAGGGACGGGGTGGCGGACGGTCTGGAATCGCTCAGACGGCTCGCCAGAGACGCGCTGTGTAGGGGAGTCCGGTGTTATGAGGGCGGGGTGGAGTTCTTCAAGGCGGCGGAGTTCGCGGAGGAGACCGTCATATTCACCATCGGAGATCTCGGGACTGTCGAGGACGTAGTAGAGATGGTCGTGGCGGCGGATGAGGTCACGCAGGCGCGCCACCTGTTGGCTTGCTTCTTCAAGTGATGTTGTCACTTCTACTCTCGCCTCGACCATCTCCGTATGAGAGGGGTCTTGGGGGACTTTCACCCCCACCCTAACCCTCCCCCATCAAGGGGGAGGGGACTTTGGGGTCCGTAATCCAGATTACAGGTTCACGATCCGGACGGCGTCTACGCCGTCAATGCCGAGGATGGCGTCGATGTGGCGTGGCTCCGGGGACTCATCCACATTGACGACAGTGAGGGCCGGGCCGCGCATTGACTCACGGCTGACGTGGAGAGAGGCGATGTTGATGTTGTTCTCGCCCGTGACGGTGCCGATCCTGCCCAACATACCGGGACGGTCCGTGTGGCGGATAATCATCCAGTGGCCGCCGGTGGGGATGATGCCCACCTGGTAGCCGTTGACCTGGACGATCTCCGTCTGGCCGCGCTCGGTGAGTGTTGCGCCGACTGTTGTTTCCCCCGCCGTTGTCTGCACATCCAGGTTGACGAGGTTGGTGTAGGGGGGAGTCTGAGTCGCGTCCTTGCTCTGCTGCACGTGGATGCCTCGCCTGTTCGCCTCTGTGCCAGCGTTGACGATATTGATGCGCGTTTCCGTGCCGGTCTGGAGGAAACCGCTGAGAACAGTGGCGGCGAGGATGTCCGTTGCCAATTCGCCAACAGCGCCTCGGAAAGATATTGAGAGGCGTTCCGGCTGGCCGTCCGCGAGTTGCGAGGCCAGGCGGCCAACGACGAGGGCGAGTGGGACGTATGGTGCGAGTTCGGCCGCGGTCTCCGGCGGGACGAGCGGGGCGTTGACGGCGTAGCGGGGCGTCCGGCCTTCAAAGACGTCGATCATCTGCTCCGCGACTTCACGGGCGACGTTGGATTGCGCCTCTTCGGTGGATGCGCCGAGATGCGGGGTGACGACGACATTGGGATGTTGAAAGAGGGGGCTGTCCTCCGGCGGCTCTGTAATGAAGACGTCAAGGGCTGCGCCGCCGATGTGACCGTCCTCAATGGCGCTGCGCAGGGCGTCCTCGTCAACGAGTCCGCCTCGGGCACAGTTTATGAGGATCGTGCCGTCTTTCATCTGGGAAAGTTCAGGCTCGCCGATCAGGCGGCGGGTGGAGTCGGTCATGGGCGTGTGGAGGGTGATGATGTCCGACTGTTCAAAGAGGGTAGGCAGGTTGACGATTTCCGCGCCGAGATGGCGTCCGTGCTCCTCGGCGACAAAGGGGTCGAAGCCGAGAATGCGCATCTCAAAGGCGGCGGCGCGCCGGGCGACTTCGGTCCCGATGCGGCCAAGCCCGACAATGCCAAGGGTCTTGCCGCGCAGTTCCGTGCCAAGGAACTTGCGGCGATTCCATTCGCCTCCCGCAAGCGAGGAATGGGCTTGCGGGACGTGACGGGCTACTGAAAGCATCATGGCAAGGGTGTGCTCGGCGGCGGAGATGGTGTTGGAGGAGGGGGCGTTGACGACTATGACCCCGTGGCCAGTTGCGGCTTCGACATCGATGTTGTCGTAGCCGACGCCGGCGCGGCCAACGACCTGCAGTTTCTTTGCCGCGGCAAGCACGCCGGGCGTGACTTTCGTTTCGCTGCGGACGATTAGGCCGTCGTAGTCGCCAATGACGGCGGTCAGCTCGTCTTCCTTGAGGCCAAGACGCGTGTCGGCATCGACGCCGCGTTGTTCGAGAATCTCTGCGCCGTCGGGCGCGATGGGATCTGCGATCAGAACTCGCATGGGCAACTACACGTTGGCCGTGGCGGGCGCAAAGCCGACCTGTTGGAGCGCCTTGCCGAGCACATCAAGCGCCTCATCGAGCTCCTCATCCGGCATGTGGCCCAGGTGGCCGATACGGAAGATTGAGTCGGAGAGCCGTGCCTGTCCGCCAGCGAGGACAACGTCCATGTCAGCGGCGGCCTTGCGGATGTCCGCGACAGCGATGCCGTCCGGGCACTTGATGGCGGTGACGGTGTTGGAGGCGTATGCCTCGTTCTCAGCAAAGAGAGAGAGGCCGAGGGATTTGACACCTGCGCGTACGTGGTCGCCTGCGGCCTGGTGGCGGGCATGGATTGCGGGCAGGCCCTCATCCAACAGCTGCGACAGAGAGGCATCAAGAGCGTAGAAGATGGGGATGGCCGGAGTCCACGGCGTCTGGCTGCGGGCTGCGTAGTCGCGCGCCTGCTTCAGGTCGAAATAGAACTTCGGCATGGTGGACTTTTCGACGGCCTCCCATGCGCGGTCGCTGAGGCTGACCATGGCGAGGCCGGGCGGCGCCATCCATCCCTTCTGGGAGCCGGTGATGACGACATCGATGCCCCATTCATCCACCGGGCAGGGGAGCGAGCCGAGGCTGGAGACAGCATCGACGATCAGGAGCTTGTCGCGCTGCTTGACGACTTGGGCAATCTCCCCGATGGGGTTGGTGATGCCGGTCGAGGTCTCGTTGTGGGTAATTAGGACAGTTGTGACGTCCGGGTTCGCATCGAGGGCCTCAGCGACGGATTCGGCGGTGGCGGCCTGTCCCCATTCGACGCGCAGCCATCGGACGTCCGCTCCGAATGTCTCAGCCATTCGTCCGAGCCGAACACCGAACGCGCCAATCTCAACGGCCAGAACCGGCTCGTTGGGTGAGAGGGTGTTGACGACGGCTGCCTCAAGTCCGCCGGAGCCGGAGGACGTAAGCATGAGGACATCGTTTTGTGTTTCGAATAGCTGCTTGAGGTTGGCGCTGACGCGGTTGTAGATATCGCGGAAGAAGGGGCCGCGGTGGTCGATCATGGGGCCGGACAAGGCATTGAGGATGTCCTGCGGGATGGGGGTAGGGCCGGGTGTGCGTAGGTTCACGTAAACGCTCCTGTGACGTTGAAATCGGTTGCGGTTTTGGGGCGCGCCGGCGGCATGCGCTAAGCCGTGGCGCGCCCGTGTTCTAAGTATAGGGGAATGGGTGGGTTCCCTGTCAGGGGTTTTGGGCAAAGTAGGCGCGGGTTTGCTGGACATCGATGCGCATCTGGTCAACGAGGGCATCAACGGTTGTGAATTCGACTTCGCCGCGCAGACGTTCGAGGAAATCGACGCCAATCGTCTGGCCGTAGATCTCTTCATCAAAGTCGAGGATGAAGGTCTCAATCATGCGCTCATCATCGTGAAATGTCGGGTTGTCTCCAATGTTTGTGACGGACTGCAGGACACGGTCTCCGAGGTGGGCGCGGGTGACGTAGATGCCGTCGGCCGGAACTGCGCGGCGGGCAGGGACGGAGATGTTGGCGGTGGGGAAACCGAGATCCTTACCGCGTTTGTGGCCTTCCTGCACGGTTCCTGAGAGACCGTAGGGACGGGCAAGCATGTCATTGGCAGCTGCGACGTTGCCGTCGTCGATCAGCAGGCTGCGAATGACGGAGCTGCCGATGCGCTGGCCGCCGTCCTGCAGCTCATCCATGGGCAAGACGGTGAAGCCGAGTTCCTGACCAATCGCGGTCAGGACGGGAATCGTGCCTTCCCGACGGCGGCCCATCGCAAAGTCGGGGCCGACGACAAGGCGGCGCATCGAGAGGACATCAACGAGCTGGCGGGCGAAGTCATGCGCACTGACGCCGGCCAGATCACGGTCAAAGGTAACTGGGACGACATAGTCCGCGCCGGCCTCTTTCAGCAACCTGATGCGCTCATCAAGGCTTGAGAGATTGGAGATAGGGGC
>LXNJ01001847.1_pt1 | contig 12131 bp, 7 predicted proteins | sample 809081 | NCBI WGS metagenome assembly LXNJ01 (sample SAMN04870510, study PRJNA318959) | sponge metagenome | biome: sponge; feature: marine sponge reef; material: water | host: Petrosia ficiformis | place: Greece: Milos, Mediterranean Sea | collected 2013-05-29 | depth 5-7 m
CGACGACAAGGGCAAGATCGCCAGCGTTGCGGGCATCTCCTCGGCCGACACCACCATCGGCGAGACCCTCGCTGAGGCCTTTGACAAGGTCGGCAAGGACGGCGTCATCTCGGTGGAGGAGTCCAATACGTTCGGCGTGGACCTCGAATTCACCGAGGGCATGCAGTTCGACAAGGGCTTCCTGTCGCCGTATTTCGTGACCGACCCCGACCGCCAGGAGGCCGTCTTCGACGAGCCGTACCTGTTGTTCGTCAACGGCAAGATCGGCTCGGTGACCGAGCTGGTCCCCGTGCTCGAGAAGGTGATGCAGGGCGGCAAGGCGCTCGTGATCATCGCCGAGGACGTCGAGGGTGAGGCGCTGGCCACGCTTGTGGTCAACAAGATCCGTGGCACGTTCGCTTCGGCAGCGGTGAAGGCTCCCGGCTTCGGCGAGCGCCGCAAGGCGATGCTGGCCGACATGGCCATCCTCACCGGCGGCCAGGTCATCTCCGAAGAGGTGGGCCTGAAGCTGGAGAACACCACAGTCGACCTGCTGGGCACCGCCCGCAAGGTGATCATCACCAAGGACGAGACCACCATCGTGGACGGCGGCGGCGACTCCGGCGACGTCGAGGGTCGTGTGGTCCAGATCAAGCGTGAGATCGACGACACCGACTCCGACTGGGACCGCGAGAAGCTGCAGGAACGGCTGGCGAAACTGGCCGGCGGCGTCGCGGTGATCCAGGTCGGCGCGGCCACCGAGGTCGAGCTGAAGGAAAAGAAGCACCGCATCGAGGACGCCGTATCGGCAACCCGTGCCGCGATCGAAGAGGGCATCGTGCCCGGCGGCGGCACCGCGCTGCTGCGGGCTCGTGCAGCAGTGGCAGCGCTGGACCTCGACGGCGACGAGGCCACCGGGGCTCGCATGGTGCACCGTGCGCTGGAAGGCCCCAGCCGCCAGATTGCCCAGAATGCCGGCTACGAGGGTGCTGTCATCGTGCAGCAGATCGAGTCGTCCGACGGCAACACCGGCTTCAACGCTGACACTGGCAAGTTCGAGGACTTGGTCTCGGCCGGCGTCATCGATCCAGCGAAGGTGACCCGTGCGGCGCTGCAGAACGCAGCGTCCATCGCGGCCCTGCTGCTCACCACCGAGACGCTGGTGACCGACAAGCCCGAGGAGGCGGACCCTGCCGCTGCTGCCGCGGCTGCTGCTGCCATGGGCGGCGGCATGGGCGGCATGCCGGGGATGATGTAGCTCCCGCAGCTTCGCTCAACTACTCAAACGCAGGGCCGGCGGAATTGCCGGCCCTGCGTCGTTGGAAAGGTCGATCTCGAGCTGCTTCCCACAGGGCGCTGAGGGTCCAGAGGTACCCTCGTTGTTTTCCCGAATGTGGCGCGGTTGCGGCGCCGGACTTATGCCCCCACACTCTCCGGCGGCCAGCTCGGTCGCTCACCCAACGGTCTTGGTGGTGGATTTCGGCGCGCAGTACGCGCAGCTCATCGCCCGGCGGGTGCGTGAAGCGCAGGTGTACTCCGAGATCGTTCCCCATTCGGTGACCGCCGCCGAGCTGGCTGAGCGCTCGCCGGCGGCCATCATCTTCAGCGGCGGTCCCGCTTCGGTGCACGTTGACGGTGCGCCCGGCATCGACCTCGGCGTCTACGAACTCGGCGTGCCGATCTTGGGCATCTGCTACGGGTCGCAGCTGCTGGCCCGCGATCTCGGCGGCACCGTGGATCGCAGCGGCCGTGGCGAATACGGCCGCACAGCGCTCAGCCGTACCGATACGGCCTCAAGGCTGCTGGCCGATGCATCCAGTGAGGCAACCCCGACAGAGTCTGTGTGGATGTCGCACTTCGATGCCGTGGTGGAGCAGCCGCCCGGCTTCGAGATCACTGCCTCCACGCCTGACAGTCCGGCTGCAGTCATCGAGGATCCGCAGCGGCGCTTCTTCGGCGTGCAGTATCACCCCGAAGTCGCGCACACTCCCAGCGGCCAAGCTCAGCTGGAGCGGTTCCTGCACGACATCTGCCAGATCAACTCCGAGTGGACGATGACCAACGTCATCACCGAGAGCGTCGAGGCCATCCGCGCTCAGGTGGGCAGTGCCCGCGCCATCTGCGGGCTGTCAGGCGGGGTGGACAGCGCCGTGGCTGCCGCACTGACACAGCGAGCGATCGGCAGCCAGCTCACCTGCGTGTTCGTAGACACCGGACTCATGCGCGCCGGCGAGGGCGACCAGGTCACTGACACGTTCCGGCGCACGCAGGGCATCGAGCTGATCCACGAGCGGGCCGCCGACGAGTTCTTCGATGCGCTGGCCGGCGTGATCGATCCCGAGGACAAGCGCAAGATCATCGGCGAGAAGTTCGTGCGCATCTTCGAACGGGCCGCCGGCGGCATCACCGATGCCCGCTTCCTGGTGCAGGGCACTCTGTATCCCGACGTGATCGAATCGGGCTCGCCGACTGCGGCGAAGATCAAGAGCCACCACAACGTCGGCGGGCTGCCCGACGACATGACCTTCGAGCTGGTGGAGCCGCTGCGGAACCTGTTCAAGGACGAGGTGCGCGCCGTCGGGGCTGAGCTGGGTTTGCCGCCCGAGATCGTCCAGCGGCAGCCGTTTCCGGGACCGGGCCTCGGCGTGCGGATCGTGGGCGAAGTCACGCCCGAAGCCGTCCAGACAGTGCGCGCCGCCGATGTCATTGTGCGCGAAGAAATCTCGAAAGCCGGACTCGACGGCGAAGTCTGGCAGGGGTTTGCCGTGCTGGCCGACATCCGCAGCGTCGGGGTGATGGGCGACGAGCGCACCTACGCCCGTCCGATCATTGTGCGCGCCGTCACCAGCGAAGACGCAATGACCGCTGACTGGGCCCGCCTGCCCCACGATCTGCTCGAGCAGATCTCGTCTCGGATCGTCAACGAGGTGCCCGGCGTGAACCGGGTCGTCTACGACATCACCTCCAAGCCCCCCGGCACCATCGAATGGGAATAACCACAGAGCGACGGGGGCAGCGACTCAGGTGGTCCAGAGCGTCGAGATCGGCCGCAGTTCGAGCACGAGGTCGACGTCCTTGTCGTTGGTACTGCGGGCGTGGAACAGCCGAGTTTGCATCGATGAAGCTTGCAAGTGCGGCAATATCTCAGGCACGACCATCGTTTCGAAGAGTTGTCCGACGAGCCGGTCGGCGAGGCTCAGCGCACCGGCATCATGTCCGGTTGCTCCAAATGCATGATTCGCGGACTTCAAACTGCATGAATTGCATCTGCCCGGTTGTCCGAGTCGGTTGCGGGCTTTCGGATTCGCCGGGATGGCTCAGAGTGCTGGGGCGGGGTCAACGCTTGGTGTCCACCGTTCGAGCGGGGCGACTTCGCTGACCATATGCAGGCCCATGGCAGCCAATGCTCGTTCGATTTCGCTTGGCTTAGCGGGGCGGAAGATGTCGGTGAGACGATGAGCACGTGAAGGGCGCATGCCGATGCGGTGCGCCAGTTCGGTTGCCGTGACGCCCTCGGCTCAGGCAGGGGCTCATTGTCTTCGATGCAGAGGCTCAGCGCCGTCTCGAGGCAGTCGCGCAGGTGGCCATTCACTTCCTGCACCGACCAACCGCTGGTGTGCGCCGCATGGACATCTGGGAAAGTTGCGAGGTAGCAGGTCCGCCCCGTCGCCGCGGCCTCCTCCTCGTCGCGTTCGACGATGCACGGATACGCGTAACGCATCGATTCAGAACTCCTTCTTGTCGATGTCGAGATCCCTCAGCATCTTGCGCATGAGACCGCGACCGAATTCCCCATGCCGCAAGGTCGTCGTTCGTTCGCCCAGTCGAACCGGGCGTGACTGCCCTTGCCGCGTTCGGGCAGATACTCGACCGCGAGCCTCCGCTGTCGAGCGTCGCGGCGGAGGTGGCGCAGGAACTCCCGGTCCGTCATGCGCCGTAAGGCCACTGACGCAACCGCTCGGTCGCGGTTCATCGGCCAACAGGTCAATGGCGGCTCGGATGCGCTGCTGGTCGCTGCGGGACAGTTGCCAGAGGTCCGCGCTGCCCGATCTGCGAATGCCGCCCGCGCCGCCGGGGCGTGCGCTGATTCAAAATTCAATTTTGAATCAGTCATCGCTGACCGGGAGCGCGGTCATAGATGAGATTCAGCGCACCCCGGACTTGGTGTCGTACCCCCAAAGGCATCATCGACGACAATTCCCGGCCCTGCCGACGGTGGCAGCGGCATCGTGGTTCTGAATCTGAGACTCGGGTCGGAGTTGACTTTCTGGGGCCGGAACAGCAGCGTCGGGTACGGTCGCCTTGATCCGGAGGGGTCCATGACGCAGACGGTTGCCAGCCTGGCGGTCGAGTCGCTCATCGCGAACGGCATCGACAACCTGTACTGCCTGCCGGGCGTTCAGAACGACCCTTTCTTCAATGCGCTGTACGACCGTCGTGATGCCCTGGCACCGATCCAGAGCCGTCACGAGCAGGGAGCGGCCTACATGGCGCTCGGTGCTGCGCTGGCGACCGGCGAGCCGCAGGCGTTCTGCGTGGTGCCGGGGCCCGGACTGCTGAACACTGCCGCTGCGCTCAGCACGGCGTACGCCACCAACGCGCCGGTGCTGGCGCTGGTGAGCGAGGTCCCCTCTGCGGGGATCGGCAGGGCTTTCGGTGCCCTCCACGAGCTGCCCGATCAGTTGGGCGTGCTGGAGCGGCTCACGCGGCATGCCGAGCGCATCAGTGACGGTGCCGGTGCTCACGCCGTGCTTCAGCGTGCGATGACCGAGCTGCGCTCTGGGCGCCGCGGACCGGTCGGAGTGGAGGTTCCGACCGATATCTGGAGTGCGACAGCCGAATCTGCGCCCGATGATCTCGTTGCCCCGGCACGACCGGGTCCCGAGCCCGACCACGCCGCCATCGCCGAAGCGGCGCAGCTCATGGCAGCTGCAGCGCGACCCATGATCGTCGTGGGCGGTGGCGCGCAGGAGTGCTCGAAGCACGTCGCCCGACTCGCCGAGCGGCTGTCTGCGCCGGTCGTCGCCTTCCGAAGGGGGCGCGGCGTGGTGCCGTCGGATCACCCGTTGAGCATCACCACGCCGACCGCCTACCAGCTCTGGCCGCGGGTCGATGTGGTGATCGGGCTGGGCACCCGGATGGCCATGCAGCAGTCAGTGTGGGGCGTCGACGACGAAATCAAGATCGTTCACGTCGACATCGATGCCGATGAGATCGGCCGTTTCGGACCGCCGACGGTGGGCATCCATGCAGATCTCGCTGACGCGCTGCCGTTGCTCTCGGATGCACTCGGCACCACCCAGGCCGATCGTTCGGTGTGGCGCGCCGACCTCGAGCACGCTCGGGCTGATGCCGAAGCCGCCACTGCCGCGGCGCTTGCCCCCCAGTACGGCTGGCTCGGCGCCATCCGGACCGAGTTGCCGGGTGAAGGGATCTTCGTCGACGAGATGACCCAGTGCGGTTATGTGTCCTGGCTCGGGTACGACGTCTACCAGCCGAGAACGTTTCTCAGTGCGGGATACCAGGGGACGCTGGGTTACGGATTCGCCACGGCGCTGGGGGCAGCACATGCCAAGCGCGACGTGCCGGTGCTGTCGGTCGTCGGCGACGGTGGAGCGCTGTTCACCATCAACGAGCTGGCGACAGCGGTGCACCATCGGATCCCGCTGACGACGATCGTCTTCAACGACCACGCTTACGGCAACGTTCGCCGGATCCAGCGGGAGCGCTTCGATGGGCGGGTCATCGCCAGCGACCTCACGAGCCCGGATTTCGTGAAGCTGGCGGACTCATTCGGCGTCCGAGGCATGCGGGCGACCACGCCCGACGAGTTGCGCCCGTGCCTGCGCGAAGCACTGAGCTCCGATGAGCCGACCGTGATCGAGGTGCCATTCGGCGAGGTGCCCTTCCCGTGGCCGCACATCATGCGACCACGAATCCGGGGCCAGCAGCCAAGCGGGTAGGCCCATGCCCTTCAACATCAGCTTCTACCAGGACCAGGTCATGGCTGACGGCGTCAGCGACATGGCGCTCGAACCATTGCCGCGGGTCGTGTACGTGCGTGACGGCGAAGTGGCCGTCAACGGGCAGATCCTCCGGGCGGGAGAGTCTGCGGCGGCTTCGGCGGGATATGAGTTGGCGGGCAGGGCCGAGTGGTCGCAGGTGTGGCGCTGGGAAGTCGACCTGCCCAACAGGCCACACACGCTGCTGGCGGGTTCCGACGTGCTCACCATGCACCGGATGAGCCGGCTCATCACCACGCTGGACCTGGCTCGGGGAAGCGAGTGGCTGTTCCGGCTCGACCAGATCACGTCGCGAGCTGGGCACATCTCCGATCCCCATACCCATCCCGGTCCGGGGATTCGCTGCCTGTTGCGAGGCACCTTCAACATCTCCCAGCACGGCGAGCGCTACCGGGGCGGCGTGCCTGGCGAGCCGTGGTGGGAAGCTGGCGGCGACGAGGTCGTGTTCTGGGGCAGCGAGACCATGGAGGCCAGCTTCCTGCGGGGCATGGTGCTGCCGGTCGGCTACGCCGGGTCGCCCACCGGCGCGACCAGCACCGCCGACCCGAACCGTCAACGCGCCCGCTGGGTCTTGCACATCGACGAGCCATTCATCGTGCCCGACAGCGACCGCTGAATTGGCAGAGGCTCTCGGCACAACCGCAACTACCTTGGCCCCACAACCGCGGCCGGGTCGCGGGAGAGCATGCGACGAGGGTTGATCATGACTTCAACAGAGGCCACACATGCGGTTGCGTCGGTGGACTTGCCAGTTGGCTTCGCCTGCCATGCCGGCAATGTCGGCATGAAGGACGAATCCGACGATGTGATGGTCTTGGCGGCTGATCGGGTGTCGGCAGCGGCAGGCGTGTTCACCAAGAGCCTGTTTTCCGCGTCCAGTGTGAGGCTGAGCCGGAGCAACGTCGCCGATGGGCAGGCACGGGCAGTCGTGGTGGTGTCGAAGAACGCCAACGTGGCAACTGGCGAACAGGGTGAGCGGGACACGGCGAACCTCGCGCAGCGGGTGGCCGAGCTGGTGGGTTGCGAACCCGACCAAGTCTTGGTCGGGTCCACCGGCGTGATCGGCGTTCCGTACCCCGAAGGCGCGGTCGACAGGTACTTCGACCGGCTGATCGCCGGCGCTGGACCCGCGCTCGACAGCAATGACGCGAGGGACGCTGCGAGGGCGATCATGACCACCGACACGCATCCCAAGACGGCGAGTGTTTCTGCGGGCGCCGCCACAGTGGTGGGCATCGCCAAGGGATCGGGGATGATCGAGCCCGACATGGCCACGATGATCTCGGTGATCACCACCGACGCGGAGATCGCGCCCGACCGGCTCGACGCCATGCTGCGCCGCGTGTGCGACGTGACGTTCAACGCGCTCAGCGTGGACACCGACACCTCCACCAACGACCTGGTGGTGATACTGGCCAACGGCGCAGCCGGTCAGGTTGACGAGGCTGATCTGGAAGCTGCGCTGGGTGCCGTCAGCTTGGACCTCACTCGCCAACTGGCATTCGACGGCGAGGGCGCCGAGACCCTGATCGTGGTGACCGTGAACGAAGCACGCGACGATGCCCAGGCCAAGCGCGTCGCCAAGGCGGTTGTGAACTCCCCCCTGGTGAAGACCGCCGTGCACGGCTGTGATCCCAACTGGGGCCGGGTCGCGATGGCGATCGGCAAGTGCAGCGACGAGACCGACATCGACCCCGAGCGCGTCCGGATTCGGTTCGGCGACCAAGAGGTGTATCCGACGCCCGCAACGCCCGAAGCACTTGCTGAGCTCGAGGCGTACCTGGCATCGGACGAGGTGCGGATCTCGGCAGACCTGGGCGTCGCAGGCGGCGCGTTCACGGCCTACGGCTGCGACCTCACCGACCAGTACGTCCGCATCAACGCCGACTACACGACGTGATGCGCTGCACGTGACCCTCTCGCTTCGATGAGCCGCCCATGAGCCTGCATCCATGAGTTCTGGCGACGACCCGATCCTTGCGCCGCTGAACGCGGGTCAGCGAGCTGCCGTGCTGCACGGCGACGGTCCGGCGCTCGTGGTGGCCGGGGCCGGGTCGGGCAAGACACGCGTGCTGAGCCACCGCATCGCCTACCTGCTCGCTCACCGCAACGTCAGCCCGTTCGGCCTGCTGGCGATCACGTTCACCAACAAGGCGGCGGGGGAGATGCGCGATCGCATCGGCAGCCTCGTCGGCCCGGTGGCGCAGCGGATGTGGATCTCCACGTTTCACAGTGCGTGCGCCCGGATCCTGCGCAGCCACGCCGAAGTGCTGGGCTACCCCGCCACGTTCAGCATCTATGACCAGGCCGACTCGCGACGCCTCACCCGCTATGTGGTGCGCGACCTCGATCTCGATCCGAAGCGATACAACGAGCGCGCGGTCCACGCGGCGGTCTCGACCATGAAGAATCAGCTCACGACGCCGACCCGCGCAGCGGAGCTGGCCGACTCGCCCGATGGCGGCGGCCCGTTCAATCGCGATGTGGCCCGGGTCTACTCCGAGTACCAGAAGCGGATGCGACGCGCCGGCGCCATGGACTTCGACGACCTGCTGATGCTGGGCGTGGAGCTGCTCAGCACTCACGACGAGGTGGCCCAGCACTACCGGCAGCGCTTCGAACACATCCTGGTCGACGAGTACCAGGACACGAATCTGGCGCAGGTGCGGCTGATCGGGCTGCTGAGCGGGCCCACCCGCAACGTGTTCGTCGTCGGCGACTCCGACCAGTCGATCTACGCGTTCCGGGGCGCGGACATCACCAACATCCTGGAGTTCGGCGCCACGTTCGATCACAGCTCGACCTACGTGCTGGATCAGAACTACCGCTCCAGCCAAGCGATCCTGGACACCGCCAACTCGGTCATCCGCAACAACCTCGGACGGCCAACGAAGAACCTGTGGACCGATCAGTCCGGCGGCGCCAAGCCGATCCGCTATCGCGCTTCCAACGAGGAGGACGAGGCGGGCTACGTCTGTTCGGAGCTGCGGCGCCTCCACGGCGAGGGGCAGATCGACTGGTCGGGTGCCGCCGTCTTCTACCGGTCGAACGCCCAGTCACGCGTGATCGAAGAGGAGCTCGTCGCGAACGACGTGCCGTACCAGATCATCGGCGGCACCCGGTTCTACGACCGGCGCGAGATCAAGGACGCGCTGGCGTTCCTGCGTGCCGCGGTGAACCCGTCGGACGAGGTGTCGCTCAAGCGGGTCGTGAACCTGCCCGCCCGCGGCATCGGCGATCGCACGATCGCCAAGCTCGACGACGCGGCAGCGCGAGGCGGGACCTCGCTGGCCGAGGTGATCGACGGGCTCGAGACGCTCGGCGTGCGCGGCACTGCCCGCGGCGGTTTGCTGCAGTTCCGCGAGCTGATGGGTCGTGCTCGGGCACGCATTCCCGACGGTCCCGCCGCGGTGCTGGAAGCAGCGCTGGATGAGTCGGGGTACGTGCAGGGGCTGCAGGACGAAGGAACGATTGAGGCCGACGGGCGTCTCGAACATCTCGAAGAGCTGCTCGGCGCTGCTGCCGACTTCGAATCGTGCGACGAATTCTTGGAGCAGGTGTCGCTGGTCAGCGATGTCGACGAGATGACCGACGCATCGCAGGTCTCGCTGATGACGCTGCATTCCGCCAAGGGGCTCGAGTTCGACATCGTGTTCGTCACGGGCATGGAAGATGGCGTCTTCCCGCACCACCGCTCGATGACCGATCCCATCGAGCTCGAGGAAGAACGCAGGCTGGCGTACGTCGGCATCACCCGTGCTCGCAAGCAGCTGTACTTGACCCACACGTGGAGCCGGCTGCTCCACGGCCAGACCAGCTACAACCCGCCCAGCAGGTTCATCGATGAGATCCCGTCCGAGCTGATCGACGACCGTTCAGATGACACTCAGCGGCTCGGCAGCTCGTGGCGGCCGGCGACGAGTGACTGGGGTGCGAATCGCCGCGCCAGCGAACCCAGCGAGTACAGCCAGCTCGACGAAGCGGAGCTGGCCGGTTCCCCTCAGCAGCGGGCCGATCCCACGCGCCACGACGACGGCACCTCCAAGGGCCGGGAGTCTCGCCGCGAGGAGGCCCGACGCCGGGTTGCGGCCCGGCTGGGGGAACCCAAGCCTGCGCCGAAGGCCGATCTTGGCTACGGAGTCGGTGACGACGTGCTGCACGCCCGCTTCGGTGCCGGCGTTGTCCAGGAGGTGCGTCCCGACGGTGACGACTGGGAGGTCACCGTTCACTTCGCTGACGTCGGCACCAAGACGCTCGTCGCCAGCTTCGCCGACCTTCGGCGCATGCGCTCGTAGGGCGTCAGCGCACGCTGGCGCCTCCACAGCGGGCGACGGGCCTCCGCTCCTATGCTCCCCGCCGTGGATCTCTTCGAGTATCAGGGCAAACAGTTCTTCAAGGGTTACGGCATGCCGGTATCCGACGGCGAAGTGGCCTTCAGCGTTACCGAAGCGGTAGCCGCCGCGGAGCGCCTGGGCACGCCGGTGATGGTCAAGGCGCAGGTGCACACCGGCGGGCGCGGCAAGGCAGGCGGCGTCAAATTCGCCGCCACTGTCGACGACGTGCGGACCCATGCCGCCAACATCCTCGGGCTCGACATCAACGGCCACATCGTGCAGCGACTGTGGATCGAGAAGGCGTCGGACATCTCCGAGGAGTACTACGCCAGCTTCACGCTGGATCGCTCAGCCAAGAAGCATCTCGGGATGCTGTCGGCTGAGGGCGGCGTGGAGATCGAGACTGTTGCCGCCGAGAATCCCCAGGCCATTGCCAAGGTGCTGGTGGACCCCGCCGAAGGACTCACCGCCGAAGCCGCCCGAGCCTGGGTGGAGGGCGCCAACCTCAACCCCGTCGCCACCGATCAGGCCGTCGAGATCCTCCAGCAGCTCTACACCGCCTACACCGAAGGCGACGCCGACCTCGTCGAGATCAACCCGCTGATCCTCACGCCCGCCAATCGAGTACACGTGCTCGACGCCAAGGTCACGCTCGATTCGAACGCGGTGTTCCGTCATAACGACTACGAGCAGTACGACGAAACCCAGCCGCGCGACGAGCGCGAGGAGGCCGCCCACGCCAAGGGGCTGCAGTACGTGGGCTTGGCCGGAAGCGTCGGCGTCATTGCCAACGGCGCCGGACTCGCGATGAGCACCGTCGACGTGGTGAATCAGGTGGGCGGCAAGCCCGCCAACTTCCTCGACATCGGCGGCGGCGCGAATGCCCAGGTAATGGCCAATGCGCTCGAGGTCATCAACAACGACCCCGACGTGCAGGCCATCTTCATCAACATCTTCGGCGGTATCACCCGCGGCGAGGAAGTGGCCAACGGCATCATCGGGGCGCTCGAAGCGGTGGACATCGAAGCGCCGATCGTGCTGCGCCTCGACGGCACCAACGCTGCAGAGGGTCGCGAGATCCTCGCCCCTCACCTCAACGAGAAGCTCGTGATGGAACCGACCATGCTCGACGCTGCCCGTCGAGCCGTCGCGATGGCCTCGGCAGCGAGCTGAACGGGGGCTTCAGATGAGCATTTTCGTCAATAGGGACACCAAGGTCGTCTACCAGGGTCTCACCGGCTCGCAGGGCCGGTACTACGGCATGCTGAACCGCGACTACGGCACCAACGTGGTGGCGGGCACCAATCCCCGCAAAGCCGGCACCGATGTGGAAGGCGTGCCGGTATTCGCCAACTGCACCGAAGCAGTTGCAGCGACCGGTGCCAATGCCTCGTGCATCTTCATTCCTGCGCCCGGAGTCTTCACGGCCGTGATGGACGCAGCCGAGGCCGGGATCGAATTCATTGCGTGCATTACCGAGGGTGTGCCGGCGCACGACGAGGCCCGCTTCTTCAACATGCTGAAGCGCGACTTCCCCGGCGTCCGGCTGCTGGGGCCGAACTGCCCGGGCATCATCACGCCGGGCGAGTGCAACATCGGCATCACGGCAGGCCACATCGCCAAGCCCGGCGGCCCGGTGGGCATCGTCAGCCGGTCAGGCACGCTGACCTACCAGGCGCTCTATGAGCTCCAGCAGAAGGACATCGGCGTCACGACCTGCGTGGGCATCGGCGGCGACCCCGTGCCGGGCACGTCGTTCATCGACTGCCTCGAAGCCTTCGAAGCCGATCCCGAC
>LXNJ01001848.1_pt1 | contig 12129 bp, 9 predicted proteins | sample 809081 | NCBI WGS metagenome assembly LXNJ01 (sample SAMN04870510, study PRJNA318959) | sponge metagenome | biome: sponge; feature: marine sponge reef; material: water | host: Petrosia ficiformis | place: Greece: Milos, Mediterranean Sea | collected 2013-05-29 | depth 5-7 m
CCGCACCGGGCGGGCCCGACGCCTACTGGCGTTCTCCGGGCGGCTGCGAAACCGGGCCGGCGGTCCCGAAACCGGGTGATCCCGACATCGTTTACGCCAACTGCAAGGGGCGGTTCACGGTCTACAACCAGCGCACCGGGCAGGAACAGCACTACTACGTCGGTGGCGTGAACCTCTACGGCACCAACCCCGCCAACCTCCCCTACCGGTTCCAGCGCGTGGTCCCGATTGAGGTTTCGCCGCACAATCCCGACGTCGTGTACCACGGCTCACAATACGTGCACCGCACCACCGACGGCGGCCGCACCTGGGAACGGATTTCGGGCGATTTGACGGCGTTCCCCCCCGAGCGTCAGATGGTTTCCGGCGGACCCATCACCCGGGACGCGACCGGCGAGGAGCACTACTCGACTCTGTACGTGATCGAGGTTTCGCCGCACAGCCCCGACGTGATCTGGACTGGCGCGAACGACGGACCGGTTCACGTGAGTGTCGACGGCGGCGCGACATGGAGGGACGTAACACCGCCGATGCCGCCCGAAGGCCGGATGAATTCGATCGACATTTCACGGCACGACCCCGACAAGGTCTACGTGGCCGGTTACCGCTACCTGCTGGGCGACTTTGCACCCTACGTCTATCGCACAAGCGACGGCGGCCAGACCTGGACCCTGCTCACCGACGGCAGCAACGGCGTTCCCGATGACTACCCGGTGCGCGTGGTCAGAGAGGACCCCGGGCGGTCGGGGCTCCTGTACGCCGGCACCGACTTCGGGATGTTCATTTCGTTTAACGACGGGGCCGACTGGGAACCGTTCCAGCTGAACCTGCCGGTCACGCCGATTACCGACATCGAGGTGTACCGGGGCGACATCGCCCTTTCGACGATGGGCAGGGGATTCTGGGTGATGGACGACGTGTTTCGTTTCCACGAGGTCGATTCAGACGGAATGCCCGTGGCGGACGTCCACGTATTCGACCCCGGCGAGCAGCGCCGGACCCGCACCTTCCGCAACGGTGGGTTCGATTGGCGCGGCAGCTCGGGCGTTGTGTACGAGGGCGGCGGAGTGTTGATCGACTACTGGCTGTCCCCTTCCCTGCCGGCGGGAGAGGCCACCCTCCAGGTGTTGGACCAATCGGGGACCATGCTACGCGAGTTCACCGCCCGCGACCAGACACCGTCCGATGAAGGGGGACAGGCCGGCGCCATGTGGCGGTTCCAGCGAGTTGGCGGCGGGCGAGGGTTCAGCGCCGCGCCAGGAGCGCACCGGATGCGGTGGGACATGCGGGCGGACGGCGGCGCTTTGGGCCAGATGGCGGCCCGGGCCTTGCTGCCTCCCGCCACCTACACGCTTCGGCTGACGGCCGCGGGGATGACGTCGGAGGCCGAGGTAGACCTGGTCATCGACCCGCGTGTGGCCGCGGAGGGCATTACCGAGGCCGACCTGCAAGAGCAGTACGAGTTCAACCTGGTTGTGGCCGCGACCCGGACGCTGGCGGCAGAGACCGCGGCGGGTGTGGCCGCTCTGCTGGACGAAGTTGAGGCCGCAACGAACGGTACTAGCGGCGGCAGCGGCACGGATTTGCTCGAGAGCCTGCGGGCGCTGGACGCGTCGCTGAACGACGCGGGCGGGAGCTACCCGCAGCCGATGTTGCTCAGTCAGTTGTCATACCTGGCGGGGATGACATCGCGAGCCGATCAGGCACCGGGGGGCGAGGCCTACGCGCGTCACGAAGATCTGAGGCGAGAGACCGAAGAGGCCCGGAAGCGTCTCGCCGAGCTGCGCGAGCGCTGGGAGGCCGAAGGCGGACTCTAGCCCGCACCCCGCAACAACCCCTGGGAACAGCCATGATAGACAAGTTGACGACAAGGATGCGCGGAACAGCTTCGGGGGCGGCGCTGACGGCAGCGCTGGCAGCGTGCGGGGGCGAGGCCGGCGGTGACGGAGCCCGGTCCACCAGCCTGGACGCGCCCGATTACGGCATCACTCCCGCGGTCGAAGAAGCCTGGAGCGTGGGCGCGCTTGACGGCGAGGCGTGGGAGGTGCTGGGCGACATCGTGTCGATGGATTTCGACTCCGACGGGAACCTGTACGCGCTGGACTCCCAGGCAGGGCATGTGCTGGTGTTCGATGTCGCGGGGAATTACCTGCGGACCATTGGCCGCAGCGGCGAGGGGCCCGGCGAGATCGGCGACGGGGCGTCAGTCCGGGTGCTTCCGGACAACCGGCTGGCCGTCTACGACCGGGGCCGTTTCGCGGTGCAGTTGTTCACCCTGGACGGTGAATATCTGGAACTGGTGGCCTACGACCCGGCGGATGCGGCGCCGTATGCGGTCGATGACTGGACCCCGGGCGGCGCAATCCTCACTACCGGAGTGGTCACCATGAACACCGAAGGTTCGGTCGACGCCGAAGGGCAGGAAAGCCGGTCGGTCAGCATGTCCATGGGCGGGCCGAGTGCAGACGGGCGGCCGGTGTACCGGTTCGGCCTTGATGGCACAAACGAAACGGTTCACATCGCCGCGGCGTTGCCGCCCGTCGACGAAGATCCGGTGGACGAGACCGGCGAGGGCGTCCAGATCAGCATGAACGTGCCGCGGGCTTTCACTCCGCCCCTGTTGGTCGCCGCCCTGTCCGACGGGCGCGTGGCGGTCGCGGACTCAATTGCCTATCTGATCAGGCTCGTGGCGGACGGAACCCAGGCGGGCGTGCTGGCCCGCCCCGTGGAGCCGATGGAAGTAAACGAGAGCATTCGGTCCGCTCACCGGGAACAGCTGATGCAGAGGCCCACGATGACCAGGCTCGGCATGGGCGGAGACGTTCCCCCGGAAGCCGAGGCCATGATCGAGCAGGCCTACCGGCGGTCGCTGGACCGAGTCCAGTTCGGGGACTTCGTGCCGGTGGTAAGGGCGATGGCCGCTGACTTGGAAGACCGCTTGTGGGTCGAGCGTGCGGCGATGCCCGGGGAGCCCGGCCCAGTAGACATTCTGACTCCCGACGGGCGTTACCTGGGGACCATTCCCCCCGGTGCACTGGCCGTGCCTGATGCGTTCGGCCCGGACGGTCTCATGGCGTACGAGGAAGAATCCGCCATTGGGTATCCCGTGATTCGGGTGGTCCGCATGCCCGCCGCCGGGCTGCTGGAGAGTGCCGCCGGCGCAACTCGGTAGGTGTGCAGCGCGGCTGCCGCCTTGGCTGGCGCGGGGCCAGCCAAGGCGGCAGCTTCCACCGTCCTTTTCGCCGTCCCCTTACCGCCTGCCCGCTTCCGCACTCTGGAGGCCTTGATGAGCAACGACCCGCGCCCGTCCAATTCCGGCAAACGCAACCTCGGTCGTCGTGACTTCATCGGTCAGGGCCTGGGAATGGGTGCTGCCGCCGTCGTCGGCAGCGCCGTGCCGAGCTCGCTTGCTGCTGCGCCCCGCGGTCCGTCGCGCAGTTCGCCGGGGCGGGACCGCGCCAGCGTTCCGATGATGATCACCAGCCACGGCAACGCCACCGGGCGGGCCGCTGCCGCTGCGTCGTGGGGGATTCTGTCGGGCGGCGGGTCGGCGCTGGACGCCGTTGAGCGCGGTGCCAACATCGTTGAACTGGACTCGGACGGCACCAGCGTGGGCTGGGGCGGCCTGCCCAATGCCGATGGCGTTGTGCAGCTGGACGCGTCGATCATGGACGGGGCCACGTACAATGCCGGTTCCGTGGCCTGTCTGGAGGGTATTCGTACGCCGGCATCCGTGGCGCGCCTCGTCATGGAGCGCACCGACCACGTGATGCTGGTCGGGGATCATGCTCAGCGGTTCGCTCTGGGCTTTGGGTTCAAGGTGCGGGAGCTGATGACGCCGCGGTCGCGGGAGATCTGGCTGCGCTGGCGTGAAGGCCTGTCGGAAACCGATGACTGGGGTCCTGCTGATCACCTGCGCCTTCCCGGGAGCGACTCGGCGGGGGGCGGGGCCGGAGCCCGGGCCTACAGCGGCGGCCGTGCGGGCGCGGGCCGGCTGGCGGCTACCGACTACGATTCCCTGCTGCGCGAGGAAGCTGAGCGCTGGGCCGACTTGATTGAACTGCCGGGGCGTGACGGCCCGGACCGCGACTTCCTCCTCGCGGACGCCCTCATTCACAAGTACGGCACGACCAACGTCTTGGCGGTCGATGCCCAGGGCAACGTGTCGGGAATCACGACCACCAGCGGTCTGGCCTGGAAGGTGCCAGGGCGCGTGGGTGACTCGCCGATAATCGGCGCCGGGCTCTACGTGGACAACGACGTCGGAGCGGCCGGGGTCACGGGGCGCGGCGAGGATGTTATCAAGTCCTGCGCGTCGTTCTACATCGTGTCACGGATGGCGGACGGCCGGACCCCGCAGGAAGCCTGCGAGGACGCCGCGGCGATGATCCGCCGCAAGTACGCCGCGGTGAACCCCGACTTCATCCCCTCCGAGAAGTTCGTGGCGATCAACAAGGTCGGGGACTACGGTTGTGCCTGGATGCCGTTCCGCGATTCCGCGCCCCGCATGACCGTCGTGAACGATGGCGGGATCCAGATCCACGAGGGAGTCGCCGTCCCCAACTAAACGACTTTGACCGCGAGTTGAGACGGGCTCAGGGCTGGAGGCGGGTTACGTCCCAGTCCCCGTCTGGCATCAGAGTGTACACGAACCGGTCGTGGAGCCGGTTCTGGCGACCCGTCCAGAACTCGATTCGGTCGGCCGTGACCTCGTAACCGCCCCAGTGCGGGGGCAGATCGGGCTGTTGCCCCTCGAACTTCGCGGCCACGGCCTTGACGCGGTCCTCGAGCTCTTCGCGGCTCTCGATGGGTCGACTCTGGTCGGACGCCCACGCCCCCATGCGACTGCCGATTGGTCTGGTGTCGAAGTAGGCCTTTGAGTCTGCCCAGCTGAGACGAGCCACCTTTCCCTCCACCCGGACCTGACGTTCCAGAGGGTGCCAGTAGAAACAGAGCGCCGCACGCGGGTTCGCGTCCAGTGCCCGGGCCTTGGGGCTGGTGTAATTGGTGAAGAAACGGAACCCCGTGTCCGTGACTCCCCGCAGGAGGACCATTCGCACGCCGGGTTGGCCGCTGCCCGTAGCGGTGGCCAGCGACATGGCTTCGGGCAGCTCTTGCCCGGCCTGTTCGGCCTCACGGTACCAGGCCCGGAACAGGGCAAATGGGTCACGCGCGGCTTGGGGGTCGATTTCGGTCACTCTGAGGACCTGGGGAAGATTCGGTCGTCGCACACTCGAATACAGTATTACCCCAGGCGGGCGGCCGCATCACGTGCGCTGAACCGGCCCGGGTTGAAGGGCGCAAGGTCGATCTCCGGGTGGCCGCCCATCATGGCTCGGGCAAGGGCCTGCCCGGTCGCCGAAGCCAGGTAACGCCCAGCATCTGGTGGCCGGCCGCGATCCACACAAGCAGCACAAAGGCCTATTATTCCACCCCCTACAACGGTCACCCTCACGTTTCTGGAGCCCGCCCATGCCCGCGACCCTCCGCAAGCCCTCCCGCAGCTTGGCCGCAACAACAGCGCTGGCCGCCGCTGCCTCCCCTGCCCTGGCCCAAGACCCGGCCATCGACGCCGCGGTCGCACGTTTCGCGGCCCAGGCCATCGAGTACCGGCAACAGATCCACCAGAACCCCGAACTGGGGAACCGTGAATTCGGGACTGCCGCGATGGTGGCGGCGCACTTGCGAGAACTCGGGTTCGACGAGGTCCACGAGGGAGTGGCCCACACCGGAGTGGTTGGAATCCTGCGGGGCGGGCTCCCCGGCGGCGTAGTGGCCGTGCGGGCCGACATGGACGCGCTGCCGGTCACCGAAGACACGGACTACCCGTTTGCCTCCACCGTGCGCACGGAATATCTGGGCCAGGATGTCGGGGTCTCGCATGCCTGCGGGCACGACATCCATGTGGCGGTCCAGATGGGCGTGGCCTCGGTTCTGGCCTCCATGCGAGACCGGATCCCCGGCACCATCAAGTTCATTTTCCAACCGGCCGAAGAAGGGCCGCCGCCCGGCGAAGACGGCGGGGCCCGCATGATGGTGGCCGAAGGCGTTCTGGAAGACCCCGCCCCCACCGCCATTTTCGGTCTCCACGCGTTTGCCGACATGGAAGTGGGCATCGTCGGCTATACGCCCGGCCCGGCCCTCGCTGCCGTCGATCACTTCAAGATCGCAATCAAGGGAACCCAGGCCCACGGCGCGGCACCCCACCTCAGCGTGGACCCGATCGTCTTGGCATCCCAGGCCGTTTCCGCCTTCCAGACCATCAGGTCCCGGAACCTGTCTCCGCTGGAGCCGAGCGTCGTCACTGTCGGAATCGTCCGCGGCGGGCAGCGCTTCAACATCATCCCGGCCGAAGTCACCATGGAGGGCACCGTCCGCACCTACAACCCGGATGTCCGCGACGCGGTTGAGCGGCGCATGGGCGAGATACTGGAAGGCATCACCGCGGCCGGCGGGGGCGACTACGAGCTGGTCTACGACCGCGGCACGCCGGCCACGATCAACGACCCGGAGCTGACCTCCATGATGTGGCCGACCCTGGCCAGGGTGGTGGGCGACGACAAGGTGGAGATCCTGGATCCGACCATGGGCGGGGAGGATTTCGCGTATTTCACCAACCAGATCCCCGGGTTTTTCTTCCGCCTGGGCATGGTCAAGCCCGGCACTGTCTCGGGCGGGCACCACACGCCCACCTTCCTGGCCGACGACTCCTCGGTGCCGGTCGGGATGCGGACGATGGCCAACCTGCTCATGGACTACCTCCGCACCCAGTCGTAAGCCGGCGGCCTATTCCGCCGGCAGACGCAGGCCGATCAGAGTGTTGGGGGCCTGCACCACGACGTGCTGCATCCCGTCGTGTAGATAGGTCATCATGCCGTAGCGGGGCATGGCGGGTAGCGCCACGCGGCCCAGCTCCTCGCCAGAGGCCTTGTCCACGGCAAACAAATAGGAGGTGCCGTCGGACCCTTCGCCCGTGTACATGAGCAGGGTCCTGGTGACGATCTGCGCCGCCTGCCGACCAGTGCCCGTGTTGCCAACGTCAATGCCTTCCAATTGGGGATTATTGAGGACGGCACCGGGCGTCTCACCGACGGGAATCCACCACAGGTGCTCGCCTGTGTTCATGTCGATGGCCGTGATCCGGCTGTAGGGGGGCTTGAAGATCGGGAGGCCCTGGACCCGGCGGACCCCGGCCCCTCCGCCCACCGCCCAGTCGCTGACCGTGACGCCGGTCGGCCGGGCTTCCCGTGCATCGCGCTCTGCCCCGGGGATCATGATCCTGGACCCGCAACCCTTCTGTGAAGTCACGTACAGGATGCCCGTTTCGGGGTCGGCGGCGGGAGTGCCGTCGATGTTTGTACCGCCCACGTCGCCCGGACACCACATGGAGGCGACCTTGCCGAGGTCATTGTCGCGGTGCAGCGGCGGCGTGAACATCGGCCCGATTACGTAGTCCTCGAGCGCCTCGATCGCCGCCTGGCGCAGCTCGGGCGTGAAATCCAGCAAGTCGTCGTGGGTCAGGCCCTGCAGGTCGTAAGCCGCCGGACGGGTCGGGAACGGCTGGGTCCGCGACAGCGCCTCGCCGGGGATCAGTCCCTCGGGTACCGGACGCTCCTCGATCGGCCACACCGGCTCGCCGGTCTCACGGTTGAAGGTGTAGGCAAATGCCTGCTTGGTGACCTGGACCACCGCGGGCGTGGGCACGCCGTCCACCTCCAGGTCCATTAGCACCGGCACCTGCGGCGTGTCGTAGTTCCAGATGTCGTGATGGACCAACTGATAGTGCCAAACGCGTTCGCCCGTTTCGACATCGAGGGCGATCAGGCTGGTGCTGAAGAGATTGTTGCCCGGCCGGAAACCTCCCCAGAAGTCCATGGTGGCGCCGTTGGTGGGAATGTAAACGATTCCGCGCTCCGAATCGGCCGACAGCGGCGCCCACGAAGAGATGTCGCCGGTCCACTCCCAGGCATCGTTTTCCCAAGTCTCGTGCCCGAACTCGCCGGGACCGGGCAGCACGTTGAACTTCCACTTGAACTGACCGGTGCGGGCGTCAAACCCCAATATGTCTCCGGGAACGTTCTCGATCCGGGACTGGTTGTAACCCTGTTCGGCGGAATTCCCCACCACGATCACGTCGTTTACCACGATGGCGGGCGACGAGCTGGTGATGTAGCCGGTCTCCAGGGGGATGCCGTAGTACGGGTCAAACTCGTGGCCCAGCGAGGCCAGCAGGTCCACCACGCCCGTCTCCGGGAAGCCCTCCACGGGAATCTGCCCGCCGAATCCCTCGACGTGCTGGCCGTTGTCGGCCCAAATGGCGTGAAGGAAGAACGCGGGGCTGACCAGGTAGACGACGGGCCGGCCGTCGATCTCGCCGTACGCGACTCCCTTCCCGTGGTTCTTCCGCATGGAATACTCCCAGCGGAAGGTTTCCGGTTCCACATACCGCCAGACCATTTCTCCCGTTCCGGCGTCAAGGGCGATCACGTGACGCTTTTCGCCGGCAACGCTGATCAGGAGCCCGTCCACGTAGATCGGTGTGGCGCGGGCGTTTACGGCGGGGAGCTCCGAGCCGTCCCACTGCCACGCCACGCCGAGCCGCCCGAAGTTGTTGGCGTCGATCTGGTCCAGCGGCGAGTAGCGCTGGCCCATGTCGTTGCCGGCGATGTTGTGCCATTCGGCATCCTGCGCCCCGTCATCGTAGGCGCATCCGGCTGCTGCGAGTGCCAGGGTCGCGGCAAGTGCGCCCGTCGCGCTGAGTGACGTGTCTCGACTCTTGAAACGCACGTGGCGCGGCGGTTCCGGTGGCATTGATTCGATTGGAGACATTTCCTCTCCGCGCAGGATTGGGTGCGGTGGGCGTTGGCGAAAGACCGGCACGGGTGCTGGCCGGCAGCAATTTACCCCTTGAAGTTGCTCCGGTTGCGGCCGTAGCTGCAAGGCACAACTTTCGCTACTCGCGGACCAGAGTGCGGAAAACAGCACGGACAGGAGCACGGATAACCCACTGTGAACGATATTCTACGGCTGGACGAACGCACGTTCATCGCCGACCTCAATTTTCGGCAGGTGCCCGGAGCGATCGGGACCGGCGTGATCGAGTACGGCGATGGCATCGCGGTCGTAGATCCGGGCCCAACCGTGTGTTTGTCGGCGCTGCGCTCCGAACTCGGCCGGGCCGGGTATTCGCTCGCCGACATCGGCGCGGTCCTGCTCACTCACATTCACCTGGATCACGCCACTGCCGCCGGCACCATCGTTCGTGAGGTCCCGACCGCGGCGGTGTACGTGAGCTCGGTCGGTGCCCCGCACATGATCAGCCCCCAGCGGTTGCTGGCCTCGGCCGGGCGCCTCTACGGGAACCGGATGGAGGCTCTGTGGGGTGAGTTCGCCCCGGTGCCCGAGGAATCCGTAGTGCAGATCGGCGACGGATCGACCGTGGAGCTGGGCGACCGCCGCTTCGAGGTCGCCTGCACGCCGGGGCACGCCAGGCATCACGTGGCGTTTTTCGAGGCCGCGACGGGCACCGCGTGGGTCGGCGACGACGCGGGGATTCGAATGAGAGACGGCGGCCCCATCCCGGTTGCTCCCCCCCCCGACATCGACGTTGAGGCGTGGGAAGCCACGATGGCGCGCATCCTCGGGTGGAGGCCCGATCGGATCGTCCCGACCCACTACGGTCCGGTGGACGCGGTCAAGGCCCATTTCGACGGGCTGCGGACGGAACTCAGAACATGGGCTGACCGGGTCCGGGCCTCCCTTTCCGACACGTCACCCGATTCGGAACGCGCCGCCGAGTTTGCCGCGTGGGCCGAGGGCCGGCTCAGAACCCAGATGTCCAACACCGTGGTGGACCACTACCTGCGCGCCTTCGGCCCGTTCGATTCGTGGGGCGGGCTGGCCCGGTACTGGCGGAAACGCGGAACCGGTCAAACGAAGGGGTGATCCGCTGAAGGCGTGGCGCGGTCCCGCAGCACTGTGCGCGCTTGTCGCGGTGGCCTGTGGCGGCGAACCCCGGCCGGGGTACGAACCGACGGGCGATGTTCATGACCTGATGGTAGACGTGATTGAGCCGGCGGCGGAGGTGTACTGGGATGCGGTTGGGGAGATTATCGATTCCGCCGGCGTGCGCGAGATTCGCCCTGCGGGTCCCGAAGAGTGGGAAGCGGTGAGGCGCGCGGCCGTGGTGCTGGCCGAATCGGGTAATCTGATGATGATTCCGGGCCGCGCGCTGGACCGGGGGGACTGGATGTCGTTTTCGGCGGCCATGCGGGAGACCGCCCTGGACGCTGCCGCCGCCGCTGCCGCCAGGGATCCGGAGGCGACCTTTCTGGCCGGAGACGCCCTGTACTATTCCTGCTCGGACTGCCACGTTCGCTATGCCCCGGGCACGCTGCGTCCCAGCGCCGAAGACGACCCCGGATGAGGGGATTCCTGGAGTGGCTGGGCGGCACGGAGGGCAGCCGGGCCCTGCTGGAATCGCAGTACGCCTGGCCCCTGATCGAATCCGCCCATGTCATGGGCGTCGCCCTGTTCCTGGGTACGGTAATCGTCGGCGATTTGCGCCTTGCCGGAATCGGATTCACGAGCATTCGGCCCGACGAAGTGCTGCGGCGCATGCGACCGTTCGTGTTGTCCGGGTTTGGCGTGATGGTGTTGACCGGTGTGCTGATCTTCTACTCCAACCCGGTCCGGTACTACCACGATTTGTTTTTCCGGGCCAAGATGGGACTGATCTTTGTGGCTGTTCTGAACGCTTTCCTGTTCCACCGAGCGGCACGGCTCGGTAACCGCGGCGGGGTGAGACCCGGGATTGCGGTCTCCGCGTGGGGAGCCGCGGCCATCTCTCTCACCGTCTGGGCCTTGGTGGTGGTCGCGGGTCGCCTGATCGCCTACAACTGGTTCGCCTGCGACATCCAACCTCAGCCGGAATGGGTGAACAACCTCGCGGGTTGCCCGGTGACCGCGGCCGCCTCGCCGTGAGACGCGAGGCGCAGCCGTGAGCTGGCCACCTGAGTCGTGGTACCCGGCCTTCGAGTGGATGGAGGCCACGGGCGTCGGGACGGCGGTGCGGCAGTCAGTCTGGGCGTTTCCCGTACTTGAGGCTGTCCATCTGGTCGGGCTCGCACTGCTCGGGGCTGCCGTGCTGGCGGGCGACCTTCGCCTGATGGGTCTCGGGCTAACCTCAGCCTCTCCGGGGGCGGTGCTCGCGCACTGCCGGCCGTGGCTCGCCGCAGCCGTGATAGCGATGGCGGTTACGGGAATCCCGATGCTGCTCTCGGAGGCGGTGAAGTGCTACTACGCCACCGCATTCTGGGTCAAGATGGGCACCCTGCCGCCGGCTCTGGCGCTCACGTGGGCCGGTCGCCGGCGACTGATTCGGCAGGACCCGCCCGGGCACACTGGTGCGACACGGGTCCAGGGTGCTGTCTCGGTTCTTCTTTGGCTGACCGTGGCGGCCGCGGGGCGCTGGATCGGGTTTTCGGCTTAGCGGGTCGCGAACGAGCTGATGTTCAGAGGGGTCCAGGTCAGCTCCAACGGGGTTGGGGAGTCTGGATGCGCAAAGACTCCTGACCCGGCACCACCGGCTGCCGAGGCTGGAGGAGACGGTCCGCAAGCGCAGGATCAAGCTCACAGACGAGCTAGATCCAGGCGCTGGAGCGCTTCGACCCCGAGTACCGCGAGCGACACATCAACGTCATTGCAACGGGCGAACGCGTGGCAGTAGACACCTTTTTCGCGGGCACGCTCAAGGGCGTCGGCAAGATCTACATCCAGACCGTGCTGGACTGCTTCAGCCGCTACGTCTGGGCCCGGCTATACACGTCTCCCGCGACCGGTGAAGCGGACGGCGGAGCTTCTACTCACCGTCCGATGGATCGGGCCGCGAAGCAGTGAGGGCGTCCACCGCATGCGACATCCTGGCGACCACCACGAGGAGTAGACCATTGGACGACACGCCCACTCCCGCGGCAACGGCCATGAGGAACTCGCGAACCGACAATTCGCCGGACGAGAACACCGTTGACTGTGAGAACAGGACGAGCAAGTAGAGCGCCGCCACGACCCCCAGAACGACAACTCCGCATCCGATCGCGAAGAGCACCCGTGCGGTCGTTCCCTTGATTC
>LXNJ01001849.1_pt1 | contig 12128 bp, 13 predicted proteins | sample 809081 | NCBI WGS metagenome assembly LXNJ01 (sample SAMN04870510, study PRJNA318959) | sponge metagenome | biome: sponge; feature: marine sponge reef; material: water | host: Petrosia ficiformis | place: Greece: Milos, Mediterranean Sea | collected 2013-05-29 | depth 5-7 m
GAGCACATCCTTGCAGACGGCAGATTGGAACGACATTCGGAGTGCATGGACCGGTTGCTCACTAAGCACAATCTCAGTTTGGATGGGGACCTGGTGACACCCCGAGCCGAGTTCGTTGCTACTGCTATCGAGCGGCAGACACGGTACGTGGGCTATGTCGACCCCTGCTCACCGACTGCAACTGGGTAGCCGCCATGCATCTCGCCACAATTGGATTCACGAAAAAGCCCGCGCGCCGTTTCTTCCAGCTGCTCCGAGACGCCGGGGTGCGACGGCTAGTTGACGTGAGAATCAACAACTCGTCACAGCTGGCCGGATTCGCGAAGAAGGATGACCTCGCTTGGCTATTGGGCGAACTTTGTTCGATCGACTACATCCACCTACCCACCCTTGCTCCAACCAAGGATTTGCTTCGGCAGTACCGCAATGGAGACATCGATTGGGACACGTACGAGTCGAGATTCCTCGACCTTATGAGTACGCGCCGGATTGAGGCGAACATCCCCAGGGAGACTCTCGATGAGGGTTGCCTACTGTGCAGCGAGGACAAACCACACCATTGCCATCGCCGCTTGGTCGCTGAATACCTGAATCAGCACTGGGGCAACATCGAAATCGACCATCTCGGCTAACCGAGGATTCGAAAGAGGACTGAACATGACTACTCTCGTAGTGGCGGAGCACGACAACGCAGCCTTGCGACCGGTGACCTTGAGCGTCGTCGCGGCGGCCCAGGCGATCGGTGCGGATTTCGACATCCTCGTCGCCGGCAGCGGTTGCGCCGGGGTCGCGGACGAGGCGGCATGCATCGGCGGCACGAGCAAGGTGCTGCTGGCGGATGCGGCGGCCTACGAGAACGCCTTGGCGGAAAACCTGGCGGCGCTGGTAGCCGGCCTCGCCGACGGCTACGACCACATCCTTGCCGCGCACACCACCACCGGCAAGAACTTCCTTCCCCGGGTGGCGGCTCTCCTGGACACGCAGATGGTGTCCGACATCATCGGTGTCGATGCCCCGGACACGTTCAAGCGCCCGATCTACGCGGGCAACGCCATCGCCACCGTCAGGTCGAGTGATGCCAAGCGGGTGGTCTCGGTGCGTGGCACCGGGTTCGACCCCGCACCTCCGGATGGCGGCTCCGCCGTGATCGAGGCCGTCGATGCGGACCACGACGCGGGCGTGTCGAGCTTCGTTGGGGAGGAGATCGCCAAATCCGAACGCCCCGAACTCACGTCGGCATCCATTGTCATCTCCGGCGGTCGCGGAATGCAGAGCGGCGACAACTTCACCCTCCTCGAAGGCATCGCCGACAAGCTCGGTGCCGCCATCGGCGCATCCCGGGCCGCGGTGGATGCGGGCTTCGTGCCCAACGACATGCAGGTGGGCCAGACCGGCAAGATCGTCGCCCCCGACCTCTACATCGCCGTCGGCATCTCGGGCGCCATCCAGCACCTCGCCGGAATGAAGGACTCGAAGGTGATCGTGGCGATCAACAAGGACGAGGACGCGCCCATCTTCCAGGTGGCCGACTACGGCCTCGTCGCCGATCTCTTCCAGGCGTTGCCGGAACTGGAAGCCGCCCTCGACTAGTCGGTTGTGTGCCCGACGCGCCCTAAGGCGCGATGTAAACCGTCGAACCGCCGCCGAACAAGCCCATGAGTTCGGTGAGATCTGTCGGTTCGCCGTTCACGGTGACCTCGCCGCCGTCGAAGCCAAGGTCGAGCGTGTAGTCTTCGCCGGCTACCCGGAGGACGCCCTCCCGGGCGAGCACTCGCACCGTCGCGTCGACCTGATCGAGGCCAAGACCGCGGAAGAGTTCCCTGTGGAAGGCCGTGTCGATGTGCGCGGTGACCAAACCCAACAGCACCGGGAGGTCTGTCGCCACGTCGACGCTGTATTCGTCGGCCAACTCGTCGCCGCGATACTCGAATGCGAGGGTGGCCGACGCTGACCGACTATCGTGCCGGAGCGTGAACCTGTCGAGGTCGAGTGTGAGTCGCTTCCTAAACATGGCATTGGTCAAATCGGTTGCCGCTTCGAGGCTCAATTCGTTCGGGTCGTTGCCGACAACCATCAGCCGGCCGGTGACTTCGGCATCGTATCGCAACGACAACTCGGCAATTAGGTCGTTCAGCCGGACCTCCCCGATGCGCAGTTCGCCCACCTCGTAGCGCCCGGTGGCGATGTAGCGATCCGCCTCGATGTGACTGTTCCCTTCGATGCCGATGTCGCTGGCCCCGTAGATGTCCGCGGCGCCCGAGCCGGTGGCCCTGACCCGGGCCATGTCGAGTCGCCCGCCGCCCAGCCACAGGCCCGGAAACCGGCTATCCATGCGAGTGGTGGTCGACCAGACCATTCGGTCGAAGTCCACGCCGGTCCGGTTCGGCATGGACACGCTGAAGCCGCCGACCTCGCCGTCGAAGTCCAGGCGCTGGCCACCACCGCGCAGGGTGGCAAGCATCTCGAGTCCGGCGAAGTCGATTCGTGCGCCGTCGGCTTCGACTTCGAAAGCCGGTATGTCCACGTTCATCGCGGTGCGACCCAAGAGCCCCACCGTGATGCCCAGACGGGCGACGTGGTCAATACCCGCACGGTCCTGAAAGTCCCGTAGTTCGGGGATTCGTGCACCATCGACGATGAACTCGACGCCTCCCCAGCCAAGCCCCGCCGGGGCACCGGTGAGGATCGGTCCGTGATACACCCGCACCGCATCCGGCAGCGTGGCGTCGAACCTGGCGGGTGGGACGTTGGCGCCGACTGCGGGTCCGTACTCGGCGGTGAAGTCGACGTCGAGCGACACGGTCGCCGTGCTGGAGTACCAGCCGACATCCCAGTCGTCGAACGCGACGTCCACCAGCAGGTAGGGCGCGAGGCCCTCGCCGACGAGTTCGGTTTGCGTCTCGACGAGGGTTCTTGCCCGCATGCCGAACAACGGTGGCAACACCACGGCCACGATCAGAACGAGCGCCACCACCACGACTGCAATACGTTTCATCAACCGTCTCCCAAACGTGCAACTAAGGTTCTACACGTGCAACTAAGGTTCTACAAATGTCGCGCAGCAGGTGTACGTTTCGCCGTGTACCAGGTGACCGGCCGGGCGTGGTCCTGGACCTGGTCGACCACATCGAGAACCATGGCGAACAGCGCCATGCGCACGACCACCCCGTTGTCCGTCTGGCGGAAGATCGCGAGGTTCGGATTGGCGTTCAGATCCTCGTCGAGTTCCTGGGCCTGGGCGCGCGAGTCCCGGGGGAGGGGATGCATGATGACCGTGTTCGGCTCGCAGTGTTCGGTGTAGATGGCCTCGTTGACGCGGAACAGCCCCCGATACCGGTCCGCCTCCTCCGGACTCGCGAAGCGTTCCTCCTGGGTCCGCGTGACATAGAGGATGTCGACGTGGTGAATGCCTTCCCCGAGGTCGTGGTGGACCCCGATGTCGTGGCCGGCGTCCGCCAACACCGAGACGACGTCCGGCGGCGCCTCCAGCCCGGGCGGCGACACCAGATTGACGGAGATCCGTTCGAACAGTGCCAGCAGCTTCAACAGCGAGTGCACCGCCCGCCCGAACTTGAGATCGCCGACCACGGCGATGCGCAAGCCATCCATGCCGCGGCCCTGGGCCCGGATCTCCTGTCGAACCGTGTACAGGTCGAGTAGCGCCTGACTCGGGTGTTCATTGGCGCCATCGCCGGCGTTGATGACCGGGACGCGCGACGCGCTGGCGAACTCGGCCACCGATCCCTCCTGGGGGTGACGCATGACGATGACGTCGCTGTAGCCGGACAAAACGCGGGCGGTGTCGTGGAGGGACTCGCCCTTCGCCAGGGCGGATGCCTTCACCTCGGTGGTCTCGCGCACATCGCCGCCGAGCCGGTTGAAGGCGCAGCCGAAGGACACCCGGGTGCGGGTGCTCGGCTCGAAGAACATGTTGGACAGAATCGCGCCCTGCAGCACCCGCGTGATTCTGTCACGGCGGGCGAACGGCTCGAGGGCGTCGGCCACGGCGAACAGCCGATCGATGTCGCCGCGTGCGAACTGATCGACCGAGAGGATGTGGCTGCCGACGAAATCCAAGGCGTGCCCCCTTGGAAACCGAATTGTAAAGCAAGGTTGGGGGCGGCGGGCTGGTATCATCGCGGCATGGAAACGAGTGAGTCCCGTCGGCATGGCTGACGAGCTCGGCGCGCTAACTCCGGAGCGTCCGACCCTGCCGTTCGCGTTTGCGCGGCGCTTCGGTGTCGTGGTCGCCAACGGGTCGGTAGCCAATGGCCCGGTAACGGTGTCGTGCAAGGGCCAGCCGTCCTTGACGACGCTGGCCGAGGTCAAGCGCGTGACCCAACGACCGCTAAGTGTCGAGATCGTCTCCGAGGACGACTTCGAGCAACTCCTGACGGCGGCCTATGTTCGCGACGGATCCGAAGCCAGGCAGATGGTCGCCGACCTGGGCGAGCATCCGGATCTGGCGAGCCTTGCCGATTCGGTGCCCGAGGCCGAAGGCGAAGACCTGCTCGCGCAGCGCAACGACGCGCCCATTGTTCAACTCATCACCGCCGTGCTCGCCGAGGCGATCCGCAAGGGTGCGTCTGATGTGCACATCGAAACCTTCGAGAAGACCCTGCAGGTGCGTTTCCGGATCGACGGCGTGATGCGCGAGGAAGTCCAGCCGAGGCGGGTGCTCGCCCCGCTGCTGGTGTCGCGGGTGAAGGTCATGGCCAAGCTCGACATCGCCGAGAAGCGCATTCCCCAGGACGGTCGCATCACCCTCAAGATCGGCGGCCGCGAAGTGGACGTCAGGGTGTCGACGCTGCCCACGGCCAGCGGCGAACGGGTGGTGTTGCGACTTCTCGACAAGCAGACCGCCGCCCTGGAGCTTCCCCATCTCGGCATGGACGAGGCGACCTTGGAGCGGGTACGGCGGGTCGTCGGCGAGCCCCACGGCATCTTCCTGGTCACCGGACCGACCGGTCACGGCAAGACCACGACCCTGTACGCCGCCATGGCCGAGCTGAACCAGGAATCGATCAACATCCTGACCATCGAGAACCCCATCGAATACAGCATTCCGGGTATCGGTCAAACCCAGGTGAACGAGAAGGCGGACATGACCTTCGCCCGCGGCCTGCGCGCCATCCTGCGTCAGGATCCGGATGTCGTGATGGTCGGTGAGATCCGCGACCTCGAAACCGCCCAGACCGCCGTCCACGCCAGCCTCACCGGGCACCTGGTCATGTCCACCGTGCACACCAACACCGCCGTCGGCGCGGTGACGCGACTGGTCGACATCGGCGTCGAGCCGTTCCTGATCGCGTCCAGCGTCGTCGGCATACTCGCCCAGCGGCTGGTCCGCGTCCTCTGTCCGATGTGCAAGCGTGTCTCCGAGCCCGATGCCATGGAACGGTTCTTCCTTGGCGATCGCGTTGACGAGGCCACGGTCTATCGCCCGACGGGTTGCGACGCATGCGCCGGCACGGGCTTCAAGGGGCGAACCGGAATCTACGAGCTGGTGACCCTGGACGATCACGCGCGAACGCTCATCCACGACCAGGCGTCCGAACAGGTCCTTGTCGATCACATACGCAAGGACTGCCCGAGTATCTCCGAGGACGGCCGCAACAAGGTCTTGGCGGGCATAACTTCCGTCAACGAGGTGATGCGCGCGGTCAGTCTCACGGATTGACGGCGCGAGCCGACCCACAGCGCCAATGGCAGCGTTCGAGTACACGGCCATCGATGCCCGGGGCCGGCAGAAGAAGGGCATCGAGGAAGGCGACAGCCCACGCCAGGTTCGCCAGACCCTTCGCGACCAGGGCCTCGCGCCGACGTCGGTGGCACCGGCCGCCACACGGGAACGCGACACGAGGGTCGGATCCCGGCAAACACGGGGGCGTTTCCGCCTGCGGCGCACGCTGCCGCCGTTGGAACTGGCGCTGTTCACCAGGCAGTTCGCCACCCTGGTGGCGGCGGGTCTGCCGGTGGAGGAGTCGCTCTACACGATCGCGCGGCAGTCCGGCAAGAGACACGTGTCGGCACTGGTCATGAACGTCCGAGCCCAGGTTCTGGAAGGCCAGACGCTGGCCACGGCGCTCGGCGAATACCCGAACGTGTTCGCGCCCATGTACCGGTCCACGGTCGCTGCAGGCGAGCAGTCGGGCTATCTCCACGCGGTGCTCGACAACCTGGCGGACCACACCGAGCGGCGCTACGAGTCCCACCGGAACGTGCAGATGGCGTTGTTCTATCCGGTGCTGCTGTTCTTCGTGTCGCTGGCCATCGTCACGGGGCTGATGATCTACGTCGTACCGAACATCGTTCTGGTGTTCGAGACCACCGGCAACGAACTCCCCGCTCTCACCGCCGGTCTGATCGATCTCAGCAACTTCCTGCAGCAGTACTACTGGCTGATCGGCGCCATCGTCGTCGCCCTGCTGGTGTTGGCGCGCTGGCTCTTCGCGCAGCCCGATTTCCGCGTGGCGTGGCACCGACGCAAGCTATCGCTGCCTCTGGTCGGGCGCATCAGCCGGGGCGGCAATGCGGGCCGCTACGCCAGCACGTTGGCGATCCTGACCACCAGCGGCGTGCCGCTCGTCGACGCCATGCGGATCGCCACGGAAGTCGTCTCCAACATGTGGTTGAAACGTCGGCTCGCCGATGCGGTCGAAAGGGTCAGTGAGGGCACCAGTCTGCGCGCGGCCCTGGAGGCGGCCGGCCATCTGCCGCCCATGTTCCTGCACATGGTCGGCAGCGGCGAGGCGAGCGGCGAACTCGACGCCATGCTGGCCAAGGTCGCCGACTATCAACAACAGGAGTTGACGAGGACCGTGACCACGCTGGTTCAGCTGTTCCAGCCGCTGATGATCCTGTTCATGGCGGGACTGATCTTGATGATCGTCCTCGCGATTCTCGTGCCCATACTCAGCATGAACCAACTGCTAACATAGGGTTGTGCTCGCACACCGGGAGGTATCGACTGTGAGCAAGTACCACTGGTCCCCGACCATGAGCCCCGTTATGTCGCACCGGCGGATTGACGGACATCGGAAGACACGCCTGCGCGGCATGACCCTGATCGAGATCATGATCGTCGTGGCCATCATCGGCATCCTGCTGGCCGTGGTCGTCCCACCCCTGTTCGGCAGCGAACAGGACGCCAAGCAGACGCTGCAGAAGACCGCGTTGCGCAGTGTCGCCAACGGCCTGGAGATGTATCGCCTGAACAACAACCACTATCCGTCCACCAACCAGGGGCTGGAGGCGCTGGTCAGCCAACCGTCGGGATTCCCGGAGCCCAAGAACTGGCGCCCGGTGTTGCGCCCGTCGCAGCTCGTCGATGTCTGGGGCAACGAGTACGTCTACATCAGCGACGGCCCTGGTTTCGACCTGATGTCGCTCGGTGCGGACGGGCAGGAAGGCGGGGAGGGCTACGACGCCGACATCACCTACGCCGAGTTGTAGCGGGGCGGGAATGAGGCCCGGCATCGCCGGCGGGAGCGGCGGATTCACGCTCATCGAGCTGTTGCTCGTGATCGCCATCATCGGAATCCTGGTCGGGGTGATCGCCGTGGTCGGCTCCTTCGACACCGGTCGGCAACGGGCGGTGCAGAACGAAGCGGAGCGATTGGCGCTCGCCGTGGAGCTGGCCCGCAACGAAGCGCTGTACCGAAACGAGGTCTGGGGCCTCGCCGTCGAACGTGACGGCTATCGCTTCCAGCGCTTGGCGGACACCGACGGGTCATGGAAGGACGTGCAACGCCAACCGTTCTCGACGCGAACTCCCGACGACGACATCTCCTTCGCCGTGGCCACCGCGTTGAAGCCCAGGGCGACCCACGCCGGGGGCGGCGCCGCCGAAGAGGAAGGCGGTGTCCCGGCGATCGTCATCTACCCGGGCGGGGAGATCACGCCGTTCGAAGTCACGGTGGCCGGAAGCGAACAGCTCGCGAGTTGGATCGCCAAGTCCGACGGTATCCAGCGCACCCGCGCTTCCCGGGAAGGGGAGTTGGAAGACACCGACTTCGGCGGCTTTGCGGAGCTGGTCAAATGACGCGCAGGCCGTCGTCCCGCGCGTTCACCCTGCTGGAACTCCTGGTGGCGTTGGCCGTGCTGGCCCTCGTGTCGATGGCCGTCTTCACCCAGGGCGGCAACACGACCCGGCAACTCCACGACCTGGAGCAGCGTACGCTGGCCCGCTGGGTTGCCGAGAACGAGGTGGCGAAACGGCAACTGGCCCGCCTGGTGGAACCCGAACCGGTCCGCACCGGCGTCAGCAGGGATCTCGTCAGCTACGGTGACCGTTCTTGGCGCGTGGTCACCGATACGGAATCGACGGATTACCCAGACCTGCACCGGCTGGAAATCACGGTGTATGCCGTGGAGGGGGGTAGTGAAGTCGGCCCGGTCGACACCCTGACCACGTTCCTGGGTGAACACTGATGGGCGGCGTGCTTGGTTCATCGCCCCTACGCCGAGCCCCTGCACCGTCGGCGTGTATCCGCCGTCGATTCCGCCGGGCCGACGGGGGATTCACGCTGGTGGAGATTCTCACGGCGCTGGCGATTTTCGGCGTGATCGGTGTGATCGCCGCGCGGATCGTCGCCGGCATGATCGACCTCGGCAGCGCCACGCGGACCCACGCCGAGGCGTTGGCGGATCTGCAACGCGCGATGGGGATCGTCGAACGCGACATCGAACAGTTGACCCAGCGCACGATTCGCGACGAGCTGGGGGACCCCCTGCCAGCGGTGATCGTGACAGGCGTCAGCCTCCTCGAGCTGACCCGCATGGGTTGGCAGAACCCGCTCCGGGCGCCGCGTGCCCAGTTGCAGCGCGTCGCCTACGTGCTGCGCGACGACAAGCTCGTGCGCCTGTTCTGGCCGGTGCTCGACCGGGCGCCGGACACGAAACCGGTGGCCCAACTACTCCTCGACGGGGTCACGGACGTTCAGTTCGCGGTGTTCGACGAGAACGGCGAGAAGCACGGCCACTGGCCCCTGCCGCCGGCGTCCGAGGACGCGGATGAGCTCCGCCTGGCGGCCGTGGAGATGCATCTGTCACTGGAATCCCACGGTCTGATACAGCGCTTGTGGCTGGTGCCCGAGGGAGCGGAACACGTCGATCCACAGGCGACGCCGCCCGGATCGGGGGAGGGCGGGGCGCCGGGACCGGCGCGAGGGCGTTGGGGCGACGCGACCAACAGGCGCGGCGGCGGGTCGTGATGCGTATGCGTAGGCCCGTCCGCGACGTCTCCCGAGGCGTTGCCTTGATCAGCGTCCTGTTGATCGTCGCCATCGTCACCGTGCTGGCCTACGAGGTCGCCGACCGGCACACCTTCAGCGTGGCCATGAGCCGTCAGACCCTGGATGGCTCCCAGGCGCGGCACTACGCATTGGGTGGCGAGCTGTATGCCCGGCTGCTGCTCCACGAGGACTGGCTCGACGAGGACACCCGGACCAAGGACACCCTCGAGGATTCCTGGGCGATGCCGGAGGAGACCTTCGAGATCGAGGAAGGTCGCGTCGAGATGCGCGTCGTCGATCTCAACTCGGTCTTCAATCTGAACTCGGTCATCGGCAGCCAGAGCGCGCCGAACGTGCAGCGCTTCAAACGTCTGCTCACCCATCTCGGCCTGGACCCGATCGTTGCCGATGCGTGGCGGGACTGGATCGACCCTGACGACGAGGTGACCGACGCGGGCGCCGAGGACGCGGACTACCTGCTTCAAGACCCGCCCCGGGTAACCGCCAACCAACCCGCTCGGCACGTCTCCGAGTTCCTGGTCCCGGTGCCGCTCGAAGCCGAGGAATTCGCGCAGTTGCAGCCACTCGTGACCGTGCTGCCCACATCCGCGTTGAAGGTGAACGTCAATACCGCCAGCGGTGCCGTTTTGGGCACCGTGGCACCGAACTTTCCGCTGGCCGAAGCGGAACTCCTTGCCGGCGAGCGACGGGATTTCGACCGGGTCGAGGATGTTGTCGCCATGCACGCGCCGTTGGGGGCGAGCGTCGCCGCGCTGTCGGTCACCAGCGAGTATTTTCGGGTCCAGGTGCGCGTCGAACTGCGCGATTCCCGCGTGGAACTGACATCGTTGCTGCATCGTGATCCGGAGAGCGGCAAACTCACCGTATTGTCGCGGAATTTCGGCAACCGGTTCGAACCCGCCGCCGACGATGAGGAAGAAGGCTCCGTCTGATGCCTGGACTGTTCCTGCGCTACACGTCGATGGCGGACCCCGCCAAGGACGGTACGGATGCCGGTGTCGACTGGCTGGTTCGCGGCGACGACGGCACCACGGTGGCGGAAGGGCACACACCGATAGCCGCCTTGGCGGAGGTGATCGAGGCCCATGCGTCTTGGGCCGACGACCCGGACAACGTCATCGTGTTCGTACCGACGGACGACGTTCTCGCGGTGACCTGCGAGGTTCCCGGGCGCAACGCCAACCAGATCCGGCGGGCCGTTCCGTACGCCGTGGAGGAGTTCGTCGCCGACGACATCGACACCATGCACGTCGCCTGCGCCGAACTGCGACGCGGCGAGCCCGTGCATGCCCTGATCGCCGCCCGCGTGAGGATCGAGGACTGGCTCTCGGGGGTATCGGCGGCGGGTGCCGTGACGGGCCACATGACGGCGGATGCCCTGGGGCTTGGCGGTCACGACGACACCGTCGTCGCGCTCATCGACGGCGACCGGGTGCTGCTACGTGCGGGTAGCCAGATCGCCAGCGTGGATCGGCCCAACCTCGCCACCGCACTCGGGGAATTGCGCGCCGGACTCGGCGGACAGGCCGGGCTCCGTGTGGTCAACGGTGCATTGTCCGACGCGGAACTTGGCCGCAACGGATTCGCTGGCGACGACGTGGAGCAGGTCGGCTTGGACCGATCCCTGCTGGCGTATCTGGCGAGCGAGTTCGATGCCGGGCAGGCGATTAACCTGCTGCAGGGCGACTTCACGGTACGCCGTCGACCCCGGGGCGTGTGGGGACGGTGGCGGCCGGTGGCCGCCGCGGCCGGGGTGTGGCTGGCGATCGGCCTCGGCTTCCTGCTGGCCCAGGGAATCTGGGCGAACCACCAGGCCGACAAGCTGCGCGGAGCGGCGGTGGAACTCTACCGGGAGGTCTTCCAGGTTGAACGGGTGGCCGGCAATCCCGCCGACCGGATGCGTCGTCAGCTCGGTCAAGCCCCGTTGGAGGCACCCGGGTTCCACGACCTGTTGAGCCTGCTCGGACTTGGCCTCGACTCGATCGTGGGACGTCACGAACTGCGCAGACTGCAGTACTCGGCCCAACGCGGGCTCGATGCCGAACTGGTGGTCGACGACGACGCCGTGCTGGAGAGGCTTGGCGGAACGCTGCGCGAGCAGGGTTTGAACATGGAAGTGCTGTCCACGGACTCCGCCCAGGCGGGGGGCCGGATCGGTGCCCGTGTGCGGGTGACACCTCCGTAGGTGAAGATGGCCAGACTCGTTGACACCTTGCTCAGTAACTGGCGGGCCTCGCCGGCCGCGCGCCGCTATCAGGGGCTGTCGGGGCGTGAACGGGCTCTGGTGAACGTCTTGGTGGCGGCTGTCGTGATTGCCGGAGTCTATTCGTTGGTCGCCTCGCTGGTGGACTTCCGGCAACTCGCCGTCACACGCTACCTGGAGGAGGAGACCGATCTGGGATGGATGCAGGACAACCGCGGCAAGGTGAGCGTCGGCCAAGGGCAGGGCACGGCACGTTCCGACACCTTGCTGTCCACCGTCGTCCGCACCACGGCGATCGAGTTCGGCTTCCAACCGCGACGTACGCAGACGGAGGGCGACGGCGTTGGCGTCAGGATCGAGGCCGAGGCCTTCGACAAGGTCCTACGCTGGGCCTACGCGTTGGAGACTCGCCACGGCGTGGAGATCACCAACGCCGACATCGACGTGCACAGTCCGGGTAAGGTCAACGCGCGCTTCAGTCTGCGCTGAGCCTACGCTTCTTGTCCAAAGATCGTCCGCACGGAATTCGGGCAGCACGCGCATGTGCTCGCAAGGTATGAAGAATGTGTGGTAGGTAGCGGACTTTACACGGGAAAGAACATCTCGCATCAGGTGCCTACGAGAAACCCAGCCTGACACCTAATTTAACATAATATACATTATGCGAA
>LXNJ01001850.1_pt1 | contig 12105 bp, 13 predicted proteins | sample 809081 | NCBI WGS metagenome assembly LXNJ01 (sample SAMN04870510, study PRJNA318959) | sponge metagenome | biome: sponge; feature: marine sponge reef; material: water | host: Petrosia ficiformis | place: Greece: Milos, Mediterranean Sea | collected 2013-05-29 | depth 5-7 m
GTCCTTGGGCGACTGGATGCCCTTGTCCGCGTTGACGAAGATGAAGCCGTGGCGGAACCGGCGGTGCAGGAACACCGGGATGGCGGTCAGGTCGTCCGCCTCGCCGCGGTCCTTGGCCAGCAGGTAGGACGAGCCGGAATGCTCGCCCACGTCGAACTCGCGGAACCGGGCGATGCGCCAGTGCCGGGTGGACGAGTCCATGTCGGTAAGCACCGTGAGCTCGATGCCATCCGGCTGGATCACGCCTTCCTTGAGGGCGCGGATGCTCTCGTAGTCGCCGCAGGCGAGTGTCAGATGGAGTTTTTCGGCCATTGTTTTCCTCCCAGTCTCACGCGGTCGGGGAAACCGGAGCTCCCGGCGACGTGGGTGTCGGTTCAGTCGATGGCGAGCCGCTTCGCCCGCCGCACGAAGTAGTCCCACATGCTGCCCAGTCGGTGCGGCGTGTAGATCTGATCGTACTTCTCGCGCGCTTCCTCGTCGCTGCTCCAGGTGGGGTCGCCCGAGGCGCTGGCCAGGAGCTGGATGCGGCACGCCTTCTCCAGAAAGATCGCGTACAGGGTGGCGGTCTCCACCGATTCGGCCACGACGGTGGTGCCGTGGTTCTTCATCAGCACCGCCCGGGCCTGGGCCAGCTTCTCCGCCACCTTCACTCCCAGCTCCGGGCTCCGGACAAGGACCGTGGTGTAGTCGAAGAGCGGCAGCCCGTCGTGGAAGATGGAGCCCTCGTGGCTCACGGGACGCAGCGGCTGCCTCAGGGCGCCGAAGGCCGTGGCGTAGGGCGGATGGCTGTGGATGACGCAGTTCACGTCCGGGCGCGCCTTGTAGATCTCGGTGTGGATGAACACCTCGGAGTGGCGCTCGTAGTCGCCCTCGATCTTGTTGCCGTCGAAGTCCACCTTGATGATGTGGTACGGCCGGATCTCCTCGAAGCCGTAGCTGTGGGGCTTCATCAACATCGCGTTCTCGCCCGGCACCCGGGCCGATACGTGCCCCAGGATGTTGTCCCAGTGTCCGTCGATGGCCAGGATGTTGCACGAGATGGCCACCTTGTCCCGTAACGCTACCAAGTCGTCCATGAAACCCCCGTACGGGCGTTCACCCGTTCGCTTGCCTGAGCCTGAACCGCTGGATCTTGCCGGTGACGGTCTTGGGCAGGTCGTCCACGAACTCCACCCAGCGCGGGTACTTGTACGGCTCCAGGCTGCCCTTGACGAAGTCCTGCAGCTCCTGGGCCAACCCGTCGGCGCCCTGGTGCTCGGTCTTGAGGATGACCCAGGCCTTGGGTTTGATGAGCCCGTCGCCGTCGGCCTCTCCGGTCACCGCCGTCTCGAGCACCGCCGGGTGCTCCATCAGCGCGTTCTCCACCTCGATGGGCGAGACCCAGAGCCCTCCCACCTTGAGCATGTCGTCGGAGCGGCCGCAGTACCAGAAGTAGCCGTCGTCGTCGCGGTAGTAGGTGTCGCCGGTCTTGAGCCACTCCCCGAGCATGGTGCGCTGGGTCTGCTCGTGCTTGTTCCAGTAGTAGGGCGCGGTGGCGTCGCCGCTGACGTAGAGGTTTCCCACCTCGCCGTTGGGCACCTCCCGTCCCTCGTCGTCCACCACCTTGGCGACGAAGGCCGGCGTGACCTCGCCGCTGCTTCCGGCCTTGGCCCGTCCCGGGCGGTTGGCCAGGAAGTCGTGGGTCGCCTCGGTGGAGCCCACCACGTCCAGCAGCTCCACGCCGACCTTGTCCCACCACTGGTGGAACAGGGCGGGCGGCAGCGGTTCGCCGGACGACAGGCAGATCCGGAGCGAGCTGAGGTCGTACTCCTTTTCCACACGCAACATGCGCGCGTAGAGGGTGGGCACCGAGAAGAAGAAGGTGGGACGGTACCGTTCGATGGTCCTGAGGATCCCTTCGGGATCCGGCTTTTCCGGCCACAGCACGCCGGCGGCGCCGAAGCGGAAAGGGAAGTAGAGGGAGTTGCCCAAACCGTAGGAGAAGAACAGCTTGGATGCCGAGAAACAGACGTCGTCCTCGGTCATGCCGAGCACGGGCTTCACGAACAGGTCCGTGATGGTGACCATGTCGTGGTGGAGGTGGACGGCGCCCTTGGGGTTGCCGGTGCTGCCCGACGTGTAGTTCCACATGACCACGTCGTCGCGTCCGGTGGGCTCGGCGTCGAGCTCCGTGGACTGGCCCTCCAGCAGGGCGTCCCACGCGGCGGCGTCACCTGCCGCGGCTCCCACCACGATGACGTGTTGCAGGTAGCGCGGCCGTTCCCGGATGGCCTCGATCTCCGGCAGCGCGGACTCGTGCACCACCACGATGCGGGCCCGGCTGTCGTTGAGGAGATATTCGTAGTCCCCGGCCTTCATCCAGGGATTCACGGGGATGGGGACGGCGCCGATCTTGATGGCGCCGAAGAAGCTGAAGGCGAATTCCGGGGAGTCGGGAAGCACCAGCAGGACACGCTGCTCGGTGTCCAGGCCGAGGGCACGGAAGGCGTTTCCGGCCCGGTTGACCGCTTCCTGGACCTGCCGGTAGCTGAACCGCCGGTCCTGGTACAGGATCGCGGTACGCTCGCCGCGGCCGGCGGCGACGTTGTCGTCGACGAACGTGGTGGCCGCGTTGTAGGGATCCGGCAGTTCGAGTCGCGGAGCGCTCATTCTTCTCCCGAGTCGCGCGAACCCGGGCCGCTGCCGGACCTCGGCAGCGGGTACCGGTACGGGTTCGGCCTATTCGCCTCCCACCATCTCGGAAGTTTGCTCCGTGGCCATGACCACGGACTTGACCTCGCTGTAGTGCTCGACGGCCTCGTTGCCGTGCTCCTTGCCCACGCCGCTCTGCTTGACGCCGCCGAAGGGCAGCTCGTCGTAGATGATCTGCGCGGAGTTGACCCAGGTGTAGCCCGCGTCCAGCTTCTCGGCCGCGTACATGGCCTTGTCGACGTCCTGGGTCCACACCGAGGAGCCCAGTCCGAAGATGGAGTCGTTGGCCAGCGTCAAGCCCTCCTCGAGGTTCTTGATCCGCACCACCGGCAGGGCCGGGCCGAACACCTCGTCCGACAGCAGCTTGGAGGCGGGATCGACGTCCACAACCACGGACGGATTCAGGAAGTTGCCCTTGTCGAAATCGTCGCCCTTGGGGCGGTCGCCGCCCACCAGCACCTTGGCGCCCTTCTGCACCGCGTCCTCCACCTGCTCCTCCACCTCCTCGCGCTGCCCCTTGGTGTGCAGCGGTCCGAGCATGGTGCCCTTGGTGAGGCCGTTGCCCACCCGGAGCTTGCGTACCTTCTCCACCAGCTTGCCGACGAACTCGTCGTAGATCTCGTCGTAGAGGTAGAGCCGCTTCACCGCCAGGCAGGCCTGGCCGCAGTTGAAGAAACGGCCCACCGAGGCCGCGCTCACGGCCCGGTCGATGTTGGCGTCGCTGCACACGATCATGGGGTCGCTGCCGCCAAGCTCCAGGGTGACCCGCTTGACCTCCTGGGCCGCCACCTCCATGATCCGCTTGCCGGTGTCGGTGGCGCCGGTGAAGCCCACCTTGCGGATGACCGGGTTGCGGAGGATCTCCTCGCCCACGGCGCCGCCCGGTCCGGTGACCATGTTGATGGTGCCCTTGGGAAGCCCCGCCTGCTGCACCAGCTCGACGCACCGGGTGGCGGTCAGCGGCGTGGTGCTGGCGGGCTTGATGACCATGGCGTTGCCCGCGAGCAGCGCCGGTCCCACCTTGTTGCCCATCAGCGATACCGGGAAGTTCCACGGCACGATGGAGCCCACCACGCCCATGGGCTTGTGCATGATGAGCCCGTAGCGCCCGTCGGCGAGCTTGACGTAGCCGCCCCGCAGGGTCTTGGCCATGCCGGCATAGTGCTCCAGGGTGTGGGCGAAGCGGCGGATCTCCAGCACCGACTCGCGCAGCGCCTTGCCCTGCTCCTTGGTGAGGAGCTGCGTGAGCTCCTTCTCGTTCTCCAGCACGAGACGCGCGGCCTCGGACAGGCACTCGCCGCGCTTGGACGGGGCGAACTTGCCCCATTCCACCGCCGCTTCTGCCGCGGCCGCCACGGCCCGCTTCACGTCCTCGGCCGTGCCCTTGGGAACGGTGTCCACCACCTCGCCGGTGGCGGGATCGTAAATGGTGGTGGTCTCTCCGCTTGCGGTATCGGTGTACTCGCCTGCAATGAACATCTGCATGGGACGAACTCTCCTCGTGAATGAATAAATTTGCAGCCCGCGGGACTTGGCCGGGATCTTGCGTCGTAACCGGTGTAGGGGTCGGTTTCGGCGAATCTGCGTCAGTCGAAGGCTGAAGCAGAATGAACCATGTCAGCGCAGGCCTGTCAAGGAACTGTGTTGACCGACTCAGGGGAATTCTATATCAAAAAGTCAGGTAAGGGGTCGTTCGAATGAACGTCGATATTTCGGCAATCGCCATCATCTTGTCGGTCATCGGCGTGGGCATAGCATTGGGTCGCATGATCCATGCCCTGCGCGCGGACATGCACCGGGAAATGGACTTGCGTTTCGGTCATGTGGACCAACGCTTCGATCATGTGGACCAACGCTTTGTTCAGGTGGAACAACGCTTTGTTCAAGTGGAACAGAGCATCGCCGAAGTGCGTGAGGACGTACGCGAGCTTCGGCGGGACGTAACCACCTTGCGGGAAGAAATGGGGGCTCTCCGAGAGCGCACGACCCAGGCCGCCGGGGCATAAGAGCGAACCTCGTCCGCAACGGAACCGGAACGCGTCAGAACGGTGTCCGGGTCTCCTTGCCGCTCATCTCGACGTAGACCTTCTCCGACCTCACCGGCTTGCCGTCCAGGCAGTCCTTGAGCCAGTCCACGACGATGGTGCGGGCCGCCGGGTTGCGGAGCGAGTGGCGCTCGCCCTCGTAGACGTAGAGCACCTTGGGGCAGGTGGCCTCGTCCACGACCTCGTAGGCGAACTCGATGGGACAGAGCTCGTCGTCCTCTCCCGCCACGACCATGTAGGGGCAGCGGATTCTCGCCGCGACCCCCTCCAGGGTCAGGGTCTTGCAGAACTCGTCGAACTCCGCCTCGTCGTCGTAGCCGGACATGTACATGTAGTTGAGCTTGAAGGTCGGCGCGGCGGTATTGAAGATGGTGTACTGGCTGGGCTCCATGCACACGCCCACCACCGCGCAGGCCTTGAACTCGGGCACCGCCGCCGCCATGCGCGTGCCCCAGTAGGAGCCCATGCTGGAGCCGTAGACCGCCACCCGGTCGCCGTCGATATCGGGGCGGGTCTTGAGAAAGGCGTAGGCCGCCCTGGCGCCGTCCTCGCAGTTGGACGCGGTGACGGTGACGCCGCGTTCCCGGGTCTCGCCCTGTCCGGGACCGTCGATGGACAGGATCGCCAGCCCCCGCTGCAGCAGCGGATCGCCGGTCAAGGGGTTGTCTTCCTTCACTCCGTCCATGCCCGGCTGATAGAGGATGCACGGGAACCGTTCCCCCGGCGCCGGCTTGTGCGGCAAATGCAGCAAGGCTGCCTGCTTGCCGCCCGGCACGGAAAGGTCCACCCGCTCGATGGGATGGTCGGCGAACCCGATGTAGCGGTCGTAGCAGTCCCGCTTGCTCTCCGCCCAGGCCATCCGCCGCGGGTTGCCGTCCTCGAAGATGCTCCACTGGGCCGCGGTGTAGTAGGTGGCCGCCACGTAGTAGTGCTCGCGCGCCTCCACCGTGTGCCCCAGCGCCTCCGCGGCCCGCCCCCGCTGCTCCCGCCGCTCGGCGGCGTGGGAGAACTCCCGCGGGAAGTCCGTGAACTTCTGCACCCGCTGCCCGATCCCCCGGAGCTCCCCGGCGATGCCGGGGCCGCAGTTCCGCAGCATCTTGCCCGAGCGGCCCTGATCGAAGTCGAGGCCGCTCACCTTGATGACCTGGTCCAGTATCCAGCGCTGCTCCTGCCAGCGTTTCATCTTTCTCTCGGTGCTCGCGCGCATGATTGTGTTCCCCTCTCGCCGAATCGGAATGAGGCCGTCGGCCGAGCCGTGGCGTCTTCCGCCCCACGGTCCTTGACCCTTCCGTTCAGGTCTATATACAATCGCCCCCGCCGTAATCAACGTCCCGGAGGGAAGGGGGCCGGCGGCGGCTTCCGAGCGAGGGTACCATGGCAAAGGCCGGACCGGACGCAAGACAACTCGATGAGCGCATCGCCGTGCTCGAAGCCACTCCTTTGCGCTGGTGGGCCGGGGAGGCCGAAGTGGTGCGGACCTATTTCTCGAATCCCCGGACCCGGGAGGACGACCTGCACTGGCTCAAGCTGCAGGCGGCGCGGGAGCTCGGCACCGTCGAACGGCTGCTCCAGGCCCTGCCTGGCGACCTCGCGGGTATCGAGGCGGCGGTGAGCCGGGGATCCTTCGAGGCCTCGGCGCGGTCGGTCTACGAGGAAGCGCGGCATTACCGGCTCTTGGCGGACATCATGGAGCGGATCGCCGGGGAGAGACCGGATCCCCGGGAGCTCATGGCCCTGTCGGGCTGCCAGCGCGAACGCAGGGGGCATCCCGACCTGCCCGCCATGACCGCCGAGGTGGAGGCCACCCGGCGGCTGCAGGAGACCTACGGGGAGCTTGCGGAGGTGGCCCTCGGTTTCTCGGAGGGCGCCGGCGCGGCCATCTTCTACGTCGGCAACCGGATACTCGAGCTCCCCTACACCTCCTACTCCGGCGGTGCCGTCGAGAGGGCCATCGCCGAAGCCATGGGCATCATCTTCCATGACGAAATGCGCCACGGGCCCGTCCACATTCCCCGCATCGCCGAGGCCATCCGCGACGACGACGACCTCGAAACGGCGCGCCGCATCATCACCGAGAAGGCCATGGTCCACCTTAGGCTCCGCAACGAAACCTTCGGCTATCCGTTGACCGAAGTGCGCATGGCCGAGATCGACGCCGGCGTCCGGGTCGAGCCCCTGCCGGTGGACTACAGGAACATCACGCCCGTTTCGCCGTACTCGGCGTGAGTATCTCGGGCGGCGCGATCACCGTCCGACTCAAGGAGGGCCGATGATGAGCAGCGATGCAGACAAGATTTCCGGAGAAATCATCGACGACCGAATCATCGAACCGGCGGGGCACTATGCCGGGGAAGTGCGGGAAGGAGAGGTGTTCCGGATCGTCGATATCGAGGGGCAGCAGGTGATGGATTTCCTGGCTTTCAATCTTCATGATCCGGAAGAGAAGCTCGCCCCGGAGAACACGCTGAACCTCAACAAGCAGATTTATCCGACGGTCGGTTACACCCTGCTCTCGGACAAGGCCGGCAAGCTCATGACGATCGTGGCGGATACTTGCGGCACTCACGACATGCTCGCGGGGGCCTGTTCCCGCTACACCAACGAATACCGCTACGGTGTTCCGGGCGCTGCCAATTGCCGGGACAACTTCGTCGCCGCTCTCGGGCCGTGGGGACTTGCATGGAAAGACATCCCCTACAACATGAACGTCTTCATGAATTGCCCCATCCAGGCTGACGGGACGTTCTCCATCGAACCACCGAAATCCAAGGCGGGCGATTACATCGACTTCCGCGCCGACATGGATGTCCTGGTGGCCGGGTCGAATTGTCCCCAGGTGCTCAATCCATGCAATTCCGGGAACTTGAAGCCGCTACGGGTGGTCCGCTACAGGCCCGCATAACACTTCCGGTCAGGTTTCCGGGCAGTGACTATCATGCAAACCGTGCGGTAATGACACGAGTTTCCATCACATACCGGTTTTACTTCTGCTGCCTGGCAACAGTCCTGTGGTGTCTCTTGCCGGGACCGGTCAAGGCGGCCTCCCTGGACGACGAGTACGTAACCTGGAAGCGTCACTGGGCGGTCACCGAGAAGAAGTTCGAGATTTCCTTCAAGCGCCATCGTCTCAACAAGAACGTACGGTACCCGCGGCCCGTCATCCTCATCCACGGCCTGCTGGTGGACAGCCGTTTCCTCGACTTCGGCCGCGACGGCCTGGCTCCCTATCTGGCCGCGGCCGGCTTCGACGTCTGGAACCTTTCGCTCCGCGGCACCGGCCGGAGCCTCAACCCCCTGCGATGGGGCAAGAAACCCTGGACCCTGGACGACATCCTCCGGGACGATCTTCCCGCGGTCATGGACTACGTGCGGAAGACGACCGGCAGCCCCGAGGTGTTCGTGGTGGGCTACGAGCTGGGCGGAGCCCTGGCCCTCGCCCATGCCGGCAGGATGCGGGAGCACGGCGTCGCCGGCATCGTCAGCATCGCCGCGCCCATGTCCTTCGACAGCCCCGAGCAGGACGGGCTGGACATCCTGCTCAAGCTTGACCGTCGTCCGGTGGTGCGGGACGCGCTTCTCTCCTGGAACGCGTCGGGTTTCAACCGCATCCTGTTCAGCCTCCCCGGGTTCAGGGAAGTGTTCTACAATCCCGGGAACCTCGAGCCGCGGGTCGCGCAGGTGCTGCTGGAAGAGTTGTTGATACCGGTCAACCCCGGAGTCCTGGAGCAGTTGATCACCATGGTGGAAAAGGACGAGTTCGTCTCCGCCGACGGCGAAATCAGCTACCGTGACACACTATCCAGGATTCGCGTGCCGGCCCTCATCGTGGGCGGCGGCGTGGACCCCATCGCGCCGCCGGACGCGCTGAAGAAGGTCTACCAGGAACTGGCCTCGGAGGACCGCGACCTCATGATCTTCTGGTCGGACCCCGACGAGGACGTCAGCTACGGCCACTTCGACCTGATCCTCGGCAAGAAGGCCAGGACCGAGGTTTTCCCCCTGGTCCGGCGATGGCTGGAAGCCAGGAACCGTTGACCTGAAGATCCCGACACCCCGGATTCCGCCTCCGCCACCCCGAAACCCACCTCCGTCACCCCGAAACCCGCCTCCGTCACCCCGGGCTTGACCCGGGGTTGAACCGTCCGGGGAGACGGAGGCGGTTTCCGGGTGGCGGGCGTTCCGGGGCCTAAAGTTCCGTCGGCTTCCGCCGACTATTCCTTCATGGCGGAAACCACGGCGATAGCGCCACTGGAACAGGCGTGGGAGCTCGTGCTTTTCGTTCTCGGAGCGTGCGTGGGCAGCTTCCTGAACCTTTGCATCACGCGGCTCCCTGCGGGCGAGTCGATCCTCTTCCCCGCGTCGCATTGTCGTGCGTGCAGGAAGGCGCTGCCGGTCCAGGCCAAGGTTCCCCTGATCAGCTATGCTCTGTTGGGCGGACAGTGCGCCGGCTGCGGCGTCCGCATCTCCCCGCGCTATTTCCTGGTCGAGTTGTGCGCTGCGGTTATGACGGTGGCCTGGTACCGCCGGTTCGGGCCCGGCACGGGCTTCATGGTGCAGCTCTCTTTCGCCTGGGCCTTGCTGGTGGCGGCCGTCATCGACTTCGAAACGGGGATCATCCCGGACGTCATCACCGTCTACGGAACGGCCTGGGCGTTCGTTCTGTCGTGGTGCGCCCCGGCCCTCTCGATCCGGGATCTGCCGTCCCCTCCCGCCTCGCTCGCAGGTGTGCTGTCGGGCGGCGGCGTGCTGCTGGCAACGGCGCGCGGCTACCGCGCTGTTACCGGCAGAGACGGCTTGGGAGGCGGGGACGTGAAGCTGCTGGCGATGATCGGTTCCTTCGTGGGCTGGCACGGTGTCCCCGAGGTTCTCTTCCTGAGTGCCTTGGCGGGGTCGTTGTGGGGTATGGGGTTATTGGCTGCCCGAAGGGATGTCTCGTTGACGACACCCTTGCCGTTCGGGCCGTTCCTCTGTCTGGCCGCGCTTCTGCGTGTGTTCCGAGGACAATGAGGATGGTCCCGCCCGCGCTCCGGCGGACCGAGGGATTCTCGCTCCTGGGCCAGCTCGTCACCCTGGCCCTGGCCGGCATCATGATGGCCATTGCCGTTCCGGGGTACTTGAAGGTCGTGCCGAGGCACCGCCTGAACGGCGCCGTGCGCCAGCTCACCGGCGACCTCATGTGGGCGCGCATGCGGGCGATTCAGAGGAACAACCGCTACCGCGTGTTCTTCGTGAGCGGTCACGAGTACCGGATCCTCGACGATGCCGACAACGACGGCGCCGTGGACCCTGGGGAATGGACCCTCACCCGGGACCTGAGGGCGGACTACGAGGGAGTGGAGATGCGTTCCAACAACAATCCGGTCTTCAGCCCCAGGGGCACGGCCAGCAGCCTGGCCACCATAACGCTCGCCAACGCCGCCGGCTCGAAGCGGGTCAGCATCAGCATCGCCGGCCGGGTGCGGGTCCGGTGACGGCACACGGCGTGACGTTGCCGGTCCGGCGCCGCGCCCCCGGTCCGGCGCCCGCGGGCTTTTCCATGATCGAGTTGCTGGTGGCGATGTTGATCCTGTCCACGGCCCTCCTGGGGGTCGCTCGCCTCACGGTCGGGGTCATGGAGGGGAACCGCGCCAGCCGGCACCACGGGGTGGCCACGCTGCTGGCGCAGGACCGAATCGAAAGCCTCAAGGGCCTTGCCGGAGGAAGCCCGGTCACGGCCACCGAAGACTACGGGACGATACCCGGCTTCCCCCCCTACCGGCGGGTCACCGATGTCCGGCCGGATACCCCCGAGGCCGGCTTGAGCACCGTCACCGTTACGGTGCACTGGCGCCGGGACGCGCGCTCGGCGGTCCTGCGGACGATTCTGGCCCGGTGATTTCGCGCAAGACGCACAAGCGCCGGGATCGGGGGTTCACGCTGATCGAGCTGCTGGTGGTGCTGTCGATCCAGGGAATCCTGCTGGCCGCGGTGGTGACGAGCTTTACCGGCCAGATCACCGCCTACGATCTCCAGGAACAGCTCAACGGCATGCAGCAGACCGCGCGCGCGGCCATGAGCCTGGTGATCCGGGAGGCGCGCACGGCGGGGTACGACCCGGCGCGATCAGGGTCCGCGGGACTCTCCTACCATCCCGCCCGGCTGAGCATCGTGGCCGACCACAACGGCGACGGGGACGTGTCCGACGCCAACGAAAGGGTGGTCTACTTCCACGACCCCGGCCGTCTGCGGCTCAAGCGCGACACCGGGGGCGGCGGCCAGCCGGTGGCGGAAGACGTGCAGGACTTCACGGTGGAGTACCTCGACGCCGCCGGCAACGCCACCACGGTTGCCGCCGAGATACGGCGGGTCCGCATCACCGTGACGGCGAGGACGGGCAAGCGGGACCCGCGCTACCCGTTGAACGGCGGCTACCGCACCCACACGCTCCGCTCGGTGGTGACCCCCGCCAACCTGGGGTTGTGACGCCGCCGCCGGCGATGGCGGCCACGAGACCGTCCCGGCGGTCGGAAGACTCCCGGAATCAGGGCCTTCCGGACTACTCGGGGGGCCGGACCAGGACGTATTCGCAACCCTGCTTGTCCGGCAACTCCCGGAGCTCGGCGATGACCTCCTCCGCTTCCTCGCGGGAGTAGAACAGCCCCACCGTGCTGACCTCGCCGTCGGGCCTGCGCTCCTGAAGGTAGAACTTGTCCACGGAACCGCCTCAGTACTTGGGGGTCTTGTAGCCGATCCGCTTGCGTTCCTTCATGAAGGTCTTGAAGGTGGTGCGGTGGCTGCGGACGTTGTAGGGGCACACGTCCACGCACAGGTGGCAGTACTCGTCGCGCAGGCGGGAGTAGGGGTAGCACTTCTCCAGGTCGATCAACCAGCGCTTGATGCCGTCGGTGACCACGTAGTCCTCGGGGATGGCGTCGCCCGGGCAGTTCTGCATGCACACGTTGCAGTTCATGCAGAAGTCCTGCACGCCGAACTCCCGCGGCTCGTCCACGTCCAGCGGCAGGTCGGTGGTGACCATCCCGGGCCTGAAGTCTGCGCCGTACTTCTCGTTGATGAGGCTGCCGTGCCGGCCCAGCTCGCCGAACCCCACCTGGTAGAAGACCGGGATGGCCTGCACTTCCCGGACGCCGTTGTGATGGGCCCAGGCGGGATACCCCAGGTCGCGGATGTAGGCCGCCAGCTCGGTGGAAAGGTCGGAGCACGCCGCATAGACCCGCATGGCCTCCTCCTCCACCGCGTCCGCTCCTTCCAGCACCTTGTGATAGTCCTCGGTGACGCAGGCGGCGATCACGAACTCGTGGGGGACCTCCTTCCCCAGGTCGATCATGGTGGGAGTGAGCCGGCAGATCCCCACCAGATCGGCGCCCAGCTC
>LXNJ01001851.1_pt1 | contig 12095 bp, 9 predicted proteins | sample 809081 | NCBI WGS metagenome assembly LXNJ01 (sample SAMN04870510, study PRJNA318959) | sponge metagenome | biome: sponge; feature: marine sponge reef; material: water | host: Petrosia ficiformis | place: Greece: Milos, Mediterranean Sea | collected 2013-05-29 | depth 5-7 m
CCCCGGACAGTCAGTATCGTGAAGGGGCGGTGCTCATCGAACGACTGGCGAACAGCGATGCACGAGTGATTGGCAACGCGAATGTGTGGGGCGCGTTCAGGGACGAAGCGGGCAATATTGAAATCTGCGTGGCCGCCGGAACGAAATCGTATGTCGTACATCCACGGAAACTCGTTCTCGCGACCGGCGCCTTCGAATCCGCTCCCGCGTTTCCCGGCTGGACTCTGCCCGGAGTCATGACAACGGGTGCCGCCCAAGGCCTCGTGCGCGCCTATCGGGTTGCCCCTGGCCAGAAGGTGCTGATCGCGGGCAACGGTCCTTTGAATCTGCACTTGGCATACGAGTTGGTCAACGGCGGCGCTGAAGTCGTAGCGATAGCGGAATCGGCTGCCGGACCATCACCTGGGCGTGCGCGAGCGGCGATCGGTGCATTGATGAGCTCACCCGGTCTCATCTTTCGGGGTATGGGCTATCTGGGTGCACTCAGGAAACACCGCGTGCCTGTTTTCTACGGTTATCACATATTGCGCGCAGACGGAGAGAAGCGTGTTCGTTCCGCGTCAATTGCGAAGATAGGTCGCGATGCGACATTGCTTCCGGACACGGAAAAGCGCTACGAAGTTGATGCGGTATGTCTCGGATACGCGCTGCATCCCTCCAATGAGCTGGCTCGGTCACTCGGATGCGAACATGGCCTTGTCGCACCCGGACTCGCGGTTCCGGTACGTGACAGATACTTTCAGACCAGCATCGAGGGCGTGTTTGTCATTGGCGACGGCGGCGTCCTGGGCGGAGCGCACGTCGCGATGGCGGAGGGACGCCTTGTCGCTCGGGCGGTGCTCGGCAACCTGAAGAACAACAAGCCGGAATTCAGCCGTCGGGACCAGAGGCGATTGCGCCGGCATCGTCGTTTTCAACGTCACCTGTGGTCCATGTACAAGGCGCCGGATGTGGCTGCGGCGCTTCCGGACACACCGCTGTGCCGCTGTGAAATGGTCACGCTGGATACGGTGACGTGCCTGATTGAAAGCGGTGTGCATGACCTGGGCAGCCTGAAACGTCTGTGCCGGGCGGGTATGGGCCCGTGCCAGGGGCGATATTGCCAAAAGCACATCGCAACGATTCTGGCCGACATGACAGGAACCGTACCCACAGTGACCGACATGCTGGCGCCCCAACTCCCGGTCAAGCCCACCCTGGTTTCACACATCGCCGCGGAAAAACCCGAATGGCATGGCTATCGATCCGTCGCCGTACCCAGGGAAGCCAAAAGAACGAGAGCGAGAGCATCACCAGCAGCAGAAACCAACGTTCTCGTCATAGGGGCAGGAATCATTGGAATTTCCACGGCGTTGTTCCTTGCCCGGAAGGGTATCGAGGTCGTCATCGCGGACCGGGACGTCGCCAACGGGCAGGCATCCGGTGCAAATGCAGGCAGCCTGCACTTGCAGCTGCTCTCCTTCGATTTTCCCGATCAGCCACAAGCTGAACTTTCACCGGCTGCCCGCACGCTTTCGCTCCAGAAGATGGGCATTCTCGAGTGGCAAGACCTTGAGCGCGAGACAGGCGCGGATTTTGATCTTGAAATGACGGGCGGCATGATGGTCGCCGAGAGTCCGGGGGAGTTGGAGTTACTTCGAAAAAAGGCAGCGTTTGAAAGAAGTTGCGGGATTGAGGTGGAGATCCTTTCAGCAAGTGATCTGAAGAAATTTTCGCCCTTTTTCGCAAGCGACATAGTCGGCGCAGCCTACTGTGCCGGTGAAGGCAAAATAAACCCGATGCTGGCAACGCCGGCGTTGCTGAATGCTGCCCTCGACGCCGGTGCGCACATCGAAACGGGAACCGAAGTCATTGACATCGATTCCAGAAGGAACAAGTACCTGGTTGCGACAAACAACGGAAGTGTATCTTGCCGAAAGATTGTAAACGCCGCAGGCGGATGGACCGCAAACATTGCCTCGATGATCGGCGTTACGCTCCCGGTAAAGACGGCCCCACAATTGATGATCGTAACCGAACCAGTCGAACCCATGATGAGTCACCTGATCTCAGCCGCGAGACGACACCTGACCATGAAACAGGTTCGAAATGGCAATATTATTGTCGGAGGCGGTTGGTCGGCCGGCTACAATTTCGAGAGGGATCGGGCCGTTACACTTCGGGAGAGCATAGAAGGAAATCTTTGGGCCGCGCAGCAAGTAATCCCGGTAGTGGGAATGTTGCGAATGATACGAAGTTGGGCAGCCGTCGGTGTAATGATTGACGGTGCTCCGATTATAGGGGAACTGCCGGGAAATCCCGGGTTTTTCAACGCAGTTGGGGCCAATGGTTATACGATGGGTCCGACGATCGGCAGGATCATCGCAGAACTGATCAGTACCGGACAACAAATAGCTGACGTCAGCCCATTTTCGCTCGAAAGGTTTGGTTGATTGGCCCACTTGGCGACACCAAATGATGTGCCGAATCGAGCCGATTTTAACATCCCGTAAAATCCCAAGTAAATTCCTTCCAAAGCCGGAGAATTTGCGCTATAAGATATCGTACAGAAAGAATTTCACTATTAGTGTCAATTCGTATTTTTCAAAGAAACTCAATCAAAGATTGGTAGCGAAAATGCAAACAAGAAAAACGTGTTTATCCCTTCTGTTTATCGCAAGTCTTGCCCTTGCTGTTGTTGGCTGCGTACAGGACACGGATACCGAAAGCATTGACTCGACGACTCCTGCATCGGAAACGGTCGCCCTGCCTGCGGAATCCGATGATTACGGCATTCCTGATTCTCGGGAACGGTTCGAGATTCAGAGGGCATTGATCTCGGACAAGCTGGAACGCTCATTATTGCCGGCGATGCGCAATCACGGCATCGACATGTGGATCGTGCTCGACCGTGAAAACAATCCGGACCCGCTTCATGTTGAACTCGGTGGTGGATTCGCAGGGGTGCGTTCAGCGTACATTTTCTTCGACAACGGAAGCGATGTGCCGGAGAAGCTGTACTATGGGTCGCACGAACAACCCGCCAACTCCGTAATCGGTCAGGTCTACGACGAAAGAATCTACTACGGATACAGTGCGGAAGGGCTGACGCCCCACCTTCAAATGGCGGTGCTCGACCGGGATCCGCAAAGGATTGGTGTGAACACATCTCATACTCTCCCGGAAGCAGATGGACTAACCGTGGGTCTCAGAAATTTCCTCGTGGATACGATTGGGGACGAATATGCCGACCGAATCGTTTCCGCAGAGCTCGTTACGCGAGATTTTCGTCTCAATCGAACGGAGCTGGAAACGCGTCTCTACACGAGTCTGCTGGAGTGGTCGGCGCGGTGGATGGAGGAAGCGCTCAGCACGGAAAATGTCAGGACAGGTGAGACAACGGCTGAAGATATCGCCTGGTGGCTGGAAGATCGAGCACTTGAGCTCGGGGTGACGGGAGGAGGCACTGTGCGAGTCGTCCGTGAGGGCGTGCTTCTCCCGATTCACGATCCGGACATTGCTCTTGAGCCTGGCGACATAGTCGGGATTGACGGGGGACTGGACTACCTGGGCTATTCCGTTGACATCAAACGGACCGCTTATGTTTTGCGTCCGGGCGAGACTGCCATGCCGGAAAATTTTCTTTCGGCATGGGCCGATACGCACGCCATGGGCGAACTGTATGCGAGCCACATGCTACCCGGTGGAGAAGTTGGCCACGAAATCTGGGCGGCCATCAATGCACAGGCCCAGCAACTCGGCTACAAGTCCGTCGGACCCGATTCGGGTGGTGACGCGGTGACGACCAATGAACCCGAAGTGGGTATCTACGGGCACTCGCTCGGCAACGTGGCTCATGACATTGGCGCTCGCATCGCGGCGGATTTGCCATTCGCTTACGGAGACCGCGTGCGCTTTCCGCTCTTCCCCAACGAGTGGGTATCGATTGAGCTCCACGTAAGTACTCCGATCCCCGAGTGGGACGGGAATACCTGGTACGCAAGATTTGAGGAGACCGCGCAGATCACCGAAAATGGCATCGAATGGCTTATTCCCATACAGACGGATCTGTTTCTGATCGTAGCCACGGAGTGAAACAATTTGATCAAGACCGCCGAAAACCTTAGCGAGGCTGCTTACGAGACGCTGTTGCAGCAGATCATGGACCGAACACTTTCGGGCGGTACCGTGATTCAGGAGCGGAAAATGGCGGCGGAATTGAATATTTCTCGCACGCCAATGCGTAAGGCCCTTGCACGGCTGGAAGGTGAAGGTCTGTTGATACGTCTTACCGATCGGCTTGTTTCAGTCAGACTCGTCACCTTGACGGAATGCGTAGACGCTTTCGGTGTTCGTAAACTCATTGAGCCGGAGGCCACTCGGTTGGCGACCCCCCGGATCAGCCAGCAAGTACTGAATGAACTCAAGTCAGAATTGACTGAATTAATGGACGCGCCGGAAGCAAGTTACACGATGCATTGGGCCTTCGACGATAATCTGCACGGCACAATCGCCAAATACAGCGGTAATTCCGCGATGGTCAGTACGATTACGACTCTACGGCAAACAACCCGATTGTTTGAACAAATGGAAGTTCCGCAACCAAAGCAGTCGCCCGGAACGAAGGAACACCTCAGAATCATTGAGGAAATGCAAGCGGGTGATCCTGAAAAAGCTGCCGAGGCCATGCGTGTGCACTTGATCACCTCGTGTGCGGGCATTCTGGATCAACATTGACCGTGTTGTTCCGGTCTGTGCTTGATCTCCGAATTGTTCCGCCTGCGCATGGTTGTCCAAATTTCTTTGGTCAGATTTTGGCTAAAGGACTAGATTCTTAGGGCACTGTCCCCGGCTTGTTGCATTCTTCGATAAAGTGGTATACAAGTGGGATACCACTCTGAATAAGCACCATGGTCAGTCCGGCGACTCTGTGGGTTTCATCAACGAGAGTCCGACGTCCGGCCGAAGGGTGGCAGAATCCGAACTGAAAAATAAGGAGAGAATAACGATGCCTGTCATCTATGTTTATGGGTTCGAGCGCCCGATCGAGAAAAAGCGAGAAATTGTAAAAGGCATTACCGAAGCCACCTGCGAAGCCTACGACGTCCCGCCGGAGACCGTAGTCGTGTATATCTTTGATGTACCCAAGGAGAACGCAGCACATGGGGGGGTACTTGTGCCTGACAGCGAATAATGTTGGATCGAATCGTCACGGCGCAGGCAGCGTCGGAATTCATCAGGGATGGCGATACGGTAATCGTCGGCGGCTCCGGGGGCATGGGAATCGCCAACGCGGTCCTCGTCGAGCTTGAAAAACGTTTTCTCGAAACCGAATCGCCCCGTGCGCTGACCGTCATTCATACGACCGGTATTGGTGCATTTACGAGTGAAGGCCTGAATCGATTGGCCCACAAGGGCCTGTTGAAACGGGTCATCGGAGGTAACTTCGGCCTGCAGCTGGAGTTCATGAAGCGGTTGGTGGTCAGCGACGAGATCGAGGCTTACAACTTCCCCCAGGGTGTCATTTGCCAGCTCTATCGCGCCATGGCAGCGAAACAGCCAGGAGTGATCACGCACATTGGGCTCCATACCTATATCGATCCTCGCCAGGAAGGCGGCAAAATGAATAACGCCGCCACAGAGGACTTGATCGAAGTCGTCACCCTGGGTGGCAGTGAATACCTGTTTTACAAGGCACCCGTAGCCAACGTCGCGCTGATTCGCGGTACAACGGCGGATGAAGACGGCAATGTCAGCATGGAGCATGAAGGTACGACCCTGGAAGCATTATCCGTCGCACAAGCGGTCCACAATGCCGGTGGCACGGTCATTTGCCAGGTGAAAAGACTCGCGCAGCGCGGGTCGCTGCACCCGCAGATGGTTCGTATTCCGGGTTGTCTGATCGACGTATTCGTGGTCGACGAAAACCAGCAACAAAATTACGTGACGTCCTTTGATCCCAGTCTCTGCGGTGAAGTGAGGCGGCCAATGGCGACCCTGAAACCCGGGCCACTGAACGTGCGGCGAATCATTGCCCGGCGCGCGGCATTCGAACTCACGACAGGTGCGATTTTCAACCTCGGCGCCGGCATATCGGCGGGAATCTCCAACGTGATTGCCGAGGAGAATATGGAACAACTGGTCACGTCAACGGTGGAGGCAGGCGTTTTCGGCGGCATCCCGGGCGAGGGGCTTTACTTCGGCTCCGCATACAATCCGCAAGCCATCGTCGACCAGCCCTACATGTTTGATTTCTATTCCGGTGGCGGCCTCGATGTGGCGTTTGTTTCGTTTGCAGAGGTGGATACCGTCGGAAATGTAAACGTTACCAAGTTTGGAAATCGCAACGATGGCGCGGGCGGGTTCATCGAAATTACGCAAACGGCGAAGCGAATCGTCTTCAGCGGCACGTTTACCGGGCGCGGGCTCAAAGTTGACATCGATGGGGGCAAGTTACGGATCGCACAAGAGGGTTCGATCATCAAGTTCGTTCCCAGGGTGAACCAGATCAGCTACAACGGACAACTTGGGCAACAAAAAGAGCAGCAGACAACGTTTGTTACCGAGAGAGCTGTTCTGACCGGGACGAGCGAGGGAATAGTCGTTACAGAGATCGCGCCAGGCATCCGTCTTCGCGAGGATGTACTTGATCAGATCGGATTCAAGCCGAAAGTCCTGCCGGACCTGCCTCTAATGGATTCTCGAATCTTCAGGGAAGGGCGCATGGGAATCCGCGACGCACTAGATCTTGATCAGCCGGTAACGCGACCAGACGCGTTACAGGAGAACGCTGTTCAAGCATGAACTTTGATCCAGCCGCATCATTCAGGGCGTTTGATCAACAACGTTGTGTGCTCGGCTCGTATGACCACACCGCCGGCCTGATTGATCAGCAGCACCTCTTCCCAAACGATACCCCGGCCGGGCTTGCTGCTGTCTCGCTTGTCAGTGAAGATGACCTTGACGAACACCTCATCACCCGGAAACAGGGGCGCTTCAAATCGTATCTTGTCCCAACCGAGCGATGCGATCGAAGTTCGCTCGTACATCTTGCTCTTGAGTCCTTCCATGAGCGCGAGACCATACAGTCCGTGCGCTATGGGACGGCCAAAACGAGTGGTCCTGCAAAAGTCCTCGTCGGTGTGCAGCGGGTGTTTGTCCAGAGTGATAGCGGCGAACGAAAGGATGTCCTCATACGCAATGACGTGAGACGCGGTCGTAAGTTCGGCACCCACTTCCACATCGTCGTAGTAGAACTCGGGGATCTCCACGCCGGTCATCTCTGCTTCCCGGATACGATCGGGTATGTTATCGCGCCCATTCGAACACAACGGAATTAGCCTATGAATCGGCAAGTGCGCGGTCAAGTTGGTAGGACGGATTTGACAATTCCAGCGCTCGGCCTGGGCGGCTCAGAGCTCGGGGGACTGCGAACGGATCAGATCATTTCCGAAGCTGACGCATCCGCTACGTACCGAGAGGCCTGGGCCTGCGATATTCGTTATTTCGATACGGCTCCCATGTACGGTGACGGACTCGGAGAACGCCGGCTTGGCCAACTGCTTCAGGGGCAGCCCCGTGACTCCTTTTTCATCTCCACCAAGGTCGGCAAGTACGGGTGGCCAGGTCAACAGTTCAACTACCGTTTCGATGCAACGCTCGAGTCCATCGACAAGAGCCTCGAGCGACTTGGCACGTCTCGCCTGGACGTGGTGTTCATCCACGATATTGACCCCTATTCTCACGGACCGGATAACTGGAAGTTCAGGTTTGAAGAGGCGATGACCGGCGCCTACCCGGCACTCTGCAGGCTGAAATCCGAAGGCATCATCAGGGCCGTAGGTGTTGGAGTCAACTCCTGCGAGGTGTGCATCGAGTGTATGCGTGCGGGCGACTTTGACGTCTTTATGCTGGCGGGCAAGTACACTCTTCTCAACCAGAGCGCTTTGCGCGAATTGCTGCCGTTATGCGAGCGGAACGGAGTCTCGGTAATTGCCGCAGCGCCATTCAATTCAGGGATTCTTGCCTCCGGCGGACACCCGGAGGCGCGGTACGAGGAAGCACCGGCGAATGCCGAGGTGGTGCGAAAGGTATTGGAGATCGAAGCGATCTGCGATGAATTTGGCGTTTCTCTGGGAGCAGCGGCTCTTCAACTGCCGATTGGCCACCCGTCAGTCGCTGCAGTAGTTCCTGGACCCCGCTCGGCCGAGCAAATTCGGTGTGTTTGCCGCTGGTTCGAGGAACCCATTCCCCCGGAATTCTGGACGGCAATGAAGCAGGCGCAACTGCTGGCCGAATACGTACCAACACCTGAACATCATTAGTATCGGAACGGTAAACATGGAATACATCATCGTCGAGCAGCCCTGCCCTTTCGTCACAACCATTCGCCTCAATCGTGACAGGGCCTTGAATGCCTTGAGCATTGCGTTGCTTGTCGAACTGGCCGATGCCATCACGGAGGCGGAAAGGAATGATGAAATTCGATGCGTCGTGCTGACGGGCAATAAACGGTCCTTTTCCGCTGGCGCCGACATCAAGGAGATGCCGCAGGGTGGTATCCCGATGTGGGGAGAAAAGAATCGACTGACAAGTTGGAAAACCATAGGAAAATTCAATAAACCGCTGATTGCCGCTGTCAATGGATGGGCGCTGGGAGGTGGCCACGATCTACTGCTCCTTTGCGACATCGTTGTCGTCGGAGAGAACGCCAAGATCGGTGTTCCAGAGGTGAAGATCGGGGCATTTGCAGGCGACGGCGGTACCCAGCGGTGCACGCGCATTATCGGCCGAACCCGCACCATGTTCATGCATTTGACGGGCGATCCAATCGACGCTCGTACGGCCTGCGACTGGGGGCTGGCGGTCGAAGTCACCCCGGTCGAGAAGACGGTGGAACGGGCGGTCGAAATCGCTTCGACGATTGCAAAATGGTCGCCGATCGCGACACGGATGATCAAGGAAGAAATTCGGATGAACGAAACGATGCCCCTGGATGAAAGCCTGAGTCTGGAACGCAAGCTGCTGCTTTGGCAGACCGAAGATCACGATGAAGGCATCGCCGCCTTCATCGAAAAACGGGAACCCCGATTCAAGGGACGTTAAGGCGAGATATTTGGTACCCACAATGAGACGCTCAGGAAGCACGCACCAAACATGAAATACATCGCTGTAGAAAAACCGCGTACTCATGTATTGACAATCCGTCTTGACCGTCCACAGGCGTTAAATGCGTTGAGCAAATTGTTGCTTGTCGAAGTTGCCGATGTACTCAGGGCGGCAGAAGACGATGAAGAGGTCCGTTGCGTGGTATTGACCGGCAACGATCGTGCGTTTTCAGCAGGCGCCGACATCAAGGAGATGCCGGAAGGCGGCATCCCCATGTGGGGTGAAAAAGGTCGGCTTCAGAGTTGGAGAACGATTGACAATTTCAGAAAACCCTTGATTGCTGCCGTCAATGGCTGGGCTCTGGGTGGAGGCTGCGAACTGGTTACCTTGTGCGACATCGTTGTGGCGGGCGAGAACGCAAGACTTGGCACGCCGGAGGTAAAGATTGCGGCTTTTGCCGGTGACGGCGGCACGCAACGCATTCCACGCATTGTCGGTCGAACGCGGGCAATGCTCATGCAGTTGACCGGCGAGCCGATCGATGCAAATACAGCTTGCGCATGGGGATTGGCGGTCGAGGTCACCCCGGTCGAGAAAACAGTGGACCGAGCCATCGAAATCGCCGCAACGATCGCAAAATGGTCACCGATCGCAACACGGATGATCAAGGAAGAAATTCGAATGAACGAAACGATGCCTCTGGACGAAAGCCTGAGCCTGGAGCGCAAGCTGCTGCTATGGCAGACCGAAGATCATGATGAAGGCATCGCCGCTTTCATCGAAAAACGGCAGCCCCGGTTCAAGGGCCGTTGAGAATTCAACGAGTGATTGTCATGAGAATCCTTTTGCTGATCGTTTCCCTCCACACCATGGGCGCTGCCATGGCGCAAACAGATTCGGTCAAAGCCGGTGCAGAGACCCTGCACCTGATCCGGCGGGAAAAATTCGATCTTGTCCTCCCCGGAGCCATGCGCGACAACGGCGTGGACATGTGGATTCATGCGATCCGCACCGCAAACCCGGATCCCTTGAAATGGTATTTCGGATCGGCGTCCGGTTACATCATTCTTACGGACCGTGGCGGAGACCGGATCGAACGCGCGGTTCTCGGCAGCGGAGGATCGCCGGATCTATATGATCTGTTCGGTAGCCCCGACACCCTGCGTGCGTTCGTTGCTGAACGGGACCCAGAGACTATTGCAGTCAATACGTCTGTCTGGCTTGCCGTGGCAGACGGGATTTCGCACTCTGAATTCCTGAAGCTGGAAGATGCCCTGGGTCCGGAATACTCCCGCCGAATCGTATCGGCAGAAAAAGTGATCACGGACTTCGTGGTTCGGAGAGTTCAAAGAGAAATAGTGGCTTTTGCCAACGCCGCTGAGATTCACCGTCAGATTCTTGAACGCGCACTATCGGACGAAGTGATTACGCCCGGCGTCACCACCCTGGGCGACGTGGGCTGGTGGGTTCAGGAGCAATTGGGAAGCCGGGGTTTGCTGACCGACTATTCGACTGATATTCGATTCCCCCGAATCCTGTATTCCGCAACATCCTCGCCTGTGGAAGAACCCAATGTGCGATGGTGGATTCACTACCCTGAGTACGTGATCCAGCGCGGTGATTTCATGACCTTTCTCATCAGGGTTCGATACCTGAATGCCTTTTCGACGGATTTCAAACGAAATCTGTATGTGATGAGGGAGGGGGAAACAAGCGTGCCTCACAGCATCCAGCACGCCTTTGACCGCGCGGTGAACGCAAGGGAGATCATTCGGAAAAGCGTTACGGTCGGAAGAACGGCCGGCGAGACGTTACAACGCGTTGCTGCGGCCCTGGAGAACCAGGGCTACATTCATACTCCGTTCACCAATCATGTGGACTCGGACTACGATCTCGTCAAGAGAGTCGTCACAGGCGATGCGTCGGGGTTTTCCGTTGATCTGCATAGTGTGGCGGGCAATATCGACTACATCGGCACCGTCGGGCCTTCCGTCTCACCGTTTCATTATGACCGCGCTCACCTGATGATTCAGGAGAATTACATATTTTCTCTTGAATACATGGTGCATTCGGCCCTGCCTGAGCGACCAGGGTTTCCGATGTCAGTCAACATTGAGGACAACCACATTGTGACCAGCCGCGGCGTTGAATGGTTGCATCCACCAAACGAACAAATTTTGCTCATTCAATAGGAAATGAGGGTGTTGCATATCGACTATCGTCCACAGTTGTAACGACCCTTTGTCGACGTGCTTAGTAATCGCAAAATCTACTCATTCAAATCAGGGGGAAACTGGTTATGGATCGAATACCGCGTAGCATTCTGCTGGGGGTCGTCACCTCCTTGGTAGCGCAAGCTGCATATTCTCAAATCGACATCAATCTGTTTGCAGGACTGAAGGCTCGTAGCATCGGTCCCGCCACCGACAGCGGTCGCGTGGCCGCTATCGATGTCGTGGAAACTGATACAAACACGATTTACATCGGTGCGGCGGATGGCGGCGTCTGGAAGTCCGTCAACGCCGGACTCAATTGGGAACCGATATTTGACCAGCAGGCGATTGCGTCCATCGGCGCCATTGCCGTCAATCAGCAGGATCCGAATATCGTCTGGGTCGGCACGGGTGAGAGCAATGTGCGCAACTCCGTCTCTGTCGGTGGCGGCGTTTTCAAATCGATAGACGCCGGCGCGACCTGGCAGATGGTCGGGCTCGAAGATTCCCAACACACCACCCGCATTGCGCTTCATCCCACCAACCCTGGCGTGGCTTACGTGGCGGCACTTGGAAAACTTTGGGGGCCCAGTACCGAGCGCGGCATATTCAAGACCATCGACGGCGGCGAGACCTGGGAAAGAGTTCTGTACATCGATGAGAACACCGGCGGTGGAGACATCGTGGTGGACAGGACGAATCCGGACAAACTGTATGCTGCGATGTGGCAGGTTCGACGCCAGCCGTGGTTTTTTGAATCTGGCGGGCCCAGTTCAGGCATGTACATCAGCCACG
>LXNJ01001852.1_pt1 | contig 12091 bp, 11 predicted proteins | sample 809081 | NCBI WGS metagenome assembly LXNJ01 (sample SAMN04870510, study PRJNA318959) | sponge metagenome | biome: sponge; feature: marine sponge reef; material: water | host: Petrosia ficiformis | place: Greece: Milos, Mediterranean Sea | collected 2013-05-29 | depth 5-7 m
GGCCCCCCGCCGCTTCTGGAAGGGCTCCCATGCGGGCACCGTCAAGGTCAACTCGCCCCTGACCGGCGTCCCGTTCCACGTGCCCTTCGAGGGCTACGGGCACTCCGGGGCGGGCTGGGCCGAGGGCGGCGAGTCGTCGCTCGAGTTCTTCACCCGCACCAAGACCGTGTACCTGCGCTCCTAGACCGGACCCCAACCCGGACCACACCCAACTCGAACCACAACAGAAAGGCATCCAATGCTTGGACCAGCCGAATACCGCAAGGCCCTGGAGGCTGCCCGCGACGAGTGGCACTCCAAGAACCACCCCTTCTTCAAGACCTGGGCTGCCGGTGAGCTGCCGAACGCGGCCATGAGGGCCTACTGCCAGCAGCACTACAACTTCGTGAGCAACGCCTCCCGCTACTCCGGGATCATGTACGGGCTGTGCGACTGGCACGACGCCCGGGTCCTGCTGCTGGAGAACCTCAACGAGGAGGAGGACCCCGAGGAGCGCCACGTCGACCTGCTCGCCCGCTTCGGCATCGCCCTCGGCATGACCTTCGAGGAGTCCCGCTCGGCGCCCGACCTGCCAACCACCGCCGCCCTCAAGGACTTCATCATCAACACGCTGATGATGAAGAGCGTGCTGGAGGGGATCGCCACTTTGACCATCGGGCTGGAGTCGCAGGTGCCGGAGCTGTACGCCCCGCTGATCGACCCGCTGCACAACGTCTACGGGTTCACCGACAGCGACATCGAGTTCTTCACGCTGCACGTCGTGGCCGATGTGGAGCACGGCGACGCCGGCTTCGAGATCATCATCAACCATTCCGAGGATGAGCGGTCCCAGCAGATGGTGATCGAGCAGGTGCGCCAGGCTGCCATGAAGCGCTGGTTCTACATGGACGGCCTGTGGCTGCAGTACGTGGAGGGCCGCGAGTGGTATCCGGCGGCCGCCCAGGCCGCCTGAGCCTGACCTCGACTCTGAGCCCGGCCGGGCTTGTGCGCCCGACATGACAGACCACACCGACCTGCTCGACCTGCCGGCCGGCGGGGGCGGTGCCGACGTCGGCATGTGGATCGACGGCCGGACCGCAGCGTCGTCGGATGGTGCCGGCGCCGTGCGCGACGACGTGAACCCGTCGACGGGCTCGGTGCTGGCTCGGGTTCACCAGGCCTCGGCGGCCGACGTCGATCGGGCCGTGGCCGCGGCCGCCCGGTCCCAGCCGGCGTGGGCCGCGATGGGCGTTCACGAGAGGGCGGCCCGCTTGGCCGAGTGGGGTCGGCGAGTCGTCGAGGCCGCGCCACGGCTGGGCCTGCTCGATGCCCGCGACAGCGGCACCGCGGTGGCCTCCATGGCGGCCAGCGCGGCCAAGGGCGGCAAGTTCCTGCAGACCATCGCCGGGGTGGCTCCCGAACTGCACGGGCGGACCATCCCGGCCACACCCGGCGGGCTGCACTTCACCGAGCCCGCCCCCTGGGGCGTGGTGGCCGCGCTGTGCGCCTACAACCATCCCAGTCTGTTCACCTGCATGAAGGCCGCGCCCGCCCTGGCCGCCGGCAACTCGGTGGTGCTCAAACCGGCCGAGCAGACCCCGCTGTCGCCGCTGGTGATCGCCTCGCTGGCCAGGGACCTGCTGCCCGACGGCGTGTTCAACGTGGTGCCCGGAGGCGCGGCCGCTGGTGAAGCCCTCGTCGCCCACCCCGACGTGCCCAGGGTGTCGTTCACCGGCTCGCTGCGGACCGGGCTGGCCGTGCAGGCCGGCGCCGGCGCGTCGGGGGTGCTCAAGAGCCTCACCCTGGAGCTGGGAGGCAAGAACCCCATCCTGGTATTCGACGACGTCGACGCCGACAGCGCCGCAGCCGCGGTGGTGAAGGGCTCGAACTTCGCCCGCGTCGGCGGCCAGAGCTGCGGCGCCACCAGCCGGCTGCTGATCCACGAGGACTTGCGCGAGGCCGTGCTGGAGCGGGTGGTCGAGTCGACCGAGCAGATCCGCATCGGCATGCCCGACGACCCGTCGGCCGACATGGGATGCATGGTGTCGCACGCCCACCGCGACCGGATACTCGGCTTCGTCGAGGCGGGCAGCGCCGACGGCGGGCGACTCCTGACCGGCGGCACAGCCCCCGACGATCCCGAACTCGCCCGGGGAGCGTTCATCCGCCCTGCCGTGTTCGACGACGTGGACCACGGCGCGACGATCGCTCGGACCGAGATATTCGGTCCCGTCCTGGCCGTCACCTCCTTCACCGACGACGCCGCCGCCGTCGCCATGGCCAACGACACTCCCTACGGGTTGACGGCCAGCATCTGGAGCAACGACGTCAACCGGGCGCTCGGAGCCGCCCGGGCCGTCGACGCCGGCTATGTGTGGGTGAACGACGTGGAGGTGCGGTATCCGGGGCTGCCCTTCGGCGGTTGGAAGCAGTCCGGGATCGGCAAGGAGCTGGGGCTCGTGGACGACATCTTGAGCCACACCCGGTCCAAGGCCATAAGCGTCGCCATCACCCCGGCCCGCTCGTGGTGACCGCCATGATCGTCGGGTGACCGGCGGAGGGGCCACTGACGGCGCGGTGCCGAGCCGCGCCGATTCCGAAGCTGCGGACCCGGCGCCGTCGGAGCGCCGCGAGGCCGCTGCCCAGTACGTCGGCACCCTCCTGTTCGCAGTGAGCATGGGCATCGTCCTGGTGGCCTATCCGCTGTTCGTAGTCAGCCAGGGCCGGTCCAAGGCCTCGGTCGGGGTACTCGTCGGCCTGTCGGCCGCAGTCCAGGTGCTCACCCGATGGCGGCTCGGGTCGCTGATGCGGGTCGTGTCCAATGCCAACATCATCTCGGCCGCGGCTGTCCTGTTGAGCGTGGCGGTCGGGTTGCTGGTCCTGTCGTCGGGACTGGCTGCGCTGGCAGCGTCGGCCGCGGTGCAGGGCATGGCCCGGGCCTGCTTCTGGACGGGCAACCAGGTGCAGATAGTCCGCTCGACGCGGTCCACGTCCAAAGCGATCGCCACGCTCAACATGATGGCCACGGTGGGGATGCTGATCGGCCCCGCGGTGGGCGGGTTCATCGCCGAGCGCTCCTACAGGGCTGCATTCCTGGTGGCTGCGGCCGTGGGTGTGGTGAGCCTCGTCCCCACGCTGATGCTGCACCGGCCCCCGCCCTTCGCCCGGGTGGGCGGGCACGGCTACCGGCAACTGCTCCGGAATCGGGGCGTGCAGGTGGGGGTGTGGGCCAGCGTCGCGGTGGGCGTGTGGCGGGGACTGCTGGGGTCATATGTCCCCATAGGCCTCGACGCGGCCGGCAGCAGCGAGACCCTGATCGGGGTGGTGGTGGCGATTGCCAACGGCGCAGCCGCGGTGGGCGGGTATCTGGCCGTGCCCATGGAAGGCCCCCGAGTCGCACCCGGTGTGGCCCGGTGGGGAGCGGTGACCCTGGTGGCGACCGCCTTCGTGGGATTCGAACTGGGTGTCGCGTTGATGACGGCCGCCCTCGTCGTGGGCGGTGTGGCCATCGGCCTCATTCAGGTCTTGGCCATCACCGCGGTCAGCGAGACGGTGCAGCCCGAGTTGACCGGCGACGCGGTGACCCTCGTCGGCGTGGCCCGCGGGCTGACCCTCTCGGGCGCTCCGCTCGGGGTGGCGGCCCTGCTGGTGGTCGGCCTCGGGCCCGCGGTGCTGGTTGCGACCGCGGTCCTCGTTGCCCCGGCGGTGGTGTTCAGCGACAGCCGGGCGTGGCGCCTGCGGCGGTAGCCGTCGGGCGTCTGTATACAGCAATTTGCGGGCTGTCGCGATGCGGTATACCGTTGCCAGGATCGGCTGCAATAGATGTCTTGCAGCCGTCGAATATCCACGGAACCACTGGAGGGGACGCCACCAGATGTTCAAGAAACTCACCTTCATGCAGCGGCTGATTGCCGCCCTGTTCGTCTTCACGCTCGTCGCGGCGGCGTGCGGCGACGACGAACCGGCAGCTCCAGACACCAGCGCCGCGGATGCCGCCGCCGTGCAAGCGGCCGAGGCCGAGGCGGCTGCGGCCGAGGCCGAGGCGGCCGCGGCTCAGGCTGAGGCCGACGCGGCTGCGGCTGCGGCTGAGGATGCTGCGGCTGAGGCGGCTGCGGCTGAAGCGGCCCTGGCTGAGGCCATGGCTGCAGCCGAGGGAACCGTTGATTCCGCGGTCGTCGCCGATCTCGAGGCAGAGTTGGCCGCGGCTCAGGAAGCCGAGGCTGCGGCTGCGGCTGCGGCCGACGCGGCTGAGGCCGACGCGGCCGCGGCTCAGGCTGAGGCCGAGGCTGCGGCTGCGGCTGCAGAAGCGGCCATGATGGCCGCCGAGGCGCCCGAGTCGATCACCATCGCCATCCTCGAGGGTCCCGGCCGGATCGATCCGCACTACCAGGACGGCGAGATGCGCCGCACCATGGAGAACGTCTACGAGCGGCTCATCGAGCGCGACCTCGTCGACCCGTCGATCTTCCTGCCGAGGCTGGCCGCGTCGCTGCCGAGACTGGTCGATGAGACCACCTGGGAGCTCAAGCTGCGCAGGGGCATCACGTTCCACAACGGCGCCCCGTTCAACGCTGCCGCGGCGAAGTACTCGATCGAGCGAGTGCTCAGCCCGGAGCTCGACTCCGACCTCGCCGAGCAGATCGAGAAGATCACCGGCGTGGACATAGTCGACGACTACACGATCCGCATCAACACCGATGGACCCGATCCGGTGCTGCCGGCCCGGCTCTACATGGTGCAGATGGTCGAGCCCGGCGCAGCCGCCGACGGCCTCGAGGACGAGGCAGTGGGCACCGGCCCGTACAAGTTCGTCGAGTGGGTGCCGGGCGATTCGCTCACCCTCACCCGCAACACCGACTACTGGGGCGCCGAGCCGCAGATCGACGAAGTGAAGTTCGTGTTCCTGCCCGACGAGCAGTCCCGGGTGGCGGCCGTGCAGGCCGGCGACGTGCACCTCGCGGTGGGCCTCTCAGCCGACTCGGCCGGTCAGATGCCCAAGCTGTTCGTGCGCGACGAGGGAATCGAGTACCCGTACCTTCGTATGAAGAACTACGAGGGCCCGCTGGGTGATTATCCCGAGCTGCGGGTGGCCATCGCCCACGCCCTCAACACCGATGACTACATCGAGTTCATCTACCAGGGCCAGGCTGGCAAGGCCAACTGTCACATTTTCGGCTCGGGCGTGTTCGGTCACAATCCCAACATCACCGACCGGGCCTACGACCCGGCTATGGCTGAGCAGATAATCGCCGACTCCGGCTATGCGGGCGAGGAGATCTCGTTCGTCGCCAACGGCACCCGCTGGACCAAGTTCGATGAGCTGTCCCAGGCCATCGCATCCGACATGGAGGCCGTCGGCCTGACCGTCGACTTCCAGCTGCTGGCGTGGGAGGTCTGGCTCTTCGACGAGTTCCTCAAGCCGATCGGCGAGGTCGGCGGTGACATCTTCCTGTCGTCGTCGTCCAACGAGCTGCAGGACGGCGCCCGGCTCGGCTCCTATATCGGCCGTGACAACGTGACTTCGTCCTACGACGATCCCGTCCTGGTCGGCATGCTCGAGGCAGCTGCCAGCGAGCTCGATCCTGTCGTCCGCGAGGGCCAGTACCACGAGATCATGCAGTACAACTGCGAGAACGTCGGCATCCTGCCGCTCCTCACCTACCTGAGCGTGAACGGCGGCGCCGACAATCTCAGTTGGATCCCGCGCTACGACGACACGGCTCGCGTGGAGGACATGACGCTGAGTTGATCTCCAGGAAGTAAGAGTCCCCTCCACCTGCGAGGGAGCACGACCCGGTTAGGGCCGGTCGTGCTCCCTCGTGGGCTTCTCTGGGGGCAGACCCGCTCGGCCTCTGAGGGGTGACCACACCATGTATCCCTGGAACGACGCGATACCCGCTGACGACATAGCCCGGTACCTCGCGGCCGGCTACGGGGACACCTTCAGCGGCGATGAGTTCCGCGCCATAAGCGCGGGGACCTCGCCGGCATTGATCGTCGTGGACATGACACTCGCCTTCATCGATGGCCGCTGGCCCACCGGCTGTCCGGACACGGGCTGGCCCGCGGTCGAGGCCAACGCCCGGCTGCTGGACGAGATGCGCCGTCTCGGCTACCCGGTGTACTACACGAAGCTGTACGCCGATCCGGCCCATACCCCTTTCCCGGGCCAGAAGGGCCGCTGGAAGACCGTGGGCCGCCGCCTCCCGGACCCGGACCTGCCGCCGGGCGACGTCATCGTGGACGAGTTGGCTCCCAAGCCCGACGAGCTCGTGATCTGCAAGAGTCACAAGCCGAGCGGGTTCTTCGGCACCGAGCTGGCTGCGCTGCTGGTCTACGACAAGGTCGACACCGTGATCGTCACCGGACTGACCACCAGCGGCTGCGTGCGGGCCACCGCGGTCGACGCCTTCCAGTACAACTTCGACGTGATCATCCCCTTCGAGTGCGTGGCCGACCGCAGCCAGATCTCCCACAAGGTCAACCTGCTCGATCTGCACATGAAGTACGCGGACATCGCCCCCCTCGACCACGTCATCACCTGGCTCAACAACCTGCGGGACTAGCTCGTTCGTAGGAACGCCCGGGCCATGTCTGTCCCGGCTGGCGGGTCCTGTCGCCGAGCCCGTTCGACCGACGGGCCTGCGGCCCATTGTCGGTCGCCCGGACTCGCCGCCACCCCCCCGGCCTGGCGTGTCGCGTCTACTCCGGCGGGCTGTGTCGACCCGTGAGGCCGGGGGGTGGCACGGGGGCAAGCAATGGCGGCGCTCGCGCCGCCAGGGCGCGCCCGTGACAGGACCCGCCGGCCGGGGGGACTAGTCCAGGGCGATGACGGCTGAGGTGCCGTCGCGGCGGGGGTCGCTGGCCGCGGTGAGGGTGCCGCCGACGCTCAGGACGGCCTGGGCACCCCCGAAGCCACCGATCACCTCCGCCGCGTCCACGAGCTCGTAGCCGGCACCACCGATGGCGGCTCGCCAGCCGGGTTCCAGGCTCTGCTCCGTCGTCACCTGACCGTCGCCGATCAGGCGGAACCGGCCGGCCTCCACGGCTGCGGCAAGGTCGGCGCCGCCCAACACCCGGTGCAGGATCTGCAGCTGCCCCTGGGGCTGCATGATGCCGCCCACGACGCCCACGCCGAGCATGGGGCGTTCGTCGTTCATGACCAGCGTGGGAACGATCGTGTGGTAGGGGCGTTTGGCCGGTCCTACCGCGTTGGGGTGGCTCAGGTCGGTGGAGAAGCCCCGGCCGCGGCTCTGGAGCACGAACCCGCCCTCGGGCACGCCCACGCCCGAGCCGAACCGGTCGCACACGCTGGAAGTCAACACCACGGCCTGCTTCGGGGTGAATACCACCGTGAACACCGTGCCCGGCCCCAGCGGCATCGGGCCTCGCCGGGGTGCTCCGCTCATGCGGGCTCGCATCTCGTCGTAGCTGGGAACCTCGGCGCGGGCGGGGTCGGCCAGGCAGTCGAGGGCCACTGCGAAGGCGCGGTCGAGCGCTTCGACCATGGACGCGGCGGCCGCGACGCCCGCATCGTCCGCGGTGGCGCCGAGCAGTCCCCGGTCGTGCACCCACTGGGCGGCCAGTGCTGTTGCCGCTCCTTGGCAGGGGGGCGGCACGGTGATCAGCTCGTGGTCGCCCAGGCTCGCCCGCAGCGGCTCCACCCATACGCTGGCGTGGTCGGCAAGATCGTCGGTGTCCACGCGGGAGCCCGCGGCCCGGGCCGCATCGGCGATGGCTTGGGACAGCGGGCCGCGATAGAGCGCCTCGGGGCCGTCGGCGGCGATCTGGGCCAGGACCGCGGCCAGCGCGGGATTGCGCCACCGCCCGCCCGGCGCCGGGGCCGAACCCGCCGGGAAATAGATGGCCTCGCCCGCGGCGTCGAGCCGGTTTCGGGACCCCTCCCACAGCCGGCTGCCGGTTGCGCCGACCGCCGCTCCTTCGGTGGCGGCCTCGATGGCAGGCTCGAACAGTGCCGGCCACGGCAGCCGACCGAACCGGCGATGCAGATCCCCCCAGGCTGCTACCGCCCCGGGCACGGTCACCGCGCAGCCTCCGACGGAGGGCACGAAGCCATGGCCGTTGTCGGGCACCGATGCCGGATCGGTGCGCCGCCCGGAGAGACCGCTGCCGTTTAGGACCTCGACCTCCTCGCAGGTCGCCACGACAGCCATCAGATCGCCGCCGACACCGGTGCCGGTCGGTTCCACCACACCCATGACCGCATCGGCGCCGATGGCGGCGTCAACCGCCGATCCCCCGGCGCGAAGCAGTGCTGCAGCGGCCCTGGTGGCCCGCTCATGGCCGGCCGATACCGCCACTCGGGAGCCGGTCGGGATGTGGCGTTGGGAGATCACGATGTGGAAGTCACGGTCCTAGCCCCACGGGCGCCACGGCGAGCAGTGATAGCGCGCTCTACGCCCGCGCGTAGGGTATGGGAACGAGAGTCTCTTCGACCGGGTCGACCGACAGGCGGAGTCCCTCAAGCGTGTAGGCCCCCAGCACGGGTTCGACGCCATCCTCGCCGAAGACCACGAGAGTCGTGACGCTGCGACCGTCGACCGTGGCCCGGGCCTCGCCGATGTCCCAGGCGACGCGCCTTCCGTCGGCGAGTTCAAGTCCGACCTTCTCAGTCGGCACGGTCTCCAGCCTCCTCAGCAGGCTTGCGGGCACGATCGTGTAGAAGCTGCCGGTGTCCACCAACGCGTCGAGTTGCAGGGATCGCTCTCCGTCCGTGCTGTTGAGTCGGACCGGCCAGTTGAATACACCCACGGGGTTCCTCCTAGTCCGGAATGTTCACGGGAGGTGTGTAGCTCTTATCATGTTTCATGATATTCAGCGTATACCCGGAGACAACCCTTCGGTTGCCCGGTTCGTGTTCTTGGGGACTGGCACCCGTTGAATGAGATGCTGTCCGCGGCGACTGTATACAGTCATGGACCGTGGCTGCCCGGCTCCGACACCTCGCCATTTCCGTGCCGGACGTGGCTGCCGCCCAGGCCTTCTTCGAGCAGGCCTTCGGCATGACCAAGGCCGGCGACGCCGGCCGGGGCGTGTACATGACCGACGGGGTGATGAACGTGGCCCTGCTGCATTTCGGCGACGACCCCGTCGTCGGGGTCACCGATGAAGGCTCGGAGCCCTTCTACGGGCTCTATCACTTCGGCATGTGGGTCGACGACCTCGAGGAGGCCTCCGGCCAGGTGGAGCGGGCCGGTGCCGAGCACCTGAGGGGCCGGCGGCCCGACGAGCCCAACCGCTACTACGAGGTGAAGTACCGTTCACCCGACGGCCTGGTGTTCGATCTCACCACGTCGGGCTGGATCGGGGCGTTGCGAGATCCTGCGGGGCCCGACCCGGCCGATTCCGGTGACACGAGCTGAAGACCGGGTGCTGATCGCCGGCGCCGGACCGGTGGGTCTGGTGCTGGCCCTGTGCCTGGCCCGGCGCGGCCACCGGGTACTGGTGGTCGAGAAGCTGGTGGACCTGCTCGACCAGGTCCGCCGAGCCGGAACCATCCACGCGGCCACCCTGGAGATGCTCGACGACATCGGCCTCTACGAGCGCCTCGAGCCCCGCGGCATCGTCGCTCCCCTCGTCCACTACTGGGACCGCGGCGACTCCGAGCCCATCGCGGTGTTCGACCACGGCGCGCTGGCCGGCGACACCCGCTTCCCCCACGCACTGCAGTGCGACCGCCTCAAGCTGGTGGAGGAGTCGCTCAAGATGGCCTCCGGCAACGACCTGATCGAGATCCGCACCGGCACCGAGCTGGTCGGCTTCCGCCAGGGGGCCGATTCGGTGACCGCGGCGGTCGAGACCGCCGACGGCGAACGCCAGGAGCTTCAGGGCAGCCACCTGGTGGGTTGCGAGGGCGCCCACAGTGTGGTGCGCAAGCAGCTCGGCATCGACTTCGAGGGGTTCGCCTTCCCCGATCGCACGATGACGCTGAGCGTGCTGTTCGACTTCGACAAGATCCTGCCCTACGGCCATCGCAACTACATCCTCGACCCGGTCGAATGGGCCAACCTGTTCAGGTGGACCGACCTGTGGAGGGTGGTGCTGCCCGCCGACGTGGACGCGGATGCCGACGCGCTCCTCGACGACGACGCCATCGAGGCCGGGCTGCAGAGGTTCCATCGGTCCGGTAAGCCCTACGAGGTGGTGTCGAAGTCGCTCTACACCGTCCACCAGCGGGTGGCCGAGACGTTCCGGATGGGGCGGGTGCTGTTGGCCGGCGACGCGGCCCACGTCAACAGCCCCATCGGCGCCATGGGCATGAACAGCGGCATCCACGACGCCGTGAACCTCGCCGCCAAACTGTCGTCGGTGCTGCGCGACGAGGACGGCGGCGGGGTCCTGGACCGCTATGTCCGCCAGCGCCGCCATGTGGCCGTGGCCCATGTGCAGGCCATCACCATCCGCAACAAGAAGCTGATGGCCGAAGCCGACCCGGAGGTGCGGGGCCGCAACCGCGACGAGCTGCGCCGCTCGGCCGACGATCCTGTGCTGGCCCGGGAGTTCCTGTTGAGAGCGTCGCTGATCTCCAGCGTGCGCGAGGCCGCGGAGATCCTGTGATTGCAGCGGGTGAGATCGAGGCCCGGCTGGCCGCGATGGGGCTCACCCTGCCCGAGCCCCGGCAGTTCCCCAGCGCCAACCGCCGGGGCTGTGTCCGCGTCGGCGACGTGATGTTCGTGTCGGGTCACGGCCCGCACCATCCCGGCATGGACATCGTGCGAACCGGCAAGCTCGGTGCCGAGCTGACTGTCGAGCAGGGCTACGAGGTGGCCAAGGCCTGCGCCCTGTCCATCCTGGCCACCCTCCGTGCCGAGCTGGGTTACCTCGACCGGGTCCGCAGGGTGGTGCGCCTGCTGGGCATGGTCAACTCCACCCCCGACTTCGAGCTCATGCCGAGGGTCGTGGACGGCGCTTCGGACCTGTTCTTCGAGCTGTTCGGCCCCGAGCGCGGCCGCCACGCCCGGGCCGCGGTCGGCGTGGCCAGCCTGCCCCGCCAGCAGCCGGTCGAGATCAGCGGAGAGTTCGAGGTGTCAGACCCATGACCACGTTGGTGACAGGAATCGGGCTGGTGGGCACGTCCTTCGCCCGCTGCGCCCTGCAGAGGGGCGAGCAGGTCGTCTTCCTCGATCTGCAGGAACGACCCGACTACCTGCATGAGCGCCTCGGACCGGTAGCGGCCGACATCGTTACGGTGAAGGCCGACATCCGCGACCAGTCGGCAGTCCTCGCCGCCATGCGGGACCACAAGGTGAACACGGTGGTGCACACCGCCGGGCTGATCGGCGACAGCGTGTCGCGGCAGCTCTACGTCGGCTTCGAGGTGAACGTCACCGGCACCATCAACGTGCTGGAGGCGGTGCGGCTCAACCGGGTGCGCCGTCTGGTCCACATCAGCAGCTTCGCGGTGTATGACCGGCGCCGGGCCCGGGGGGCGCCGATCACCGAGGAAGCGCCCCGGGGGCCGGGGCGGGCTTACGGCAACTCCAAGGTCATGAAGGAGCTGGCCGCTGAGAGCTACCAGAAGGAGTTCGGCTTCGAGCTGGCCGTCCTGCGGCCGGCCAACGCCTACGGGTACGGGCACTTCGAGGGGGGATCCTTCGGGTCGAAGATCCAGGCCCTGCTCCAGGCCGCCATGTTGGGCCGGACCGCCTTCGTGAAGCAGGAGCACACCATGGACTTCGAGTACGTGTACGACCTTGATGTCGGCCGGGCCGTGGACCTCGCAGCCACCGTGGACCTTCCCGAGCGGGCCGTCTTCAACATCGGGACCGGCACGGTCACCACCTTCGACGACCTGGTAGCCGCGGCCCGCCGGATCTTCAGCGACCTGAAGGTCCAGGTGATCCCGGGCAAGCCGCCCGCGGTGTCGGCCGGCGATCCGCTCGACCTGTCGCACACCGAGGCCGGTCTGGGCTGGACCCCCACGTTCGACATCGAGGCCGGATTGAGCCACTACGCCTACGAACTCAGGAGGCTGGCCGGATGACACTCCACCGGAATTGGCAGCAGGATGCTCGCTATGCGTGCGAAACGCTGCCAGTTCGCGGATGGGCTGGGGTCGCGTGGGGAATTGGCAGCAGGATGCTCGCTATGC
>LXNJ01001853.1_pt1 | contig 12084 bp, 11 predicted proteins | sample 809081 | NCBI WGS metagenome assembly LXNJ01 (sample SAMN04870510, study PRJNA318959) | sponge metagenome | biome: sponge; feature: marine sponge reef; material: water | host: Petrosia ficiformis | place: Greece: Milos, Mediterranean Sea | collected 2013-05-29 | depth 5-7 m
GGTCGATCCGCAGGCTGAGCTTCCCGGTTTGAATCCAGCCAAGCAACTCTCCGGCGCGACCTTGCAATTCCTCGCGGGTTGCGGTGTAGTCGACGAGAGTGGGGCGCGTCATGAATATCGAGCCATGGCGGCTGAGCAGCAGCGGGTCGACGGGCGGAACCGGGCCGCTGGCATTGCCGAACAGCACGAGGTAGCCCCTGGGACGCAGGCAATTCAAGCTCTTTTCCCACGTGGTTTTCCCCACCGAGTCGTACGCGACGTGAACGCCCTGGCCGTCTGTGAGGCGATTGACTTCGGCTTCGAAATCCTGTTCGGTATATCTTATGATTTCATCCGCTCCGGCACCCCGCGCCAGTTGCGCCTTCTCTTCCGTTGACACCGTCCCGATGACTTGCGCGCCTCGCATTTTCGCCATCTGAACCAGAATGAGTCCCACGCCCCCCGCGGCTGCGTGGATGAGAACGGTGTCGCCTTCCAGAACGTTGCACGTACTGTGAACGAGATAATGGGACGTCATTCCCTGGAGCATGGCGGCCGCGCCGGCGGCGGCGTCCACGCCATCCGGGAGTCTGACGAGTCTCTCCTGCGGCGCTGCGACAAATTCGGCGTAGGATCCGGGTACTCCCGCGTAGGCGACGAGATCCCCCAACCTGAAATCCGTGGCGTCAGTCCCCAGGGCCGCCACCGTCCCCGCGGCCTCGAGACCGGGAATGAAGGGCAGGTCCAGCGGATAGAGGCCCGTGCGGTGGTATGTGTCTATATAATTCAATCCGATAGCGTTGATTCTGACGAGTACCTCGCCAGGGGCGGGTTCGGGATTCGGTACATCTTTATAGAGGAGGACCTCGGGTCCGCCGGCGCGGTCAACTTGAATCGCTTTCATGAAAGTCTCCTTCGGGATTTCAGTGCCTTGCCGTAATTCCGAGCGAAATTCGTCTGGGCGAGCCCAGATTGCGTTCTACAACGGCGTAATTGTACGCCAGGGCGTTATGTGCTTTCAGCACCACCTGGACCTCTCCGAACGCGTACGAGGCCGAGACGTCGAGCAGATAGACCGGTATGAGATCGCGGTTCCCTTCCGGCAACAGGCCCGAAGCGCGCAGGATTCGGCTTCTGAACCTGAATCGGCCTTCCAGTTTGAGCCGGCCGAACGTGGTCTGCAAGCCTGCGGCGGCAATGTGCCGGGGTCGATAGGGCAGCGGAAGATCTCCCTCCGGCAGATTCTCAATCGCGCTGATGAAGGTATAGTTCCCTTCGAGACGGACAGGATCGATCGCCGCGGCCATGCTCGCCTCGACGCCGGCAGTACGGCCTCTCGCGACATTCCTGAACTGTACGACGCCGGCGGCGTCCGGCCGGGCTTCCACGAGATCCTGATAGCGACTCCAGAATGCCGCGACGTTGATGACGGACCACGGCGCCGGACGGTGATCCAGCGCGACCTCGGCGGATATGCTCCTTTCGGCCACAAGGGCGGTATTGGGAATGATGGGAATCGCGGAGAAGGTGGCGTCCGTGTAGATTTCGGCGATTGAAGGTCCTCTGAAGCCCCATCCCAGCGTCCCTCGCAACGTGGTGCTTCCGGATGTGCGATACGAGAAACCCAGCTTCGGGCTCAGACGGTTCTCCGAGTCGCGGTCGTCGGTGCGATATCGGTCATAGCGACTGCCCGCCGACAATGTAATCCGGTCCGTCGGTTCGATCTCGGTCTGGGCATATGCCGCGAGGATGAGCCCGGTGTGGTTGCCGAAGAGATGATCTGAAGAATGAACGATGTCGTGAATCCACTGTGTGCCGACCGTCAGCGCCACCCTCCCGGCCGGCTGGAGATCCAGCTGGAACTCCTGCCCCAGCTTGTATGCTTCCGACGACGTTCTCCCGCTGACTTCGTTGTCAAATTCCGTGCGATACACGAACGATTTGAGTCGATAGCCCGTTTGCGGATTGAGCAGGTGATATAAATCGACGTGCAGATTCAGTTTCTGGGATACGGTTTTGTCTCCTTTGGCGCTCTCGGGCACCTCCAGCGGCTCGTTTCTGTCTTTCCACAGCACGAAGGTGCCGTGATCGTCCAGCGCCCAGTTGCAGGTTGCGGTAACCGTTGCCGCGGCCTTGAATCGGTGTCTGAGTTTGCCGAAGAGTTTGTATCTCCTGTGCCACGCGTTTTCCCGGAAACCGTTGGTCCATTTCTGCCCGGCGCCCAGAATGAATCCGGTGTTCCCGGACTGCCGGGAATGGCTGACGTCCGTGCCTTCGTAGTATCTACCGCTCGACGACCAGCGCCACTCCTGATGGCCGGGTTCGCTGTATCGGCCGCCCAGGAACCGAAAGTGCGTCTCGGGTTCGGGCGACGGATTCCGGGTAATAACGTTGATGATGCCCCCGAGCGCGCCCGTGCCGTAAAGTGCGGACCCGGCGCCCTTGATGATTTCCACGCGCGCGATCTGGTCGATCGGAATGGCGTCCCACTTGACTTCGCCGTTATCGGCGGACAGCGCAGGGAAGCCGTCGATCAGCATAAGTACGCGGCTTCCCGTACCGCGGGAATAGCCGCTTGACCCCCTTATGTTGACCTGGCCTCCCACCATATTGACGCCGGGAACGTACTCAAGAGATTCGTTCAGCGTGGCGGAATTGTCGGACTGGATTTCCTCCGAGCCGATGAGCGACACGCTTGTCGGCGCGTCCACGACGTTTCGCGCGCGTTTGCTTGCTGAAACCACGATGGCGGGCATCCGGATCGGCGAGGTCGCGAGTCGGACGGAAAGCCGCAGGGTATCGTTCGCGGTAACCGGAATGTCCTTCATTACCTGAGGTTTGAAGCCCAGCATGGAAACGGACAGGGTATACGGGCCTGGCGGCAGACCCGTCAGACGGAACTCTCCTTCGACGTCGGTCTCGGTTCCGATACCTGTGCCAAGCAAAACCGCGCTTGCGCCCGGCAACGATTCACCGGTTGATTCGTCGGTTGTTCGTCCGATGATCGTGCCGGAGGTTTCCGCCTGCACCGCCGAGCCCGGAAGGAGAAGGCAGAGGAGGCAGAAAACCCGTGCAAATGTCCCGATCCGGCCGATCGGCGCCCTGCACAAGGTCGAAGTAGGTCTGGATATCGACATTTTTCGTGGTTTCGCCCAGGTGAACCTGCACCGGTGTGGGCAGGGTATCGTTGCCAACGTGATAACATCCGAGCAGAGAGTCAAAGTTCCAGAAACCGCCGCGGGGCCGCCACGCCACCACAATCCACTCATAGACGCCCGGCTCTTCCAGCGGCACGAAATACTCGAAACGGACCGCCCCGATGGTCACGGTCGTGTCCCAGCCGGCAATATTGAAAAAATCGGCAAGGGTCTGCGGGCGCCGCCTGTAGACAGCCACAGCGACGTCATCGGTCTCCGGCGGCCATTCGCCATGAAAAATCAGGGTTCCCTTGATGCCCGTACCGTCGGGAGGCCCCGGACCCAGGCCGCCGCCACAGGCGGTCAGCACGAGAAGGACCATTGGAATGAAGCGTTTCATGTCGGATACGCGGCCGGCTGGCGGCGTTTCAGAATTCGTGCGGAATGGTTGCCGCCACGCTGGTTTTCCTTGACATGGCCCGGGGTTCAAAATAAGTTTCATCAGGATGTCAACGTGTCTGTTCGGCGTTCAATCGGGAGGTCGCTCAATGACAATTTCAGCGCTTCGGGCAGCCAAACTGGCGGCGGGCGCGGTATTCGAACGGATTGACGGCACGGAGACGACAGCTCACTACGGCGATGCCGCATCCGAGTACGCTTCTGTTCGAGAGGCCGCGGGTCTGGTCGATCGGTGCGACAGGGGCCATCTGTTCGTTACCGGCACGGACCGTGCGCGTTTTTTGCATGGGATGTTGAGCAATACGGTCGAAGGGCTGGCAGCGGGAGAGGGAAACTATGCGACGATGACGACACCTCGGGGCCAGACATTGACCGACGTATGGGTCTATCGGAACGCGGAAGGGTTCCTGCTGGAGACGGAGCCCGGTCTGCAGGTGAAGCTGATGGCGTCCCTGGATAAATACCTTATTGCGGATGACGTCGATATAAAGGACGTTACAGGGGAACTGGCGATATTGGGCGTACACGGCCCCGGCGCCCGCGCGCTCATTGTGCCTTTGGTGGGTGATGTGCCCACCGGACTTGCGGATTGCCATACGGTCGTCCACATGATGGATGGCGTGGATGTGTCCGTGACCGCGCGCTCCTATACGGGAGAGCCCGGCTACGATCTCCGGGTAACGGCTGACAAGGCCCCGCGGCTGTGGAATGCCCTGATGGCTGCGGGCGCACGCCCCATTGGGTTTCAGGCAATGGAAGCGTTGCGAATAGAGTCCGGAATTCCACGTTACGGAGCGGACGTGGACGAGCGGGTTGTACCGCTGGAAGCAGGCCTCCATCATGCGGTCGATTTCACAAAGGGATGTTTTATTGGCCAGGAAACGATCGCCAAGATGCAGAATCTGGGCAAACCCAGACGGTATCTGGTCGGCCTACGCGTGGAGGCGGATACGGTTCCACCCGCGGAAACACCGCTTCGAGACGGCGAAAGGCAAATCGGGTGGATTACAAGCAGTGTCCGTTCGCCTGGCCTGGGGCGGGTGGTATCGCTGGCGTCCGTCCGCAGGGGATATGAACAGCCCGGCCTGTCTCTGTCCGTAGACGGCGGAGGCCGCGCGGAGGTCGTTGAACTGCCTTTTTACAGGCAGTAGTCAGCCCGTTCCGATGCTGGCCCATCTTCTTGGAAGCTGTCATAAAATTCCCAGCGGTCTTCGCGCGGCTGCAAGCGCGTCGGTCTGCGTTGGTCAATTCCACCCTTATCCTTGAGATAGGGGCGAATTCGCCCGCCTTGACCGACGCCCTTTCGCTCGCGCTCGGGAACGCACCGGGAATTTTATGACAACTTCTTACAATACAGGCGCGAATTGGCGATGTCAAGGGGTTTCTGCCACAAGAAACCGTACTGGCGCGGGCGGTCTTCACCTGCCGGAATCCATAGCGTTGTTGACTCTGCACATTTGTTCATTTATATTGATATCCACGAAGGATCGGGAGTCGTGCGTCCACAGCGACGACGGCAGGGTTGAGCGGGGCGATTTACGGCCGAAGAGGCGGATGGGCTTATCCAACGGGCTGCCAGGGATGCGTCAAAAACAGGCAATGGGAAACGATGTATTGCGCCTTAGAAATATGAGGTTTTTTGCCTACCATGGGCTGTTTCCCGAAGAGGCGAAGCTTGGGCAGTGGTTTGAAGTGGACGTCGAGGTTTTTTCGGATTTCCGGGGTTATGCCCGAAAAGACGACGCCGGCGCCTTCGACTATGCGCGTGTCTACGAAGCGACGAAGACGGTTGTTACGGAAGAGCGTTTCGGACTCGTGGAGTCGCTTGCCGACCGGATCGCGGAGGTCCTGCAGTCGCACTTCAATCTGGAGCGTGTGCGGGTCAGGGTGCGCAAGCCCAATCCGCCTATGCAGGCAATTTTCGATGGCGTGGAAGTCGAAGTGGAGCGGGGATGACAGATGGCGATCTCCTACATCGGTGTGGGGGCGAACCTGGACGACCGCGCTGCTGTATTGCGCCGGGCCGCCGCCGCGCTCGACGGGTACGATAGCCTCGAAGTAAAGGCGGCCTCCCCGGTCTACGAAACGGCGCCGGTCGGGGTAACGGCGCAGCCGATGTTCCTGAATGCGGTGCTTGCAGCGGAAACAGACCTCGAACCGCATGCGCTGCTGGAACGCCTGCTCGCGGTCGAAAGAAGATTCGGGAGGGTCCGCAGACAGAGGTGGGGGCCCCGGTTGCTGGATCTGGATATCCTCCTTTACGAGAATGAGATTATTCGAGGTCGAGGGCTGGAGATTCCACATCCGAGGTTACACGAGCGGGCTTTTGTACTGGTTCCTCTGTGCGATTTGACGCCCCGGGGTCGCCATCCGGTGTTCAAAAAGACCTTTTCGGAATTGGCCGAATCGATCGTTCCGACTCAGGAAGTGCGAAAGCTGCACGGCGTTTCGCTGCTGTCGGTTTGCACGTAACAGCCCGTAGAAAAAGTCCATCCGGTCCGCGTCCGGCCCTTGTGGCCGAAATACCGCGTTGCGCTCCCTCGCCGAATCCCCGATTCGACGCGGTCTCGCGCCTTGTCTTCGGCCACAATGCCTCGCCTGCAGAGCGACTTTTTCAACGGACTGATAAGGGCGTATTCCGTGGCCGTACGATACCTCGCGATCGAAGGCCCCCCTTGCGTGGGCAAGACCGAGCTTGCACGCCTCCTCGGCAGGTCGATGAAGGCGCGCCTGGTCCTCGAGAAGGCGGAGGAAAACCCCTTTCTGCCCCTGTTTTACGAAAATCCGGAGCATTACGGATTCCAGACGCAGGTTTTCTTCATGTTGCACCGGTACCGTCAGCAACAGGACCTTCATCAAATGGACCTGTTCGAATCCACGGTGGTCAGCAACTATCTGTTCGCCAGAAGCGGCATATACGCCCATGTCTGCCTTAACGACGCCGAACTTTCCCTGTACGAGCGTATGGCCGAGACGCTGAACGAAAAGGTGCCGAGTCCGGATCTGGTAATCTACCTCCACAATTCAACCGAAAGTCTCCTCCAGCGCGTTCGAAAACAGACACCGTCGTACGAACGGCTGATGACTGAATCGTACATGGCCAGGCTGGTCGAGGCGTACACTCATTTCTTCTTCCACTATACCGCGTCGCCTTTGCTAATCATTAACGTATCGCAGGTCGACTTCGAACGGAATCCGGAGGGCCTGGAGGAACTGCAGCAGCAGGTGAAGGCGCCACCTGCGGGCACCCGCTACTACCGACCGTCTCAAATTGAGGCCTGATCACGGATCACACTTGATGGAGTACGGATACTCAGGTAAGGGAGTTCAAGAAGTGTCCGACGAGGAATTGCGTACCACCCCCGGTATTCTGTCGGAGATGAAGCGGCGGGGCGAACCCGTCGCCATGCTGACGTGTTACGATTTTCCCACCGCCATCCTGCAGGACGCTTCGAACGTGGATGTCATCCTGGTTGGCGATTCGGTGGGGATCAACGTACTGGGATACGAGAGTCCCCAGCAGGTAACCATGGCGGATATGCTTCACCACACCCGCGCCGTCAGACGGGGCGTCCGGAATGCAATCCTGTTGGCGGATCTGCCTTACCGGTCCTACGAGACAGACTCCCAGGCGGTCGACAACGCCCGGCTGCTGGCGGACGCGGGGGCCGATATGGTCAAACTCGAAGGCGCCGAGGAAGTGGCGGGAAGGATCGAGGCAATCACGGCGGATGGCATGCCGGTGGTCGGCCACGTGGGCCATCTGCCGCAAACCTGGAAGGGGAACCGGCATGTCTACGGCGACCGCGCCGACGAGGCAGCGCGGGTCCTCACCGGGGCGGTCGCGCTGGAGGCCGCGGGGGCGGCAGCCGTAGTGCTCGAATGCGTTCCCGAACAGGTCGCCGGCGTTGTTTCGCGCGCGCTGAGCATCCCCACAATCGGCATCGGATCGGGTCGACGGTGCGACGGGCAGGTGCTGGTGGCGCCGGATCTGCTGGGCCTCAATGACTTTTCATTCAGGTATTCCAAACGGTACGCGGAACTGGGACGCACCGCCGGCAAGGCCTTTGCGAGGTACGTCAACGATGTGAAGGGAAAGCGGTATCCGGCCGAGGAGCATCGTTATCGAATCCGGAACGAAGAGTTGCGAAAGTTCAAGGCCCTCGCAGAGGAGTGAGCTCACCGTCCACCCGTACGTGAAAATGCAGCCGAGCGGGGATCTCCCGCCCTCGTTCTTGTGTGGAGAAAGGCGGCCGCTGAACGATGGAGTCCGTCAGGGTCATACGGACCGTGCAGGATATGCATCGGGTTGCGGATCGGATGCGAAGGGACGGATTCCGTATCGGACTCGTGCCGACCATGGGGTATCTCCACGGGGGCCATGCCAGCCTGATACGCCAGATCGGGCGGGTGACCGACCGGACGGTCGTGAGTGTCTTCGTCAACCCCGCCCAGTTCGGACCCGATGAGGATTTCGAGACGTATCCGCGGGACTTCGAGCGGGACCTGGCAATGGTCCACGCCGAGGGCGGTTCCCTGGTCTATGCGCCTTCGAAAGCAGAGATGTACCCTGACGGCTATGCGACGTACCTCGAGGTGGAGCGGCTGCCTGACCATCTGTGCGGCGCGTCCCGTCCCGGTCATTTCCGGGGCGTGGCCACGGTGGTCGCCAAACTCTTCGCAGCCGTCAAGCCGCACGTTGCCATTTTCGGCCGGAAAGACGCCCAGCAGGCGGGTGTTGTCCGCAGGGTGGCTACAGACCTGAATCTGGACGTTGAAATCATGATCGCGCCGACGGTGAGAGAAGTGGACGGGTTGGCCAAGAGTTCCCGCAACCGGTACCTGACGCCCGGCCATCGCCGTCGTGCCACGTTGCTTTACGGGGTCCTGCAGGAAGGTCGAGATCGGGTACTGAAGGGCGAAAAACGCGCGTCGGCGGTCATCGACGCGATGAATCGCCGCGTCAGCCGGAGCACGGGGGTGGCGGTCGATTACATCTCTGCGGTCGATGCGGAGGATTTCCGGCCCGTTGAAGCGCTTGGAGACCGGGTGCTGCTTGCGGCGGCCGTCCGGTTCGGCAAATTCCGGCTCATCGACAATATTGTCGTGGAAACCGAGCCACGGGCGGTCCGGGAACTACGATAAGTGTAAGTTTTTGTTATAAGTAAGGGGGGATTGAAATCGCTTGACGATGTATCTGTACTTCGTTATATTTTTTTATGGATGTTTCACTGAAGTGTCTGTTTCTGTCGTCCATCCTCTAATTAACCTGTAAGGAGTGTACTCAATGGCTTATTCACTTCCCGATCTGCCGTACGGTTACGATGCTCTGGAGCCGCATATAGACGCCCGCACTATGGAAATTCACCATAGCAGGCACCACAACACGTATATAACGAACCTCAACAACGCACTCGACGGCCATGCCGACCTGGCCGGCCAGAGTGTCGAGGATCTTATCAGTAATCTCGATGGCGTTCCGGAGGCCATTCGTACGGCGGTCCGTAACAATGGCGGCGGCCACGCCAATCACAGTCTGTTCTGGACGGTAATGTCACCGAACGGGGGTGGCGAACCGTCCGGAGACCTGGCCGACGCCATCAACGATGCATTCGGCAGCCTTGACGCGGCACGCGACGAGTTCGCCCAGGCGGCAACGACCCGTTTCGGCAGCGGCTGGGCGTGGGTTGTGGTGAAAGACGGCGGGCTGGCGATTCTCAGTACCCCGAATCAGGATAGCCCGCTGATGTCCGGCGACGGTACGCCCATACTCGGACTGGATGTCTGGGAGCACGCGTATTACCTGAATTATCAAAACCGGCGCCCCGATTACATCGAGGCCTGGGGCAACGTGATCGACTGGGACGCGGTGGCGGCCCGATTCGCCGACGCGACTTCCTAGCAGTTCGCCCCTGCCGTGCGCCGGAGCAGCGCCTGCCGTTGTTTTACCGGTTTGGATTTCCGGCCGGCATTCTGGAATTACACGAAAGGATCATCCCATGGGGATCAATGTAGGCGATCAGGCACCCGACTTTACGCTGAAGAGCAAACGAGGTGACCTTGAGGATGTGAGTTTGAGCGGTCTCAGAGAGAAAAAGAACGTCGTGCTGCTGTTTTTTCCGCTCGCGTATACTTCGGTGTGTACCGACGAAATGTGTTCGGTCAGTGGAGGCCTTTCCGAATATAACGGTCTGAATGCGCAGGTGCTGGGAATCAGCGTGGACAGCCCCTTCGCCCAGGAGGCCTGGGCGGACGAGAACGATATTTCCTTCCCGCTGCTGAGCGATTTCAATAAGGAGGTGAGCGCCGCGTACGGAGCCCAGTATCAGGATCTTCTGGGTTTCAGGGGTGTCGCGAAACGCGCGGCGTTCGTTGTAGACCGGGAAGGGATCGTCCGATACGCGGAAGTGTCTGAAGACGCTACAGTACTGCCCGATTTCGACGCTGTAAAGCGCTGTCTTTCCGCAATCGGCTGATCGGCAGTGTTTCAGGATTCCCGAGAGGAACGAGGGCAAAATGGTTACAGTCACCGAAGCTGCTGCGGTAAAGATCAGGGACCTGCTTGAGCGCGAAGGCGTTCCCGATGCGGGCCTCCGGATGAAGGTGGTCGGCGGCGGGTGTTCCGGTCTGCAGTACCAGTTGGGCTTCGAAAGTGGCCCCGGCGAAGATGACGACACAATCGAGTGCAACGGCGTCAGGGTGTTTGTGGACCTGAAGAGCGCACTCTATCTCGCGGGGTCCGAACTGGATTACGACGACGGGCTGATGGGAGCGGGTTTCAGGGTATTGAATCCCAATGCCACGAATCAGTGCGGCTGCGGGGAGTCGTTTGGTGTATGATGAAATAAGCCGGTTCGTTCCGCTGCAATCGCCGGTTTGTTTCCGGATTAGGAGAGGGAGGGTTCCGGGCGGGATGCCTCCCTTTGTTGTCCGATCGATCAGTTGAACCGGAGTGTTATGTAGTTTTTGTTGCACACTGCAGGCCTGATCCTGAACGGGGGCAGGCAGCAATTGGCTCTATTGGAGAATTCCGGAGAACCGGCGTCGCAGTGCCGCAAGGAGCGAGAGCGACAATTCACCGTGGAGCCAAACGTGCGTCAATCGATTGACCTGGATCTCAATTATACCGAAAACGGGAGGCTTCAATGGCACTGGATGCATACTCAATCGGTCTTGCCATTGCTTCCGCGACTCTCCTCTTCGCTGTCGGGTGGTTTCTGTGCGCGAGGCTCAAGGCCCGCAGAATCCAGGAAATTGAACACCACACCGAGCGTCGGATTTCAAAGATGGTCGAGAAGGCGGGTCGGGAGCGCAGAGCCACATTTCTCGAAGAGAAAAACAGATGGTACGACGCCAAAACGACGTTCGAGCGCGAACTGGACAGCAAGAGGCGTGAACTGGAGCGGCGGGATGAGGACCTCAACGAAAAAGAGAATGGCATACTTGAGCAGTACGAAAACCTCAAACAGCGAAACAAGGAACTGAATCGCAGGGAGCGCGACGTACGGCAGCGGGCGGTACGGTTGGATCAGAATCAGCAGGAACTCGACCAGGTACTGGGCGACCAGCGCGCCACGCTGGAACGCATTTCCGGCATGAATGTGGACCGCGCCCGGGAAATGCTTCTGGAGACCATCGAGACCGATCTCCGCCACACGGCAACCGCGATGGGCATGGAAATCATGGATCAGGCCCGGGAGCGGTCAGAACGTGAGTCGAAGAAGATTATCGCTCAGGCGATTGAAAGATGTTCCACGGACCAGACCGTGCAATCGTCCATCTCGGTCGTGGCGCTGCCGGATGACGATATCAAGGGGAGGATCGTAGGGAAAGAAGGGCGCAATATCATCTCCTTCGAGGCTGCTACCGGCGTGAAGGTCATTGTGAACGATACGCCGGAAGCTGTTGTGCTATCCAGCTTCGATCCGGTAAAGCGGGATGTGGCGAGGCTGGCAATGGAGCAGTTGGTAACGGAGGGGCGAATCAATCCCAGCCGCGTGGAAGAGGTTGTGGCCGAATGCGAGGACCGTATCGAGACCCTTGTCGAAGATGAGGGACGCCGCGCGGTCAAAGAAGTGAGCATCGATAACATGCACCCCGAACTGGTAAGGATGTTAGGACGTCTGAAGTATCGAACCAGTTACGGACAGAGCGTGTTGGGGCATTCCAAGGAAGTTGCGTTTCTGGCGGGCGCGATGGCTGCCGAACTGCGTATGGACGAGATGCTGGCGCGTCGTGCCGGTCTGTTGCACGACATCGGCAAAGCGGTCGATCAGGAACAGGAGGGAACGCATACTGACATCGGCGTGGCGCTGGTTCGAAAGTACGGCGAAGGGAACGAGGTCGGAAATGCCATACTTTACCATCACGGTGATGCCGAAGCCAGTTCTCCCATATCCTTCCTCGTAAAGGCTGCGGACGCCATTTCCTCGTCGCGTCCGGGCGCCCGCCGCGACGACGCGGAAGGGTATATCCGGAGGGTGCGGGATCTTGAGGATATTGCACGCGG
>LXNJ01001854.1_pt1 | contig 12080 bp, 10 predicted proteins | sample 809081 | NCBI WGS metagenome assembly LXNJ01 (sample SAMN04870510, study PRJNA318959) | sponge metagenome | biome: sponge; feature: marine sponge reef; material: water | host: Petrosia ficiformis | place: Greece: Milos, Mediterranean Sea | collected 2013-05-29 | depth 5-7 m
GCCCGTCGTTCCAATGCCGGAAAAACAGACCCAAAAACAAGCCGCCTGATCGCACGACGGAGACCCCATGTGTCGGGTAATTACTAAACTTGTACACTTCGACTAACACGCTCCTTCGATGCCTTCCATCGCCAAACGACGAGGTGTAACACCCCGGTCATGAAGCCAGAGTTGGTTCGGGTTGATTGGACATCTATCCGAATGTCGGCAACATAACGAAGTCGGAAGATATCAACCGGTTTCTCGACGAGCACGACGATCTACACGATCACGGCGACGGGCAATGGTGAAACCGTCACGGACACAGCAATCGTGACAGTTAATGCGCCTCCTCGGCTAGCAATTGGTTGGGACTCTTCGTCGGCAGGAGAGCGGTACGGCCTTTAATAGGGACCTGTCGAACTATTGCACCGATCCGGAGGGCGAGACGCTGACCTACCAAAGCCGGACCAAGAAGACGCGAAAGCAGCGATTTCCAGAGCAGATGGATGCGGCTCCTGACCGCCCCTGTCTAACCTGAAATCGTCTTTCCCCGGCCTCGAATCTTCAATGCAACTCCCAATGCCGGATTGATCGGAGTATCCTAATAATACATCTTTGTCTTCAAAATGCACGTGAAGGTATTGAGACCGGGCGCAAGGATGCCTAATTTTAGAAAATGCACTTTTGATCGTTGCTTAACGTACCTATGAAACAAGCGCCGACGAATGGCTCTCCGTGCAAGTTGGCTTTGGCGGACGGGATTGTTGTGAACGGATACGCCATTGGCCATCGGGGCGAAACGGGCGGCGAGCTCTGTTTCAATACGAGCATGACGGGGTATCAGGAAATCATGACGGATCCGTCCTATCATGGGCAGATCATGATGATGACCTACCCGCACATTGGGAACTACGGAGCCATGGATATCGACATGGAGGCAGACATGCCGATGGTGGCGGGGTTCGTGGTGCGCCAATTCGCCGAGAGGTATTCCAACCTGCAGGCGGACGAGTCGCTGGATCGTTTTATGAAGCGACATCGCTTGGTGGGTATCAGCGGCGTAGATACGCGCCGTCTCGTTCGTCATATTCGGGCGCAGGGGGTCATGAACGCCGTGGTGTCCTCTGTGGACCTTGACGATGAGCGGTTGATCGAGAGAGCGCGAAGCTGGCCTTCCATGGATGGTCTTGAACTGGCTTCACGAGTCACAGTGGATGCCGCCGCCGATTGGTGTGGAGGAGACGGTCCGCGTATCGCAGTATTCGACTATGGCGTGAAGCGCAATATTCTTCGATCGTTCGAGGCGCAGGGCTGTGCAGTCCGTCTCTTTCCCGCCTCCATATCGCTCGAACAAGTGCTTGCCTGGGAGCCGGACGGTCTCTTTTTCTCGAACGGTCCGGGGGATCCGCGCGCTATGCCCGATGCGATAGAAACGGTCCGGGAAGCGTTTCGGACGGATATTCCCCTCTTCGGGATATGCCTGGGCCATCAGCTCATGGCGCTTGCCTCCGGGTGCGAGGTCTACAAGATGTTTGTCGGGCATCGGGGGGCCAATCAGCCGGTACAGAATCTCGAGACCCGCCATGTGGAAGTTACAACGCAAAATCACGGATTTGCTGTTCGGGAAGATTCCATTCCGGAAAAGGAAGCCCATATTACGCACCGGAATTTGAACGACCGGACGGTGGAGGGGCTGCGTTTCACGAATCATGCAGCGTTTTCGGTGCAGTATCACCCTGAAGCGTCGCCGGGGCCGCACGACAGTCATTATTTGTTCGATCTTTTTTTGAAGGCAGTGGGAATGCGCCGACACGCGGCGGCAGGCGCCACAGAGAAGGTGACGGCATGAGCAAAGCGCACGCAATGGCAAGACGAATCATTTGCTTTTGGACACATGCCCAAACGTGAGGACATCCACCGGATTCTGCTGATCGGGAGCGGGCCTATCGTGATCGGTCAAGCGTGTGAATTCGACTATTCCGGTACCCAGGCTGCACGGGCGCTCCGCAGAGAGGGGTATGAGGTGGTATTGGTTAATTCCAATCCGGCCACCATTATGACCGATAAGCTCACGGCGGACAAAATTTATCTAAAGGATTTGATCCCGGCTTCGATCCGGGAAATTGTTGAGATAGAGAAGCCGGAGGCGGTGCTGCCGACCATGGGCGGGCAGACCGCGCTGAACCTTGCCGGTGTGCTCCAGGACGAAGGATTCTGGGCGGCGCACGACGTAGAGGTTATCGGCGTGGATATCGACGCCATACGGATTACGGAAGACCGGCAGGAATTTCGCGATCTGATGGATCGCATAGGGATCGATCAGGCGCGCAGCCGCGTGGCGAAAAGCTTGCTGGAAGCGAAGGAGATCGCCCAGGAAATCGGAGAACTTCCGGTGGTGATTCGCCCGTCGTATACGCTGGGCGGGTCCGGAGGCGGGATTGTATGGACGTACGAGGAATTCGATCGCAAGGTTATGCGGGGGCTGGAAATGTCTCCGGTTCACCAGGTGCTGATCGAGGAATGTTTGTTCGGCTGGAAGGAATACGAGCTGGAGCTTCTTAGAGACGCCAACGATAATGTCATTATTGTGTGTCCTATCGAGAATGTGGATCCGATGGGCGTGCATACCGGAGATTCCGTAACCGTGGCGCCGGCGCAGACGCTCACCGACAAGCAATATCAACGGATGCGGGACGCGGCGATTCGCGCCATGCGGTCGATCGGTACGTTTGCGGGAGGGTGCAACATCCAGTTCGCATTCGACCCGGCTGGCCGCCGTATGATCGTCATAGAGATCAATCCGCGCGTATCGCGCTCGTCCGCGCTGGCGTCGAAAGCAACGGGATATCCGATCGCAAAGGTAGCGGCACGGTTGGCGGCAGGATATACCCTGGACGAGTTGCCGAACGAGGTCACCGGCACCACAAGCGCCTGCTTCGAGCCGGCCATAGATTATGTGGTGACAAAGATTCCACGCTTCAATTTTGACAAGTTCGAGGGGGTGGATGAGGTGCTCACTACCCAGATGAAGGCAGTGGGCGAAGTGATGGCTATCGGTCGGACGTTTCCCGAGAGCCTGCAAAAAGCCTGGCAGAGTCTGGAGATTGGCTACAATGGTCTTGGCGCCGACCGCGAGGATGCTTCTCCTTCGGAGGTGCGCGAGCGCCTGGCCAAACCTCTTTGGGACCGTACGCTCCAGATTCGGAATGCCTTCAAACTGGGAGCTTCCGTAGAGGAGATTGCGGATGTGTCGAAGGTAGATCCGTGGTTTCTGTACCAGATTCGGGACATTGTGAGATTGGAGGAGGAGATCGGGAAGCGGACCATACAGGAGATGGATGCTGAATTTACGGGCCGGGTGAAGCAGTATGGCTTTTCCGATATTCAGATCGCATACCTGCTGAATGGGGATGCGAACGAGATGCAGGTTCGGGAACACAGAAAAACGCTCGGTGTGACCCCGTCGTATCAGGTAGTAGATACCTGCGCAGGGGAATTTCCGGCGGAGACGCCTTATTTCTATTCTTCGTACGAACAGGGTACGGAAAGCAAGGTGTCGGACCGCAAGAAGGTTATCATTTTGGGAAGCGGGCCGAACCGCATCGGTCAGGGCATCGAATTCGATTATTCCTGCGTACATGGCGTAAATGCTGCACGGGACAGCGGATTCGAGGCCATTATGATCAACTGCAACCCGGAAACGGTCTCGACCGATTTCGACATTGCGGATAAGTTGTATTTCGAGCCGGTGTATTGGGAACGGGTTCTGGATATCATTGAGTACGAACAGCCGGAAGGGGTCATCGTGCAGTTGGGTGGGCAGACCGCCCTGAAAATTGCGGAGAAGTTACACCGGCACGGCATCCGGATTTTCGGTACGTCTTACGAAATGATGGATTTAGCGGAGAGCCGGGGCAAGTTCTCGGAGATTCTCAAGGAACTGGAGATACCGTTTCCGCCCTATGGCATGGCGGTGACTGTACAAGAGGCTGTCGCTACCGCCGAGCGCATCGGCTACCCCATTCTGATTCGTCCGAGTTATGTACTGGGCGGACAAGGAATGCGCATCGCGATCAACAAGGAAGAGGTACAACACTACACGAAAAAAATCTGGACGCTGTTTCCGGACAATCATGTGTTGCTCGATCTGTTCCTGGAGAATGCCATCGAAATGGATGTAGATGCGGTGCGCGATGGGGAGGAGACGTGGATTGCGGGTATCATGCAGCATATCGAACCGGCAGGGGTGCATAGTGGGGATTCGACGGCGGTGTTGCCTCCGTTTTCCCTGTCGGAGGAAATTTTGCAGACCGTACGCAAGTATGTGCGGGACATTGCAGACCGGCTGGATATTATAGGAGTGATGAATGTGCAGTTTGCGATCAAGGACGGGATCGTTTATTGCATTGAGGCGAATCCGAGAGCATCGCGGACCGTGCCGTTCGTTGCAAAAGCGACGGGAATCCCTGTGTCGGATATTGCCACAAAGGTGATGCTGGGCCAGAAACTTTCCGATTTCCGAAAGGAGGGACGCCTTATTTCGAATCTTGAGGGATATGCAATCAAGGAACCCGTGTTTTCGTGGGATAAATTTCCCGAGGTGCCGAAGGAACTGGGTCCTGAGATGAAATCTACGGGCGAAGCGATTGCGTTCGTGGATGCGCTGACCGACGAGCACTTCCGGCGTCCGTATGAAATGCGGAATCTGTACCTGAGCCGATAGGGGGCCTTGAGTGGTTGCACGTGAAGGATACGTTATCATAGGTATCGCGCTCGTGTTTGCCGCGGCGCTTTCCGGTATCGTCCTGGTTGTATCCGTGTCGTGGGGTATACTGTGTCTGGTCGCTGCGGCGTTCGTCGCTGCGGGGGTTCTGTTTTTTTTTCGCGATCCTGTCCGTACGCCTCCACCCGTTTCCGATCGGCTGGTGCTTGCGCCGGCGGACGGCAAGGTGGTGGTCGTGGATAATGCAGTTCCCGAGCTACTGTACCTGGGAGATATGGCTAAAAAAGTATCCATTTTCCTTTCTCCGCTCGATGTGCACGTAAATCGCATTCCGGTGGATGGAATAGTCGAACATGTGAAATATGTACCCGGCAAATACCTGGTTGCGTGGCATCCCGAAGCGAGCGAGAAAAACGAGCGTTCGGAGATTGGCGTGCGACATCCGTCCGGTGCGCGAGTGCTTTTCAAGCAGATCTCCGGCTCCGTGGCGCGCCGTATCGTATATCATGTGGCGAAAGAAGATCAGGTCGCGGCAGGACAGCGTTTCGGGATCATAAAGTTCGGGTCCCGGATGGATGTGTTCGTGCCACAGGAGGTGACGCTGGGGGTATCCGTCGGAGATCGCGTACGTGCGGGGGAAACGATTCTTGGTCGCTTTCCGACTTTGAAGCGAGATCCATGACGAACGGCGATTCCGACTCCGAAGCTCGGCCCATGACAAACGGCCATTCCGACGAAAGGCGTAAGGCACTGTCCCGTACCGCCGTGCCTTCGTTTTTTACCCTGATGAATCTTCTCTCGGGGTATCTTGCCGTCGTGCAAACGATCGAGGGACGTTTCGAATATGCCTGCTGGCTTATCGTGCTCGCAGGACTATTCGATGCGCTTGACGGTATGATGGCGCGCCTTACGGACAGCACGAGCCTTTTCGGCGTCGAACTGGACTCGCTCTCCGATATTGTGTCGTTCGGCGTGGCCCCGTCCGTTCTGATCTATGTGTTCGGATTACAGGAATATGGAGCGGTCGGTCTGATTGTTTCGGCCCTGCCGACGATTTGCGGGGCCGTACGTCTTGCCCGGTTCAATGTGCGGTTCGATGGGATAAAGCGGGATTATTTCATGGGATTGCCTACACCCGCAATGGCTATGGTTATTGTGGCATTTATTCTCAATTTTGACGAGGCGGGTTGGTTTCACCGGTTCAGTCCAGGGGGGTTGTCGGTTTTCATTCCTTTGGCGATCGGCCTGTCGATCCTGATGATTTCCACGGTGAAGTTCGACACGCTACCAAGGCCATCTCGCGCGTACATTCTCGGTCATCCGTGTAAGGCGGCGTTGTACGGAACAGGGTTCCTGCTGATTATTTCCCTGCAACAGATCGGGTTGCTTGTGGTGCTGACCGGTTATTTGCTGATTAATGTGTTTCGAGCCGTGTACTCGCTTTTCAATGGAATTCCTGTAGAGAAGAACAAAGGAAGCGCGTGACAGAAACGCATGGCGTATCTTTCTGTACATCCAAATGTTGTATCGTCATTGTATCGTCTCGTCTCGTCTCGTAATTCCATGTATAAAGCCAGCGTCCACGTCACCTTGCGATCCTCCATTCTTGACCCCCAGGGAAAAACGACCCATCACGCACTTGAAAACCTTGGCTTCGAACGAGTGGAACGGGTCCGGATCGGGAAATTCGTGGAGATGTGGATCGACGAACGTACGCAGGAAGACGCCGAGCGCATGGCCAAGGCGGCCTGCGAACAACTCCTTGCAAATCCGGTGATGGAGGATTTTGAGATTCGTGTGGAGGAAGAATAGGGGCGCCGGAACCGCTTCGTTGTAGACAAGCGGGCTATAGATATGTTCAGTCCTGCTTGTGCCGATGGTCGTGGCGGCCCTGGTGGAACACGACATGCAGCAACGATCCGCCAACGAATGCCTGGTAAAGCTCTACGCCGCCGCCATGCCCGAAGAATTGGGTTCCTGCTGCGTATCCCGCCACTGTAGCGACAAGGATTACTGCGATGCCGAGTGAAGCCCGCCCGAAGCCGTGCCGGGGTCGCAATAGCCACCATATGGCAAGGCCCACCAGCACCCGGTGAAGAATGACAGCGGGCGCGATACCGGTTTCCTGGGGCACCAGTGCGGCCCCCTCCAGAAACGCGTGCAGCACCAGACCGGATAGGCCCACCAGCAACGCTACATTGTCGGTGTGTGATGCAAACGAGGCCGATAGGCGCTCAATGAGGATGGGCAAGCCTGCGCCCAGAGCAAGCGCCACAAGAACCATCACGCCATGCTCGGCCCAGGCGTGCGAAACTACCTGCCAGATAACGAGCGCCGGGATGGCGACGTACATGGAGCCGTCAAAGAGGCGCACCGCGCCAGGTCGATTATGCAGCCACCCGTATAGCAATGCGCCCGCAATCGGGGCTGCGAGCGATCCGGCGAGCTGGAACATGGCGACGGTCTCTGCCAAATACCGATGAAATATCGCGCCGGCCGCAGGATCTTCCCCGCATCCGGTCCGAGTCCGTGCCGGGGAAGGCATTGTACATCGGAGATGTACGCGCTTCGTTGGGGTGTTCGTGCCTCTCGATGGCTACGCCGCTTCGTCTTACTCGTCCTTGGGCGCTTCCCCGCGATCATGGCAATGATCGCCGTGCGGACGGTGCATGCGGCCATCCACAATATAGGATACTCTGATCAAAGTTCCCATTGAACAATAATACCGCTTACACAGTTTAGCGGGCACGCCCACAGTGAAGGGTAATGCTTTATGCTCCGATATCCCTCTGGCGCTTGTATTCTTTCATGGCGGTGACAGCCGCTTCATCGACGAGGTTATTGAGCTCATTGTCGGCGTGCCCTTTTACCTTGATCCATGTTATGCGATGGCGGGCGCTTTCCTGAAGCAACGATTCCCACAAATCCTTGTTCTCGACAGGTTTTTTTCCTGACGTTTTCCAGCCGTTGCGTTGCCAGACGTCGAGCCAGCGCCGGTTGAATGCATTCGCGAGATAGGCGCTATCGGTGTGGAGTTTTACCTGACATGGCTTCTTGAGATGGCGGAGCGCCTCCAGGGCTGCCGTGAGCTCCATCCGGTTGTTTGTCGTATGGGGTTCGCCGCCGGTCAGTTGTTTGCGGTGTAATTTATACATAAGAAGGGCCGCCCAGCCGCCGGGGCCGGGGTTGCCGCTGCAGGCGCCGTCCGTATAGATGGTTATGTTTTGCACGATCGGGTGTCTTGAAGAGGCGATGTTGACAGAACCGTAGCCGCATGGATCCGGTACGAAAGCGTCGGCAGGCGAAGTGTCAGGATACTCTGATCAAAACCACTTCGCTCAGCACTTCACGTACGTACAGGTTTTAATCAGAGTATCCATGTCATGATTCCATCGTTGAAATTAGCAGAAAACACTGCGGTTCCAGGCATCGCGGCCGTGAAGTGCCCTTCGGGAGGCTGCGAGGGGCACGCTGGCCGTGTCATTCCTCATTGTGTGGAGCCTGCCACATTGCTTCGTGATTCCTTGCCAGCGCACCCCTCTCAGCCTCTGATCTTTGCGGACTTAATCAGAGTATCCTGTACGCATACGTACGCACAAGTATGAAATTCGTCGATTACGTAACCATTACCGTACGCAGTGGACGGGGTGGGGCGGGCGCCGTCGCATTCCGGAGAGAGAAATACGAACCCAACGGCGGCCCGTCAGGAGGGGACGGCGGAAATGGTGGTTCGGTGATCATCGAGGGGGACAGCCACCTGTACACCCTCCTGGACTTTCGCTACAACCGGCGCCATTTCGCAGAAAACGGCGAGGCGGGCGCCGGTAACAACCGGACCGGACGTTCCGGTCAGGATATTGTTCTTCGCGTACCGCTCGGCGCCATAGCCAGACAGCGTGACACCGGTGAAATCATTGGCGAGGTGTGCGGGCAGGGCGAGCGAATGATCCTCGCGGAAGGTGGGCGGGGCGGCAAGGGCAATGCGTTTTTCAAGTCGCCGACGAATCGGACGCCGCGCCATGCCCAGCCGGGCGAGGCGGGCGATGAGCGGGAAATTACGCTCGAGCTTAGTTTGCTGGCCGATGTCGGGATTGTGGGATTTCCGAATGCGGGCAAGAGTATGCTTGTTTCCGTGTTGTCGGCAGCGAAGCCGAAAGTAGCCGATTATCCCTTCACGACGCTTGAACCTTCGCTGGGTGTTGTGCAGGTGGAGGAGTACCAGTCGTTCGTTGTCGCCGATATTCCGGGAATCATCGAGGGAGCCCATGAAGGCAAAGGGCTGGGTATCCAGTTTTTGCGCCATATTGCACGCAATGCGGTGCTGCTTTTCCTGATCCCTGTCGATTCGAAGGATCTGGCAGGGGAATACAATGTCTTGCTGAAGGAAGTGGCGGCCTACGATCCCGCATTGCTCGACAAACCACGGGTCGTGGCGTTGTCGAAAACCGATTTATTGCCCTCCGAGGAGCGGATGCTTTTGCCGGACATTACACAGGAGGATTTTCCTGAAGGAGCTGCACCGATGGCGATTAGTTCGGTGGCGGGTTTCGGGCTGGACGCGTTGAAACGGCGACTTTGGGAGGTCGTTCGGCAGAGCAGGGGGGATCAGGATTTCGAATGACGGAGAAGTCGAGAAGGAGTCGGGCGTTGTCGGCATGCAACTCCCCCGCATCGGGTGTGCCGGATGATGCGGAGCGACGAGCGCTCGTTGCGCTTTCGCTGGTTCCGGGAGTCGGATCGAGGCGAATGAGGGCGCTTATGTCGAGCATGGGTTCGGCCAGGGCCGTGCTTGGCGCTTCGGCAGCATCACTGACTTCTGTTCCCGGCATTCGTCCGGACCTTGCAGTGCAGATTGCGGCTGCCGATTACGGGGAGGCTGTCGAGGGACAGTTTTCCCGGGCCGAAGAGATCGGCGCCGAGATGATTGCCTTGCGGGATCCGCATTACCCGTTCCTGTTGCGCCAGATACACGATCCCCCTGTGTTTTTGTGGATGCGGGGAAGGTTGCCGGTCAGTAATGCTCCGGAACGCATGTTGGCCATCGTGGGCACGCGGCGGATGTCGCCGTATGGCTTGCGTGTTACGGGAGAGTTAACGGAGGCGCTCGTTCGGGCAGGGTTTTCGATTGTCAGCGGTCTGGCGTACGGCATTGATGCGGCGGCGCACCGGGCGGCCCTGAATGCAGGCGGCTGCACGATCGCTGTACTTGGGTCGGGCATTGATCGGATTTATCCGGCGCAGCACAGTCCCCTTGCCGAAGAGTTGATGGTCGAAGGCGCTTTGCTGTCCGAATATGCGATGGGGGCGATACCGGAAGGGACGCATTTTCCGCGCCGGAATCGGATTGTGAGTGGACTTGCTTTGGGTACCCTGGTCGTAGAGGCATACGAAGAGGGAGGCGCACTTATTACGGCTCGATTAGCGCTTGAGCAGAACCGGGAAACGTTTGCGGTACCTGGAAGCGTACATAGCCCGGCCAGTGCAGGTGTGAACCGGCTGATCCAGAAAGGGGAAGCCAAACTCGTCCAGCGCGTCGAGGATATCCTTGAAGAGCTGGATATGGGGTCGAAAGCGATGTCCGTTCCCGTGAAGGACATTCCTGTACTTTCTCCGCAAGAAACAACCTTGTGCCAGGCCCTGTCTACTACTGCAGGGCCCTTGCATATCAATACGCTGTGTTTGTCTGCCGGTATGGACCCGGCAACGGCTCTCGTGCATTTGCTGGACCTTGAACTGAAAGGGATCGTGAAGCAGTTGGCGGGCAAGCAATTTTTTCTGGTTGCATCGGTGGGGTCGTAAGCGGAGATGCGGCCCCGCGCTGTAATAGAGGAGTGTATCGAAACGGTCGCGTGGCGCTGTCCCGAAAACTGTGTAAGTGGTTATCCATAGTTTCATCAGGAGGCGAAGCCGGTGACCGAACTTACAGAAAGGCATATATCCCGTGGAATGGTTCGCCTGCGCAGAACGTTCGGATCACAAGCCGCATGGGAAATCAAGGTATTTCCGCCAGCCTGTCCTTTGAGAAATTTTCAAGTCCATATTGTTAGCCGCTTATGAGTCGTTATGTCCGAAGAACGGATCGAACAGATCGTAACGCTCCAGGTACCTGCCGGATATACGGAATCTCTCCGGATTGACCGGTACCTTGCCCGATTTCTGCCGAATGTTTCCCGCACCAAGGTGGGCAAGGGTATCGAAGAGGGCCTGGTGGCAGTGAACGGTACGACGGTCGGCAAGCCGTCACACATTGTGCAAGCCGGCGATGCGATCGTATGCACGATATTGCGTCCTCCGCCGATCGAGGCGCAGCCTGAGCCTATTGCTCTGGACATCGTATACGAAGACGATGCGGTAATCGTGGTGGACAAGCCCGCCGGTATGGTGGTACATCCTGCCTACGGGCATCGCACGGGCACACTTGTGAATGCACTGCTTCACCATGTCGGCGCCGCTCCGATAGGCGTAGATGCCGGTCTGGAAGGCGAAGAGTTTCCGAACGACGACCTGCAGGATGTCGGACTTTCCGTCCTGCACGCGCTCCCGGACCGGGACGACGATCCGGCGATCCGTCCGGGTATCGTGCATCGGCTCGATAAGGACACATCCGGTTTGGTCGTTGTAGCGAAAAACGATGCGTCCCATCGTCATCTGGCTCATCAGTTCTCGGAACACACGATTATAAGGAGGTATCTCGCTGTGCTATGGGGTATTCCAGATCCGGCCAGCGGGCGTATCGAAGGAGATATCGGGCGCGATCCACGCGATCGAAAGCGGATGACCGTAGTGCCTTCGGGCACGGGAAAACACGCGGTGACACATTATGAAACGCTGGAGCGTTTGGACCATACCGTACTGGCTGCTTTTCGCCTGGAGACGGGCCGAACCCACCAGATCCGTGTCCATGCACAACACATAGGGCATCCCGTGTTCGGGGACGAGACGTATGGAGGGCGAGCGTTGCGGTTCGGTCCGGTTTCCGCAAGCCGTAAGGCGTTTGCGCACAGCCTTTTTACACGGCTCGACCGGCAGGCGCTTCATGCGGAAACGCTGGCGTTCGTTCATCCCCGGACAGAGCAGAAGGCATCGTTCCAGACCGACGTTCCGGAAGACATGCGGTATGTGATTGAGCGCTTGCGCCGTGCCGGCGGGGTAGACCCTGCACCCGGTTCCTGAGCATTGGACTGGCACAGGGGGAATGTGTGCCGTGGCGAACAAGGCGTACTGCGAAACGTTAAGAAGCGATCTGTCCGCTTGCTCGCATGACTTGCGTTTTGTAAAGGATACTCTGATTAATTCTGCAAAGTTCAGAGGCTTCGAGAAGCGCGCTGGCAAGGAATGACGAAGCAATGTGGCAGGCCCCACATAATGAGGAATG
>LXNJ01001856.1_pt1 | contig 12074 bp, 7 predicted proteins | sample 809081 | NCBI WGS metagenome assembly LXNJ01 (sample SAMN04870510, study PRJNA318959) | sponge metagenome | biome: sponge; feature: marine sponge reef; material: water | host: Petrosia ficiformis | place: Greece: Milos, Mediterranean Sea | collected 2013-05-29 | depth 5-7 m
GCGTCCCCCGCCGGTGCGTTGTCGGGGCGGGGCGGGTCTTTGCACGGGGGGCGGTCCCTGCGCACGGGGGGCGGCGATGTGGACTGGGAGGCAGTGCGCGCCGAATTCCTGATGCCCCCCGGCGTGGTCGTTCTGAACGCCGCCAATCTCTGTCCGTCCACGCGGAGCGTACTCGGTGCGGTTTTCGATTACACCGAACGAATGGACAGCGAGCCGATGCCCAGCTTCAGGGCCGAGATGCACGCGGTGAAGGAACCGGCGCGCGACAGCCTGGCCAGGCTGCTCGGGGCCGCACCCGGAGAGATACTCATCACGCGGAACACCAGCGAGAGCAATAACTGGGTGTCGGCCGGCCTGGACCTGGGCCCGGGAGACGAAGTGGTCATCGTGTCCGACAACCACCCCAGCAACAACAGGGCGTGGAAGATCCGGGCGCAGCGGTTCGGATTCTCCGTGCGCGAGCTGCCGGTCCGCTCCCCTCACCCGGGCATGGAACCCTTGCTCGACGACTTCGCCTCCGCGATCAACGGCAACACGCGGCTGATCGCGTTCACCCATCTCACAAACACCGCCGGCGATCTGTTCCCGGCCGGCGGGCTCTGCGCCCTGGCCAGAGAGCGCGGCGTGATGTCGCTCGTGGACGGTGCCCAGTCAGTTGGGCTCCTTGACGCAGACGTGAAACGGATGGACCCGGACTTCTACACCGGCAGCGCCCACAAATGGCCGTGCGGTCCCAAGGAAGCAGGTGTTCTTTATGTGCGGAGCACGGTGCACGACCGGTTCCACGCCTCCGTAATCAGCGCCTACGGCGGACAGCGCGGCCTGGCTCGCACACACGAGGGCCTGGGCCAGCGCGACGAACCGGCGATTCGGGCTTTCGGCCTCCAAGTTGAATTCTTGGCGGAAATCGGAATGGACCGGATTGAGGCGCGGAGCCGAGCACTCGGAACCGCCGCCTGGGAGGGGCTAGCACGCATCAACGGGGTCAGGATGTGGACCTCGCCGGACCCGGACCTGCGGGCCGCCGTGGTCACGTTCGTGCCCGGAGACATGGACCCCGCCGGTGTGGTTGCCTCTCTTGAGACGCGGGGGATTGTGGCCGCTGCCCGCACGGGCGCCGACCGGCCGGGGGTGCGTTTCTCGCCCCATTTCTACAACTCGTTCGAGGACGTGGAACGGGCCGTGGCCGCCGTCGCCGAGATATTGCGTTAGAAGAAACCGCCGGTGGCCCCCGATGCGAACGCCAGCAGGGTGATCGCGGCCATCCACCAGACCAGTCGATCAGAGGCGTCCAGGAGCAGGCGTTTCGTCAGCGTCGCCCCGATCGGGGCCGTCAGAGTGTACACGGCGGTGAACCGCGCCACGGTCTGGAGCATCAACGCACCGGGCAATTCGCCCAGTCGTGTTCCGGCAGACACGTACTGGATTGCCTCCACCACCACGAACGCCATGGTGAACCACGCGCCGAGTTTCAGGTAGAGGAAGGCCTCCACCCGCGCCCGTTTCCTTGCCATCGCGAACACGGCCAGGGGTCCCCGGAAGAACAGTCTGAGCGGGCCGCCCGGATCGTTGAAGTAATAGAAGAGGCGCAGGCGGTGGTTCCAGCGGTCCAGAACACGCAGGACCGGCAGGCGCGAGAGCGTGTCCCAGCGGGCACCCAGCAACGTGATGCCGACCAGGGCCAGGGCGGCCACGGCCGGTTCGGGTACGGCCTCGGCTACGAGCGTCCCGGCACCGAAGCCCGCGGCGGCAACCACGAGCATGTCCCCGGGCAGACGACCGCGCTTGCCGCGTTTCGCTGCCCACGCCGGAACCCGAGGGATCAGCCCGGCCCGAAGCGGAGGCATGAAAGAGAGCTGCCGCGGGGGATCCCCGGCCGCGTGGCGTACGATCTGTTCGGAGTTGAACGATCTTGTCATCCGCCCCAGCAGGGCCAGGTCGATCAACCACCACAGCCCCAGGCCTCCGAACGTGAAAAACATGATTATCCCGGTCACGGGCCGGTCCAGGTAGAACCGGTGCCCCCCAAACAGCCCGGTGAACAGCCACAACCCGCGCGCCACGGCCAGTTTCCGCAGCCGGTATTGGTACAGCTGCTCCAAGACCGCCCGCGAGAAATCGAGGTTGCGCCGCCCCAACGAACCGGTTCTCAGGTTTCTGTCCCGTCAGTTCTCAAGTGTCCCTCCCGCGGACCACGGGGGCCGGTCTCGACTGGGTCATTGGCTTAGGTTTTTGCTTGTGTTTTTCCGGGTCCAAACTCGGCCCGGAACCTACCGCGCCCGCAATCCGAGAACCTAGCATGCACGGAAAAATTACCCGATCGCCGATTGCCCTTCTCCTTGGGGTTTCTGTTTCCGCCGGTGCCGCCAGTGCACCGGCCCTTCTTGAGGCCCAGTCCGGTCGCCTGGCCACTCCGTCGGCGGGCGGCATGGTCGTCAGCAGCCATTACCTGGCGTCGGAGGCGGGCCAGAGTATCCTGAAAAAGGGCGGCAACGCGGTGGACGCGGCGGTCGCAACGGCCTTCGCGCTGGCGGTGACCCTTCCGTCGGCGGGCAACATCGGGGGAGGCGGGTTCTTGGTTTACCACGGTGCCGACGGCGAGGTAACCACTTTCAATTTCAGGGAGAAATCCTCGCGCCACGCCACCGAGCGCATGTACCTGGGCGCGGACGGCAACATTCGGGACAACTCAAACCACGCAGGGTTGCTGGCGGTGGGGGTGCCCGGCACGGTGGCCGGGATGTGGAAGGCGCACCAGCGGCTGGGTTTGCTTCCCTGGGCAGACCTGGTGGAGCCGGCCATTCGACTGGCCGACGACGGGATGCCGTCTACCTGGGCGATGCGAGGCTGGCTTTCTTCTCTCCCGGGGCGCGAGGGTCCTCTCTACGACGCCACCCGCGACGCGTTCCTCAAGAACGGGACTGACCTCTACGAGCCCGGCGAAACCTTCCGGCAACCCGATCTGGCCCAGTCGCTGAGGCGAATCCAGGCCGACGGGCACGACGGGTTCTATGGCGGTGAGACCGCGCGTTTGATCGCCGAGTTCATGGCCGCCCACGGGGGGTTGATCGACGAAGAGGACCTGGCCCTTTACGAGGCCGAAGAACTGCCGCCAATCCGGGGTTCCTACCGGGGTTACGATGTCTACGGCATGCCGCCGCCCAGCTCCGGGGGCACGGTGCTGGTGCAGATGCTGAACGTGCTCGAGGGGTACGACATGGCCGAAGCCGGCCACAACTCGGCCCGCAGCCTGCACCTGATGACCGAGGCGATGCGCCGCGCCTATGCCGACCGGGCGCGGTATTTGGGCGACCCCAACTTCAACCCCGACATGCCTCTCGCCCGGCTCATATCCAAGGAATACGCGGCGGACCTGCGCCTTGGCATCAACGAAGCACGTGCATCGGTCAGCGACTCGGCCCGTTTCAACGATGCGCTGCTTGCCGAGAGCGCCCAGACCACCCATTACTCGGTGGTTGACGCCGATGGCAACGCGGTCTCGGTCACCTACACGCTGGAATACAGCTACGGTTCAAGCATCGTGGTGCCGCGCGCCGGGTTCTTGCTCAACAACGAACTGGGTGACTTCAACGCGATTCCGGGGCTGACCAATTCTCGCGGGCGGATCGGTACGCCCCCCAACCTGGTAGCTGCCGAAAAGCGTCCCCTGTCCAGCATGACCCCCACCATCGTCGCCATGGACGGGAAGCCGGTGTTGGTGATCGGAAGCCCGGGTGGCAGGACCATCATCAATACGGTGCTGCAAGTGATCCTGAACACCATTGATTACGGGATGACGGGATCGCGGTTCGGGCGCGCCATCGAGTCACCGCGTATTCATCACCAGTGGCTGCCCGACGCAACTTCGTTCGAGGAATGGGGTTTTTCGCCGGATACGCGCCGTCTCTACGAGGCCATGGGGCATGCGGTGACCACCCGTTCCGGGCAGGGCAGCGCGATGGGCATTTACATCGATCAGGCCACCAACATGCGGTGGGGGGCGGCCGACTCCCGTGCTTACGACGGAGGTGCCCGCGGCCGCGACCAGTAGCGTCTAGAACGCTACGGGCTCCCTGAACCTCCCGTAAACCCGCTCCATCGCGATCCTGAGTTCGCCCAGCGTCGCGCAGGCCCGCACCGCGTCCAGCAGCGGCGGCATGACATTCTTCGACGGCCTTTCGCACGCCTGTTCAAGGCGTCGCAGGGTGGCCTTCACCGCAGGCTCGTCCCTTTGGGCTCGGAGCGCGGCCAGCCGACGCGCCTGAGCGTCGCCTGCCTCGTCGCCGATCTTGAGAATCTCCACGTCCGCATCCGCATCTCCGGCAAATCTGTTAACGCCGACAATCACCTGGCTGCCCCGTTCCACCTCTGCCTGGAACTGCCGCCCCGACGCTGCTATCTGGGCCTGGAAGTAACCCGATTCGATCCCCGCCACCACGCCGCCAATCGTGTCGATTTCCTCGAAAATCTGTTCCGCCTCTGATTCCAACTGGTCGGTAAGCGACTCCAAATAGTAAGACCCCGCCAGGGGGTCGATTGTGTTGGGAACGCCCGTTTCATAGGCCAGGATCTGCTGGGTGCGAAGCGCCAGGCGGGCCGATTCCTCGGTCGGCAGGGCCAGCGTCTCGTCCATGGCGTTGGTGTGGAGCGACTGGGTGCCCCCGAGTGCGGCCGCGAGGGCCTGGTACGCCACGCGAACGACGTTGTTCATGGGCTGCTGCGCGGTCAGCGAGACCCCCGCTGTCTGCGCGTGGGCGCGGAGCCGCATGCTCCGGGGGTCGCGGGCCCCGTACACGTCGCGCATCCGGCGGGCCCAAATCCGCCGAGCGGCGCGGAACTTGGCGATTTCCTCAAAGAAGTCGTTGTGGACGTCCCAGAAAAACGAAAGCCGCGGCGCGAAGGAGTCCACGTCCAGCCCCCGTTCGATTCCCCGCTCCACGTAGGTGAACCCGTTCTTGAGCGTGTAGGCCAGTTCCTGTGCGGCCGTGGCACCCGCCTCGCGAATGTGGTAGCCGGAAATCGAAATCGTGTTGAAACGCGGAGCGTGCTCCGCCGACCACTCGAAGATGTCGGTGATGATCCCCAGCGCCGGTTCCGGCGGGAAGATCCAGGCATGCTGCGCCTGGTATTCCTTGAGGATGTCGTTCTGAATGGTGCCACGCACTCGGGCAAACGGGACGCCCTGCCTCTCCGCGGCCACCAGGAGGAAGGCGTACAGCATCACTGCCGGCCCGTTGATCGTCATCGAAACCGACACCTTGTCCAGCGGGATGCCGTCGAACAGCAACTCCATGTCGGCCAGCGACGAGATTGCAACACCGCACTTGCCGACTTCGCCCTCCGAACGGGGATCGTCGGAGTCGTACCCCATGAGCGTGGGAAAATCGAACGCAACCGAGAGGCCTGTCTGGCCGCGGTTCAGCAGGTACCGGTAGCGTTCGTTAGTCTCGGCCGCCGTGGCAAAACCCGAGAACAGGCGTTTGGTCCACAGCTTGGTCTGGTACATCGAGTGGTACGGGCCCCGGGTGTAGGGGAACTCGCCCGGCAAACCGATCTGGTCAGAATATTCGGCCGGGTCGGGGCCGTCCAGCGGCGTGTACAGGGCTTTTACCCGCCTGCCGGAAACACTGTTGAACGTGGTATCGGTTCGGCGCGGCGCGGCGTCGCACACTGCCTCCCACAGGAGTAGTTGGTCTTCTAGGGATTGCATTGGGCTGTCCTCGCTACTTGTTGCCACAACCGCCGCGCCGCGGCGTGCGGTGTCTCCCCGCGGAGCACTCGCGGGGAGTCCTCCCAGATCCTGTCGGCTGCTCGAAGGGCCTGCCGCCGCAGCGCCTCTCTCGTGCGGTGGGCTCGTCGCTCTTCGCGCACGCTGTCCAGTGTGCCGGTCGATACCAGCCAGGCGCGGTGGTCCGTCAGGGCGGCGTCGAGATCTTCCACCCCGTCTCCGTTCAGTGCCGAGGTCCGTACGACGGGGGTCGCCCAACGGTTCGCCGGGTCTTCACCTCCAGCAACCCCGCCGGCGGTCGAGGTTGAGGTCGGGGCACCGCCCGGCAGACTCCCGGTCAAGCGGGCCCGGATCGACAACATCACCGCCAGTTCCTTTTCGAGCTTGTCGGCCCCGGGCCGGTCTGCCTTGTTGACCACGAAAACGTCGGCGGCCTCCATCAGTCCGGCCTTCATGGCCTGGATGCCGTCACCCGATTCGGGTACGAGCACAACCACCACGGTGTCGGCCGAAGATGCGATGTCGATTTCCTGTTGGCCCACGCCCAGAGTCTCGATCACTATCCTGTCGCAGCCGTGGGCGTCGAGCAGGTCGGCCGCGTCGCTGGCAGCGTTGGACAGTCCCCCGGCCGATCCGCGACTGGCCATTGACCGGACAAACAAGCCGTCGCGCATTGCCAGGTCGCCCAGCCTTATGCGGTCGCCCAGCAGCGCGCCCCGGGTGTACGGGCTGGAGGGATCGACGGCGAGGACTCCCACGCGCAGGCCCTGGTCGAGCCATCCCTCGGTCAGCACCTTGACGAGGGTCGATTTTCCGGCCCCCGGCGGCCCGGTCACGCCGATACGGTGCGCCTTCCCGGAAAGATGGGCCACATGTTCCAACAGCCGTTCAAAGCCCTCGGCCCGGTTCTCCACCAGCGATATGCCGCCGGACAGGGCCTTGTGCTCCCCCGCCTCAATGCGTTTCGCCAGTTGGGCAAAGGGCGCGGCGACGGTCATATCAGGAATCGCGTGGCCAGTCCCAGCAACAGCAGGAACCCGAGAAGGTCCGTGAAGGTGGTCACGAAAATCGACGAAGCCACTGCCGGGTCTATCCCCAACCGTTCCAGCACGATCGGGAAAAAGGCCCCCAGCGTGGAGGCCACGACCAGGTTGACCCACATGGCGACCATGACCACCGCACCGAAGGCCGGCCCCGTACTGGGCAGGGCCAGGGCGACCACGGCAACCAGGGCACCTATCAGGAATCCGTTGACTACCCCCACCAAGAGTTCCTTTGCAACCGCGCCCCACCGTTCGGAGGGGGATTCGTGAGCCAGCGCTATTCGCCGGATCGTCACGGCCAGTGCCTGAGTGCCCGCGTTTCCGCCCAACCCAGCGATGACCGGCATCGCAGCGGCCAGGACCGCAAGCTGCGCAATGGTGTCTTCGTAGAACCACACAACGAACGCCGCCGCCGACAGGGTCGCCGCGTTGACGGCCAGCCACGGAAGCCGGCTCTTCACCGCGGACACGGCGCCCGCCCGCAGCCCCTCTTCTTCCGACACCGACGCGAAGCGGAGCATGTCTTCGGTGCCTTCGGCTTCAACGATGTCCAGCGCGTCGTCAAAGGTGATGCAACCCAGCAGCTCGCCCCGGTCGTCCACAACCGGGACCGAGGGCACGTTGTAGCGGGACAGCAGCCGGACCGCTTCTTCCTGGTCCATGTTGACGTCGGCCACCGCCAGAGGTTGTTGGAGGAACTCCGCGACCGCGGATCCGGGAGATTCCATCATCAGATCCCGAAGGGTGATCAACCCGCGGAGCCTGCCCTCGGGGTCCACCACAAAAATGGTGTACAGGTCTTCAGTATCCGCCGCGAACTGCCGGTACCGGGCCCTGGCCTGGGAGGCGGTGAAACCTAGCGGAACCGACACGATCTCGCGTGTCATGATGCCGCCGGCCGAATCCTCGGGAAATTCCAGCAGCTCACGGATTTCTTCGGGGGCCACTACGGACTCAAGAACCCGCTCCCGGTCTTCGTCTTCCAGCTCCCCGATCAGGTCCGCGGCATCGTCGTCGGCAAGTTCCTCAACGACCGCGGCGATCGTGTCAGGGGGGAGGCTGGCCAGTAGTTCGCCCGGGCTCTCTTCGTCTTCCATCTCGGACAGGGCCTCGGATGCTACTTCGGCCGGCAAGACCTCCATCAGGCAGCGCCGTTCGTCCTCGTCAAGGTGCTCGACAATGTCCGCGACGTCGCTGGCATGTAGATCGCTGAGGCGCTCGACAAGCTGGTCGGACCGTTCGGCCACCAGCAGTTGGCGGATCCGTTCAATCTCGGCGTGGCGGAGGGTCTCGGCGTGTTCGGACATGCCCGAAATTTACCGTTCCCTCGGACTCAAAGGACCACGCCCGCCAGGACCGCCTCCTGGAGACGAAACATCTCGGATGTCCACCGCGACCGCGCCGTTTCGGGGTGCGCGAGCCCGCGCGCGTGCAGAACGCCGTGAATCGCCAGCCTCATCAGCTCCTCGGTCAGGGGGGAGGGGGCCCCGGACGCGATATCGGGACACACATACACGTCGCCGATCGTCGCCTCGGGTCCGTCCAGCCTGAACGCCAGCACGTCGGTGGGCGCATCCACCCCGTGGAACTGCCGGTTGACCTCCTGCATGCGGGCCGGCCCCACCAGGGTCACCACCACCGAATCCAGCGGGTGCTCCCCACCCGTTTCGGGGTTCAACTGACAGGCCAGCGCCGCTCTGGCCGCCCGTTCGACCCGTTCAAGACGCTCTTGGCCCGGCGGCTCGCCCAGGCCATCGGTCGCTACCTGGAGGGCTGGCACGCCGGATCTGTCGATCGCGGCCCTACTCCGGCTCTGCGTTGGTGGTCTTGGCGGCGACCTTCGGGACGGGACCCGTGTCCCCGTGGGCCGCCTGGGTCAGGCCAATCGACATCTGCAGTGCCTTCAGGCGACTGTCGGTGCCCGGTCCGTCCGCGATTTCGCCCTCTGTTCCGCCCCCTGAGCCACCGGCCCTCGACCCGCCCGGCTCGGGCGCCTCGGGCCGTTTGAGCGAAGGATAGTCAATGCGGTGGTGAAACAGGCCTGTCAGGGTACGGGCGAATTCCCGCTGAACGATCTTGATGTCCCGGTGGGTCAGGCCGCACTCGTCGAGTTCCCCCCACTGGATCCGGTCTTGGAACAGACCGCTGATCAGGTCACGGATCGTCTCGGGATTCGGTGCCCGGAGTGTGCGGGACGCCGCCTCGACCGCGTCGCCCAGCATGGCCACGGCCGTTTCGCGACTCTGCGGTTTCGGCCCCGGGTAAGAAAAATCCCAAAGTTCGGCCGGCGGGCCGTCGGTCTGTTCCCGCGCCCGCTGCAAGAAAAACCGGATCGGCTGGGTGCCGTGGTGCTCGCGAATGAAGTCCTGGAGCCTTTCGGGCACCCCCGCCTCTTGGGCCATAGCTACACCGTCCCGCACGTGGGCCTTGAGAATCTCGGCGCTCTGCCACGGCGTGAGGCGGTCGTGGGGGTTCAGGCCGCGCGGCTGGTTCTCCACGAAATACTGCGGGCGTTTCAGCTTCCCGATGTCGTGGTAATAAGCTCCTACCCGGCCGAGGATGGGATTGGCCCCGATTCCCTCGCACGCCGCCTCGACGAGGTTGGCCAAGTTGATCGAGTGCGAATAGGTGCCCGGTGCCTCCCGCGCCAAGCGCCGGAGCAGGGGCCGGTTCATGTTGGAGAGTTCCAGCAGAGTCTGGTCGGTGACCCGGCCGGTGAACTGCTCCAGCGCGGGGATCACGGCCGCCAGGGCCAGCGTGGTGCACAGTACCGCGCTCACCACGCCCCAGCCAATCACCGACACGGAGCCCTGCAGTCCCACCGCCTCTCCCAAGAACAGGCAAAGGGCGATAACGGCATGGCTCCCGGCGATCACGGCCATCACCTTCCAGCTTTGACTACGAGTTGGCGGGGCGCGCGCCGCCAGCGCCGCGGCGGACCCCGCAACCAACGCGTTGAGCGGTACCTCGGGGCCGGGCGCCGCCGGCAGCGCCAAGAGGATGAGCGCCAGGCAAGCCACGCTCAACAGAGCCAGCATGCCGTCGTATAGCGCGGCTATCGTGAGGCCGGCAAGGGCTACGGGAATCAGAGAAACCGGGGCGTCGACCGCCGCCACGACACCGGCCCCGGCAAGAACGGCCGCGAATACGGCCATCAGCGCGGCGAAGCTCCGCGGGCTCTGGTACACGTCGAGCCTGTAGCGATACATCGCCACCAGCAAGATCAGCAACCCCGCCGCCACAATTGCCGAAAGGCCCAACTCGCGGGTCAGGGGTGCGGTCGCCAAACCTCGTTCCGAGAGTTCGGCCTGGTAGGCCATCAGACGCTGGTAGGCCAAGTTGTCGATGCGCCGGTTCTCGGTGATGATCCTCTCGTCCCGCAGGACCCTTCCCGCAATCCGGGGCACGGCGGCCCGCGCCGCTTCGCGCTCAAGCCTTGTCGCATCCGAGTCCAGCTGAAGGGTCGGCTCGGCCTGCACCAACAGCTGCGAGAACAATCTGAGCCCCGACGGCGGCAACTCGCCGCGGGCAGCCTCGTTGGCCTCTTGGTAGAACGCCGACATCAGCGGGATATCGTCGATCGGGCGGAAGTCGTCGCCGGAGCCTGACAGGTCGGGTTCCTCCCCTTCCCCCAGGACCTCGCGGACCACCACGCCCGCGGTCTGCAGACCTTCCAGGTCGCCGCTTCGCATCACCCCGGCCCGAAGCCCGCCAAGGGCCTCGGTCAGTTCTTCGGCCAGTTCGTTCCGGCCCCGCGGGTCCATGACGTAGTCGATGTCGACCTCGACCACCGTGAGACCGTGGGCCGCCAGGGTGTCGCCGACTGCACCGCGGGCTGCAGCCAGCACCTCCTCCCGATCGGCCTCATCGGCAATGGCCCGGGCCGTGCCGCTGTCGACCGCGGTCCCCACCGACGCCATCAGTGTCTCGTAGGCCAACAGCGCCGAGTCCACCAAGGCCGGATTGAACGAGACAATCGGGAGCACCCCGGCTTCGGCATCGCGCTGGTCGCTCGCCAGCTGCTCTTCGTCCTTGGGGACCACGAACTGGAAAGAGGCGTTGACCGTCTCCACCGCGACGTCACCCGGCTGGAGGTTGAGGAATCCGGGCCCCGACTGGTCGGGAAACACGATGGGTGCCCAGATCGCCACCGCCAACACCAGGACGGCGCGGTACCCGTGATGGACGAACGCCTCCGCGGTGGTGACCGGCTCCCTTCGGGTCGCCCGCAGCCTGACCCTGAGCCACCGAACCGCCGGCGTATCAGCCAGTTGCTCCAGCACGCGAGTGCGATTCGGCCCGGGGCTCACGGCTGGCTCTTGTCCGACTGCTCTGCCTGGTCGTACGCGTGAATAATCCGGCGGACCAAATGGTGCCGAACAACATCCGCGTCATCCATGTAACAGAATTCGATCCCGTCGACGCCGGCCAGGACCCGCTCAATGTCCAGCAGGCCCGAATGACGACGGTTGGGAAGGTCCACCTGGGTCGAATCTCCGGTGATCACTGCCCGGGAATTCAGCCCCAGCCGGGTCAGGAACATCTTCATCTGGGCCGTGGTGGAATTCTGCGCCTCGTCCAAAATGATGAACGCGTCGGACAGGGTCCGCCCGCGCATGTAGGCGAGCGGCGCGACTTCTATTGCCTGCCCCTCAATGGCGCGGCGCATCCGGTCGCGCGGCATCATGTCTTTGAGGGCATCGTATAGCGGGCGCAGATACGGGTCCACCTTCTCCTGGATGTCGCCGGGCAAGAACCCCAGCGCTTCGCCGGCTTCGACGGCGGGCCGGGTGAGGACGATCCGCCGAACGCGGCTGCGGTTCAGGGCTTCAAGCGCCATCGCCACCGCGAGATATGTCTTCCCCGTGCCTGCCGGGCCAAACCCCACCACAATGTCGTGGTTGCGGATCGCTTCCATGTACTGCGCCTGGCCCTGGGACTTGGGCCGGATAACACGGCGCGCACCGGGCAGGGCCACCTCCGGCTGGTTGCCGTCGGGATGGTCGTGCGCCCTGTTGCTTCGTGTTTTGGCGCCGGTCTTGGCCCTTGCCTTCGCCTCCGACTGTCTCCGGGAGCTCTGTTGGGATAGCGCTCGTCCGGGCCTGGCCGGTGCGCCCGTGCTCCCCGCCCTGCCCCGTCTGGGAGTTACGCCCGCCCCGGCGAGGCCGGCACGGGCAGTGCCGCCGGCAGCGAGAAAGCGGTCGATGTCGGCCACATCCAGGTGCCGCCGCATTCGGGCGTGCTGGATCATCCGGCGGGCCGCACCCTCGGCCCGACCGACCGAAGTGGCGGGTCCCGACAAC
>LXNJ01001857.1_pt1 | contig 12071 bp, 5 predicted proteins | sample 809081 | NCBI WGS metagenome assembly LXNJ01 (sample SAMN04870510, study PRJNA318959) | sponge metagenome | biome: sponge; feature: marine sponge reef; material: water | host: Petrosia ficiformis | place: Greece: Milos, Mediterranean Sea | collected 2013-05-29 | depth 5-7 m
ATCTCCAATGTCTCGCCTGGCCGGGCGGGCCGGGCTCCCGGAAATCCGCCCGCCGGCCCAGCGACGACCCCTCCGCTGGAGGCGATCAGCGCGGCCGCTTGATCAAGGTGGTTCAGCACGAATACGCCAGGGCTGACCCGAGCGAGGGGCAGCGTGACCGCGGGGCTGGTCTGATCACCGACGGTGACGGTGAGTGTTGCGTCTGCGAGCCCTCCGAGTTCCCACGGCACTAGGAAGTTGCGTTGTCCGGGAGCGGCGAAGACCTGCGGAGCGGCGATCCCATCGTTGAAGCTCATCGACCCGCCGCCGAGCTCACTTGGCAACGGGTGGCCGTTAGCTGCCTCTGTCGCGGTGGCGAGGCCAACTCCGAATGCCGTGGCCAGGCTGCCGGGGGCCAGTCCCGAACCGAGCTGGAAGGTGGCTGAATTCACCACCCTGCCTTCGGAAATCTGAGGCGGGGGGCGGGGAGCGTCAATCTGATAGACCACGCCTGAGTCGGCGAAGTAGATCTCGCCTCCTTCGTCCTCGCCGAATGTCCTGAAACTGATCGCCGTCTCGCGAGGTCCGAGCAGTGTCCAGGCACCGCTCTCCTCATACGCCGCAAAGAAGTCCCCAGTGCAGTAGTCGGCCAAGAAATAGGTGCCGGAGAGCTGGGGATGCCTTGCCCCGCGGTAGCGGTAGCCGCCAGTGACCGAGCCTCCGCAGTTACTGCCAGCGTTGGCATACTCAAGGATCGGCAACACAAGCGAGCCGTCGCTGTTGCAGTTGGCCGCCGGGTTGTAGCAGCGCGAGCCCTCCATGAGCCGCCAGCCATAGTTCTCCCCGCCGGTGCTGTCGGAGGACTGAAAAGAGATTTCTTCCAATGCGTTCTGGCCCACGTCTGCGATGAACATGTCGCCTGTCAGCCGGTCAAAGCTGAACCGCCACGGGTTGCGCAACCCGTACGCCCAGATCTCGGGGCGCGCACCCGCGGTTGTCAGAAACGGGTTCGAAGCTGGAGCGATGGCAGTGGAGCCTTGATCGACGTCCACCCGGAGCATCTTGCCGAGCACCGAGCCTAGGTCCTGCGCCAAGTCGCTTGGGTCCCCCGCGCCCCCGCCGTCGCCCATCGCGATGTAGAGGTAGCCGTCCGGTCCGAAATGGATCTGGCCGCCATTGTGGTTCCGCCTGGGCTGGTCTGCTTGCAAGAAGATTGTTTCCGATTCCGCGGCGGCCACGTTCCCATCCGACGAAACGCTGAACCGCGACACGACCGTGGCGCCGCTCAGGTTCGTGTAGTTGACGAATAGGTAGCCATTCGAGGCGTAACCGGGATGGAATGCCAAGCTGAGGAGTCCTCGCTCGCCGCCAGCCCGTACGCGGTCGCGAATATCCAAGAACGGGGTGCTCAACAGACTCTCGCCGTCAAATACCAGGACCCGCCCGACCTGTTCCGTGACAAACAGCCGACCCGAACCGTCCCCCGCATGGGTGATCGAAGTTGTGTTCGACAGGCCGCGGAAGACCTCGACGAACAGCAACTCGTCCAAGTCAACTTGGGCGGATGTCGGCCAACTCAGAACTAGTGCCAAGACCGCCGAAGCGACGAATTTCCCGATGGAATAAAGCAATTTCCCCAAAACCTGTTGCGACCAGTCCGAATTATAGGGCCTTCCCTCTATGTCTCGAGTGGCACATGAGTTAGCGCGGCTTGTCGCAAGCTTGCGGAGGACGTGGTTTCGCTGATCTTGCAGCAGCCGAAGCGGCAAATCGCGGCACGTGCGAGGCGCTCCCCGCACGGAACCGTGCGTTCAACTCGCAATCTGGCGATGGGCGGTCGATCTTCAATCGCCTTCACGGCCGACCAAGTGCGGAGCATGGCAAGTGTGTTCGGGCAATTTTGGCACAACCGCGGTGGGGCCGCCAATGCCCTGCGTCCGCTAACGGATGTCTTGGAATGGCATGATTCGGTAGGCTACACTCGACACGCAAGCCTTGGCCGCCCATGGCTCTCCAAAAGCAATTCATTGCCAATGCGTCTGTCGAGGCGCGCGGAATCCCGGCCCTCATCGGCATGCTCGCCGCCCTCTGCGTGCTGGCCGCATCCCTCAGGGCTGAGCAGCCGAACATCGTGTTCGTTTACGCCGACGACCAAGCATCGTGGTCGATTGGAGCGTTGGGAAACAGCCAGGCCAGAACGCCCAACATCGACCGGCTGTACTCCGAAGGAGTCGCGCTGACCAACGCGTTCACGACCACCCCAGTCTGTAGCCCCTCTCGCGCCGGTCTGCTGACTAGCCGTTACGGTTCGGAGATCGGGATCACCGACTACTTGAATTCGACCCAAGAACCAGACAAGGGTCTTGATCCCGAACTGCCGACTTGGCCGAAGTTGCTGCAGGCTGCCGGATACGCAACAGGCTTCGTCGGCAAGTGGCACGTCGGAAGCCGGGATAGCCATCTCCCGACCAACAACGGATATGACATGTTCTACGGCTTCAGGAGCGGAGCGGGTATCTCCAAGGACCCGGAGGTCGAGTCCCGGGGCGCGGTCCGCGTTGTTCCCGGATACACGCCGGATGTGCTCACAGACGAGGCGATTCGCTTCATGCGGGAGGCCTCCGGGCGCGGGCCATTCCTGCTGAGCCTGCATTTCTGGGCCCCTCACGCCAACACCTCCAACCGAACGTCCGACGGAGACCGGACATGGCTGCCTCTGAGCGAGGCCGATTGGAGTCCCTTCAGGAGGCTTGACGTCGCACTTCCCGAGCCAGGCTACCCGGGCCTTGACGCTCCGCGAGCCAGAAGGATGCTCGCGGAGTACCTAGGGTCAGTCGCCAGCTTGGACCGGAACGTGGGCCGCGTGCTGGCCGTGCTCGATGAACTGGACATCGCGAGCGAGACGGTCGTGATCTTCACCAGCGACCACGGTTTCAACATGGGCCACAACGGCATCTGGCACAAAGGCAACGGGCGCTGGCTACTCACCGACAACCGCGGATTTCGGTCGAACATGTACGACAACTCGATTCGCGTGCCTGCCGTTGTGAGCTGGCCCGGGCGTCTCGCGGCGGGAATCGTTGTCGACCGAGTGGTCCTGAATCTGGATTGGTTCCCCACCATCTTGGCAATGTCGGGTCTCGAGGTTCCCGGTGATGCTGTCGTCCGCGGAGAGAGCTTTCTGCCGTTGTTGGAGGGACGGACGATTCCGTGGAGGACTTCGTTCTACGGCGAGTACCTTCAGCTGCACCAAGAACAGGTCGAGCAACGCATGTGGAGAACGCCGGAGTGGAAGCTCATTCGTGACAGCCGCCCGGGCAAGGATGAACTCTACAGATTGGCCGAAGATCCTGGCGAGCATGTGAATCTCATCGAAGACACGAGGCTGGAGGTCGCCCGGGTGCTTGCAAGACTGGATCGAGACTTGCGCGAGCGAATCGACCAGATCGCGTCAGGCTCTTGATCGGTCGGTGAGGTAGGTGTACGATGATTCCATGACTGCCAAGGCTCTGGCCTTGGGAGCGTTTTCCGCACTGGTGTGTTTTCCGGTCGGCGCGGAGGTGTCGTTCGCAGACGATGTCGAGCCACTGCTCCGGCAACACTGCGTAATCTGCCACGGCGAGGCCCTGCAGCAGAGCGGCTTGCGGCTGGACCGCCGGGACGATGCCCTTCGGGGCGGCGTGTCCGGGCCCGTCATCGCGCCGGGAAACGCTTCCGCAAGTGTCTTGATCAAACGCCTTGAAGGCTTGGACGGCCTTCAGCGAATGCCGCCCAGCCACCCATTGGCGAGGGAGGATATCGACACGTTCCGTGCGTGGATCGCCGAGGGTGCGCAGTGGGCTGTGTCCGACGAGTCGCCGGATTCCAAGGCGGGTCCAGGGCATTGGGCGTTTCGCCCGAATCGGCGGCCGGCAGTGCCCCAGGTGCGCGACACGGACTGGGTCCGCAATCCGATTGATGCGTTCGTCCTCGCAAGGCTCGAGCGGGAGGGCTTGGAGCCTTCGCCTGAAGCGCCTGCCAATTCCTTGGTGCGCCGGGCGTTCCTCGACTTGACGGGATTGCCGCCTGGCCCGGAAGACATCGACGCCGCTTCCACCTATGACGCGCTTGTCGACCGCTTGCTCGATTCCGACCACTTCGGCGAGCGCTGGGCGTCGCATTGGCTGGATCAGGTCCGGTATGCCGACTCCGATGGCTACGAAAAGGACACGGTGCGGCCGCATGCATGGCGCTACCGCCACTGGGTGATCGAATCCTTCAACAGCGATCTGCCGTTCGATCGCTTCACGGCGGACCAGCTTGCCGGCGACCTCATGCCCACAGCGACGACCGAGCAGCGGGTCGCGACCGGGTTTTACCGCAACACCTTGAAGAATCGCGAGGGTGGCGTCAACGTGGAGGAGTACCGATTCGAGGAAGTGGTCGACCGGACCAACACGGTTGCCACGGTCTGGCTCGGCCTCTCGATGGAGTGCGCTCGCTGCCACGATCACAAGTACGACCCAGTCACGCAGAAAGACTACTACCGGTTGTTCGCATTCTTCAACGACTTGGACGAGGTGGACATCGACGCCCCGCTGCCGGGAGAGCTGGGGCCGTTCTTGCAGGCGAAACCGCGCTTCCATCACGAGCTTGCCGCCATCTACGACAAGTACCAAGTGCGCGAACTGATGGCCCCGTGGACCGAAAAAATGCTCTGGGCGTCGGAAAATCCGGGCGTCGAACATGAATGGGACACGAGCTGGGACATCCTAGCCCTCTATCTTGACGACGGCCAGCGAATTCTGCGCACTCTCGCTAGCGAGCGCCCTTGGCGAGAGGACTATGCTCTCACCGAGTGGTTTCTGCGCAACTACAGTCGCGTCACGAGCAAGCAGGACTACGAGGCGACTGGATTCAAGGATGCCGTCAAGGAAGTTCACGCCCTCGTCGAGGACTTTCCGGACGTGAGCCGGGCCCGCGCCGTCCAAGTCGAGGCCTCGGGTCGGCGGTCAAACGTCCATCTTGCCGGGGAGTGGGACGAGCTGGGCGAGGAGGTGTCTCCCGGAACACCTGTGACGCTGCCATCGCTCGAATCTGCAGGTTCCATTCCGAATAGGCGCGACTTGGCTCGGTGGCTCGTTTCCGAGCAGAATCCATTGACGGCTCGCGTCGCAGTCAACCGGATATGGCAGGAGTACTTCGGCACGGGCTTGGTTGCCACCTCGGATAACTTCGGACTGCGTGGCGAGTCGCCCTCCCATCCCGACCTCTTGGACTGGCTCGCGGCGGAGTTCATCGACTCCGGCTGGCGACTCAAGCACCTCCACCGTCTGATCGCAACGTCCGCGACCTACCGGCAGTCCTCGGACTGGCGGCAGGATCTTGTGGAAAGGGATCCTTCGAACCGGCTGCTTGCGCGTCAGGTTCGGCTGCGCCTCCCCGCCGAGACGCTTCGCGATGCATCGCTGGCGGTCTCTGGCCTGTTGGATTCGAGAGTGGGAGGACGAAGCGTCCGACCCTATCAACCCGAGGGCGTGACGGATCTCAGCTACGGGGGTTCGGTGAAGTGGCCCCAGAGCGACGGGAGCGACCCGTACCGGAGGGGGCTCTATATCCACTTTCAGCGGACGACTCCGTATCCGTTCCTTGCCAATTTCGACTTGCAAGAGCGGAACGTCGCTCAATGTGCGCGGAACCGGTCCAACACCCCGTTGCAGGCGCTGAACCTGCTCAACGATCCAGCCTTTTTCGAAATGGCACAGGGCCTCGCATTCCGGATCCTCAACGAGACACCCGGGGCGTCGTTTGAGAGTCGCCTCGACCGAGCCTTCACGCTGTGCTTGGCCCGCGAGCCGACCTCGTCCGAGCGAGAGACGATGAACGACTATTTCGTCCGGCAGCGTGCGATGCTCGAGGAGGATCGGGAGACGGCTCGCAGCTGGTTCCCGTTCGAAATCGCTGGGCGCCGTGAACCGACCGATCCCACAGCTTTGGCAGCATGGGTCGGGATGGGCCGCATCCTGCTGAACATGGACGAATTCATCACTCGGGAGTAGATCAAGATGACGCGCGAAACCTATCACGATGTGCTCACCCGACGGAGCTTTCTTGACACTTGCGCAGCAGGTCTCGGAACGGTGGGCCTCGCCCATCTGATGGGAGTGGACGGCTCGGCTGCTGTGACTCAAGGCAACAGCGCTGCCGCTCAGGGGCCTCATTTCGCTCCAAAGGCCAAGAACTTGATATTCCTGTTCATGGCTGGAGCTCCGAGCCAGATCGATCTCTTCGACCCGAAGCCTAACCTGAAGCGCTGGCACGGCGAAGCTCTTCCTCCGTCAATGACAAAGGACTTGAAGCTGGCATTCATCAAGCCGACGGCCAAAGTGCTCGCCAGCCCGCGCAGTTTCTCGCATTGCGGGCAAAGCGGCATGGAGATCAGCGATTACCTGCCGAATCTTCAACAGGTCGCCGACGACATCTGCCTCGTGCGCTCGATGCAGACCGGTCAGGTCAACCACCACCCCGGCCAATCAATGCTGATGAGCGGCAGCCCCTTGGTCGGCAGGCCCGCCATGGGCGCATGGCTCAGCTACGGCCTCGGCACCGAGTCGCAGGATCTGCCGGGATTCGTGGTGTTGAGTTCCGGACGAGGTGCCAGCGGAGGGTCTTCAAATTTCTCGAGCGGATTCTTGCCCTCAACATATGCGGGCGTTCCGTTTCGCAAGTCCGGCGATCCGATTCTCTACCTGTCCAATCCGGACGCGGTTTCCCGCGACTCGCAGCGGCTGAGCCTCGAGACCCTGCGGCGGCTGAACGAGGAGAAGCTCCAACGGAGCGGAGACCCCCAGGTTGCCGCACGGATGGCGAATTACGAGCTAGCCTTTCGAATGCAGGCCTCCGCGCCAGAACTACTCGACTTCTCGGATGAATCGCAATCCACGAAGGACAGCTACGGTATCGGCCAGGATCCGACAAGCGGGTACGGGACGAATTGTCTGATGGCGCGCCGAATGGTCGAGAGAGGTGTGCGAGTCGTGATGCTCATCCATGCCTCTTGGGACGACCACACAAACCTTGACGAGGGTTTGAAGAAGAACTGCGACATCACAGACAAGCCCGTTGCAGCGCTGCTCGGGGATCTCAAGCAAAGGGGTCTTCTGGACGAAACGCTGGTGGTCTGGGGCGGGGAGTTCGGGCGCACTTCGCTGGGGCAGCTGAAGCATGTCGGCGACAAGGTGGGGCGTGACCACCACCCGAACGGTTTCTCGATGTGGCTGGCAGGCGGCGGTACCAAAGGCGGCCACGTGATGGGGTCTACAGATGAGCTTGCACTCACGGCTGAGAAAGACCCGGTTCACGTGCATGATTTGCAAGCAACCATCCTCCACCTGATGGGCCTTGATCACGAGCGGCTGACCTACCGGCACATGGGACGCGACTTCAGGCTGACGGACGTTTCGGGCGAGGTTGTCGACCAGATTCTGGCTTGATTCGAGAAGGCGGCACACGTCTCGGCCCAAAGCAGCCGGCGAGCGTCCTCGGGAGCGGGCCAGGCCACATCCTGCCGGTGCGGCTCTCGCTTGAAGAACGGTTGTACGGGACGGGTCATTCGTTCGCGAGGGAGCGAAATGCCGCCAGCGCTCTCTCGCGGCCTGCTTTGTGACCGATGATGGGCGGGATGCCCGCAGAGCCGGGCTCGTAGCTCGAGGCTGAGGGCTGCCACCGTCCGAGGTAGCGCAGGGTCCGGTCGAATTTCGCACCTTGAGTGATCGGGTTGAAAACGCGGAAGTAGGGCGCGGCGTCCGATCCGCAGCCTGCGACCCATTGCCAGTTGGCGATATTCTGAGCCGGGTCAGCATCGACGAGCGTATCCCAGAACCAAGCCTCACCCCACTGCCATGGCAGGAGCAGGTGCTTGGTCAGGAAGGATGCGACACCCATCCGGAGCCGGTTGTGCATCCAGCCAGTCACCCAGAGCTGCCGCATCCCAGCGTCTACCCATGGGTAGCCTGTCCTGCCCTGCTGCCAGGCCCTCAGCGAGACCGGATCATTCGCCCATGGGAACCGGCGGAATTTTTCTTGAAACGGGCGGTTGGAGAGCTCGGGAAAGTGATAGAGCAGGTTGGCCGAGAAATCACGCCAGACGAGCTGTCGGAGAAACGACTCGGCCCCGGCTCGTTGCTCGGGGGCGGCACGCTGGATGGTTCGCGTCGCGTGCCACAGCTGACGCGGGGATAGTTCACCGAATGCGAGGTAGGGGGAAAGAGCCGAGGTCGCTTCGAGGTCTGGCCTATCGCGATTCTCGGCGTATGGCCTGACCTGTTCGCTCAGGAATTCGCACAGCCTCGACTGGGCGTCGCTGGCTTCCGGCGACCAGGCCTCGCGCAATCCGCCGGCCCAGTCTGGATTCGTGGGAAGAAGCGCCCAATCTTCGAGCGCCTCCGACTTCGCCGAGATTTTGGGTAACGCTTGGGGCGGGGGGACAGGTAGCGGTGCCGACGGCTCTCCCATTGCGAGCGAAGCCTTGTAGAACGGCGTGAAGACCTTGAACCATGTGCCTTGCTTTGTAAGCAGCGTCTGCGGTTCGCGCAAATACGCGCCCTCAAAACTGTCGGAGACGGTTCCGATCCTCTGCAATTGGGATCTGAGAGCCTCGTCGGCTTGTTTGCCCCAGGGGGTGTAGCGCCGATTCCAATAGAGTCCGCCGGCACACAGGGCGGTGGCGACCTTGATGGCCACGGCGTTCTGGTCGCCGCTTCGCAGGAGCAGCGGCACTCCGATCCCAGCCAGCTGCTCGCGCAGCCGGATGATCGCGTGATGCAACCACCAGCGCCCCGCGCCGCCCAGCGGGCGACCGTCAGCCGCATCATCAAGGACGTAAAGACCCACGGCCGGGCCGCATGCCATGGCCGCTCGCAAGGCGGCGTTGTCTGCAATGCGCAGATCGCGCCGGAACAGAACTATCGCTGGCTCGTTCATCGTCCCTCGAGTCGCCGGTCAGCGAGACCATTCTCGCAGTCGGCATCCGCCAACTGCGCGATGGTGAAGACTCGCCCGTCGAGCCGACCGCTCTCCCTTGCTCTCTGCCACCCGCCTGGGCTGGCAGCCCGCTACGCCGGTGTTGAGGCAAGAAGCGGACCCCAGCCGCAGCTTGCCCCGAGTCCCAGCTAGCCCATTCCTGAGAGAGAAACGGCGTATGGCAGCTGGCGGTCAAGCGAGCGAGCGGCCGGAGCAAAGCGCCGCCCATGAGGGTCAGGACGTCCAGATCGATGCGCAGGGGCACGGTGGCGGACAGCGCGTCCATATGGAGGAAGTTGACGGCACCGGCGATGGGTGTTCTCGATCAGCATGCGACGGGCATAGCGGTCGATCAGCCTGCGCGGGGGCGCCTCCATCTTATTGATGGGCAGCGTACGTGCCGCGCTGGATCGCTTGCTGGCTGATCAGCTCGAACCAGCGTCCGAATTGGTTGAATTCGGCAGGTCTTGCATTTGCTCGCGCGGCTCCCCGTGCGGGTCTAGGGGTTCCAGTTGGGGTCCTGTGGGCGTAGCGGCTACCCTCCCAAGGAAGCAAGCCACCGGTATCACCCAACTTCACGGCTGACCCCGCTGGTAGTGCAATCGCAACATTTGCTTGCAAGGCTTGGCAAGATCCGGGCTCTCGGCTGAATTCCGGCCACGTTTGTTCATCGGCAAGGGCTGCCAGTCCGAATCCGGTGCTAGAATGAACGCCCCAAAAGCATCGCCTACAGGCATAGGAGGATCTGCAAGTGACACTGCAATCTCTTTCCCAGCGACTGATCGTCCTAGTGGCCGTCAGCTCTCTCTTATCGCCGGCGTTCGGGCAGACCGAGACCGCAGCCATCAACGGGTTCGTCACCGATCCCAGCGGTGGTGTCGTGCCAGCGGCCGATGTCGTCGCTACCAACGTGGCCACGAATGCGGCCTACCCGGTCCAAACAAGTGCTTCCGGGTACTACGTAATCACCCCGCTGCCGATCGGCACGTATACCATCATCGTGGAAGTTCCCGGATTCAAGACGGGAATTGCCGAGAACATTACGCTACAAGTCCAGCAACGGGCCAAGATCGACTTCGCGCTTGAAGTCGGTCAGCTGACCGAAGTGGTCACCGTGGAGTCTTCAGCGCCGCTGCTGTCAACCGAGGAGACATCGCTTGGCCAGGTCGTCAATAACCGCTCCATCGTTGAACTTCCTCTAAACGGCCGCAACTATTTGCAACTCGGCACGCTTGCCGTCGGAATGATGCCGACGAAGAAGGGGATGTTCAACGATCACGGTTCCGCGTTCTTGGCTAACGGCCTTCGCTACACCATGAACAACTACTTGCTGGACGGCCTCGACAACAATTCCCAGATCACGAACCTCCAGTCGGGAGGGGCAGAGATCATGCGCCCGTCGGTCGACGCTATCCAGGAGTTCAAGATCCAAACGTCGAACTTTTCGGCCGAGTTCGGGCGTAGCGCAGGGGCAGTAGTCAACGTTGCGGTCAAGAGCGGTACCAATCAATTTCACGGCACCGCCTTCGAGTTCGTACGCAACTCGGCAATGGATGCGAAGAATTTCTTCGCTTCGGCCACTGACCCAATACCGCCGTTCAAGCAGAATCAGTTCGGCGCGACCGTGGGCGGCCCCGTTGTCGCCGACAGGACATTCTTCTTTACAAGCTACGAAGGCACCATAGTTCGCAAGGGCCTGACCAGCATTACGAACGTTCCAGTGCCGGGCATGCTGGCGGGCAACTTCGGAGGCCGGAGTGTGTTTGACCCGGACAGCGTCCGCGAGGCGCCTGACGGCGCAGGCTTCGTGCGTGACCAGTACGGGAACAACACTATCCCGGCGAGTCAGTTCGACCCCGTGTCCGAGCGGGTGCTCGCCCTCTATCCCGCCCCTAATCTGCCGGGCCTTAACTCCAACTTTCTCTTCAATCCAAACCAGCAAGAGGATCGGCACCAGCTCGACAACCGGGTCGACTACCGCCTTTCCGACAAGGACCAGATCTACGGCCGCTACAGCTATACCAACAGGAAGTTCATTGCGCCCGGTTCACTGCCGTTTCCGGCGGTCGGTTCCACGAGCGACCGGCTGAGTGACCAGCAGTTTCTGTCTCATCAGCTAGCAATCGTCGAAACCCACGCCTTCAGCCCATCGGTCATTCACGAGTTCCGTTACGGCTATAACCGCGTCCAGGCGAATCTGCGCCCTTTTGATACGACCCGACGCAGTGACGAGTTCGGAATTCAAGGGGTCTCGACGAAGGATCCAGTCACCGGGCTGTCGAATTTCCGCCCGGCGGGATTCGCGGCACTCGGAGACTCCGCGTTCCTGCCGAACTTCCAGGGATCCCAAACTCATCAGGTGATTAGCGCGCTGTCGATCATCAAAGGGAAGCACGCGATCAAGACCGGATTCGACATTCGCTACCCGGACAGCTTCTTCAACACCTACCAACGGGAACGCGGCCAGTTCAACTTCAACGGAGTATTCACCCAGAATTCGCAGAACCGAGGTGGAACCGGCAGCAGCATGGCGGACTTCATCCTGGGCTATGCGAACAACGGAATCCTTAGCAATGAGATCACTGGCACGCTGGAGCACAGCGCGTACCAGTTCTATGTTCAGGACGATTGGAAAGCCACGACGCGGCTCACGGTCAACATCGGCCTGCGGTATGAGCTGATCAGCCCTTTCATGGAGAGAGACAACCGCCAGGGGAATTTTATCTTGAATCCCGACGATTCGGCCTTTGGCACCCTCCTGCCTGCGGGGACGAGAGGCGACAGCTGGGAGGGTCGCGGCCTGATAATGCCCGACCGGAACAACTTTGCACCCCGTCTCGGTCTCGCCTTTCAGCTCAATGACAAGACTGTCGTGCGCAGCGCGTACGGGATTTTCTACACGCATAACGAACTCTGGGGCGTGGTCAACCGAATGGTTTCGGCCTTTCCGTTCCACGTCAATGTTGGCTTTCCAACCGATCAAGTGACGCCGAACCTAGTGTAGTTACCCGTAAATTCGTGTGATATAATCGGCTTGCTTCCTGGGGAGGGGAGCAGCTATGCCACGAGGACGCCAACTGGCACCCCTAACC